>Ga0209629_10002857_pt1 | contig 12009 bp, 7 predicted proteins | sample TergutCu122P5_FD_187286 | JGI IMG/M metagenome (GOLD analysis project Ga0209629, IMG submission 187286) | Cubitermes ugandensis P5 segment gut microbial communities from Kakamega Forest, Kenya - Cu122 P5 (SPAdes) (version 2) | ecosystem: Host-associated > Arthropoda: Insects > Digestive system >...
ACTATAAAATTTAAAAAAAAAAACAGAAATTGACTTTACGTAACGAATTATTGTGGTTTGAAAACCAGCTAAACCGCTGCGACAACGGAATAATAGCAATAATAATAATAATAATAATAATAACATATATTACTACAAATCTATGCTCAAGGAAAGTAGTCTTTATTCGTTATGCTCGGAACTGTTTTTTATGTATATCTTGAACTTAAGAACTTAGTGCCTTATCCAAGGCGACAAACGAACATGCTGTGGCTGCACACTAACATTACAGGACCTAAAACAGCGGGATTCTGGACATAATGCTTTTAATTTGGGACAGAGCTTTATATGTGATTTCAGCTAAAAAAAACGTAGAGTACATTGCACGTTTTTCGCAGTTATAAGCTTTTAAAGTCGTCTTCTCAACCCTGTCAATCACCGTGTTAATTGCGTTCACTACATGCTTTAAGATACAGAAACTACGCTCTTTTCCACACATTGACCTATGTCTCTCTTATAATTTTCGCAATAAAAGATCATTAATTTCCCTGAATACTAATAAATAATCGGCCTTAAAATGAAGACGTAGCCTGATTTATGTACAATGGGAATCAGAGAGCTATTTATATTTATATGATCTTCAGACTTCAGGAAGACCTACTGTTATCCGAAGAATTATTTGTGAAAAAGTGCAACGATGCGATAATCTGAGGTTCTCACAGCGGCCCAAAATGTTTCCACTCTTCTGATACACGGCGCGGTATAAATTGGTATAAGCGTACATACCTACACGGCGTCATACAAGTGTAACTATACGCACAGTGTAACAACTCTGGGAGGTCAGCTCCCTTTGGATACTTAACTAGAAACCATAAAACGTAAGGGAACAAGAACCGTAAATATATGTGATTCCACTTTTCTCTACGAACTTTGGTTCTAAACGATTTTCGCTGAGGTACTCTTGCGAGACCTGCAGAACGGGTATGGTTCTTCACGTAAAATGTGAGTACTCTTCTCCGATTTCACCGAAAGTTATAATACATCGAACAATTTTAGTAAAAAAAGCAGTACCAAATTTTGCTAACTTCCGTTCAGCGTATTTCGAAATGCTACACGCGGAAGGAATGACAGACAGACATAATAAAGCTCATTCGTGCAATTTTGGAACTTTTCATTGCTAACATGTCAAAATTACATTTAAAAAATCAAAACCGCAAAATTGTTAAAACATAATATTCAAACATGTGATTAAGCTTACAATTTTCATTATTAAAAAAAAAAGTCTTTTTTTCTGTAGGGCCATTATTTGCAAAGTAATAGCTAGTATGAAATAAATATAACTAAAAAAATTGTCTTGCCTGGCAGGGATAGCGGCTTGCTAGGAGCTGGAAGGTCCGGGGATCGAAACCCGGTGGAGGTGAGATTTCCGCACACATGCAGACCGGCTCTGGGACCGGCCCAGCCTCATGTGCAGTAGTTACTGCGTCTCTTTCCCGGGTATAAAGAGGCCAGAGCGTGGCGTATCACCCACTTCATCTATCGCCGAGGTTAAAGGAACAGTAGAGCTAATCCTCTACTCCCACTCTGGGCTTTCACGGCCTGTTCTAGGTCGAAATTTACTGTACATTTAACTTCCAAATTTGTCGTGCAAATAGTTCTATGCATGTTGTTGCCACATTTTTGTTATCGGACTCCATGGTGCCAACGTAACTTTAGCCTTTTAAAGAAGAAGGGACTTTCTATTAACCAAAAGATAACGAGGCCAAATCACTTCTGTCAGTAAATTTTGACTGCATATTTCACTTCATTTCTGGAAATTTCAGAGCCTGAAGCGACAAAACTATGGCTTTTCGGCGCTGCCTTAAACGTCGGTGTACGTGCTGCATAACAACGCCAACTCCCAAGTGGAAAATACGAGGTAACAGTGCTGATGAAATTAAATATTGATGTCCTCTATGTAGGTCCGAAACTCGCCAAGTTTAATCTCTAAACTTACGGCCGCTTGATAGATTTAAAAACAGTATCATTACAGAATAATGAGCGTCAACACTTCCTCAGATAGTGCGTGCACAAACCTGCAACACCGTAAAATAATCCTCGCTAACTGTGTGAAAGAGAACTGAGAGCGATGTATCGAACGCATCGCAAAATATACAGCTCCTGTTAACGTTTCCGGCTAAAGGCGAGGAAGTAAAGTTAAAAAAATATATAACATGTAAATATCAGCCTGTAGTATTCAATGCACATTTCGTAACTCCGAATTGAAATCCGAACATTTATAATGGCCATTTGAAAACTTTTCTCGCATTCCTACAGAAAATTATGGGAATGCGCTTCAGTCTGCGCACGAATTAATTTTACTTGTTCGGAACTGAGTCACCGGAAATTCTAGACGTCTAACTGAAAAACCTGGTCTTCAAGCCCTTAAATTCTGAAACTTATTCAGATGCTCTTTACGAAATCAGTTTATTCCATAAGTAAGATATATCTTATCTGCATATCTAAGAACAAAATGCTACGCTGCATGCCGAAAAAATAATGTTTTATTTAAAATGTACGACAGGCATAAATAGTGTGCAAACAAGCTTCAGATTGTTTGTTGTTTAAAGCACATTTTTAGAGAAGCAGTGCGTCTTATTTGGGGGTTCGACCTAAAGTCCTTAGGATTGTCATCCCCGTTGTGTATCTTAGAACTAAGTAGACTAACACGTATAGAATACGTATGCCACTAGTTTGAGCACACGCCCCATTTTTGTAAAAGAAATCTCGTCCCCCCCTGACTTCAATGGTTGTATTGCACTATTGTACATTTTCTCTGACTAAGGTATCCAACCTGAAGATGGCCTAACTAAAAGAGACCGAAACATGTAATTGGCTGAGGCATTTGTATATACACTAACACCTTGTATATTACAAATATAGGTGTGTTTTTGACTGCCTTTTCTATACGTGTTAGTCTACGTATTTCGACCTAAAGATTATTTGGAGGAATTTCAAGCTTCGATTGCACACGGAAAGAGGCAAAGTAAAATAAGCAAGAGGGCAAAATAATTGTCTTTAAGAGGTAATAATAAAGCAGGGAATAACTTACAACAGATCGCAAAATACAGCATCGCGTTATAAATGTTATAATTTTACTCTTCTTTGTGACTTAATGGTTATTCAATTCGGCTTAATTATTTATTGCTCAATAATTTATCACACCTTACGCTCGTACATATGAATCCCTCCCGCGGCTAAATGCAAAACAATATGCTGTTAGAAAATACACAGTGTTATAATTACAGTTAAATATTACCCGCTAACATTACCTTCGTAAGTCGACAGTCACAAATTAGACACACTTACAATTTTAAGTTCACAAGCATATTAAATAAAGATCCATAAGAAAGCAATGTATAATGTACAGCTGAATCTCTTGCCTTACCTAAGCCACACTTCCTTAGGGGGCGCTGACACTAGTTAGAATGCTTCCACGTCTCCTTCTCATTGTTAACTGACACAAACTGATGTTCCTGTGTGCAAAGGAACGCCACTGCGACACTTCGTTTTTATATTTAATTTGCAATATGCTACTTATTACACACCGTGCACACCACAACAGTAAAGCACACCACGTCGCAGATGGTTACACCCATTTCACAAAACCAAAAAGCACAACGTTTCAGGGATTTATTTGTGGGGTAGGATACAAAAAAAGGACAATTAATCCTGTGTATTTGTTCTAATCCTTCTGAGTGTTTCTGACAATAACCACTCGCGACTTTATACCGTAATTTGTAGGCCAAATGAAAATTGCGTGAAAATTTGGTCACAAAAATCTTGAGCTTTTGTTTCTGTATCTCCGTAATAAAATGTAAGTGTTCACAAATAAATCCCTGACGCAGTTCTCCGCCCAACGAGAAGAGTCCAGCGCTGGGCTGCGACACGGTATAATACACACTGGTCGCACGCAACACGCTACACACAGTCAGCCTCAGCGCCTGCCGACCGCGCAACGCAACCACGCGGCAGTGCCGAAGGAGAGGCAGAAGCTGCAGGGGTCTTACTTGTTACTCTACCCGACTGCTTTCATGCATTCTTCTTCACTCTCCTTCTTCTATCCTGAGTCTCATTCTACCCTTAACAACAAGACTACTGTGGTTCAAATTGTGATAAACAACTCCATGGAGAAGAGTCATTCTCACATACTAATAGTCGCTCGGGTAGTCAAGAAATTCTCCGCATATTACATTAAAAATATTCAGTGGACTCTTTGATAAGCCAGTTAATTCCAGTCATTAACCTCGGAAACCGTACCTTCAATGAAATCGCCTCGTCTATATCTACCTCTTCCATGCTGTTTCTTTTTTCTGTTCAGACTTTGTAACTTAATAATTTTATCAATTTCCCTGCTTTCCATTCGTATTATATTCTCAGGCATCTCATCTTGCGTAAATTTTCATAAATTACGAAGCTCCTCATCGTGCATTTTTCTCCATTAACATGTTAATTCCGCCTTCTTGATTCCAAATAATTCCCTCAGCTGCAGCCTGCCCTCAAAAACCTCAGTCTGTGTTCTTCCCATCACGTAAGAGACTAATCTCCACGCCCATAACAAACGCAGGTTGCATTATTTCTGTTGGTTTCAGTTTTTAGACTCACAGATAACTAACGGTTAGACAAAAGACCCTTATCTAATAATATCAAGAATTTATTGTTAGTGCTTCGAGGAATGTGATTTCTGTTTCTTGCTGTAATTAACTGATAAACTAACTGCATTCAGTACAATCCTTCTTCACAAACTAACATATACTCAACTAGTCAAGGATTTTCTTTGCAGTTTCGAAGCAGGAATTTTCACTGCTGTGTTCAAAGGAATCTTCCGCTCGCTCCTATCCTGAACTATAGCAAGTTTTGTCAGACGGGGTATATATTTTATTTCATTTTAATATTATAGTAATCCAGTCCACATACTCAAAATTTATTTCTTTGGTGTCTTCTTAATATCAGCGTCGTAGTCATAATGTGAAAAAATCTTCACTAATAAATGTTAAAAACTTTGGAGAGATTCTACTCTGTACCTAATAAAGCACACAAAATTGCCAACGGCGTTCTTTTCAATGTATTAACCTTGTTTAACAATAAGAAAAATGAAAGTAAAGTTTGTGAAAGTCTCCCATATCGAATTGCCCAAAGTATGTATAATGTTCATGGGCAACGTGGACAAAGCACTTTGCAGCGTCGTCGTGAAAAACTGGTTCTGCTTATGGAGTATTGTGGCTGAAAATTCGAAAAGCGTCCGTTGAAAGTTTGAAATGTCTGATTTCTAAATACGTGTCTGAACAGTTCAAGTGCTGATACTAGGTAAAAAAAAGGTCAGGACCTCCACCTACGGGAATCCTTTTCACTTTGTAAATAACGCTAAAACTACATAACACTTCTCTAAACCATCGCTTTGTTAAAGTGACGCTGTATCGACCAGCGCAGACTGCTGCAGGCTACCATGCGGTGTCAAGCAGTCGGGTAATCTGAATTTCATGACGCTCCTACCGTCCGGTGGACAGACGGACAAAACAACAAAGTGAAGAATTTCCAAATTTTCACTCCTGATCAAACGTGATTCAGCCGATCAAAACAAGAACTATGAGTTTACGGAGCACTGGGATAAGAGAAATCGGTATTACCAGACTGTAATCGGAATGCGTGAAGAGACGAATCTTAATCTTCTTCCTTTAATAGTGAAGAGATAAGTTCATTTTGGAAAATTAGGCGTAAGGTGAAGTCATTACAATAAAATGGAAGCTCGGTGACTGGATTTATATAAAGCTGGGTACGGCCCAGTGAATACGGTAATTAACGTGAAGCTTTCCTTTCCGTACATTTTCGTATAGCAATTATATACTCGTATTTAATTTTCTAACTACACGCACTTGTACAGTTGGATATATGTATTGTTTACTAAATATCTGCTACATGTTTTGGCGCTCACTGCGCCATCCTCAAAGAGAACTCTTATCACGTCTCAAAACCATGTGCTATTGTAAGGTTGTTATAGTGGTTAAGTTACAGAAAATGGAATATATCATATGTCGGTTTTTTACAAATTCACAATTATTAAAATTAACTTCAGGCTACTATAAAGGGTCAGGAATTTTGGAATAGATAGGCCACTATATTCTCTTGAAAAAAAAAATCGGCTCCGTGCAGTTGGTTCGAGCTACCAGATTGGCACTCTGAACTGACAATCCATTTTGCATATTTACAATGTTGGATTAAACCAAACATCAGTGCAACCTGAAATGTTAACTCAAACAACAGAAACCTATGGAGTGGGCGACAGTTGCATCGGCTATTGAAGAATTCCTCTACCTTGTAAGCAATATAATCTTCACAATAGTCTAAAAATCTTAAATGCCTTATCAATGCATGAATTTGGTAAATCTGCCCTTATTTGTATGCAACTCTCCTGCTGCATTCCACAATATTAATATGCAATTTTCCACGTTGCGATAAATTCGAGATGTTCCTACGTTATGCAAATTACACAAACTTCATGCTTCAGTCACTTCTCCAATCTCCCACTCTCCCATTCCCCCTCACCCGATAAGAAATCCTTTTGGTTCAAAGGTCTCTAAAATAATTACAGCCATCTACCTTGCTGTTACGAATAGCTAATATTTAGGCTTGTAAAAGCGTGTATTGCTGCGTTAGTTGCTGGCAGCGAATTACGCTCGTGCCCTTTGTTAAATTAATGTTAATTGTCACAATAATCATATCTGCCGTCAGTTGTCGTTATAGAGAAGGGAATACCAGTTAGCCTTAAATTACCATTTTTGCTCCCCCAAATGTGGATTATAGGAGACAATAACTTACTGTCCCTATGCACTAAACTGTAGACACAAGCTAATAATATACACAGAGCTTGTACTTACTGAACTTGCACATTCCCACTTTTAGTCCCTGAAGATAAGTTCTACAGATTTCTGCGAAACGCTCGTAATAATTTCTGCTACCAAACTACACCACGTCGGATCCAAAATGACATTAATCTTCAAATTTTGCAATGCCAATACAAGCAAGCAAACAAGGACATCTCATCTACACTGTCGACTGGAGTAGTGGGCTTCTGTTGCCGGTAGGGAAGGAGGGAGGGAATTGTCCTTTCCGACATTGTAAACAGACATGTCCTGTGTTTCACACAGTTCGTTATACTGCGAGTATTGGAAGCTGCCCGAGCGCAAAGCGGTGCAGGGGTGAAACAGGGAGCACAGGTCCATCCTTGATGAGATTAGGAATGCGTGGCCCTACGCCTTTACTCTCTCCTGTGTGTTCATGGCTCAGTGCTTAAGCGTATGTTGCGTGTGCTTGAAAGTTCCCTTCACAAACAGCAATCTGATTTAGGTAAATGAAAGTATACGGATGTCCATTTTGTCGGATCCCAGCAGGGCAATTGTCACGGGAATTTTTTCACATAGAAAGCTTACAGCACCCGAGAATTTAGAGTTCGTCTTTACACTGCATTTCAAATTACTTATTTTATAATTGGGTTTAAAATTTTTCTAAATGCCCGTTGGATGCATGTTCCCTGTGCGATAAAGCTGCAGTATCCAAGAACTTCCTGTGTGTATTCTTCGGTCCTGCAGTAAAAGCAGTTCGAGAAGAGCCGAATGGACTTCCATAAAATTTAATATTCGATGGTTTTGGTAATATTTTTTAATATTCCCTAAGTTTGGTTAAAATCTGACAACGACAACAACAAGAACAACAATAGGAACAACAAGAAGAAGAACAACAGGAACACCGTACATGAAGACCCACACGCTCTTCTGCAAGCATGTAAAGTGTAAACGGCTAAATATTCAACCATGTGACGAATTTTTCGAACAAAATACTCGACCAAAAGGAAAAACATATTTAATTCGAATAAACGTTGGCTGTCGGTCTTACGTTTAGCGAGATAATTAAACAGAAGCGAAAAGAATGTTATGCTGCACATACATTCCGGACTTATATAAGCCTGTTGTTAAAGCTGTGTACGTAAAAGACAGGGGACTAATTTGGGGAATTCTGAAACATAAATTACTTATTTATGATTGACTGGCTGCAATGACACAATAGAGGAAGTTTTCTTCTGTAAATCAGAGAGGAGAGTAGGCTGGAAGGCCCTAAAAGTGAAAAATTTGAGCAATAGATGACGCAGGAATAAGTGAAGTAGGCGTGTCTTAGACTTTCTTCTTTTGCCAATGAAAAATGATATGCTTTCGCGTCGCAGGAGTTATAAAGGGCGGTGTTGGGTGTAAACAGGGCTTGTAGTTTCAGTTCACTTTCATTGCAGGCACAAAGGATTTCCTTTACCTACTAAATTTGGCTGGAGGGTTTGGACATCTTTCGACCAACATCAACAATAACTACACGGAACTGAGTCCTTCTTGGGACACTGACAGTCGCTCAACTGGTCATAAATTTATCTATTATACAAATACGAAGTTCATTACCGTGTTCACAACACTACGCCACTGGATCTAATTATGAACCAATCGAACCCACTACACACCCTCATGTGTGTGTGTGTGTGTGTGAGCGCGCACGCGCGCGCGTGTATATATATATATATGTGTGTGGGTGCATGTGTGTGTGTGTGTGCGTGCTTGTGTGCATATAATCCATTTTAGTATTATTCTCCCATATACGGACAGGTCTCCCGAATGGTCTATACTCTTTAGCTTTCCGAGCAATTTTACATTTTAATCAAACAAACAATCTTACGAAAACCATAACGTTTCAATCAATTCTGGGATTTATCAAGCTACCGATCTCATAAATTGTCTTCTGCCTGCTGTACAGATGGTTTTGTACTTTACCGTTGAACAGTGCAATGTGTCGCTAAGCATTAAAATGCGAAATCCATTTCTGTCTGTTATTCAAAATTCTTATTAACGTTGAGTTGGTATTTAGTTCATCTGAAATATCTTGATTCCTTTCAACACTTGTTATGCTAATTTTTTGGCCGGTCTCATGGATTGTACGTGTATATTATAGGGTCTTGTTCTGGATGAGTCTTTGACCTTTTATACTGAGATAGTACCTTAAATTAGGTCACTACCACTTCCTTCCACATCCTCTTCAATTCTTCATTTACTAACCATCATGAATCTTTAATTTATTTCTTACTCCTTTATTAATGTCTCGAAAATGCGCCAAGGTTCCAATATTTGGGAATGAAACTAACAACTAAAAACTGTATTCACTAGGCGGTTAATAACAAATAGAAATCAGGCAATGTCAGCTACTAATTCATTCAGATTCTTTTTTATTCCCTTCGCTATCCAAAAATTTAAAGATTAAAATATAATCAACTGTAATTTTCCCTGCTGTTTTATAAGGATATTGTAGCCGTACATTGTTGGTATATTTTTTTATCAGGTAAAACGATTGCTGGACCTCAGTTACGGGCGGTTCGAAGCCATCCGTATACATCAGAACGACAACTAAGTGAAGTCATCACAACTCGAGTCTTTACCGTCAGTCTTGAAACTCACAGTATAGGCCCATTCACGAAACCGTCACTGAGGGAGGAAAGGTCACTGTTCCAGAAAACTTTAAGGTTTGTATATCCTGTGAGCAACAGACAAAGTAAATGATAGAATAGGTGGCTAATTCCTATAACGCATGGACACATGACGTGCTCACAATGTACCGTACGGTGCAAGGGTAATCGCCTGACACCAGTAAAACTTGAACCCAAGGAAACAAAAGAAGATTCCATACTGAAAAATGAGAGTTCGACGTCCTCATTCCACCAAATTTTTTAACCTGGATGGGACTTCCAATATAAGAAGGGGCAGTCAGAGTTTGAAACATTCAGGTGTTTATCGAAGTGAGTTTTTCTCACGAGAATTTAGAGAAAATTAATCATTAACAGGGGAGGAGAACGGATGTTTACTGAGGTGTGCTAGTGATCGAATCCATAGGCAAACAGTTATAGTCATTCATACCAACTAATTCCTAAAAGAGTTAACCGGACTCCGTAAATAGAAAGACAGTAGTAATAAAACAAAAACTCAGAAGTAACCAACAAAAAACTGTATCAGATTCCACGAACTCTACCCGCATCCCGAAGAAGTCTCACCTATTATACTGAGATATAGAGGGGCACAAAACGTACATAGGCAGAGTGATTGTGCAGTGTGAAAATTGTCTCTGACACCGACAGAAGGTAAAATCTTAAGATGTTGGAAAATGGGGTGTTGAGGAAGATATTTGGTCCTAATAGGAATGAAATAACAGGAGACTGGAGAAAGTTACATAAAGAGGAGCTTAGTTGTTCGTAATTGTAATCAAATCAAGGGCACTGAGAGGAGAGGGTCCTGTTCCCCGCAAGTACGGAGGAAAATAGAGCTGCATACTTGCTTGGACGAAACCCGAAGAGAAGAGACAACTAGGAAGACCCAGGCATAGATGGCAGGATCTTAAAACTGATCTTCAGTAAATAAGAGAGGGCATGGACTGGGTTGATCTGGCTCAGAAGAAGGGAAAGTGGCGGGCTCTTTTGAACACGGAAGTAAACCTTGGGGTCCCCTACAATCCGGTAATTTCTTGACTAGTTCTGGGGTTATTAGCTTTCAAAGAAGACTCTGCTTCATGGACTTAGTCACAGCTGTGAGACAAATCTCACAAAGGCACCAACTCGTCTACATTAAGGTTAATTTCTTGATATTCTGTATAAACTATTAGATGTGACTATAGGGAGCAGACGAAACGTAAAAGTAGTGGAGTTGACTAGTACACAGCGCGCAGGCGCATGATATCAGTTTATGACTCCTGTGGGCTACGTTACGTCCAGATCTCATTACCTCACGGCGTTAAGCAAAACAAAAGACGCAATGGTATAGGGGTAACCGGAAGATAACAGACAATCTAAATTATCTGATGACCCTTCAGACAGTGTAACAGAACAGGGCGCTCTGAATTGCGTTACAAATAACATTTCATGTGTTGTTCGTAATTCTTCGACGTACAGCCGTTTATTCCTACACATCTTTAGTTCATAATTCATCAAGCATCCTGCCATAAACGCTATGTTTGAGCAGTCCCAAATACTGACAACACACTAAAATAAACTACATAAGACTCGGAACTCAGCTGCGGAAATTATGCGGTGTCCCACGATGCACACTAAAATTACCTGTGATTATGACCAGTGTTAACAGCTAAGGGATTTGAAATGTGGCCTGTCTGAACCGCCAGGAGAAAGCGCTTTAAGTGTTTCAATCATATACGAATAGATCCAGTGCCAAGGTTACAAATTTGGGAAACTACACTTCCGCCCCCTCATTCATCTTCATGGCGTGGGTTTTTGTTTTCATAGGAAGATCTTCACTTTTCCACGAAGACTATAGTCAGGATGTACCGTCGCATGACTGCATATCATGCTTAATATCAATCACTATATATTCCTTATCAGGCTATATGTATCTCACTCAGTGTCAGTCTTCTGTACTGTCATATCAAGCTGCATACAGCTGCTTCACTAGTATCGGTCAGGATATACTGTCATATGAAGCTGCATACAGCTGCTTCACTGGTATCGTTCAGGATATACTGTCATATGAAGCTGCATACGGCTGCTTCACTAGTATCGTTCAGGATATACTGTCATATCAAGCTGCTACAGCTGCTTCACTAGCATCGGTCAGGATATACTGTCATATCAAGCTGCATACGGCTGCTTCACTAGCATCGGTCAGGATATACTGTCATATGAAGCTGCATACAGCTGCTTCACTACCATCGGTCAGGATATACTGTCATATCAAACTGCATACGGCTGCTTCACTAGTATCGTTCAGGATATACTGTAATATCAAGCTGCATACCGCTGCTTCACTAGTATCGGTCAGTATATACTGTCATATCAAGCTGCATACAGCTGCTTCACTAGTATCGGTCAGGATATACTGTCATATCAAGCTGCATACAGCTGCTTCACTAGTATCGGTCAGGATATACTGTCATATCAAGCTGCATACAGCTGCTTCACTCGTATCG
>Ga0209629_10002858_pt1 | contig 12007 bp, 5 predicted proteins | sample TergutCu122P5_FD_187286 | JGI IMG/M metagenome (GOLD analysis project Ga0209629, IMG submission 187286) | Cubitermes ugandensis P5 segment gut microbial communities from Kakamega Forest, Kenya - Cu122 P5 (SPAdes) (version 2) | ecosystem: Host-associated > Arthropoda: Insects > Digestive system >...
TCATCAGGGAGAAGTCCTGTACCTCGTTAAAGTCACTGAATAATTTAAAATTGTTTAAAAGTTTAAAACCAGAATTTTAAAATTCTGGTTTTAAACTTTTAAACAATTTTAAAATATTCAGTGACTTTAACGAGGTACAGGACTACTCCCTGACGATGATCTGTTAAGATCGAAACATGTCGGAGTACCTTTAAATATTTTCATGCATTTTAGCATTGAAATTAACATTTTAGACTAATACAGTTTTGAATGTGAAAAAGTACATATGTTGGTGTTTATCAATTATTATTCGTGGTGTTTCTGTCGGGTTTCGAACAAAGTACTTCAAGAATTAGGCTGTGTTACCACTGAGGTTCATTGCTTTAGCGGTAGTCATTGGCCGAAGGATGTTTTTTAAACCCTGAGAGGAATACCCCACGTTATGTAATTCTGCATGCTGACGGACTGCAGTGAAGTATGCGGTTACGTCACTTCAAGTTGGCAGCACCGAATGAGACACGTAAGTTCAGACAGGTGACCCTTTTTCACACGGGATTCCCGGCTATATTGAAACAGTGTCAAGAGTGTCAACTTAATGCGGATTACAGATTCGATTCTTAGCGGACGTGCCCGCTGAAGGCTGTGCCTGTGTAATCTAGGCACGACGCCATGATGTCACAGGGTACGCGGTGGAGCAGTCGGTCGAGGCACTGCTCTACAAGCCGGTAGGTCGCGGGTTCGATTTCCGATGGCGCCATTGGAATTCTTCATTGACATAATCCTTCCGGCCGCACTATGGCCCTGGGGTCGACACAGCCTGAAACTGAAATGAGTACCAGGTGCATTTCCTGGGGTTAAGGCGGTCGGTGTGCAGAGCTGACAACCTCACCATCTTATTGTGCTGATTATCTTGAAATTGTGGGAGCCTGAAACTCCTGCAGCCCTCAGGGCCTGTCCAGGCCTGTAATTGGATTGCTTTACCTTGTCTTTTGGACTGACAATGAAGGTCGTCCAATTCATAAGGATGACACTGAGTGGGCGTAAGTGGCGAGCTATACAACCTGGCAGCTTTGCTACCGATAACCTCAGGATAGGAGGGTGGGTGTGCACAGGGCCGGTGTAGGGGGGGGATATTTACCCCTGCATGTTATGATATCCCTGTTACCCCCTCGTCCACCCCATCTGTACCTCAGTGGAGTAATATCAGCACAGGGTCAGTATATGGAGTTTGAGGTCCATAACAATACCAAGAATTTCGGGGACCTGGATAGGGGCCGGACGGTCCGGAGTTCGAATAACGGCAGGGACAAGAGACTCTTCTGTTCTCCAATGCGTGGAGCTGTGACTCCCTCCCTCCATACGCCTTCAGAATGTCATGCTTGCTTAACGAATTGTTTAACTTCACCTTCTTTCCGTATACCCCTTTATTTGGTCCAGCCATTCGGGATAGCGATCACGCTACGGGGTGGACGGCCCAGGGTTTGAACCCCAGTGGGACGATATTTTGCGGCCCTGAGGCTCAACCAGCCCCTTTTCCCGGTGGTAAAGCGGCCGGTGTGTGTCCTTGACTACCAACCGCCTTTCTAGCGCCGGAGTGGAGTGTGTGTTGGTACAGGTGTACCTCAGTATTGCAGCAGTGCCCTGTGTATGTCTAGTCCCGTTGCCATAACAAAAACTGCCTACTGCTAAACAAGCATTACAGCTTTCTGCCCCACGACGCAACGTTCAGTGACGTCATTGACGCTCCGTTTGATGATTCTGCAAGACGACAGACCGCCAGCCTACCTGTGGCGTTGCGGTAGCGCGTCTCATTTCACTGAGAGTTCCGGGAGAAAGTCTGCACTTCCTGCAACTGCTGTGCCAAGCAGGTTGCAGAAATATTAGGAAGACAGCTGACAGGACGTCCATGTTTGGAGCCCCTCCCCTCCCCCACCCACACCCCCCAACAACCTCCATATATTTGTTAAGGATGAGTAAAGCACAATTTGTCATTATTCAAAGCTTGGCTTTATTTAGTCTTCAAATTTACACTCAAGCACACAATAACGTACCTTTTCCTAGCACGCAATGGACGTTGGATAAGCGTCTGCCTGGCTTTGAATTTGAAATTTTGTTTGCTGAAAGATCGTTAAAGGATCCTTCGCCAACCGCACTGCTTGGATCACGTGTGTGTGGCTTTTAATTTGTGGGCAGAAAAAAAAGGTATTTATTCAATCAGCGTGGAGATTTCCACATCTGCTGTGGCCCGAAACAGGCTCAGGGTTGACCAAGAAATCCACAGGTCTGTGGTCCGAAACAGGCTGAGGATTGGTCAAGAGATCCACAGGTCTGTGGTCCGAAACAGGCTGAAGATTGGCCAAGAGATCCACAGGTCTGTGGTCCGAAACAGGCTGAAGATTGGCCAAGAGATCCACAGGTCTGTGGTCCGAAACAGACTGAGGACTGGTCAAGAGATCCACAGGTCTGTGGTCCGAAACAGACTGAGGATTGGCCAAGAGATCCACAGGTCTGTGGTCCGAAACAGGCTGAGGATTGGCCAAGAGATCCACAGGCCTCTGGTCCGAAACAGGCTGAGGACTGGTCAAGAGATCCAAAGGTCATTGGTCCGAAACAGGCTCAGGATTGGCCAAGAGATCCACAGGTCTGTGGTCCGAAACAGGCTAGGATTGGTCAAGAGATCCACAGGTCAGTGGTCCGAAACAGGCTGAAGATTGGCCAAGAGATCCACAGGTCTGTGGTCCGAAACAGGCTAGGATTGGTCAAGAGATCCACAGGTCAGTGGTCCGAAACAGGCTCAGGACTGGCCAAGAGATCCACAGGTCTGTGGTCCGAAACAGACTGAGGATTGGCCAAGAGATCCACAGGTCTCTGGTCCGAAACAGGCTGAGGATTGGCCAAGAGATCCACAGGTCTGTGGACCGAAACAGGCCCACGAAACTGTTCAAGAAATTCCTCGCCCTTCTTCAGTACCGAGTTAACAAGAGAGGGCCACTCTCCCCCGCTCTGAGCAAATTGTGTCCTTCCTTTTGCACTTCGGTCTTCCAAGCCTCACGTTCCTTGAAATTTATGGGACTTCCTTTGTCTGTTGGCTAAACATTTCACTTGGATTAATAGAGACAGTGTTGCCCATAACCATGAATTTTATAAAAGACCTTGTTTTCGCGAATCTCGACGCTTTTCAGGAACGGGCTGACGACCCAGGAATCAGGGTTCTCTTCCCTTCTGTAGAAGGCGATTTAAATCTTCCCCGAAAACATCCATTCCTCTTTTGGGGCCCACACAGCCTGTTACCCATTGGATATTTGGAGGTTCTTTCCCAGGGAAACTGTGCAGTCAACTTCATCTCCTGCAGAAATTAAGAATTCGTGGAGTGATACCTCCTCTACCCTTTACGTTTTCAAATCATCCTTCGTAACCAAGTTCGGACGGAATTTTACATCTCACATGTATAAGGTGTTTACTGATCAAATAATGCATGATATGTGGACCCGTTATTTCGTTTTTGAGTTTGGATGCAACAGGTTTCTCCGAAACGCCGCTAGCTGTGTACCAAACTTCACGATGTCCATTCCCTGAAGACTGTACTGGTCCTGTATTTGTCATACTGTCAGCGTTTTTTGTTAACGGAGTTTATGCTGGGCAGGCGTGCAATCCTAATAGCTTTGTATTCAGGCCATGCACTCCGACTCCCCAACCACACCATCAGCCACATACAGGTCTCGGTAAATACGAGTAGATTTGTCTCTGTTTTCATTCCTTTTAGTAACTGTGTTACACACATCCGTATTGGTGTCGTGTTATTTCTTTAACTTCTGACTTTACATTTTTTTCCCCACGTCTCTGACAACAGATGTTATATATAGCGTGTATCTTTAAAGAACTTGGTGCCTCACAGATGCCTGTCATCCTCGTCCATTTCTCATTCTCAGATCTTTTATTGCATTCTGTTATAACGCCAGTTTAAATTTGAAAGAGAAATTTCTTTAAAAAAAAAATCTTCCAAAATGTCTGACTTACGTCATATGAAAACATTTGTGGTGGCTTATTATTATTATTATTATTATTATTATTACTACTATTATTAAAGAACCAAATACTTTCACATGCTCAGCATGCAAGATACGTGCATATGATATTCTCTCGTACATGTTGCGGCGGTCGAATGTAGACTGCGTTTGAAACGTGATGGCACACGCGCTGATTTCGTCTTTCGCCGAAACGGACGAATCCATTTAAATAGGCGGGGGAATCAGTTCAGTCGACTGCTGGCAGCCGAGGTGTGCGCATCAGCGGTAGTAATGCTGGGTACACCAGGTTCCGAGGAAGTGTGAGAGTACTGGCTGCCCACTCGATTCGCCAGTTTCCCCTACCGTGCGTCACCGTGTGCCATCGGGTTTAAAACGCACTCTACCACGTTCTGTAATGTCAAGTAGAGCCGTGTGCATGCTGCGATATAAGGTACTTATCGGCGTAAGCAAAACGTTAAGTCAAGACTATAACAAAATGCACATACCTTTTTAATAATGGATAAAACACCAACACATGCACTTTTTACTCAACACTATATTAGTCTAGGGTGTTGATTTCATTAAAATACATAAAATATTTAATGGTACTCCGACATGTTTCGATCTTAAGAGATCATCCTCAGGGAGTATGCCTGTTCCTTGCTAAAGTCACTGAATTATTTAAAAGATTTTAAAAATTATTTAAATTTAAAACACTGAATTTAAAATTCCGGCGTTTTGGCAGCAATACTGTAGCAGGTGTGTGTTGTGACCCTTATGGTCCAACGCATGGCACCACAAGGGTCACAACACACACCTGCTACAGTATTGCTGCCACAACGCCGGAATTTTAAATTCAGTGTTTTAAATTTAAATAATTCTTAAAATCTTTTAAATAATTCAGTGAATTTAGCAACGTATAGGCTATATATTTCATTGCATATTAACTCTCGATGTACACCTTTTGTTTTAATACAATACAGATACACGATCCAGCTTTATAACCTGCCTGTTGACCATGCAAAAAAGACCTAACGTATCTGTATGGAGGTGCACATCTCTCACTACAAAGCACAGTGATGTCCTACATCTTACAGTTTTTGCATTAAGTAATAAAACCTTCTGCTTCTGACCATCAGTTACTGTGCTTTACGACGCCGTGTCACTTGGTAATCGGTACTCGACTTTCGAGACAAACTAGTGGTCTGATGTTCAAAGGTAGAATTTTACAGAATATTTCTCTCCAAGAAGATGTGTGGGCACATGAGCACAGGATATCAAAGAAATACCTGAAAGGAAGAGAAAACTGGAAGGAAATATGCGTATATGAAATGATAACATTAAAATGTATCTTAAAGAAAATAGTTTTGATTTTACACTTAAATTTTCCACTAAAACCCAGGGGTAAAGCAGGATTTTTAACACGTTATTCAAGTATGTTGCATAAAAAAGAGAAATAGCTCAGTAAATCTAGTAATTTTCACTTTCTGGGGACTGATTCAAATCCGCTATTTTTCTCATTGCATTGTTCCAGTTTTTCTAAACTGCTGATAAACAAATTTATACTTCAAAGAGAGAATAAATTTTTATTATCAAAAATTAATTACGAGATTTTAGATTAAAAATTTGCAATAAATGTTATAAATTAGTAATATTGTGTCACTGTCAGTACGTGGACTTCATACACAGAATTTTCAGGTCCTAAATTTAGGAAAGTTTTCTTACTGTCTTTCTAGTCTTGAGATGGAAACAAATTTGTTGATTGAAATTGAAAAAGATTTGGATAATGCAGCTGAATAGAAGATAATATTAAAATGTACCCTCACGATTACATTTTGGTCTTTGAATTACATTATCCATTCAAAAAGATTACAGAGACGTGAAATGCCTAAATCCCATCCAGGAGTTAAAATCGTACATTTACAAATGGCCAACTCAGCAAGTAATAAACTGACACTGAACCAGTGTGTTTAAAAAAGGTTAACTAATCTTTTGATTACAAAAACGACGAAACATCGCTAGTTGCCTTGACCTCTACGGATATAAAAATGTGCTGAAGTTATGTGCGTGCAGTTTTATTTAACTTCTCTTGAGTGTTCCTTGTTCACATCGCCATTAAATTAATAAGACCACACCTAAATCTCTTGTCTCCTGGTCAAGTATGAAAATAAAACAGATGATCAGTCTATTGCGGTTTGTATTGCTGAACGGGTGAACTGTGCGGAAGAACATATTTAAAACTGAAATTGAGGTAATAATTTTTGCACATTTCAGTAGAGCAGGGATTAACAGCTGCACATTGGTAAAGTGGTGACCGCTGAATGCTGTGTGGTTCGTCAAGACAGTTTTATTGCATTATTAATACAGTCTTAATTGTTAGATTAAGATAACGAGACGCGTAGTGATTTACATTTTAATGAATTCAAACTTCGTCGACAGCAGAATAACCATAAATTCTTATATTTCATTTTCTATTTAAAAACCATCCAGTTGCAACATTTATACAAATTATCCACTCATTATCACAATACGACAATTATGGCGTGACTTTAAACGAAGCAACTCTTGTCTTCAACACACACCAACGTGTTTCAACTACACAAAATATGAATAACTGAAGGGCAAGACGAATTTTTTGCTTTGCTTCGGTGATAGTGGTAAGGTTTTAATGTACGTACCGTGCATCTTGTACAGTTCAATATGTAGAACAACAAATGCATAATATATATGTTTGTTGTTCTGGATAATAATAAAGTGAGCATGATGCACGGTACATAAATTATAATAATAGACACTCAACAAGCAATAATGTGTAACATCTATTGAAACAGGAAACTAAAGTTCCTAAAAAAAAAAAAGCCGCCATCTGGTAAACGAAAAATTATATAGAACTCATTTAGATTGCGCAAATACCTGGAAAGTGTGTGGCAGTATATGAAAACAAAAATTAATTCACAATTAGATAAAGTGATGGCCTCCCTATAACAGAAACAGGACGCATTACAAGGACACAAATCTCAGATTAACCATAACACAGAAACAATGAAACATATATTCCACACAGGACAATAAAAGTAAAACAAATAAAACAGTCGCGAAAAAACAAAACTTTTAATTTAGGGTTTTAGTACGCGATAGAAAGAGAAACGAAACAATTTATTAACGCATTAATAATAGACACAGAAAACGCCATTAAATACTTAGACAAAAAAAAACAAAACAAAACACTGTCGGATATCTGGCAGCTAGGAAAATTAAAAATATTACTGAGACAAATACACATAAAACACTACATAAAAGACAACAATATAATCTAAAACAAATAAAAACTCAAATGGAACAAAATATTCAACCGATAACAAAAGCAGATAAATGTAGGACCATGGTCGTAATAAATAAAGATACATTGAAAGAGAAAATCCGGTACTTTTATACAGAAAAAATTAAATAATAACTTTGGATAAAAATACCACGTTAAAAAAATCTTAAAAAGCACTTCTGTGTATATCTCTTAATACATATCTTCCAACAACAAGATATATTGATCAATTAACAGAAGGTCAACGATTTTAACACACTATAAGCTTCGCTAACGTCACAAGACGATGTAACACACATTTTAATGTCTAATTCCAGTTCAGTTCTCATCCTCCCAGTATACAGGCAACAACAACATAAGGTACGTCCATCACATACAAGGCAATTTAACCTCTCTGGTCACATTACGTTGACCTTACATACTTACATTAATTTATTTGTAGGATTACACCCACAAGTCTGTCCATATTTTATATGCAGCAACCAAACAAACAAATTTCACGTGTAATAATTCTTAACGTTTTACAGATTGTATTTTATCATTCAAAAACGATCACGTGACCATTTTAATCTACTAATTTTACTCAGTTTTTAATTTAATAATTTGTAGTTTTAGCAAAGCAAAAGTTTAAGCCTCCCTGAAGATGTAGCAGATACATTATACGTTATATCTACATACGGTACATAAAGCAGTACTTTGGCAATCCGGACTGTGTGTTGGGAGGGTAATAAGGATTATTAGAGCATTTGGAAACAACGGGCGAAAAACGGTATAGATGTAACATGAATAACATCATTACTAAAGGCGAAATTACAAGTGCTTGAAGCTTAACCTATTGACGCATAACGACAACTATATGGGTCGTACCGCACAGCTAACCTCCAGATGTTTCATTTTATATATTTATTCAACAAATATACGTTCTGAATATTTTAAACATGCTGCGTAATCTCCGTTTTTTCCTCTTCAAAATGCCGTTTATTCCATAATGCTACCTTTTTTGGTTCCTGTATTATTCGCATTTTAAATACAGGGTGTGCTAAAATTTAAAAGGAAATTCCGGCGCCAAAGGGTTAAATAGTGCGCTGAACGGTAGAGTTTGAAAATAATAATAATAATAATAAGTTATTATTATTATTATTATTATTATTATTATTATAATGAAACGCAAGTGCTTTCATTTCACTGTAATATCGAAATATACAAAACGAAAGCTACGATATTCCACATATCACGTCCCTGTAGCCGAGCAATTAAAGAGTGGCTGGGTCCTCCCGCTTCAACTACACCACCAATGTACGAGATTGTCTCTGACCTCCTCCCCCCTCCATTATCTGTAAAATAATCTGGTGGAAACACAAACTTATAATATCCCAAATTTTTTTACATTACCTGGGGATTCGAATTGCCGAGAATGAATTACTACACGTAGAAACAATATAACTTACCCTTAGTTTTGGCAAGCTGCGTCCGTTTTGTAGCATACAGAGTAAAAAATGTTTGATGCAGTAGAAATATCTAGTTGTGTTTCCGTATTACACCGGTTTAGAGAAGAGAGTGTAAAGACTTAAAAAAATATTTAGCAGTAACTTTTCATATAAGTTCAGTGTGCAAAAAATTACAATAAGAATGTCTAGATGTCACAACACACGGTTACAGGCAATTCATATTATAATCATCTAAACACGCACCATTCAGTTACATTTATTAGCTGACAGACATATATTATAAATCTAAAAGTCTACCGTCATTAAAACCTACCTGTCCATCCTTGCAGTAATGTAACCACCTGGTGGTTACTATATTGTGCTTTATAATGAAATATCTGGTTTCCGTCCACACAACCTGCAAATTTGCGGATTTTGGATTGTGCCTGCACTATTAACAACATTTCTTGTTCTCAAAGCACGTAACTGAAGAATATAGACAGTACCATAGTACAAGTTACTGAAGTGTGGTGTATGTGTTTTGAAGTCTTTGCTTCCTTTTTACGTACTTAGTTTTGATGGTGTTTTTCACATTATGACTGCCTGCCGTGTTCTATAGTGTTCTCGTCCTCTATCTCAGAACAAAAAACATCCCCAATTCTGATGTGACAATGTCTCACCACGCAGGTACCATATACTGAACATATCACCTGATTATTTGTTCGTGGGCCATAAAAGTGCGATTGGGTAACTTGAAACAGAGGAATGTCTTTGTTGTTAGAGTCTAAATAGCTTCTAAATAGAATATATTTTTTTATTGATTTGGTTTTCAGCCCCACGTCCAACCCAACGTGCAGGACCAGGATATCCCTTTAACCCTGGGTCATCACCTTTGACTTGTCTGTAATTAAAGGCACCACCAATAACTAGGCTACCGCCACTTTCGGTGGTTTGTTAGAGTATAAAGATTGGTAAGTTTCCTATTTAAGCTGTCCGTGTCCTTTTATTCAGACAGTTCAGTAATTGTCTACAAAAGCACTTTCTCGGCTCGACCCAACCGGAAATCTTCAACCCGCTGCCATTAGAAGGACCGCCCTCTGCACCATTGACACAGTAATTAGCCCTCAAAAACACAGCATTTACTGTACGTACCGCCAGTTTAACAACAAAACAGTGCATTTTGACATACTCTATTCATAATTTCCGCTCAATTCTTACAATAGACCCATGACGTGCTTTTCTAATGGAATCCTATTGTGTTCTCTGTGGTGTGAACTGAATGTGTAAATATAAATTATGTAGAACGTGAAGTTAAATTGCGTTCGTGCAACTAATTTTGCATTTCAAATCACAAGTACGAGTAATATAGATTATGAGAATATTAATTTCAGGTCTGCACTGTGCAAATACATCCAGCAAAAAAGTGATTGATTATGAGAATATATTTGTAGCCTTAGTTATCTAGCGGGTAATGGGCATTCGTCAAAGTGATATCTATGGTCCATCCGGGTCGACAATATTTTTCAACATTATTTCACAAACGATTGAATTGTTGAAAAATTGAATGTAAATGTAAATATGTGTTTCCGTTTTGTCTGCAGTTTTTGTCGGAAACATATTAATTATAAGGAAACTGAGGGAGATTTTATAAAAGTGTATTGTGTTTATTGGACTTTATGTGGAGTACCGTTAGATTTGAATGTAACTTGAATTTTCTCGAGAGATTTTTGAAAATATACAAATATCAAATTTAATTTAAATCCATCCACTCGGAGCCATGTAGTTCCGTGTGGACGGACGGACAGACGGAAAGACATTACATGCTACACATATCGCAATTTTTGCATTAAGTGATCTAGTTTAAAGTATTCGACTTGTAATATTACATACCTCATTACGAGGGTGAGTCAAAAAGTATTCGCACACAATTTTTATAATTTATTTCAACAACATCAGAGACCTTACAATTATATCATTTTTCAACATAGTCCCCATGCTTTGCAATACACTTTTTCCAGCCTTTCAGAAGCTTCTGGATGCCCTCAGAAAAAAATGTCTTTGGCTGAGCAGCAAGCCACTCATGCAACGCTTTCTTCACTCCTTCGTCTGAGGTGAATCGACGGCCCCTTAAGGCATCTTTAAGTGGACCAAAAAGATGGTAGTCCGAGGGGTCGAGATCGGGACTGTATGCAGGATGTTCCAACACTGTGAAACCCAGTTTCACAAGAGTTTGAAGAGTGTGGATGGCAGTATGTGGACGCGCGTTGTCATGCAACAGCAGAATACCTGACGACAATAGGCCTCGGCGTTTGGTTCGAATTGCAGGTTTCAGTTCGGTACTCACAGCGCAAAGCTAAACTGTGTGATACTACTGAAACTTTCCACAAGCGGAGACAAAGGTGCTATCTGTTAGCATGCGCGCGCAGAAAGCAGTACCGCCAACCCACAGAACATTAAAACACCAGTGCGGATACTTTTTGACTCACCCTCGTACATTATATGCTATATGAAACCGGCGCTTTGTGAGTGCGAAGGCACCCCCTCCCCTCCCGACTGAGTCCTAACCTGAAATTCAAAAGTGTGTCACATGAAAATATTTCATTGCAAGACGCTGCAAAATCTATGATTTTACAGCAATGAGAATACATAATAGAGCATGAATATTTAGCGTTATTAGAAGAGTACTGACCAGGGATAAAGAAGTGTTATGATAAAGATCTGGTCCAGTGTCACCGGTCTGTGACAAATGTAAAATGGATCGGACCGAGCTGACACCCAAGCCATTGCGGTGGGCGGTCGGCTACTGACCGTATGAACCACGGTACGGCAGACTGTTTAGAAATTATGTGTCGTGTGTAATAAAGAGAGTCTTAATATAAGAGGTTTGTGTTAGAAATGAAATGAAATAATTTGAGGTAAAAACTTAAAATAAGTATGATATGCAATATTAGGTTCGTAAAGAAGAGATGTAAAAAATAAAACACCACGAAAATCTGAAACAGCAAGAGAGTTTATACATGCAGAAGGAACAGAACAGCAACACTTACATTCATTTCCGAGCAAAAATTATTTGGTATGAAATAGAAAATCAGAGAAGGTTTCATTAGTCAAGACAGTGACACACTGTTGGGTTAAGAAATAATGTTTGTGTGTGTTTGTGTTTGTGTGTGTTTGTATTTGTGTGTGTTTGTATTTGTGTGTGTTTGTATTTGTGTGTGTTTGTATTTGTGTGTGTTTGTATTTGTGTGTGTTTGTATTTGTGTGTGTTTGTATTT
>Ga0209629_10002860_pt1 | contig 12005 bp, 9 predicted proteins | sample TergutCu122P5_FD_187286 | JGI IMG/M metagenome (GOLD analysis project Ga0209629, IMG submission 187286) | Cubitermes ugandensis P5 segment gut microbial communities from Kakamega Forest, Kenya - Cu122 P5 (SPAdes) (version 2) | ecosystem: Host-associated > Arthropoda: Insects > Digestive system >...
GGACTGTACAAGGGGCTATCCAAATGTTAAACATGAGAACTTGTTATAAAAGCAACAAACAATCTCTGGTTAAAAAATTAATCACTGACTATAAAAATACTGCTTAATGGAATTTTGTCGTACACCCAATTTTTTATTATTGTGCAATTATTTAAAAAAAATTAGTATCTTTGACGAATAGTTTTTTATTTAAGATGGATAGCCTGGAATTGAATATTACAAAAAAAACAGAAGCAATAGCAGATTGTATTTTTACTAAGATCAAAAAGCAAGAAGCAGAATCTTTAGGAATATTTTCCGGAGAATTCGGATTATTGTTGTTTTTATTTTATTACTCGAGATATTCCAAAAGCAAAAAAGATACCTTATTAACAGAAACTTATGCCGAAAAGTTGTTGGAACAGGTTGTAGAAAAAGAAAGACTTCATACCTTTTGCAGCGGTCTTGCAGGTATATTGTACTTATTTGAATTTTTGCGTGAAAATGATTTTATAGATATAGACATAAGCAGCGTTCAGCCGTCATTGGATAATTATCTTATTACTCGTTTGAGACAAAATATCCAGTATAAATATTTTGATTTTATGCATGGCGCTTTAGGAGTTGGTTTGTATTTATTAAAAAAAGGTACTTATCCCGAATGTATTAAAGAATTAATAGATTTTTTGTATAACACAGCGGAAAAAGATGACGTTAATCATTTTTTCAGATGGGAGTCTACTGTAAGGATTCAGGAAAAAGAATGTTCAGCCTATAATCTCTCAATGTCTCATGGGATGTCAGCAATTATTGTTTTCCTGTCTCTTGTTGTTAGAAGCGGTATGGCTGAAGAAAAAATACAAGAGATGCTATCCGGAGCAGTAAATTATGTGTTTGCGCAGGAAAATGATTTTACCCAATTAGGCTCTTATTTTCCCAATTTTATACTAAAATATTCTCCGAAGGCTTTTTCAAAAAGTCGCTTAGCTTGGTGTTATGGAGATTTAGGAATAGCGATCGCATTATGGCAAGCTGGAAAATCTTTAGACAAAGCAGAATGGAGAGGAAAGGGACTTGATATTTTACTTCAATCGACAAAACGTCGAAATATTGTTGAAAATTTCGTCCATGACGCCGGAATATGTCACGGAAGCGCCGGAATAGCTATGATATATCACCGGATGTATCTTGAGACAGATGAGGATGAATTCAAGGACGCAACATCGTATTGGATAAATCAAACAATGGTTTTTTCTCATTTTGAAGATGGTTTGGTTGGATATAAAACGCATGAGAAAGAAGAATGGAAAAAAGATTATTCCTTACTAACAGGAATTGGAGGCATAGGAATTGTTCTATTATCATATCTGAAGAATAATCGGCAAATCTGGGATGAAATGTTTTTATTGTCATAAAATTTATTGGTGTTTTTTAGTTATATGTATTATTCTTAAAATTATAATGAAATGAAAAACTTAAAAAAGTTAACATTAAGGAAAGAAGTGATCGCTAAAATAGGTGGTAAAGAAATGAAACACCTAATAGGAAGAGATGACAACGCATCGGACGATTGCATTACGAGATCTCCATGTTTAGTTACAATGTCTTGTTATACTGTATGTTTTACTGCTGCGGGTGATTGTGATCAGGAACCTACCTATGGTAATTGTATTGATGCGGGTACTGGTAATGGTAATGGTACCAATTCGTGTTATTGTACTGCTAATACGGCATGCTATTGCTAATATAGCACGCTCATTAGTGTTAAGTTAATCATAAATATCATATTTAATGTGTTGATTATAAATATAATATGTTCGTTTTTTATGATCCATTTTATGATTAACATGACGCTGGATTGGTTGTTATTGTTATGTAATAGATATCATAATGCTGTGTTAAAAGACACTTTTAATACAGTTTTCAGTATTTTTCTGTCCTTATATTAACAACCAATCCAATTTATTAGTTACAGTGAAATTAAAATATGCCGTTTTAGTATATTTTAAAATATTTTTATTATATTTACATCAAAATAAAGAGCAGTTCAAATAATAGATTTTGAATAATTCTTTCGATGAAACATTTGATATTATCTTATATTATGCTTCTAGGTCTTCAGATTTTGTGCTCGATATCAGTTGCTCAACAACAGGTATCTGGTAGAATAACCGATGCAACCGATGGAAAACCTTTGCCTTATGCTTCCGTTTATATTGCTAACACTACCGTCGGCTCCTATTCCGATGATTCGGGAAAGTATAATGTTACTATTCCGGGAGAAGGAAGCTACGAAATTGTAGCCTCCTTTGTAGGCTACAAATCCTTTTTCCATAAAATCGATTTACCTAAACCTTTTTATCAGATTGACATTGTTTTGGAAAGAAATGATAAAGAACTTAATGAAGTACTGATTATACCCCAAAAAACTTACTCACAAGGAGATGTCATTCTGTTTTGGAAAATGATATTGGGAGAAAAACCATCGAAAAATGGAATGGAAGTACTCAATCCGGAGAAAGTTTATTTTTATAAAAATAAAAATAAGGAATTACAGGCATTTTGTGATGAACCAATAGAAATAGTGAATCACAAAACAGGATACAGCATTAGGTATATACTTCAATATTTCAAATATGACTACAAAAATGAGATTACTGATTATTACGGAAAACCATTCTTTAAAGAACTCCTTCCAGAAAGTGAGCTGCAAAAAAATAATTGGGAAAACAAACGTCAGAAGATATATGCTGTTTCTATTACTCATTTTATTCGAGCACTTTACATGGATCAGCTACTTCAAGAAGGTTTTTATTTAGCAAGAATAGATACACTTTGGAAAGAAAACACCTTTATCTCTTATTCTACACCAAAACACCTTGAAGACTCAAGTTTTATGCTACGAAGTGAAATTATTTCTTTATCAGATATTTTGCAAAAAGAGCAAAATTCGATTCGAGTAAATATTGAGGATAATTTACTATTAGCCTGTTTTTCTAAGCCGATTATTAATACAATGATTAGTAATCTCAATTCTAAGCTTGTTTCTAAAGGTTCTAGGTCTGTTTCTATAGGGACTAGTAATATTGATATTTTAATATTTTATACCTCTCATAAATTCCCTGTAATACAACTATTGCCACAACTATTATTCATTTATCAAGATGGAACCTATACAGGCAAATTACAAATACGAGAGGATCCTCAAAATCGAATAAGCGGGTTAGCAAAAATGTTGCCTTTGGAATATAGAAAAAAAGAGTAAAAAATAGATTAAAAAAATGCATTTATGATTGTCAACCTATCACCTGTTAATATGTATCTTTGAAAATGTACAACTCATTTAATTCGTTTATCGCCAGAGTGCCACAATCTCCGTATAATTCCTTTAAAGGAGAATTATTTGAAACCAATATTTTAAATCCACAGTTTCAGGATGCAATTTATCTTGCTTCTCCAGTTCTATATATCGAATTACAAAAATATTTGGCAGGAACAATTAAAGCGGTAAATGAGAAAAAAAGAATTGAATCGGCTGTTTTCCGGTATATCAGCCGGATGGCATCCCGTTGTACTCCTTTCGGACTGTTTGCAGGATGCTTAATTGGGGAAATTACCGGCGATAAAACGAATATTTTGCTGGGAGATTTTAAGCGGCATACGCGGTTGGATATGTTTTTTTTATGTATGTTGGCTCAGGAATTATCAAAACAGTCGGGAATTAAAGAAAACTGCATATATTACTCCAATACCACTCTATATCCGATAGGGAAGAAATACCGGTATATTGAATATAAATACATACAATCTAAAAGAGTTCACCAAATTTCTTCCGTTGCCGGTTCCGGATATTTGGATGCAATTATTAAAATGGCTAAAAAAGGTGTAAAATTAATCGAGTTATCGACTTACTTGATGAATGAAGGAATTGAACGAAATGAAGCCTTATTATTCCTAGAAAAATTAATTGATTCTCAAATCATTGTTAGTGAATTAAGTCCTTCGGTAACAGGGGATGATTATTTTACTCAAATAATTTCTATAATAGAAAAATTGAAAGGAAATGAAGCATTGGTATCTTCGCTCAAAGAAATTCAGAAAATGCTTTGTCAGTTGGATTGCTTCGCTCCGCTCGCAATGATGGAACTGTACCAACAAATCATTCAAAAAATAAAAGAACTGAAGATACCCTACGAAGAAAAATTTCTGTTTCAGGTAGATATGACAAATAACGTTGCGGAAGCTACTTTGGGAAAAGACATTATCAATGAACTTCAATCGACTATGGAGTTTTTGAATAAAATTACTTTTGGACAGAGAAATGAAACCTTAAATCAGTTTCAGCAGGCTTTTTACAAACGGTATGAAGGCAGGGAAATACCACTGATGGAAGTATTGGATCCGGAAATCGGCATCGGCTATCCGGTAAATAATGCTTCCGGAGATATTACACCTTTGTTGGATAATTTTTATACACCCGTCCAGTCCGGTCAAGGAAACGGGTTTCAATCCAGCACCTTCCTGTCCCTGTTATTCAAAAAAACCATAGAAGCTTTAAGCCGGAATGAAAATGAAGTTGTTATTTGCGATGAGGATGTAAAAAACTTCAAAATTCATTGGGATGATTTGCCGTTTACTCTGTATTCAATGATAGAAATAATACGATCCGATTCGGAAAATCCGCTGATCCAAACGAAAGGTTTTTTTGGATCGTGTGGCGCCAATATGTTTACTCGGTTTGCACATACAGACGTAAACATATCTCGGTTTGTAAACGAAATAACAGCCAAAGAACAGGAATTAAACCCTGATATACTGCTTGCCGAAATAGCGCACTTACCTGATTCGAGGGTAGGGAATGTATTGTCCCGCCCACACATCCGGGATTACGAAATCTTGTATTTGGCAAATTCGGATTTACCGGAAAATAGGTTGATTTATATGTCGGATTTATATCTGTCTATCAGGCAGGGAAGAATTTATTTGCGTTCGAAAAAACTAAACAAAGAAATAATTCCCCGCTTAACCAATGCCCACAATTTCAGGTACAATCCGATGCCGGTTTATTTGTTTCTTTGCGATATACAACAGCAACATGGAAGACCCGGCTTGTTTTTCAATTGGGGATATCTATATAACGAATTAATCTTTCTCCCCCGTGTAAGGTATAAAAATACGATACTTTCTCCATCGACATGGAAAGTGAAAACGGAGGAAATGAAACATTTATTTGATATAAGGGAAAATGACAAAATCATAGAAGAAACAAAGAAATGGAGGAAAAAATATTCGCTGCCGGTAAAAATGCTTTTACCGGATGGCGATAATGACTTATTTATTGACTGGGAAAATGCAAAGAGCATCAAGGCCCTGTTTTCCATCATCAGGAAAAGGGAAATGATAACCTTGACGGAATATTTGTTTAATCCCGAAAGTTCTGTCGTTAGGGACAAATCAGGTAATTCGTATTCCAACGAATGTATTGTTGCCTTTTACAAAAACGTAAAGAAATGAACGCTATTCAACGAACTTTTATGCCGGGTAGTCGATGTATATATATGAAGCTTTATACCGGCGAGAAAACAGCAGACGACCTGTTAGTTAAAGTGGTCTCGCCGTTAATTCAAAAATTGAAGAAAAAACAGTTTATAGAAAAATGGTTTTTTATCCGGTTTGCTGACCCGGATTTTCATTTGCGGATAAGAATCTTTTTATATGATGCACAACTTGCGGACAATGTGATAGGACTATTTCAGCAAAAATTACAAAAATGGAATACCGATTGTTTGCTATGGAAGATGCAGATAGATACTTACGAACGTGAATTGGAGCGATACGGAAAATACATGATTGAAGAAACAGAATCCGTTTTTTATGCAGACAGCGAATGTATTTTATCCATTGTTAAAAATCTAAACAACAATGAAAATTACCGGTGGATGATAGCGCTAAAATTAATTGAAGAACTGCTCTCCGATTTTGGATTGACAATGAAAAAAAAACAAAAACTGATAGAGAATGTAAGTAAAAGCTACAAAACAGAATTTGGATTTAATGATTTTAATGCAAAACAATTTAATACCAAATTCAGGGAAAACAAAAAATTGGTTGAGTCTGTATTGAACAACACAATTACCGATAAAGCATTTATTATATTATATCAGCCTATAAAGAAACGGACAAAACAAATCATGCCCATTGTTGATCAAATTAAAAGCAAGTCAAAAAATGACAGCAGCATAAGTGAATTATTAAAAAACTATCTACACATGATGATAAACAGGCTTTTTCGTTCAAAAAACAGGCTACATGAATTGATTTTGTATGATTTTATGCTCCGATATTATACGAGTGAAATAGCAAAAGAAAAGAATAATAAAAAAGTAAATATATGTATGGAATGAATCAACAATTGAATGAGAGAATTTATACACTTGCCCGTGAAACAGTCGATATAAACATTGAGACAGGAAAAATGGGCGTTTGTTTATATTTTTTCATGCTTGCTGATAGTTTAAAAAGCAAAATATATCAACAATGGGCTGAAAAACTATTGGATGAGATTTACGCTCAATTAAGTCAAAATATATCCGTAAGAACAATTCCCGATCTATTGCAAGTGGGTATCGGTATTAATTTCTTATTTAACCGGAAATATGTAAAAGGCAATATCAATCAAGCGCTCCGTGAATTGGATGTTGTATTATTTCAAAGAATGACAGTATCAAAAAATCCGCAAGTGTTGACTTACGAAACGCCTGGATTTTTATACATTTTATATTATCTATACCTCCGGCTTGAAAAACAAAAACCAAACAGCGACAATCGGTTTTTAACTGGAGAATTAACCATTAAAGCGCTTAATGAAGTATATACATCAATAAACAGCTCTTTTTACGACGAGCCTGATCTATTCAGTTTGGATTACAATTTACCGCCTTTTCTGTTCGTAATTAGCAAAATTCATTCTCTTAATTTTTATAATTACCGCATCAACGAAGTAATAAAAGAAATGGCCGGTTTGATACAGTCGCGAATCCCGGCGCTCCACGCCAATCGTTTGTATTTATTGTGGGGATTGGTGCATTTAAAACGGGTTACAGGATATGAGTTTTGGAATGAACAAATAGATATGATTTATCATAGTATTTCCATCCCCAAAATAATAGAGCAAGAACTCAGGAATAAGCAAGTGTTTATCAAAAATGGCGTGGCAGGTATATACTTGTTATTAGCAGCTCTGGAAAAAATTGGCTGTAAAATTCCATATAATATAGAAATATTGCGCAAGCGGATCAACGATTCATACCCGCAGCAGTCATTAATATTTGCTTACGGCATGAGTGGTTTGTTATGGGTAGATCATTTGATCAATAAAAGAATCAATACTCTATGAAGAAAAATTTAGAAGATTTAACCTTTTTGATGCCAATAAAAGTAGATTCTGTTATTCGAATCGAAAATCTATTGGCAATTGTTCGTTACTTTCAACGACATTTTCAAACTCGTATTACCGTATTGGAAGTTGGAGCTTACAATAACGGTTTATTACAAAAATTATTAAACAAGGAAGTGAAATATTCATTTATCGAAGATAAAGATCCGGTTTATCATCGTACAAAATACCGTAACTTGATTGCCAATACAGTGGAAACGCCTTTTTTGTCTCTTTGGGATGTAGATGTGCTGGTTGATAAAAGCCAAATAATTGATGCAATAGAAAAATTACGCCAAGGAGAAACAGATATAGCCTATCCTTTCGATGGTAGATTTTACGATACATCAGAAATAATACGTTCGCTTTTTATGAAGAAACAGCAAATGAAAATATTGCATCAAAATCGAGAACGGATGATACTATTTTATAGCTATAATCATAAAGGCGGCGCATTTTTGGTAAATACGGAAAAATATCGGTTGTCGGGAATGGAAAACGAAAACTTTTATGGTTGGGGGTCAGAAGATTACGAACGGTATGTTCGTTGGATTAGTTTCGGACTTCATGTCTATAACGCAGCAGGGTGTATGTATCATCTTTCACATCCTCGCGATATGAATGGAAATTTTATTTCTCAAAGGCAAAAAGAATTATCGATATCCGAGTGTGTTAAAACAATGGAAAGTTCCTATGATGAGTTGATGCGAAATGTAGTAAATAACTATAATAACAACATAAAAAATGATTGCTTATAATAAACAAATACCCCTGTTATTTGTAGTAACTTCCGCTTCGACAAAAAATATCGCAATGATTTTCGATCGGATAAAACAGATAAAACCTCGGCGATTATACCTGGCTTGCGACTTACCAATAAAAGGAAAAGAGGAGGATTATTTATTGCAAATACAAGAGTTGAAATCCTACCTCACATGGGATTGTCGGATTAAAACAATGTACAATAAACAGTATTTTGGATATGACAAAATTATGCGTAAATCTATATTATGGTTTTTCAGGCAAGAGCCGGAAGGTATTGTACTTGACGGTCGAACAATACCAACTCTCGGTGTTTTGGCTTTTTGTTCTGTTATGCTTGAAAAATACCGAGACGATGATCGCATCGGACATATAGCCGGTTGGAATTTCCTAAACAGAAATCAAAAATCAATGAATGGTTCTTATTTTTTTTCAAAAATAATCAACACCACAGCATGCTGGGCAAGTTGGCAACGTGTATGGAAAGAATTTGACGCTCAAATAAAAACGCTTTCTGCATTTAAAAAGCAAAAAGTAATAGACGGGATTCCAACTCATCAGCCTTTTACCTTTCAATTGTTTAATAATAATTATCTAAGAAATTTATTTGAAGTGCAATATGAATACATCAATCTGATTAACAACCGATTGACCATCGTTCCAGACATTAGCTATGATCAATTATTAGACGAAAATTTTGAATGGAATGAAATTAAGCATCCGATGTTTATTACCAATGACACTACATTTGATATTAAGTTTCAGGAATTAAAATACACCCTGCCGGCAATTACTAAAAACGTTCCCGATGGGTATCTTTATCTTAAGAACCAGCTTTTATCAGCACAGAATCCAACAACTTGTAAAATGAAAATTCCCCGCATTATACACCAGATTTATGAAGATCCGGCGGGACCTCCTCCTGATTTATTGAAGTTGGCTGCTACCTGGAAAAAAAAGATGCCCGATTGGGAATACCGATTTTGGAATAAGCAAATGATGCAGGATTTTTTAGAATCCCAATTTCCTGATTTTTTACCTTATTACAATTCCTATCCATTTTATGTCCAACGATGGGATGCTATACGATATTTAATTTTGTATCAAATAGGCGGACTATATGTCGATTTTGATTATGAATGCCTTGAACCATTGGATGTATTGTTGAGTGGTCAGATATGTTGTATAGGTATGGAGCCTACAATGAATAGTCGAATTCACCGCAGACCATTAATTATAGGTAATGCCTTGATGGCTTCTATGCCAAAACATTCTTATATGGCGGCTGTTATTGAGGATATGAAAGCTAATTTTTCTGTTAATTATGGAAATATTAAGTCCATACAAATTATGGAGACTACCGGTCCGTTCATGGTAACAAGAGTGTATGAACAGTTCAAAAGGAAAAGTGGGATCACTTTGTTACCTGCCGACTTGGTGGCTCCGCTTACAATGAATGAAATCTGGTTTTTACGCAGAGGTTTGGTTACAAAGGAATTAGATGAAAAAGTAGAGAAAGCGTTTGCCATTCACTATTTTTTCGGGTCGTGGACAACACAAGCTGTTAATGCTAAACAATATATTAAATAATGGATACTTTAGATAAAATACAGAAAGAACAGGAAAGGGTTATCGAAATTTGCCGTTTTACGTGGACAATGAAAGCTGCAACCGAGGCCTTTTCTTTTGAGCGTGATATTTATTATTGGTACTTACACTTCCGTCCTCATTGCAAAAAGGTATATTTACCGTTAAACTGGACGGGTATATGGCATATTGTACAAAATTATCCAAAGCAGAATGTTGATGAATTAAAGGAACTGATTTCAGAAATATACAACAGTTTGGAAAGTAAGATTCCTTATTTTACCATTGCCAGCGAGGTACACTGCAACGAACAGTCATTTCCAAGACTGCCTTTGAATGTACAAGTATATGGGCCAGGGTACAATGACGGCGAAGATTATGGAGTAACTTGCCATCAGATTGCGCTTGTTCCCTTTCACAGGAATGCTATTTATTTTAATTACAAGCGTGATATATTCTGCAGTTACTTTATTACCGGCGAATATAGATGCCGAAAACGCTTGAACGATTTTTTGTATGGGAACGAAGGACATGGATATGATGGCTTCGTAGTAACATATCGCATACCGTTTATTCTTTATTGCGAGTTGCTGAGCCGGTCAATTTTTGCTTTGACGCCAAGGGGTACTAATATTGGCGTTTACCGTCTGTATGAAGCGCTTCAGTATGGAGCAATACCCGTGTATATATCCGATAAATTCAGTTTGCCCTATTCGGACGAAGTAGAATGGAACAAGATTGCAGTTCTGATTAACCAGAATGATATTGAAAAGATACCGGATATATTAAGAAAAATCAGCGCTGCGAGAATCCGTAAAATGCAAGACTATGGCAAATGGTTTATGCAGAATTATGTGAGAACGGACAAAATAAGCGAACGATTATTTGCACATGCTAACAGTTAGTAAATCAACAGTTTAAATTCGGATGAAACGTCAAAATATATTCTTTACTTTGCTTTTCAGCTTTCAGGTTTGGTGTTCAGTATCAGTGGCTCAACAGAAGGTATCCGGTAGAATAACAGATGCGACCGATGGAAAACCTTTGCCTTACGCTTCCATTTATATTGCCAACACAAGCGTCGGCGCCTATTCCGATGATTCGGGAAACTATACAATTACTATTCCGGGAAAAGGAAGTTACGAAGTTGTAGCGGCTTATGTAGGTTACAAACCCTTTTTTTATAAAATTGACGTTCCCAAACCTTTTCATCAGATAGACATCGTTTTGGAAAGAAATGATACGGAACTAAAGGAAGCGCTGATTACGCCACGCAAAACATATTCGCAAAGCGATGTTGATTTGTTTTGGAGAATAATATTGGGAGAAAAACCATCGAAAAATGGAATGGAAGTCCTTAATCCCGAAAAGGTGTATTTCTATAAAAATGAAAACAAGGTATTGAAGGCATTTTGCGATGAACCAATAGAAATAGTAAATCACAGAACAGGTTACCACATTTGGTATATACTTCAAAATTTTGAAAATGACTACAAAAATGAAGTGACTGTTTATTATGGAAAACCATTATTTGAAGAGCTCCTTCCCGAAAACAGCCGGCAAATGAAAGATTGGGAAAAGAAACGACAGGAGGTATATGCAGTTTCAATCACTCGGTTTATTCGTGCGCTTTACAGGAATAAAATATATGAAAATGGATTTATTATAACAAAAATAGATTCTCCGGAAAATACAAATGCATTCTCAAATACTATACGAAAAGATAAGGACATGGTTCAAGTAAATATTTCAGATATTTTACAAAATAATAATAACCTTGTTCAATTAAATATTGATTCGGAATTGTTTTTATCCTGTTTGTCAACACCTGTTTCGGAAGAAACAATTAGGGACATAAAATATTTAATGTTTAAACCAAGAGACTACAATTTTCCAATTATCAAACTCTTACCGCTCAATATTACTATTTATCCGGATGGAACTTATACAGGATTATTAAACATTTCAGAACTTCAAAACCAAATAAGCGGATTGGTGAGAATGTTGCCTTTGGAATATAACATTATAGACACAAATAATAAGAAAGTTACACAGGAGACAAATTTTGAAGCCCAGGAGAAACTTACAAAAGCTGCAATCCAAGACAGCATCTTTAATCAATTAACATTGTTTCCGCAAGAAAAAATACATGTTCACACGGATAGAACAATGTATGTGCCCGGCGAAAAAATATGGTTCAAGGTTTATGTTGTTGATGCTTATACCAATCAGATTCCAACAA
>Ga0209629_10002861_pt1 | contig 12002 bp, 8 predicted proteins | sample TergutCu122P5_FD_187286 | JGI IMG/M metagenome (GOLD analysis project Ga0209629, IMG submission 187286) | Cubitermes ugandensis P5 segment gut microbial communities from Kakamega Forest, Kenya - Cu122 P5 (SPAdes) (version 2) | ecosystem: Host-associated > Arthropoda: Insects > Digestive system >...
CCCCCCCCCCGCTTTGCCTATTATTCCCATATCATTGAAGATATTTTCTATCTTTTGGCGATATATTTCTACTGTCATTCGCGTTGTATTGTATTCATCATCAACTTTGCCGATTTCCTCAACAATTTTCTTTTGAATATCAAGCGGCGGGAGCGGGATTTTAATGTCTCCTAATGCGTTAGATAAGTTATTGATGTTCGCTCCTGTACTCATTTCCGAGATTATTTTTCTAAATTCTCCTGATGATAAAACGGAAAACAAATATTGCATTACAATATCGTTGCTTTTCTTCCGTAATAACCCCATAAAGCCGCCTGCATAATAACCGGTATCGTCATTTATATATGCGCATTTCCCAACATGATTTTTGCTCCCGCTTGAAAAACAAATGAAAATATCGTCTTTCTTTATCTTTTTACTTTCATCAAAATTTTTATTTTGCGATACAAAAACCTTTTTATTTATCTCGAATTTACAATCAAGCGTAATATTGTCTGCGGTTAAAACTACATTGTCAGTTTCGTCATAAACTTGTTCGTGTTTGCCATAATTCACACCTTTAATTAAATCCACTAATACAGATATTTTTTCTTCACCATATTTGCTGTCAAAATCCGCAACTATTTTTCGTTTGTTTAAATTAACTCTTTTATCAAAATTACTTGTGCCATATTCAAAATAATTGCTCATGCGCCCGTAAGATACATTTTTAACCAGACTCTCGTCAATATCATTTTTTATGCCTTTAAACGCATTATAAATATAACTATTAGCCTTTGTGCTGTCTAATAAATTGCTGTCATTATATAACATCGTTCCGTTCGGCAGCCAATGCAAGCCCTCGTGTCCTCTCCGGTTGCTGAATTCATAACCTAAAAATTTCTTTTCTTCCTGCTGTTTGCCGGTTTTAACAATGACCGCTTCTTGATTATAAGTCAAAATAAAATATAACAACTTTTCTTTTTCAACTTCTTTAATTTTTGCCAAATCCTCACCGTAAATTTTTTTATAATCATTATAAAGTTCATGCTGAACTTCTTGACCTTTGATAATGTTTATATAATTGTCAAATGAAAGTCCATCATAAACATTTGCAACATACTTTGAAAAAATATGCTCTGTTCCTCTGACTGTTACATCTTTTTTATTATCAAAGAAATTATCAACGGCATTTTCAATTTCTCTGTAATCGCCGTCTTCCCTGCGTTCCAAGAATAAAATAACTGTATTCGTTCCTGTTGCCATAAAAGTATTAGAGCCTAACTCAACAACAGATTTTACTTTGAAATACTTAAATATAATCTCTCTTGCTTTTGAATGTATCCCTGAATTGGAAAGAATAGAAACTGGGAGAATAACGCCAGCCCAGCCGCCGACCTTCAGCAGCTGTTTCATACGCTCAACAAATAAGCACTCAATTTCGGAGGAGTTGTCGGTTAAGCTGTTATATAATTCAAAAGTTTCTTCACCTTTTTTAAGAGTGGACTTGAAAGCCTCAACGGAATAGGGCGGGTTTGATATAAGAATATCAAATTGTCCGTTGTTTTTTTCATCAAATTTATCTGTTATTTTTAATTTATCCCTGTATTCGGTTGAATTTTTAAAATTGTCAAGTCCGTTGCCCCATATAATATTAGCCTCGCCGTCGCCGTTAAAGAATGCGCTGACCTTTGCTGTTTTAACGAGCCTGTCGTCTAAATCAATGCCGTAAACATATTCTTTAGCCCAATCGAACTTAACGCTGTCTTTCCAAGCGTTTAGTTTGTTTTTAATTGTCGGAGCGGTTTTTAACCCGTCTGCATTTTCTATAATATTCTGCACCTGCTCCATATATTCTGTCAGGAAATGCCCGCTCCCCGCTGCGTAATCAATAGCGAACGGCAGAATATCGTCGTCGTTTTTTAATATTTTTTCTGCTATAAATTCCTTAATCGGCAAAGAGGATATGATAAATCGGGTTATAGGAACAGGCGTAAAAAACTGCCCGCTTTCCTGTTTCATAGACGTATTTAACAGCAATTCAAAGAAGTCTCCTAAGAATTGGTGTTTTTGTTTATATCTGAATCTGTAATCCTGCAATAACTCTACGATTTCCCTGACAATTTGAGAATTTGCCTCAAAGGATTTTTGATTTAATACTTCCTTGAATGCAAAATTAGGGCTTTTTTTCAAGCGGGTTTCAATAAACATATTTTTTATTGTTTGCTTAAAAACCTCATCCGCGTGCAAACCTTTTAATGCGTTATTAACCTCGCTTTCGGAATAATCAATAACATTAATATTTAAAAAACGCCACATTCCGTCTTTATATAAGTCATTCAACCGCATTTGCAGACTCTCGTCAGTATCGGTTTCAAGCCATTGAAAACTTAATTCATCATCAATATTTTTATTTTCATCAATAATTTTACATACAAAAAGGTTAAGAAGTTTATTAAAGGCGTTCGGCTTATCGCTAACCACATTATGCCTTAATATTTCCATAATTTGATTGAATATTTTTCCGCTGTCTTCTTCTTTAATGTCTTTAAGCATTCCATAAGTCAAAGCCCTGTGTTTAATATCGTAAGGGCTTGCATAGCTTTCAAATATTCCGTTATCTTTAAATGTTTTATTCCAATAAGAATACCTTTCTTTTGTGCCTGATAATGCTTTCCATTCCTCACAAGTTTGGATAATATCATTTTTATAATCTATTGCGCCGCCGATACAACGAGAGGAGTATAAGCATAAGTATTTTGTATCTGTATCAAACCCGTAATATGTAAACAGTTGTCCGCCGTCTTTGAGCATTTTATTATATTCTTTTGTATGTTCCGCACCCCAAGTCTTGCATTCAATCATAAGGAACGGCTTTTTATCATTATCATACACAAGAATATCTAAATTCCCGCTGTGGTTACGCCCTGCCGGATAAACCATTTCAAGATAAATGTTTTCTGGCTTATAACCTTTTTCTAATAATCTATCAACGCATTCTAAATCGACAAAGTTTTCTTCTTTGGTGAAATTACTCGATGTTTCATTGCCTTTTATTATCCTATCGCCATAGTTAATTTTTTGCGTGTTAAAATCAACCTCAACAGAATAATTATGCTGAGGGTAGGTTTTAATATAGATATTATTTGCTCCATTTTTAGAAGTAAACTTCAACGTTTTTAACAAGTTTTTTATATGCGTTTCCGTCATACTAATTTCTCCTTGCCTTAAATCTTTTTCAACACTATAATGATACAGCAAAAAAGTCTTATTGTCAATGGTTTTCCTGAACTCCGTATAAAATATAACATATTTACAAACAATATGGAATAAAGTCAAAAAATTTTTGTTCTTAAAAGGCAGGGTGTTTTTATGTTTGATTTGTGGCGTTACGGTAAAATTATGCACGGATTTACCGACGGTATATATGAATTGGACGAAGTGAATTATACAAATATAAAAAAATATCTCGGCGAAAATTCAGACGTTGCATACAGAGAAATTATAATAGAAAACACGGTTTTGCCTGTAATTTTTATCGAAGGTCTCGTGCATGTTGATTTACTGGATATAACAGTTTTGAAGCCGCTGAAATTAAGCGAAAAAATAAAAAGCTCAAAAGACGAAGCCGAGATTTTGAAAAATATCGCGGACAGCGAAACTTATCATATAAATACCTCTGTAAAAAATAATATTAAAGAAGTTATTAACGATATATTAAACGGCTCCGTTGCGATTATATCAAATCAGGAGAAAAAAGCTGTCTTATTTGATTTGAAAGGATTTGAGATGCGCTCTCTGTCCGAACCGTCAAACGAAGCTGTAATACAAGGTCCGAGAAGCGCGTTTATCGAGGCTTTAAGAGTAAATACTTCTCTTGTAAGGCGCTGTATAAGAAGCGTGGACCTGAAAATAGAAACTATACCCGTAGGCAATACAAGCTCAATTCCCGCGTCAATTATATATATGGGCAGCATAACAGATGAAAAACTTTTAAACGCCGTCAGGGAAAAAATAAAGAATATGGACTGCGAAAATATTATAAGCATAGGAGAATTTGAAGAACGTCTTATCGACAGAAACCGTTCTATTTTCCCGCGCTCGATAATAACCGAACGACCGGATAAATTCTGTTCAAATATTATGGAGGGAAAAATCGGCATAATTATTGACGGATTTCCCACTGCGTTTATAATTCCCGCAGTTTTAAGCATGTATTTTCAGGCTCCCGACGACTATTCCAATAATTATCTTGTGGCGAGTTTTCTTAGAATTATAAGATATTTTTGCGCCGTTATCGCGCTTACCCTGCCCGCATTGTATATTTCAGTCGTTTGTTATCATCCCGAACTGCTCAGCGATTCTCTTACTTTAACGATAATAAAAAGCAAACAGGAAGTTTCGCTCTCGTCAATTCAGGAAATATTATTCCTGACGCTTTCTTTTGAAATTTTAATGGAAGCGGGATTAAGAATGCCCAAAACTATAGGACAGGCTGTGCCTATAATCGGCGGTCTTATAATAGGCGACGCGGCTGTCTCGGCGAAAATACTCTCGCCTCTTGTCGTTATAACTGCGGCAATTACGGGGATTGCGGGGTTTATGATTCCAAATCAGGAGTTTTTCAATTCGATAAGAATATGCCGTTATATATTTATAGCCTGCGCGATTATCGGCGGATTTTTCGGAGTCGCGTTCGCAGCCGCAGGATTTATATATTATCTGTGTACGCTGGAATCTTTCGGAGTGCCGTATTTCGCGCCGTTTGTATCAAACGAAGGCAGAGAGTTTTTCACCGATACTTTTGTCAGAAAACCGAGTGAATCAAGCAAAAGCGAATAGAAATTATATATATTCAAAAATCGGAGCGTGTTAATTTTATGAAAGTAAAAACAATAAAATTTATAATTCTTGGGGCGTTTTTATTTTCGCTGACATACATGAACAAAGATAAAATCCCGTTCCCTGAAGAATTAAAATCGTTTGATTTCGTAATATCCAGCGGAGTTGATATAGCTTTGCCGGAAGATAATACTGCCGATAATTTTGAAAATCCGCGCAACTCGCAAAATTTCAGCATAAGCTATATAAGCAGCGCGGAAAGTTTAAGCGAGGATATAAAATCAAACGCTAATAAAAATCTGTTTAACGTTAAATCAAGTACGCTTAATAAAACTATAAAAAAGATACAAAGCCTGTCAAATAAAAGCCTCAACGATTCGCATCTTGAGTATATTTTGATAGGCGAAAAAACCGCAAAAGAAAATTTAGACCGTTTTATAGACTATTATGCTAAAAGCCCGAGTATAAGACTTTATGCGAATATATTTATAACAAAAGATATGACAAGCGAAGATTTTATAAAAAAGATACTGACCTCTAAACTCGACGCAGACGCAAGGCTTCACGGGCTTGTGAACGATAAAAACCAGCTGAGTTCAATGACAAAGAAAAATTTAAAAGATATGATGCAAATATTTTATTCAAAAGAAAAAACCGGGCTTATTCCGGTTCTTGCGGTTGAGGAAAGCCCTGTCGAAAATATAGGCGAAGAAAGCAAAGAAGTTCAATATACTTTTGGATTTGACGGTCTGGGAATAATAAAAAACGGGAAATTAACGGACTATATCCCCTATCGGCTTGTCAGGACTTATGTTATCTTAACAAATAATATAAAAACGACAGATATTGAAATAGTTGACGAAAATAATAATTTATCAGTGTTTTCTATACAAAACTCGTCATGTAAAACATCTTTTGAGTTTGACAAATTGAATAGTCTCAAAAAAATTATATTCGATGTTAATATAGACACAAATTATGATGAAACCACTGCAACAAAAAATATACTGACGGACGAAAATATAAATAATCTAAACGCTCTTCAAAGCAATCAAATAAAATCCGAAATAGACGAGCTTTTAAAGATTTCAAAAAAAACAGACGCCGACTTTTTGCAAATCGGCGAAACTTTAGGTATTCAGCACCCGTATAAATGGCATACAATCAAAGACAACTGGCTTGATATTTTTAAAGATACTGAGTGTAAAATAAACGTGACTGTAAGAACAAAACGGTATCTAAACACAAATATAAATTCACAGAACAGTTAATTATAACCGGAGGGCAAAATCAATGATTTTTTACGTTGCGGGATTATTCGCATACGGCATATTTGATTTTTTTGAATTGGTTGGAAAATCAAAAATTCATGAAAAAATAGTATTCGCTTTGCTTCTTTTATGCGCCCTCGCACTGGGAATATGGTATTTTTCGGCTCATGAAAAACCGAGTTTTACAAGAGAATTGATTGAATATTTTAACATGAAAAATATAAAGTATTAATTACAGAGGTTTATATAAAAATTAATGGAAAGAAAAACAAATTTAAGTTTAAATAATTTTTTAGCTAATATAAAAACCGCTCAAACTGCAGATACGAGCGAGAGAAAAATAAGCCTGCGTCAGATTATGCTTCTGTTTTTTTTCACATCGGTTTCGGGAGTTTTGAGAATTTTATCCCCCGAGTCAGGGAAAATTCTTTCAAAATCAAGCTGGCTTTCGCCTATCGTTGCGTTACTTCCGATTTTATTGCTGATTTTTGTTTTAGATACGATAACAAGAAACCACAGAGAAACATCTCTGGCAAAAATTATTGAGACCGTTTTCGGGAAAGTAATCGGGAAAATATTTCTCTTTTTGTTTTTTATTCACGTTTTGTTTTTTACGGCTTTTTTTCTGAGAAATTTCGGCGAAAAATTTATCTCCTCGATTTTCCCCAATGTATCTCCGTCATTTTTTGTCATCATTTTATTGCTGTTCTCTTTATTTGCGGTACGGAGAAATATAGAATCCTTCGCGAGATTTTCTGAATTTTCGTTTGTTATAATATCGGCAATTCTTGTAACAGCTTTTTTTGTCGCTTTATTTTATATAAACCCTAAAAATTTATATCCCGTGGATTATTACGACGCGCCGTCTGTTTTGGAATCGTCGCTCCCGTTAATAAGTTTATGGTCTCTGCTTACTTTTTCGCTGTTTTTGGGAGATAATATGAGGCTCACAGGAATTAAAGTAAGCGGGAGTTATAAACGTACGGCGACAAAATTTATGCTGATTATCGCTCTGTTCAACTTTTTAAGTCTGATTTCAATAATAGGGATATTCAACGCTGAAACCGCGTCAAATATATCAATGCCGTATTTTATGCTTTTCAAGAGCATAAGAGCCGCGGGGATTATCCAGAGCTTTGAAACTTTTTTTATAATGCTGTGGGCGTTTACGGATTTTATAATGATTACGTATTACATGTTTATCATATCGAAAATATTCAATACGTTATTTGTAATTGATACAGATAAAACGAAATTTTATATGTTTCCTCTTGCTTTTATCGTACTGATAATTTCATATATTATTGGGGAAAACAATTTCGAGGCTGAATATTTTTACAATAATATATTATCGTATTCGTCTATAATACTGGGGTATATATTCCCGTTTGTGCTGTTGGCTGCGGGGAAGATAAGACGGGTGCTGTAGGGCGCGGTTTCCTAAACGCGCCGTTCAACACCCCTTCGCCAGCGTAAATTTGCGGCGCGTGAAGGATGCCGCACCCTACAATAAATCCATATTACTTCTTCACAACCGACAGCCATACTTCCTCAAAGAATTTCCCGCCGCCGGTAACGCCGTAAATTTCCATGTCGTAAATCTCGCCGTCCCGACCATCGACTTTTTCATAACCCGAAGACGGAAGCCATTCGCTGTAAGCTCTTTGGAATAATTTTGGAATTTCCGCGCCCCCCGGATTATAGTCAAATTCTTCGCTGCGAAAAATTGCCCAAACCGCCGCCGGAGCTTTGATAACCGAAAACCCGTTTAAATCCGCGTCTTTATCGACAAACAAACCTATCATATACAGAAATTCATCTTTTTGCTCGTCCATATGCCCGCATACTCCCATTAAGTCGTTTCGTTTCGCCTGTTTTTTCAATCGCTCCAACCTGCCGTCTTTGAATTTTTCATCCCAAAACCCGGATATTTTATCGGTTTCATTGTTTTTAAACTTGCGTTCGATTCCAAAAACCTCAAACGCTTCTTTTTCTTCGATTCTCCAATTCATTTCCTGCACTCCCTGTATTTTTATTTGAAAGGTTATCGGAGAAAAAAGTTTCAGCATAACTCCTTTCCGGCGCGCTTCGGTCGGGGTTATTCCGTGTTGTTTTATAAACGCTCTCGTGAAGCTGTCCGCACTGTCGTAACCGAATTTTACCGCTAAATCAATAACTTTGACTTTAGCGTTTTGCAGTTCCATTGCGGCAAGCGACAGTTTTCTTCTGCGGATATATTCTGAAATCGGCATATCGACTATATAATAAAACAGTCTGCCGAAATGATACGGCGAATAATTAGTGACGCTTGCAACTTTCGCAAGTTCAATATCGTCGCATATATTTTCTTCGATATATTTTACAGCCGAATTTAATTGCGTTAATAAATCCATGTTTTCGTCCCATCCTTTCATGCTCAAATTATAACATAACGGTAAAATTATGTTCCGACTTTTTATATAAGATTATGTCGGGTCTCTGAACGGCATAAATTTTGTCGAGAACAGCAACATCAAATTTATAACCCCGCAGAACAGCATGAGAGTTCCGAACCCGAACTTTTCAACGGTAAAACCTCCAACAATGCCTGATAAAAATCGCGGTATGTAAAAACTTATAGCGTATAACAAAGTCTGTCCCAAAGCCCGCATTTCTTTTTTGACCGTCAGATTTATATAATACGCCGCCGCATAGTTTATAACAGTGCAGAAAGAACCCGTCATCAGACTTGTGACTAAAACGCTTACGCCGTAAGGTAAAAATGCGAAACTGAAATATCTTAAAACCTGCGTTAAAACAGAAAAAACTACTATGCTTTTAATCGAAAACCGCCTGAAAAAATAATCAAATTTTATAAAGAAAAATATTTCCCCAATTATAGTTACAAATACCGTCAATCCCCATACCCACGGAGCTTGTTTTAAATTTATATCTAAAAAATTTTGCATAAAGTTATTATAACAGCCGAAAGAAAACTGTCCGACAAACAAACAGACAAGTAATGTTATACATGCCTTATCTTTAAAAAATTCTTTATATGAAAGATTTTTTTTACCATGAGCGTGACCTTTTACCGGCGGCGTCATTTTAACCGAGATAATCGCGAATACCGCCATAACCGCGAATACCGGGAATATAAGCCCTACGTCCGTATATTTCCCGAAAAAAGTAAGAACCAGCGTCAGAATCAAAGAAATTCCGCCGAAAAATAAAGACCCCGTAACTCTTATCGGACCGTATTTGATTTTTGCCGCAGTCGTATATTCAAGCGAAACAGCGTCTATAAGTCCGCCGAAAGGCGACAGAAAAAACATAAAAACCGCAAAAATAATTACAAGATACGCAAGCGAATTATTCAGACGTATCATGTAAAACAAAACCGCAGATATTGCTATAATTAAAGTCAGCACATTGTTTTTATATTTCGCTTTATCGCTTACGACTCCGAAAAAGATAAGTGATATAATTCCGATAAGAGGACCTATCGACAGAATAATCCCAATATCTACGTCGCTTTTGCCTCCGAAATCTTTTAAATATTTAGGGATAAACGAATAATAAATCGAGTTAAGCCCATAAATTAATCCGTTCGCTGCAAAAAAAGGTAAAATAAAGCGAACGGACCTGTATTGTTCTGTGTTTTCCGGCATATCTTTCATAAATTAAATAACCGCCTGTATATTATTTTTATTTTATCGCTTTGTTGTTTTGTTTTATTTTGCGTTAAATACCGCAATTTCCGTTATTCCGAAATGTGCAATAAGTCCGGTAAAGACCGCCAATATTTTTTGTTTTTCTTTTATATATTCAGTTTTCTCAATCTTTAATTTAAATATAAAATTTAACAAATTATTATCGCCGTTATAATTTAAATTTAAAATATCAAAGTCAAATAAAGACGCGTACTGAATAAAATCGTTAAAAGAGAATTTTTCAGTCAGTTTTATTCGCATGTCTATTTTTTTATTTAAGTCAATATTGCCCAAATCCGGCAAATTATCCGAAATATAAACAGAATAAGCGGAAAATAAATCAGCATATTTTATTGATTTAAAAATATATTCGCATAAAAATATATTTTCGTCTATTATATTTTTCTTTATATCTGAAAATGCAATTTTTGATTTTTCGCTGTTAATTAACGACATAAAAAAATGAAAGTCCGCGTTCGTATTTTCGTTTTGATTTAACAAAATTTTTGCGCATTCTTCTGAAAAAGCCGCTCTTTTTTCGAGTTCTTTCGCTATATTTATATTTGTTTTGCTTATGTTTTCAAAATTTATCTTGAAATTTGACGGCAAATCAGCCACAACTCTCACAACTTTCTGTTATATTTTTTTTATTTATAATATCAAATCAACAAGAGCTAACGCCGCGGCCGCTTCGACTACGGGAACTGCGCGGACTGCTATACAAGGGTCGTGTCTGCCTTTGATTGTCATTTTATCGTTTGTTTTAGTTTCTAAATTTATTGTGTCCTGCTCTAAAAAAATTGACGGCGTAGGCTTAAAGACAACGGAGAATATTATTGGCATACCCGTACTCATTCCGCCGATTATACCGCCGTTGTTATTTGTTTTTGTTTTGACTTCGCCGTTATTATCGTAATAATATTCGTCGTTTGCCTCAAAGCCGCGCATTGACGCAAATTCAAATCCCCTGCCGAACTCTATGCCCTTAACCCCGGGGATTCCGAAAATACAAGACGCTATATTTGCTTCAACGGACGAAAAGATATGTTCTCCGAGCCCACGCGGAACATTCGATGCCGAACATTCAACAATAGCTCCGATTGAATCCCCGCTTTGTTTCATCTTTAATATAAATTCTTCGGCTTCTTTGATTTTTTCATCATTTTCGATAATTATATTGCCGACCTGTTTCAATCTCGCGTTGATTTTTATATTATATTTTTTATCAAGCCAATCCGAACACAACGCCCCCGCAAATACAAGCGGCGCAGTCAAGCGTCCCGAAAAATGCCCGCCGCCTCTTAAATCCGCATAACCGTTATATTTTACGTAAGCGTTAAAATCGGCGTGGCTTGGTCTGGGATTAATCAATTTATCCTGATAATCAGACGAACGGGTGTTATTATTTTTGATAAACGCACAAATCGGCGCGCCCGTCGTGAAGTTATCTTTTATGCCGGACAAAATTTCCGGCTCGTCGCTTTCAATTCGCGAAGTCGAGAGTTTATTTCCCGGAGCGCGGCGTTTCAAGAATTTATTTATGTAGTCAAAATCAACTTCAAATCCTGCGGGAAAGCCGTCGATTACAACTCCGATTCCCTCGCCGTGCGATTCCCCGAAAATAGAAATTTTAAGTTTGTTTCCCCAAATTGAACCCATTGTTTTTTTATCCTTTATTTTTTTTATAAAATTATTCTAATTTAAATTGATAGCTCTTATCGGAATATTTTTCTGTAATATTTTTTTTAAATTTTTTAACTGCATTAGGATAATTTTTTAAGAACCAATTCATGTGATTTTTTATATATTTATCTCTTATAATATCGTCATTTAAATCATTAGGTATGCGTTCCATTCTTTCATCTATACTGTCAAATCCGTTAAACGGCTGATTTAATCTATCTTTAATTATATCAACATATTTTTCATTAATTTCAATTCCTATACATCTTCTGTTTAATTGCTGACAAACTCTTAATGAAGTTCCCGAACCGCAAAAAGGGTCAAGAACTAAATCGTTTTCATCAGACGACGCTAAAATCATACGCTCAAATAACGCTTCAGGTTTTTGTGTTGGATGATTCTGACGGTTTGCCTGGCAATAATGAATATGCGAAAATTCCCAGACATTCCCGGGGTTTGCTCCTCTCATATTATTAACGCTGCGGTAATATTTTTGCGGCACTCTTACCGCATCTAAATTAAACTTAAAGTCTTT
>Ga0209629_10002863_pt1 | contig 11998 bp, 8 predicted proteins | sample TergutCu122P5_FD_187286 | JGI IMG/M metagenome (GOLD analysis project Ga0209629, IMG submission 187286) | Cubitermes ugandensis P5 segment gut microbial communities from Kakamega Forest, Kenya - Cu122 P5 (SPAdes) (version 2) | ecosystem: Host-associated > Arthropoda: Insects > Digestive system >...
ATTATCTCCGTAACCGTTCAACTTTGGATATAGGTGTTTTGGGTTATATCGGTATAGTTTAACATAAGGAACACTCTCCCGAAGTATTGCACATTCCTCCTGGGACACTCTGTATATATATATATACGTCGTACCGCAGCGCTAACCTCCAGACGCTACATTTTAAATATTTATTCAACAAATATACATACTGAATATTTTAAAAATGCTACATAATCTCCGTCTTTTTCTCTTCAAAATGCCGTTTATTTCATAATGCTAGCTTTTTTGGTTCCTGTATTATTCGCATTTTACCTACAGGGTGTGCTAAATTTTAAATGTAATATTCCGGCTCCGAAAGGTACACCTTTTCTGCCCTTCTTGGCCTTTATATATCCTCTTCTAGGACAGTTACGTTCTTAATTATCAATATACCGAATTCGGATTTTTTCTCTCAATTTCAAGTGGATATATTATTGGATTAAAAATTTCTTAAATCTGATAATGTAATCAACTTTGTGTGAAGTTTATGCACATTAATTGAAGTACATGAGACAATTAGTGTGTTATATGGGTATCAAGTTATAATCATTTGTACCTGGAACTTGCAATATTGTTAAATTTACCATTCGCTGCGCAGATATCCTGCACCATACAAAGGAAGGAATCACGTTTTTATACACGTATTGATACCAGAAATCTTGATAGTTCCAAAAAACACATATCAAATGGCAGTATTTCTTGATAGCATTGACAGACAAGATGCCGATTCATTTTTGATAAATACTTGCAAGTGGAATGTACTTTTTACGCACGACTTCCATACTTGTTTACTGTATCATGTACTTTTTTCTTGTAGGCTAACCTTTCTGTTTTCCCCCAGTATATACAACAAAGGGACGTGATAACATTGACGCCCGTTTTCCTTCAGCTCCTCCAATATCTTCCCGCATACGGGCTCCAGTACTACCGTCGAAGTCCATGGCATCTGACGTTCCTTTTCTCTCGCGAAGTGGCAGTTCTGTCAAGAATAATAACATTCCTGTGTGAGGTATAAGATTCGCACGATAATGATTATGAAAGTTATGGTCCTTTAGGGTGTGATGTCAAGTAGCAGCTGTCTATGTACACACACTTACATGCAAAAACATTGATTCTAACTAGGTGCATATATACGAGTATATATATATATATATATATGTACCGAGTACAACATTACTTCGAACTAGTATGTCCCCATGAGTACGGGTTTTAGAACTACTCGTTAATTAATATGCCACATAGTTGACCTATTTTTATAATAAAAGTACCTTCATTACTGATAGTAAACAACTACATAATGTTTTAGATACGCTATATTCTTTTTAAAAGTATGTTAACAAAGAAATCTTTAATAATTATATTTACACACATACTGTAAACAGTATGGGATCCCATAATGTATAGTGTGCACTGATTGTACCTTCTACTGGAAAATGCTAACCTGAAGATAGTCTAGAAAAGACCGAAGCATGTAGCCATACTAGGGTTGATTGATTGATTGACTGATTGATTGATTTGCGATTGGGTTCAAGACCTACGATCCCGATGCACCTAGGCTTTAATTGACGGTCCCTTTGTGCCCCATATCGGTTTATGGGAGCCCTGTTGCTTTAATAAATTTCCAGATGGCCAGCAGACTTATACTCTTAATGTTCTCTGGCTCAAAGAAAAAGGAGAACAGATACACATGTCTGAGTGAAGCCGAAGCTTCACAGTCACAAAAATGTGTGCAGAGGTTTCATCCTCTGCTCCACACCTCCTACACAATGGACTGTCTGACAGCCCCATTAAGTGAAGATGTCTCCTCATAGTATAATGTCCAGTGAGAAGGCCAATAACAGCCCTGGATTGTGTCCTGTTGAAGGGCAGAAACCTAGCCTTGGCACACAGACAGGTTCCCAAAATTAACTCTCGAGCCTGTCTTTGGGTGTCACCAAGATCTCGCCGACCTATCCAATGCTGGTTAACCAATCAATGTCAAATCCTTTTTCGTATATCCTACCTAAAGACTCCCAAAACCGCCTCAGGTCCGACAAACTTTAGGACAGAGCCGTCCATTGCGGGATCGTCGGCGATCTCATTACCTCGTACCCCAGAATGTCCAGGGACCCAATACAGGCCATACTAGGATGCTGATCATTGTATGCTATTGCTGTCTTTCGACGGAATAAAACTATTTTATTCTGAGGTAATTTATTGCTTAAGAAACCTGCAAGTTCCAAGAGATAACACGACGGCTACCGGTAAAAGACATTTCTAATGTCAGTAGTACAAATCATAAGCTTTCCATGCAGTTGTCTTCATCCACCATTAAATTGTGCATGTATGTGTGTGACTTGATTAACATATGAGGAATAATGCAACATATTTTATTTTCAGTATATTTTTCGTAAATCTTACAGTACAGTAAATACTTAAACAAACGTAAGCTAATGCACCTAAAATTTTATGTCCTAGAAAAATATCCGAACTTAATGTTTTGAAGTAACGAAAATAAATTTTTCTCTCAACATGGTTACTTTTGTCTCCATTACATCAAGCAGTCTGTTCACATAAAGCAGGTACTGATAGAATCCCCACACTTAAGTAGAGGAAAGTGCATATAAAAATAACATAGGATTATAATGATTGATATTTTGTGAATTAGTTGAGACACTATAATGGATTTTTGGTAAGAATATGTAAGGAAAATAGAAAAAGTATAAACAAATATTATACATTATATTCATTACGAGCAAGACAATTTAATATGCCACAGTGCAAATTATTAACTTTAAGGTGCATGTCAACAGACAATATTAAATTGGAGTTAAAGGAGGTAGAATTGGAAGGTGCGGACTGGATTTGTGTGGCAAAGGTAGTTGTTAGTTTGTACGAATATGAAAATGAAACTTTTGGTTGCATCAAACTTGTCTGAGGAGTATCAACATCAGAAGAAGTAATCTGATCAGTGTACCTGGAAAATTTTGTTTGTGAAAGTTTTGATCATTTATAGATTTTTCAAATTGAATATAGGAAAGACGTTATTTTGTCTTATCAAATAATACTCAACAAGAAATACCGTATTGAAAGCTTTCTGGAGAAGACTAAATTCTAGACTCTGACAGTGCATGAACGTCTTGAATCTCGCGTGAGTGGATAACTTGCTTGTCATAATGCACATTAAAAGCAGCCAGTAAAACGCATGTAGTAGTTTATAAACGTTATACTTGGGAGACAGTATCAAGATAGTGGTAGACTTTTGCGACAGGATATTAAAAATTATCATTGTTCGGACCTAATGAGAAGAAGTGAAATTAACAGATAGCCAATTTGGAACAAATTTCAGGTAGGGATAAATTTTTGGTCGGGGTGCAAGTCAGTAAACCAACTACAATATAAACAGTTTTTTTTTGCAAGTAATCACACCTGACATCACTCCGATTCGGCTAGTTAGTTTACGTAATTTAAAACTAAAATTTTGTAAGTATTTTGTTTAGAAGGGATTCCTGTGATTAGCATTTTTTAAAGGGAACGTTTTCAAACACTTGATCTAAGTACTGTGTAGCTCTGAGATATTAATTAAGTGGCCGCAAAATATGGACGCGAAGTGATTACACTTTCAGAGTCACGTTCATACTTCAATATGAACGTTTGTAGGTTCACATTTTGGCAAAGAATATGAAGGGAAAATTATTATTGTGATAAATTATTTAAGCAAGCGTGCCTATGCTAATTAAGGACGCTTATAATCTCTGTAAATAAAATTTTTTCACCAACTGAGAGCGAAAATGGGTATATTATTTGCTACACCTTACGAACTGGAAAATAAAACGAACCGATAAATCACTTAATCACAATTCCGTCTGTAAGCAGACAACGCACCGCCTTCTGTAGGACTGTTGACGTACTGACATTGAAATTGGCAGCTTGTGCTGGTTGAAACGAACAGTAAAATTTCGGATGATAACTAAAGAAATAAAGTTTTCCCATAAATGTATAAACTTAAATGAATGGTTATTGTTTTACAGTTAATATTTAATCGCTTTCATTTATATTTAAGTATAAATGAAATTAAATTTCGGTACGAAAGTACTGAAAGTAAGAAGTTCCGTGAAGAACACATGAAGCCGCCTTACAGCATGCTCACTTATATAAACATAAGAAATGAATATACAAACCAAATAATTTTACAGGCGAGTAAAATCTTTTCTTGTTTAAGCTGAACAGTGTCATCACGTGTTAGGTGAAACCTTACAGCTAAGCACTACACGTGTACAGTTCTACACGAGGAAATATTTGAAGCTGCTTGTTCTGCTTAGAGTACAATTAAAAATTTTATGTCGGAGTTTATATATAATTAGGTTATATATTACGTGGTTCTCAAATAGGATTTTGGAGATCTAATTTTATGTATTTTTTAACTCTTACCCGTAGCAATTTTTTTTTTCCTTCTTGGAAGATGAAAGCAGTTGATTGTCGAGTCTTTTAGATAGATTTTGTACGTGATGTCTTGCTTGGCTCTCAATATATTGACCGGAGCACAGCAACAGTTCGTAAGAATATCTGCAAGTAAGATATATGTCACAATAAATTAGTAGGATTGGCTGGCGTTGATTATGGACGTTTGAGGTTAGAGCAAACGGAAATATTGTACACTTTCTGTTGTACATATTCCGTGCAAATATATATAGCATATACAAAAATTCAACAACAACTTGTTGCCCAGTTCTTTATATTTGTTTATTAGTTAAGGCCGAAACATGTCATAGCACAAATCAACAAATAAAACGTATTGTGCAAAAAGTTGGTGTTAAATTTGATGTATGTAAGTACTGTAGTTTGTAGGTGGCCGTGTAGCACAGTTAATGGGGAAAAGGTTGATGATAAATGTTGAACTCAGGGTTAACAATATTATTTCAATTCACAGGAAAAATTTGAGGCTACTAATAATATTCTTGCTTGTACCTTAATAATGTAATTCCAGCGATAATATAGAGTAGGTTAATATTAGAATATTAAAAAAAAAAGAAAACTTGTAACTTTAAATTACTTTACTAATAGTGTACTTATCTGTACCTTAAACTTGGAGGTGAAAATGTCTACGTAAATCTGCAACATTCAAAAACCGAAGACTAAATCAATTCAGGCTTATATAGGCAGCTACGCCCACTTACCAGAAGACTCGATTTTCATTCGTCATGATATGTCACGTAAGAAACCGCTGGCGAATGGGGAATTTCAAAGATAAGAAAACAAAGGCAGAGTAGGACAATAAATTTCGACATACCGAAACACGTGAACTGCTGCAGATATCAGATCTATTGTCCGTTGATAGATATTGTAATAGGTGAAATCATGCCAGTGCGAAGGTCACACATTCCTGTTCTTTCCGAAAATCATTTTCGTGACGATCTGCTTTTCATCGTGTTTTCGCCATGGACTGTTGCACCTGATTTTGGGAAAAATAAACAAAATAACTGAATGAATTTCCCTTAACCGACGCAACCAATATAAACTAGACAGTTGCCTATATAGCCGTTGGAGGCAATAAGCATAAAAATTCACAACGGGCCGACGAGATCACCTACTGAGACTTGAAAATTAGAATCAGGAAAGTTAGAATGTTTAAGGCGTGACTTGAAGCACTTACGGCAGAAAACACTAGGATCACGGAGTTCAGAGATGTGACGACTTCTAGTTAATTGGATGGGTACGAAAGCTTCGTGGGAAACTGCTGCCTCCTTCTTCAGTGTGCGTCAGGAAATAGGGGATATCCACTATGTACACTACATGGAAAAGCCTCCTCTGTTACGCCCCTCAACTACAAATCTTCATCACTGACCTTATCAGTACCTCCTTCGGTTATTTCCTCTCCCTTTACCACTGAATGTTACAACTGACAGTACACGGTGGCACATGGTGTCAGTGTATTTGCCCTTCCGCCCGAACTTGCGGATTGCACGCTTATGTCACTTTCTGGCTCGAAGACCGAGGCAGTATGTTGCACCGTAGTGCTGACATGTTTGTACTGTGACCGAACATCCCTTGTCAGGCCTGTTTAGAGTCCTGCACGGAAATGTATCTTAAGGAGAGAAGCATAAAGCATGTGTGTCGCAGATGGTTCGAGTGACAGGCGTCCACAAAGCCGCTTATATCCAGAAGATTTTCGGCTGTAGCACATAATTGCATGACGTCACAGGGCAGGTTACTGTAACTTAACGCTCGAAATCTCTGTTTGGGAGGACCGACTTAGAATTTTGGACGCAGTTGTGGCTGTCTTAGTGGTGATTCTGTACAAATTCCAGGATAGCAACTTCATTAGGTCACGAATGTTTCCTTCCTAATCATTTCGAATTCGTTATTTATGAACAGTTATGTAATTTGGCGCTATGAAACCTCACATGTCAGCGTATTAATACAAACAAATCATGTTATTGCATCATAACAGGACAGAGCGATATTCAGTGTCAATGCACTGTGATCCTCAAAATTACATTGGGAAAAGTGTAACGTTTAGTGATGAAGAGAGTAGTTTTTTCCAACTGAATCAGTACCCTTGCGACAGAAAGAAAGCACCATGATATACCTCTTCCTGCTTTTGAGCTTAGGAAGCCATCAGTGTAGATTCACTTGGAGAAATTTTTGCTTTTTTTCAGAGTTGACGGTTTTAGTAATTTTCTTGACCGTCAATTAAAATTATCTTCTACAGGTGGCACAGTCTCATCGTTTGTCCGCGACCTTCCCTAATCCTTCCATCAAGTCTGGCTGACGCAGAACGACTAAGTTCACTTAAATGCAACTACATCTCGACGACTGAGAGTACCTGTTGTTTTGTGTATGTGTGCCTTTGCGTGTGTGCGTTTGTTTGTCGGAACCTCTGAATACTTTTTTAACATAGCACTGATTTCTACTCCTCGTATAGACATATATCGTTAATGTTAAGTACCTTCAAGACTTCCTGATTCATAATGTTTTGTGATCTGGTTTTCATTAACAGTATTAAAGTGCAGTATCTCACTGACAGCCAATTAAAATTGGATCAAACTATTAATTCCATAAATTAATTTCTTTGTTAGTACAGACAGGACGAGAAGTTACTTTTATTTTATGAAGTTTGTAATTTTATTTTACGAGCATTGAGTTTGTAATTTTATAAATCGATGAACCTACACTAACTGACATCACGTTAAAGAAAAACTTGAGGTGTAAAACACAAAAGCGGACAAACATCTGAAGGTGTTTGGTGTGCACACGAAAAATGTGGTGTTGTATAAAACGGTTTAACAAATTTGTGTTTAATGATTTACTGTTGGTTACCCTCTGTCTAACGATTAACTGTCACAATGTGCTACCGAATTGCTGGCAAACCAGCTGACTACAACTAAATGCATACTGAAAATTTAGTGTAGAATCCTTATCAATTGTCCGTAATTTGTGAAAGGGGTGTATTTCCATTCCCTTTTAATAATGCTTTAATTACTCCTGCCAAACTAAATTCAACGCAATAAACCCAGCTGTTGCCACTAATTAACACCCACCTGTAATTTTCAAGATTCAAAGTTTAAGACGACGGGATTAATTTCTTTATCTGAAAAACTCATCCTTTGATATTACGGCTTCTGCGACCAGGCGGCTTCTTTTGAATGTTTCCGATTGTGATGAGTGACTCGGACTTTCCAGTCGCCTGTGTGGGCGACTTGGGTGCAGGGTCTTCATATCTGCTACAGATATTGATTATGTTGTTTTCATCAAGTTGTTTTCGAGAAAAAGCTCGAAACAAGTGTGCAGAAGGACGTTCTGCTACAAGTGAATGTTAATGACTTGTCGTCATCATTATCATCGTTCTCTCCATCAGTCCGCTAGGTATATCGTGTACATGGCACTGCTGCCTGATCTGTCCACAATTTATTTATTCCCTGTGATATTATTTCGGAATTTTAGTTGCCATATACATAAACTCCCCATTCATCAATGTCTGTAAAACTACAGATTATTAAACTGAAAAATTGTACAGGATCCAAAACTGTGCAGTAGGAACCAGCACTGTGGAAACACAAAGGTTTAATCATCGATTGTTCCAGTTTTCATTCACAAATCTGACATGTGTTCAAAACAGCGTAATTTCTGTTAAGTCATCTTTTGCAGTTGAAGGTGGCCCCTTATTAACATGGGTTTATGTTAGTGTGGCTGGACCAACGAAATGTTACAGAATGTACTGCCGAAACCACTTATTTAACTTCATAAACGCTTCGTTTGAATAAATTGTTACGCTGCACAAATAATTTCCATGAAACATTATACATCGTCACATTAATTACGATATATAATTCCACGTTAAACCGTGGCATATTCTGTGACTGCAGCTGGAACAGTCAGCCAGATATGGAGAGAAACGGTTAAATTAGTTAGTGAGAGAGAGAGCTGACAGGTTGGTGGTCCAAATATACTGCGTGTGAATTCCAATTTCAGAAGGTTAAATTGGACAACAGATTTATCATGCGGTGCCTAGAATGTACTGCAATTCACGTATCTTAAATTTGCAGGTTTTCTAGAACTGTTTAATGCCGTTCACATCCACGTGGGGTGCCCATTAAAAATCGCTGCCTAACCGTCTGTACACATGACATGATTTGTAACCACAGAAAATATTCCCACGAAATCTGACACTGGCCAGTTTTACCCTTTTTCATTCAGTTATTACAAATTTGTATAAAATCAAAAGAGTAACACAGTTTAAACGAAGATCGATACGCATTCTTTTGGCGTATTGTGTGTACCTGAGTAATTATGTATTTCTAAAGACAAAAATCGTTTAAAAAAGACGTTCAGAACAGTCATTTTATTCTTAAATAAAATTCTCCATGCATTTTACACTTACTCAGATTATGAAACAAAGTAATATATTACAATTTGTTAGATGAAAAAGAAACACATTACACTTTCCTAGATAATTGAAAGAACTAACTGATTTATGTTCTTAGACAATTGAACATAAATAGGTAACGCACCACAATCCTAATGAACTCAACACATAACCTAATTTCCTGTTACAGAATGACGAAACTAATAATTTACTCCATTTTATCATTATCAGGTCAATCACGTCAAGCAGTCACTTCACATATAACAGACAGGATACTGAAAAAGAGCAACTTGTAATTGTGAGAAAAGTGCATATAATTATACCACATTATTATTTTCACGATCACATGCCAAGAATTTCCATATTTTTTGCTTCCGGATAGATGTGTTTTTTATACATCTAAATTTATTTTTGCTTTTCTGATGTATAAAAATGTTTCATCTTTCATTTTCGTCTTTCCTGTTTCTTATTTGTGAACAGTGCGGCTAATGAAGTGTTTGGTACTTTAATTTTAACATAGGTAGAAGCAAGTACTTTTTCATTATATCATTTATGATAAAATGTGTTACCGGTACATTTTAAAATATTTCTGTTTATGTTTTTGAAACTGTTGTTGATATGTGCCTGACTGGAATCTACAGTTTTAACTGCTGTATCCGGTTGTGTTGTTAAGTACAAAAATCAAACCAATATCTGTCCAAACAATAACACTATTTATAACAAAGAACTAGGTGCCTTGGCCTATCCCAGGTCATATACTCAATTTCTCACCTGGCCTTTAAAATATATACATGAATAAATTGACATAATATTATGTACGTTAATAACACATAATTAAAACTATTAAAATATCTAACAATGTTGAAGGTCATAAAAGGACCCAATATGTGTTGATGAACGTTCTGCCGTAACTGTTTAACATTCTGTTTTCATAATTTACTTGGCTTCATATACAACAATTATCATAATGACTATATATTAATTACCAACTTTTGTGCACTGATTATTAGTTATTCATAAAATATTAATCTCCTCTACATGTTTCGAGCCTCAAGTGCTCATCTTCAGGAGGATACAGATGTACACATGCAGCATACGGTACTCTCAATCTCTATGAGAGTTTCTGGTGCCACCAGGAACTCCCATAGAGAGTGACAGTACCATATGCTGCATGTGTACATCTGTATCCTCCTGAAGATGAGCACTTGAGGCTCGAAACATGTAGAGGAGATTGATATTTTATGAATAAATAATAATCAGTGCACAAAAGTTGGTAATAAATATATAGTCAATTCATGATGTACGATCAGAAAAACATCAAATTATCATAATATCATTTCCACTCCGAGTACATGGATCTGGATCGCTTCATTTATTATGTCTCATTATCAGTATAACGAAATAAGATGTGTCTCTCACAATACAAATTACGCGCATTAATGCTTACACGTATAAGCAGTTCCTAAGCCTAATAACTTAAAAAATTAAGTCTGTGACCGATATGCACACTATTTGAATGACGTGTTACATTGATGAATATCCATTAAGGTGCTCTACGATTATCAAGTTCTAATCCGTGGTATTTCACACTGGCAACATTGCTATATCTAAAGCTCCTTCTGCGACATTCAAACAAAGAACCATAATTTTATACACCTATTGATGTCACACGTTTTCACAGTTACACTGAACACCTACTGAAGACAGCATTTCTTGGTATGATTAGTAGATAAGATGCCACTGCGTAATTGTTAATTGCTAGCAGGTGCAACTTGTTCATCAAGCATGATTCGTTAATAATTTTTTGTATTATTAATTAATTCATTCATTCATTCATTCATTTCGCGGTACCTGCTTTTGCTCCCCCAATAGATGCACTCAGTGCAGCACATTGAACTGTCCCTGCTGGTCCAACAAGTCATCCAATCGGTTCGTCAATATGTGAACCAGCAGTAGAACCTATGTTACTGCTATCTGACGCCGTACCACTGTCTCCAGATTTCATGTCTGTCAACACACATGAACAAACCTACGTGAGGTATACGATTCTGGTAATAATAAATATTAAATTATAGTAGGTTGGAACGTAGGTATGTAGGTAGGTAGCTAAGTAGGTGTTTTAGTTATAAACAAGAGCATTGCTGATGTGTCTGTATTGGTATTTTTTAATGATTTCAGTAACTGAAAACTATATAGCAAAGACAACCTAGATGACAGTGAGTGATGACATGGGAAGGACATTGACGGTAGTGACTGACATGATTCAAATTACTATCTCAGGCTCAGTAGTTGTTTGGAGAGGTCACGGAAAGCACGAAATCTGTCAGATATATTCGTCGGGATCTTAGTTGGGGTTTGATATTTCCTTTTGGTTAGTAAGACCAAAGTTATATTGGAACAGCGTGATTTACACCAGCAATAAAAATATCCATTTTTTTGTCATAGTACTACGAAATTTAGAGGCTATCAGCATGCAATAGAAGGAATGGAAACATTCCATAAACGCTACCAAGAGCACTTTCACGATTTTAAATTCAATATAAAAAAATCCAGGTTTGCAGCACATCTATTGGAAAATAAACACTCCATTGGACCTATCAATGAAGTCATGGAGATACTGTACGCGACCAGCAAATGTAGATTTATGGTTACCGCTGAGAAATGTTACATATACAGTGAAACACGTAACAATAATCAAATTAAGGTAAGAACACAATCAAACCCAACGCCATATTTGAGGCCGTTAGTTCCAATGATCCCCCACAGATCGCTCACTGATATGTAGTTCACTCCGAAATCCAGGCCACAAACAGTCACTCCCTGCAGCCTTCCCAAAACACATCACACAGCACCGAAAAACGATTACATTGGAAACACACTTTAAGCTAATATCTCCCGGCCAGAATGCCACGTAACACCCCGTAACACAGACAGGATACGAATAACGCGAAATTCAATTACATCTGAACCCGTAAAACAGGGCAACCAGACCAGGATAACAAAACACGTAGGATAATGCCAGTAACAACGTAAGGACAGCGCTCCTTAGTTACTGCGAACTGTACAGCTGTAAATGCAACTAATAGTTCCCACTCACCGGTGACGATTAGTAAAAACAGAAAAAAAAATGCA
>Ga0209629_10002865_pt1 | contig 11996 bp, 9 predicted proteins | sample TergutCu122P5_FD_187286 | JGI IMG/M metagenome (GOLD analysis project Ga0209629, IMG submission 187286) | Cubitermes ugandensis P5 segment gut microbial communities from Kakamega Forest, Kenya - Cu122 P5 (SPAdes) (version 2) | ecosystem: Host-associated > Arthropoda: Insects > Digestive system >...
ATGATATATATATATATATATAAAGTGAATTCATTGTACATATCAGCATAAAATAAATATCAACTATATCCTTCGTATACCATGAAAGCATAAGAAATAGTGGATAATAAAATTCACACATCTTTAACTTGGGACTAATTGGTTAGATTCACGCTCCGACTGTTTTATTCGAGGTTAAAGAGCCCTCTACGTCTACTGGGTAGGAGGCTGTGTTGACCCATTGGCCTTTATGCACACTTGGAAAAGAGAACACCCTCTTTTCCCTGCAGGAATTCCGCCCAAATTCCTACACTGTAGAAAAAGTATTGTTATGGATCGGCACAGCAGACCATGCGGATTCTTCGGTTGCAATGAGGCAGCAATGTCACCCGCTCTACAACAAGCTATACTGTGATAAAAGAATTTGTCTTTTTCCGATATGCCCTATTGAAAACCCAGTGATAGAAAGACTGACTTTGCTGAAGTCAACACTATATTTGGCAGCGTAACTCATATCCAGATACAAACAGATATATTACCTTTTGCACAAGGACATAATACACAAACATAAGCCTACACGTAACTGACGCATTGATCCGGTGTGTAAAACATATGAGTTGAAATTTTTGCAATGTACTGCGAAAAGGGTTAGATGTCGGCGAATGGAATTTAATTTTCACATGGCGAAATGACCGTAAACGTGTAAGGGTTAACCACTTGACACGCCACAGGACCGATATTAGGAAGGATAACATGCGAATGTAATTTGTAATTCTCCCTGCTTCTACGTATCCCCACCCACCGAGTGTTCTACCCTCTTCAGTGCCATTCAGTTAAACAGTATAACTTTTACTGACAGACCCAAGTAACTCCAGTTCCTTTTCACACGTCTGGAACGAGACTTAAACAATTGTGTTACACAATATCTGCCTGACTCTCCAATAAAAACACTACACTGGCCAGATGATCCCGCAGTAGGAGCTGATAATTTAATTAACTCTCTGTCTCACTTCCTCGTGCAGTAGAACAGGGTCCTTTCTAAGAGGCTGACAATCATTCAGCTGGAAAAGAAATTTCCTGTCTTTTACAGAATCACCGTTCTAAAGAACTAGCCACTTGTTACCTCTAACAAGATAAATTCTTTGATGTTTTTCTGAACGTGCGTCATAGTATAGACTTTTCAAAATACCAACTTAATGCACAATTCTTTTATTCTTCAACAATACATAAGTTACACTACGCTCCTCAACATGTTTCGAGCAGCACGCTGTTCATCTTCAGGAGGACCAATTGTATCACCACAGCCTCTGGTATCGTCACCGTCTGTAAGCAGCCGTACAGTATGCGGGTGGAGAGCGGACTGGCAGTCCGCTCTCCACCCGCATACTGTATGGCATTGTGCATTAAGTTGGTATTTTGAAAAGTCTAAGATAAATTCTTTTTCTATTCCTTGCCTGCCCTGTGAGCATATTTGACCAACACACTTTTTGTGTGGGGCATCATATTTCGTCGTCACTTCTTGATGTATATCCTTCCACATATGTTTCGGCTGAACACGTAATATTGCACGATTACATGTTGCGACGCAATGCATCAGCGGCAGACTATTAGTACAACAACAGTATGAATGCGTCTAGAAATACACAATGTACAACTTAACGTGGAACTTGTTCGTTAGGAACACGTCACAGAATATATTGCACGTTATAATTTACCACATATTAAGACAGGCATTAGAAATGTTCCCCTCTGTCTATCGGGCATTCTTGACCCCGGGTGAAAAATTTGTAAAATCTCTTTGATGTTATCGTCCAGTAACTCAAGATACTGAGCTCCCGATAGTATATTTAATTTCGTTTTTATGTACGTTATCTGCTGAGCGGGATGTATTTTTTTGCACATTTAATTGACTCTTAAATAATTTCGTCTGTAAAATAAGTTAGCGAAGAGATCGACTTGATCACCACTCTCTGTTTCAAAGAACTAGTTACATTTCTGTACTTTCCAAACACAAATTGCGTCCTGATATCATTGCTCAACTGTATATTTATAGGAATTCCAACAGTGCAGTTTCGTGATTCCAGATTGCTGAGAAGAGTTTGTTTCTTGGGATAAGCATCTTAATGATCTTCGTTGATATGCTTTCGAGCGTCTACAAGTATAGTCTTATGCTTCCTATGAAATAACACGTCATGTTCGCTATAGTTTTTCCTTTATCGACAAAATCTTTCGAAATTTGGTCACAAGGAGGTATGATTTTCATTTGGAACGACCTGAAACACCGGAGAAACGTCTGCTATATTTGATACGACAATATTTGTAAGATGTCTTCCGTTATACGAATTCAGTGTTTATTGTCAGTGTTATTATGATCAACATAACTTTGAAAATAGAGCATGTTACCTTGTATTAGGAAATCAGATCTCCATTATGAGGTTTCGAAGCCGAGAGAATGGAGTAATGACCGATTTTTTTAGTATTTTTAGTAAGATTGAAGATGGGAAAGAATTCCCAGCTGACTGTAAAACTGCAATAATACATAAATACGTAATGAAAAAGAAATACGAGAATATTCAAAGAATTATAAAGAGTGTCGCTACGATTACCAACTCTGTGGAAACTACATTCAGGATATCAGCTGGTGAGATAAGAGAGTAATTATTAAACTGTATATTTCGATCGTCATTTCAATCTGTATGTTTCAGAGGCAAGTGAAATTTGAGAAATATTTTTGCAATTAAAACAACTGTGCAAAAACAGTTGGAAAAAGTTTCGAATTTATTGATGTTTCTGTACCGAGAAATGACTGAACTCAGTTAGCAGAGGAGCCTTATGATGAATTAGAGGGGTGAGTGAGAATATTGAAACTGTGTCAAACTAAATGTATGAAGATAAAAAGTTATATGTGGGTTGCAGAGTGAAATAGGAAAACGTTCTATTCGTCAAATAAAAGGGGTTAGATGGGAATATGCTCTGAGCGGTTATTTACTTATTAGGTTTAAAATGTTATTATGGGAAACAGTAACATAGCCAATAGTCTATTTACAAAAATTAATGAAATTTTAATTCCTGGATTGTTATTTGCAACGACATTTTACACAAGTTGGTCTAGGAAGAAAACAGGCCAAGTAGGTAAATATTTCAAAGAATGGAGTCACAAGGGTAATGTGAAGAAATCACGAAAATGTGTCCGAAAAAGTGGGAAACTAAAGAGTGAGGGAAAACGGAGAATTTGTGGATAAAACATGGTCGATATAGGTTAATTGAATTATTTGTAAATAAGTGCAGAAACAATCGGAAAACTTTTGTAAGAACTAAAGATTGTGAGGTGTTAGTAGCGCTTGATGAATGTCCGCCTGTTACTCATAATATGACATTCCACAATCTAGACTATGTATATGACATGATGTGGGCAATCAGGATCACAAACGGTGTTGAATTATGGGGGCATGACCGATTGTGCAAGACGTTATCAGGTTCACCAAGATGTATAGACACTGTCTCGGTGGAAAAGAATCTCAGCACACACACACAGTAGGAAGAGAAATGTTATGTTATTGACAGCTAACTACAGGCAGTGGCTTAAGCATAAGAACACTGAACGTCTTTTAAGATAGTGTTAAAAAAAAAGACAGGAAGTTGGTGAGAAAGTGTGAAGATGGACAAAGCAGATGTAAGAGGAGGTAGAAGGTATAATTCTCGCATTTCTATGGCAAAATAATCAGGAAACATTAAACTACACGCGATGTAACAGAAAAAAAGTAATGATACAGAAAGACAGATGCCTCGAGAATATTGGAAAAGAATTTATGAGTATATTACCAGGATATGAAATCTGACTGGCTTAGGGAAGAGTATAATAAATGTTGCACTAGAAAGGAAATAAATCATATCGCTTCGTTAAAAGCAGGGGTTCTCAATTAAGAGGAACTAAACTAGGAGCGGATAAAGAGAATTATGGTATTTATTTGGGCAGTGAAGATTTTAAATTTTATTGTGTACTCGTATATTTCAACAACAATGGAAGTGGAAAAAGCAGTTCGAATGAAAGAAATGTCTAGTTGTGAGTGAGAAATTTACAAACATAAAAGAAATAAAGTGTGCAGTAAAACACAAGTAAGAAATTATTAAGATTTCTAGAAAAAAGAAGACATAAATCTCTACATAAAGTAAAAGAAATGTAAAAACTCTAGTGCGTAATATGGACTAGACTTTGTAGCGTGACAACTAAATATTAGAAAGTTAATAGTTTAACGATCAATGTACTGAGAATTGAAAATAAATATTACTGTTCCACCAGAAAAAAATGGATTTAATATTATTAACAGTAATATAAATAATAATAATAATAATCTTTAAAACCATTATCATCAAATATCGATGATCTCTTTCAGCTCTTTTATTTAAATTTTTATATTATTAAGACATGTTTAAGTGTTCGTAATGACGTTCAGTACTGTACAACGCATGCAGTCAGAAAAGAGTCTCTAAATCAACCGAGGAAGTAAATAAAATTTTTATCACCAAATTATACGTAATTTTTGCATTTTTCTTACTTCTAAAACCTAGAGCGCACTCTTTGCTCAGAACGTAAACCACATCCTACCACCATGTAATGAACTTGTAAGTAGATTTCGAAATGCTTTTCATGCTTTATTATGCCCTTGAAGGATGCGTAAGAAATGAATGCACAGAGCGATGTTCATTTTTTTTACCTTCTATCTGCATCTGAATATAATACTCGTATAAATTGTCACTTTCTAAGTTGAATTTTTTAAGAAGTTTGTTTTCAAATTCTACGCCAATATTTCATGTTATTATTCAGTCATGCTGCCTTACACGTTACACCGAGAGGCTTAAAAATATCAGCCATTATAAAATAATCCATTTAAATAAATTAACACACGAAAAAAAGTTGAATTTAAAAGCTACATATTTCGAGAGTGTGACAGGTCTCTTTATAATATTTCAGATCAATAAAGAGAATCAATTTAGCTTTCGCTCCATTAATATTTCAGTTCGGTATGTTTGTTCAATTAACGTTGTTTACAGGGAATGCGTAGCAGCCTAGGCACTCACACGCGTACAAATACACACACACACATGTTTATTTAATACGCTGCGTAATAAGTTACACTATTTATTACCACTGCTTTAGAAGCTCGTTACACATTTCATCGGAAATGAAACACCTGCAAAATAAAGTGTATGAATTGTGTTGGTTTACGTAACAGAATATATTGCCTTATGGAATGAATTATGTTGGATGTAGCAGGAAGGTTATTTGATGCTAGTAACACGAGCATAAAGAGTGCATGATAGGGACACTAGCGTGGAGACCTGTGGGGGAGCGAGAGGAACTGAGAGTAATCAAGGTTCTGAAACTTGGTCAGACCTGCCAGGAAACCTGAAACACCTCTAAAACAAATAATGGGTTGAGCGCTGCGATCTTCAGGGTTGTTACGCAGCGAGGAATAGTAATTCCTTACTGAAGTTTCGGGGAAACTTCTCGGTCCCATCTTCGGGACAACCTATTGAAACTATCTTCAGGAGATCGATAGGTTGCTCCGAAACGTTGGTAAGGATTTACAACTGAACACTGCGTAACAACCCAGAAGAGCAAAGAGCTCATTTACATCGCGGCGGAGGCCTGAAATCACAATTAATAGGTTACTGATTTATGAGTAGAAAATACTCTTCCAGATATATATATATATATATATATACATATAGCGTATGAAACGTTACGACATAAATCTGTTATTTTTCATTTATTGATTTATCGATTATTTTTGGACGTGTTCGCAAAATTGCGAAAAGCGGCTGTTAGCTTCGTCATGTCCGTTTGTCTGTTGTCCGTCTCTCCGCATGGAGCAACACAGCTCCCATGGACGGTTTTCGTTAAATTTTATGTTTGATATTTTTCGAAAATCTGCCAAGAAAGTTCAAGTTCCTTTAAAATATGACAAGAATAACGGTATTTTACATGAAGACTTATGTACTTTTTTATCATATGTCGCTCAATTCTTCTTAGAAAAAGAAATGTTTCATACAAATGTTGCACATAAAATCAAAACACATTTTATGTTCAATATTTCTTGTTACGAAATTCTTATCGTTTATAAAATAATGTGGGAAAAATATGATACAGCAAGACAAGCCACAAATGACCGCATAACACAGCGTACACACTTTGCATTTTGGATAACTACGCCTATAAAGACACACTTAGAATATATAATACTGTTTTTTCTTCGGTAACAATGGTTAGGCAAAACGCCTCACCGTTTCATTTTACGCAATTTGCCAGTCTTTTTTTATTCAGTCACATATAAACAAATAAAACACGGTCATATTTTATTAAGCGCACAGCAAGCTCGAGGCAGTCCTCTCAGTCTGCAGGTTTGCAATATTGCATTCTCAGAGGATACAGTTTTAAACATATGGAGTTCAGTTCATCATAAGGTCTCCGGAAAGTCAGGGCAACGTGAGACTATATACACTTTGGATTTCAAATGGCCTGCTTTTTCGCGCACTCTGGACAACGAATCCACTAAGTTCAGCGTAATGGTCGTCGGGTACGATTAGACACACCTTATGCGAAAATTGTGGAGAGGAACATAATAAAAACACTTTTAAATTTCAAGCATTCTCTTGATTACAGTAATTTTGAACAGAAATAACAAACGTAGAACCACTCTTTAACTTTATTCGACTAGGTTCACAGAGGATGTTTATTTTGAAGAGGTGTCTTCTCATATACGAGGTACATTACTATGTAGTTTGGTATGTAGTTACGGGAGTTTCGGATAAGCTTCTGTCTTTATCTTTAAAGTAGTCCGTAACCAAGCTACAGGTAGAGCAAAGCAGCTTCTGCGAAACCTTCATATCCATGTGTCGGTACACGGAGCATCAGTGTTGGAATACTTTTAATCTTCATTAACACCTCTGTCAGCGCCTCTTATCTTAATTCTCATATTGAAAATTAAGTGAATGTAGAATGAAATGTAAAAGGTAAAATTCAAGTAAGAGCTGCATGAGTAAAGGTAAAACTTCGGAGGTAAGAAAATGTTTCATTTGAATAAAACATGTCTACAATAATAACAACAGAAATAATAATAATAATAATAATAATAATAATAATAATAATAATAACAACAATAAATTCTTAACAAAGAATAAATTACTATAGATTCTCATTACTCTTATCTCAAATGTTATCAGATTTGAACTTCAAATTTTTATGAATGAAATAATTCCTTTCTCAGTAAATAACTTCAATCTCCGTAAATTCGTGAATTTTGATCCTGTTACAGGAAGCGTCTGTCCATATTTATTGAACAAACTTCTACTTTGGAAACTACGCTAAAACTGAAACTATGGGCTATGTTTTCCACCACGTAAGACTGGAAATTTGTGATGGTTCGCTCTTCGGCCTTGGTTATCATTCAGTCGATTAGGTTAGTCCTCAACGCACTGACTCCGATGATGTGAAAAGAGAGACGATTCCCCACACTCTGGTTTTTGCACAAGTTTTGAGACATTTGGTAGCCCTATAGCGTGTTAATGAACACAATGTTGTTACTCGTATTTATACAATAAATAATTTTTAAATAAATATTTTAAAAATCGTTAAGTACTACTTAATGACGTATCATGACATCATTTACCGAAAATGTTCCACAGTAATGCATTTGACAGAACTTAGACAGTGTGAAATGGTGCACTTCAGTAGCTGTAATTCAATGTAAAAAATTGCGGCTGTCCCTGTAAGTTGTGTCGATGATGGTTCTAGTTTATCTTGTCCGCTTCAACAAACTGCAATATCAGCAGACAACACTCGCATATAAAGTCGCTGAAGGGGCACGATTTGTACCCCACCGACCTTATCTCCTGCTACATTTAACTCAGTTGATAAAATTGTCTACATGATTTTAATCCGCTCTCTTTGTTCTTATGAGGACATATATGCTGAATCCCATGAACTGGACTTTGTAAGCAATGTTCACGTACAACTAACCTAAAATATCCACCCCACAACTCAGACAGGTGGATTAATTACTGTGCACGTGCTCGCGTGTAGTGCTGGATAATACTGAGCTGATAAAACATACAAAGGTACAGCTCCATAATAATCGATGAACTGCATCAACTAACGATGTGGATAACACATAAATTAGACCCGAATAAAGAGTAGTTATTAAACTTTCGAAGAATAAGTGCAGTTTCAACTGTATTTAAAAATTTATTACCTACTTCATAGAAAGTAATCTACATATCTGTTGTAAACAGTAGTCGGTTAATATTACTCAGGGATACGAGTATGACCGAATTTTACCATGGGAATTATACTGGAAATGCAAATGCAATGTGCAGAAAAAACGCAGAGCATAAGAATGTTAAAGTCTGTAGTACATGCAATAAGCGGTTGAGCAAACATTTAGACCTCTGAAGATGTAAATCAGAAACGTGGCATATTAAGTAACCAGGAATCCCGTGAATTATACGGACTACCTAATATTATTAAAGATAACAAAATTTGCAAGGCGGTGAAGTTTTAAGCTCGTATAGAAAGGAGAACACCGCGAAAACTCTCGAAGTTTCAATAGCGATACTCGTCAGAAAATCTCTTCTTGAATGACTGACAAGTTAGTATCATTGTAACATTAAGAGGTATGCTGGGGAGCAGCTCTTGAGGATCTGAATTGAAGCGTCTAGTTCATAATCGAGTTGACGTTAAAATTCGGAATCTGCTTCCACTGGCAGGACCTAGGTCATATTTACATTTCTATACATTATAAGTTTTAGTCAACAAAGCCGCTGGATATAGGAACGGAGTTTCTTCTTCACCAGCTGGTTTAGACCTGTTTTGGAGCCAACCGAACCCTCTCCCAAATGAGCAGCTACCGGTGGATTATTTATCTCCTTCAGGGCGAGGATTAATGACGTGGCGTTTAAGCGTACGAGGGTACTTAGCTGTATCTAAAGGCACGTTATTGACACCCGACTTGCACTATTACTTGTCAGCCTCTATTCGCCTATCAAACACAAGACCGTACTTTAATGGACGAAATGTTCCTCCATCTCAGGAATGTCCGAGACGAGAGTTAAACAGGGTGTTACGTTAAAAAAAAAAGCAGCCATAAGGGACCGTCGTTAAGTTGCAGTATCATAAATTAACTTTCCAAACCCATAAATTTTCAAATTATACAAAACTATGAAATATTTATGACACAAAAGTAAAAAAATTCATTATATTATTTTGGTATTTTGTGAAATAGACTAATGGTTTTTCTAAGCCCCCCCCTCTCTCGACTCTTGTGACTGATATCTTCTTGGTTATCTGTTTAGACAAGTTATTCAGATTGGTTATTAGTGCTACCTTCACGGCCTTTGTAGTTTATGGTTTATTGGTCATCATATTACTTAATGTTAAATTGTCAAAATTGAAACGTCTCACTATATAAACCCCAAAGAAATAAATATATAAATAAATAAATATGTGTAGATTCCTTAAAAATTAATACAGTGTTCCTTTGTGCTTATATGAAATCATATTAATATTAAGATGGTTTATCTCTGAAATTCTGACTTCGTCTTTTAGAAAAAAAAAACTTAAATTTACCTTATTGACAGTGGCAACTTACACTGTCCTTCTTCAACCCAATGATATCGTCATTCACTTGCGTTCCTTATCTCTGCCAAAATGACATTACACAATAAATATTTCATCTGACCGGATAAATTAGTAGCTTTCATCCTGAAGATTCAAGTCTTCTGGGATGTTACGTTGCTTTGACTGGTAAATAGTCCAGCAGTCAAGGAGAATGGATTGCTTGATCCTGAAAAAGAAGGCGTTACTTTCTTCCTAGATGTTGACGGCTATTCGCCAGTTGACACAACATAACATCTCATAAGTCTTGAATCTTCATCAATATCGCAGTGGCAGCCTGGAAGTTCACAATATTTTATTTACGGAGCTGATTATCCATGTAGGACATTTTAAATTAGGCCTACGATCTTCTGGGGTGTTACTCACTGGATATATTGCCTGCTGTCATAAATTTCTTTCACCTATTATTAGAACTCTCTGTTGATTGGATGTTAAAGGGTGCATAAACCCTTACTGTTTCAAACATTTGCTACCATTATGGAGTGGAGTTCTCACTGCTAAATTGATAATCGCCAACATGCTATTTTTCATGGAAACAAATTTTCTTTGCTGTGTTTACAGAAACACGCCACTGCTGACTGGACGCTGTTAATACTGAAAATAATCCAGTCCATACCCTGTGGCCCTACTTTACAATCAACTGCTGTACAAACCTGTCATATACGCTTAAGTTTCACACATGTTATCATCATCTCAGGTAAATTACTTCGGCTAAATGTTTTTTGAGTTCCAAATCTGTTTCCAGCATCAACCATTAAATTGCATCTCATACTCTTTATTTGATCATAAAGGTGAAAGTTAAAGTTCACCTTAGAAGAGACGATGAAGGTCCAGGAGGGGAGTAGAGGAATAGTTGTGCTTTTTCCTAATGTCTATCAAGGTTTTCAAACAATAACAAGACACTTTACGAAAATTATTATTATTATTATTATTAGTAGTAGTAGTAGTAGTAGTAGTAGTAGTAGTAGTAGTAGTAGTAGAAGAAGAAGAAGAAGAAGAAGTAGTAGTAATAGTATTAGTACTAGTATTTTTTCACATTGTGTGTGTTTATTGTGATTGAAAATCTTGATAGATGTTATGATTGTTATACCAACAGGGATGTTTCATATAAACATTACTCTGCTCTTTCCTTAACCTCGGCGCTAGGTGGTGTTGGGTGGTCGACGCCACGCCTCGGCCGATTCAACCCCGGGAAAGACCAGGTACTCGTTGCGTAGGAGGTTGATTAAGCCCCAAGGCCGGTCTGGACGGGCACCAAAAAATTCGTCCTCACCGGGATTCAATCCTCGGACTTTCCAACCCGTAACGTGTAACTATACCGACTACGTTTTCGTGGCCCCCCACCCAGTATGTAATCCAGAAAAAATGTAGAAGATCTAAAATCCATAAAACAAATAAAAAAATAATTGTGTGGTCTATACCCTTTGTCCGACGATGTTGAAGAATATTAGTTGGTGACGAGTACAAATTTTGGAGCACCTCATTATGCAGTCTACTACGCGCAGTTTCATTATTCAGTTGCAGGCAAGTTTTCAGATAACATTCCATCCACTTGAACAAGAAGCCAGCTTGTCGAACTATCCTGCCACTTGTGATTTATGTATTATCGAAACTCTGTGGACAACGGAGCCACTTCATTATTAATGGGCTTATCTGACTGAGAAGAGTTCTCGACTTTTTCACCGCTTGCACCTCAAGACTCTTAAATTATGTGTGCGCGCATACACACAGTAGCAAGTACGATATACTTTTTTATATCTTTATCTTGATATTTTCGTGAAGATAAAAGGATACGAAATATTCAAAACTCCAGTGTCGTTTTATTTGTCTCAAAATATTTTTTGTTTTTATGATTGTAAAACAAACTTGGTTATTTGTCTGTATGAAGCTAACTGTTTAACAAAACTGTTGTCCGTATTACTATGTATTTTCGAACTACTCTTTTCCTTTTAAAACAAAAGTGCCATAAATTTTTAGGCACCTTAACAAAGCAATTTCCATGACTGACTGCCAAATTCTGATGTTTTTCTCTCCGCTTGGATCGAACTCTGATTTTGTACTGGTAATTTTTACTAAAATCCGTCGATCAAATACAAGTCGGATTAAAGTCTAAAAATAACACTGTACTTAAAACATTAGTACATTTATGACGATACTTCGCCGTTTACAAAGTAGGAACATAAAATATTTTCGACCATGGAAATTTAATATTTTTTACGTGGATAAGATTTGAGTTCCGGATATTTTGGGAGAAAATAAAAAATTAATCACAGTGCTTAATATTTGTCTTTTTATATTCGACTATAATTACAGGACACGTGGTCACATATATATATAAGATTTT
>Ga0209629_10002866_pt1 | contig 11996 bp, 12 predicted proteins | sample TergutCu122P5_FD_187286 | JGI IMG/M metagenome (GOLD analysis project Ga0209629, IMG submission 187286) | Cubitermes ugandensis P5 segment gut microbial communities from Kakamega Forest, Kenya - Cu122 P5 (SPAdes) (version 2) | ecosystem: Host-associated > Arthropoda: Insects > Digestive system...
CGCGGCCGATGCCGCGCAAGGCGCGGCCGAGCGCATGATGAACAGCTACCAGGCGGGCATTTCGGTCTACACCGATGTGGTGACCGCGCAAGCCTCGGCCCTGAGCGCGCGCCGCTCGCTTCTGCAATTGCAGTTGCAGCGCCAGCAAACCGTCATCGCCCTGATCCAGGCGCTGGGCGGCGGCTGGATCGCGCCGTGGGCCGAGGGTGATGTTGCTCAGGACGCGCAGCCGCATGGCGAGTGATTCCCAAATAGGGCAGGGCGGCGCGCCTATTCATGGGCCGCGCGTCATCGTGCTGGCCACCGGCGGCACCATCGCGGGCCGCGCCGACCTGCGCTCGGCGGGCGGCTACAACGCGGGCGGCGTTACCGGCGAGCAGCTGATTGCCGGCGTGCCGGGGCTGGACGATCTGGCCGCCATCCACGTCGAGCAGATCGCCAACACCGGCTCGCAAGACATCAGCGAGGCCATCTGGCTGCGGCTGGCCGCGCGCATCCGGCAGATCATCAACCATGATGAAGCCGACGGCATCGTCATCACCCACGGCACCGACACGCTGGAAGAAACGGCGTTTTTCCTGCACCTCGCGCTGCCCGCCGACAAAGCCGTCGTGCTGACCGGGGCGATGTGGCCCAGTGATGCGCCGGATGCCGACGGTCCGGCCAATCTGCGCGCGGCCATACAGGTCGCGGCCAGCCCGCAATCGCGGGGCCGGGGCGTGCTGGTGGTGATGAATGGCGCCATCCACGACCCGCGCCGGGTCGCCAAAACACACACCACGGCGGTGCAAGCCTTCGAATCGCCCGAAGCCGGGCCGATCGGCGCCGTCGATCCGGCGGCGCTTTGTTATTTCGCCCCCGCATCGGCCGCGCGCCGCGCACCGTTTGCGCTGCCTCAGACCGCGCCGCTGCCGCGCGTGGCCATCATCTACGCCCATGCGGGCATGGACGCCGTTTCCGTCGGTCACGCCGTGCAAGATGGTGCGCGCGGCATCGTGCTGGCCGGGCTGGGCAACGGCAACGCGCCGCAAGCCGCGCTGGCCGCGCTGGCCCGCGCGGTCCGGCAGGGCGTGGCCGTGGTGCGCGCCTCGCGCGTGCCCGCCGGGCGCGTAAGCCGCAATGTCGAAATCGATGACGACGCCAGCGGTTTTGTCGTCGCGGGCCATCTCAACCCGCAAAAAGCGCGCCTGCTGCTCCAGCTTTTGCTGGCCAAGGGCATAACCGCGCCGGACGCGGTGCAGCGGGCGTTTGACCAATAGAGCATTTTTCTTTCGGGCGTTTACATCCCACACCACGCCATCGTTATTCTGCGCGGAGCGAAGCGTGTCATCCTGCGCGAAGTCGCAGGACGCTGCAATCCAGACGCCGCATAGATTGCAGCGACTTCGCGCAGAATGACGCGAATAAAGGTGGGGGCTGTAATCAACTAAATCGAAAATGCTCTAACCCCGGTAATACCGGGTTGGCACGAAAGGCATGGCCGTCACGCGCAGCGGCACGGCACGGCTGCGGACTTGGGCAAAAATTTCAGTACCGGCAGCGGCGTGCGTGGCCGCCACGTAACCCATGGCGATGGGTTGGCCGAGTGTGGGGCTGGGCAGGCCGCTGGTGACGTGGCCGATGGCATTACCCGCCGCGTCGGTCAGCGGCGCGGGTTCGCGCACCGGGGTTTTGTCTTGCACCGCCAGGCCGACGCGCAGGCGCGCCGGTTTTGCATCGCCCGCCAGTTGCGCCAGCACCTTGCCGGCGCCGGGAAAGCCGCCGGCGCGTTCACCGCCGCGCCGCCGCACTTTCTGGATGGCCCAGGCCAGTCCCGCTTCGACCGGTGTAATCGTGGCGTCGATGTCGTTGCCGTACAGGCACAGGCCCGCCTCCAGTCGCAGCGAATTGCGCGCGCCCAGGCCGATAGGCGCGACTTCCGGCTGGGCCAGCAGGGCGCGGGCAAAAGCTTCGGCGTGCGCGGCGGGCAGGGAAATCTCGAAACCGTCCTCGCCGGTGTAGCCGCTGCGGGTGATGTAAAGCGGCACCCCTTGCCAGACGAAGTCGCCGCCGGTCATGAAAACCAGCCGCTTTGCACCGGCTACCAGGCGCGATAGGGTCGCAGCGGCTTGCGGCCCTTGCAGCGCGAGCAGCGCCTGGTTGGGCAGTGGCGTGACGGTGCAGCGCGCGCCGATGCGCGCCTGGATATGCGCCAGATCGGCGGCCTTGCATGCGCCGTTGACGATCAGGAAATAGTGATCGCCCCGGTTGACGAACATCAGGTCGTCGATGATCCCGCCCGTGTCATTGAGCAGCAAGCCGTAGCGTTGCCGGTCAAGCCCCAAACCCAGCACATCGACCGGCATCAGGCTTTCCAGCGCGGCGGCGGCATCGCTGCCGGATAGCCGCAACTGGCCCATGTGCGACACGTCGAACAACCCGGCGGCGGTGCGCGTGTGCCGGTGCTCGGCGATTAGCCCGGCGGGGTACTGCACCGGCATCGCATAGCCCGCAAACGGCACCATGCGCGCCCCCAGTTCCAGATGCAGCGCGTGCAGCGGGGTTTGTAACAGTTGGGTGGATTCGGACATGGCTGGTTCAGGGCTTTGTTGAAGAAATGGTGCGGCGTCGCACCGGGCAAACCCTGCTGTCCTCTTTACCTGAGAGATTCGGCTACTCGTCCCATGACGCAAGCCCCTTGCCCCTTCGGTGGGCTGGCGCGCCAGCCTCTCTCCAGCAGAAAAACGAGCGCGCTTGGAAAGCGCCCGGTGTCAGTCCTTTTGCCTGAGCGTTCGGCCTTCGGCGGCGGCGCGCACCAAGCGCGCGGCTCTCTCCTGACGGGCGGCAAGTATAGGCGAGGTTGACATGCGGGGCGGCAGGCTTCCTAACGCCTAAATTAACCGGCGCGCCGTAGGCGCGTCCGGGTTGAATGCAATGTTAGGCCGAAGCTTATGCGAAGCGCCCAGCCCAAAGCGCCAATTAGAGCACAACGCTGGCCGCTGCACAGAACTTTACTGACGGAGTACGCTCGCCCAAACGCTTACAGGCGAAGCCTTGCACAAACGCCTGAAGCCGGACGGACCCCAAGCGCGTACAGCGGTGAGAACGACTGAAATAAACCTGGCGGAAAACGAAGCCAAGAATAAACAGCCTAACGCCCGAATTAACCGGCGCTGCGCGGTTTACTGCGCAGCGTCCGGGTTGAATGCAATGTTAGGCCGCAATTAACCGAAAAGCCGCCAGCCCTGAATCACCACCAGAGAATACGTGTTGCTTGCACTCGACAAGCTGACCTGGTTGAAATTCCCACTTTTCATCGACAGGCTCGACCCCCAAAATTTCATAGACAGCGCCGCGAACGTGGCGAGCTTGAACGGGGCGCCAAACCTGCGTGCCCTCACCCAACAATGCTACATGGATAGAGGCCATGGATATTTTCCCCGATACAGCCTGACACGTCGTCATCCGCCCAGCGCCTTCTTGACCGCCTGGCTGACGGCGGTCATATCAGCCTTGCCGGCCAATCGCTGCTTGGCCGCGCCCATCACCTTGCCCATGTCTGCCGGGCTGGTGGCGCCGGTTTCGGCGATGATGGCGCGCACGGCGGTTTCGACTTCCTCGGCGGACAGGCGCGCGGGCAGGTAGGCTTGCAGCACGGCGATTTCGGCGCTTTCCTGTTCCACCAGATCTTGCCGGCCGGCCTGCTCGAAGGCGGCCACGCTGTCGCGCCGCTGCTTGATCAGCTTGTCGACGATGACGACGATGGCCGCGTCGTCGAGCGTGACGCGCTCATCGACTTCCTTTTGCTTGAGGGCCGCTTGCAGCAGGCGGATAGTGCCCAGGCGCGCGCTGTCCCTGGCGCGCATGGCGGTTTTCATGTCTTCGGTGATGCGTTCCTTGAGGGGCATGGCGGGTCTCTTTTCACAACGGGTGGGGCCAAAAGCAAAAAGCCCGCAGGGCAGTCCCGGCGAGCTTTTGCGCGAATCGTGAACAAACAGGCGGCGCTTTTTAGTAGAGCTTCTTGGGCAGTTGCATGCTGCGTACCCGCTTGTAGTGGCGCTTGACGGCGGCAGCCTTCTTGCGCTTGCGCTCGGCGGTTGGCTTTTCGTAGAACTCGCGGGCGCGCAACTCGGTCAACAGCCCCAGCTTCTCGATGGTGCGCTTGAAGCGGCGTAGCGCCACATCAAACGGTTCGTTCTCTTTTACGCGGACAGTAGTCATTCAGTTTCCAGTTTGTGCGACCGGAAGGCGGCAAGTCGCCAGTCTGCTTTTCCCGGGTAGATCATCCCGGGCGCACTTGCCACCGCGCGTCGCTCGTTTTGCCCCGCCTGTGTCTGCTGCCAGTGGCCGGCGGAGCTTTTGCCAGTAAAACTACTAATTATAGGGAATTTTGCCGTGCCAACCAAAAGACCCTGCCAAGTTTCAGCCTGAAGCCGGGTTCGCACCTCCACCGTTGGGGGTTCGGCGGATCAAAAATCCAGGCTTCGCAGCAGCCGCGCCAGGTGCCCGGCCTGCGGCAAGACCGGTCCGGCAAAGCGCACCACGCGCGCGTCGCCGATGAGCAGGGTGGGGAAGGTTTCCACGTCCACGTCACCCAGCGCGTCGGCCTCGTCTTCGATGTCGAGCCAGCGGAAGGCCAGGGCCGGATGCGCTGCTGCCGCTTGATCGAATACCGCCCGGTAATCGCGGCAAGTGCCGCACCAGTCGGCGCACAGGCAGATCACCGCGCCCGCTGCACCGCGCCCGGCCAGCGTAGCGGCGAGCAGGGCTTGCAGATGGGGGGCGGACAGGTTCATGGGGTGCGGCACCGAGAGCGCCAATTGTGGCGCAGGCGGCAAAAAGCGCTGACGAGTCGCTACTCAGCGCTACGCCGGTGCGCACAGGATAACGATGAAGTTCCCCTGATCGAGCAGGGGCGCCATCAGTTTCTGGGCTTGCCGCGTTTGCCGCCATGCTGGGCGGGCGTTTGCTTGCGGGTATGGCGGTGCTTGGCGGCGGGGCGGCTGGAGCGCTTTGACGCCGATGGCTGGGCCAAGTCAGGCTTGGAGGCGGCCATTGCCGGCCCAGGAGCAGGCTGCACCGCAGCGCCTGCCGCTGATGTGGAAGGCGTATCGGACACAGTGTTGGGACTGGCGCTGGATCCCGCATCGGCGATGTTAATGCCGTCATGGGCCGTGGCGCCCGCATCGGCCAGGCTGTAGTTGGGCTGATCGGTGAGTACGCGCCGCGCGCCGCCGAAATGCTTTTGCCAGTAGCTCGCGCTCAGGTTGTCGATGCGCACGCGCTCGCCTCGGGAGGGTGCGTGGATGAATTGGCCGTCGCCCATGTAGATGCCGACATGGCTGTAAGCGCGCCGCCGCACCGTGTTGAAGAACACCAGATCACCGGGCTGAAGCTCGTCTTTGCTGATTCTTTGTGTGACGGCGGCCTGGTCGGCGGCGTGATGCGGCAGCAGCCTGCCGACGGTTTGCTGCACGATGGTGCGCACAAAACCACTGCAATCGAAGCCGGTTTCGGCCGATGTGCCACCCCACCGGTAGCGTGCGCCGATGGATTGTTTGGCGTATCCGATTAGCACGCTCGCCTGGTCGGAAACCTGCTGCATGCCGGAGCCGAAGGCCTGCGCGCCGGAACTGAGGACGTCGCCGATTTTGCCGGCGGCTTCGCCCAGGGCGGTCAAGCTGCGCTCGGTCAGATTCTTGCCGTCGGGATGATTGGCGACCAAGCTATCGGCATGGGGTTGCGCGTTATCGGCCGAAGGCGGCGCCGCGTGGACAACCGCCGCGCTCAGGACAAGCACGGCGGCGAGCAAAGGCTTGAATCTGGGCATGGTGAATGTGGAGGGTTACGACAAACAACCAATTGTAAAGGAATGCGTAGCGCGGTCAGCAATTGAGCAATTCCGCTCAGAACGTGTTTGCGATCTCGGCGTGAGGTGTGCGGGATGCGGATTGGGATGGGCTGCAAGGCGCAAACCGTAGCCATAGCCGTAGCTATGGCGAGGATTTGCAACGCCGCAGTCCGCCCAAGTCCGCGCCCGCACGCCCGCGCAGAGATCGTAAATACGTTCTCAAACCGCCACCGGCGCCTTGATCGCCGGGTGGCATTGGTATTCGCACACCTCGAAGTCCTCGTATTCGTATTCGAAGATCGAAGCGGGTCTGCGCCGGATGTGCAGCGTTGGGTATGGGTAGGGCGCGCGCGCCAGTTGCAACGCCACCTGTTCGGTGTGGTTGCTGTAGATGTGGCAGTCGCCGCCGGTCCAGATGAAATCGCCCACGTCCAGGTCGCACTGCTGCGCAACCATGTGCGTGAGCAGCGCGTAGCTGGCGATGTTGAAGGGCACGCCCAGAAAGATGTCGGCGCTGCGCTGGTAGACCTGGCAACTGAGCTGCCCGCGCGCGCCCGCGGCCGGCGGCGGCGCGACATAAAACTGGAAGAAGGCATGGCAGGGCATCAGCGCCATTTTGGGCAGGTCGGCCACATTCCAGGCGCTGACGATGAGGCGGCGCGAATCCGGGTTGGCCTTCAACTGCTGCATGACCTCGGCGATCTGGTCGATATGGCCGCCATCGGGCGTGGGCCAACTGCGCCACTGCACGCCGTACACCGGTCCCAGGTCGCCTGTGGCCGGATCGGCCCATTCGTCCCAGATGGTCACCCCGCGCTCTTGCAGCCAGCGCGCGTTGCCCTGGCCGCGCAGAAACCACAGCAGTTCGTAAATGATCGACTTGAGGTGCACTTTCTTGGTCGTCACCAGCGGAAAGCCCTCGGAAAGATCGAACCGCATCTGATAGCCGAACACGCTGCGCGTGCCGGTGCCGGTGCGGTCGGCCTTGGCCGCGCCATGCTGGAACACATGGCGCATGAAATCCTCGTATTGGTGCCGGATGGGCCGGACAGATTCGGCGCTGTTCATGCGCACAGTGTAGAGGGCTGGACCATAGGGCGTGTCATCAAATCAGCATGGACACTTCTTCCCCTGTTTTTGGGGTTGCCGAAACACTTGCGGAATGCGTCGCCGGTTTCCAGCCGCCCGATCCAACGTGGGCACCGAAGCGTTGGGGTTGAGGTCGTTGACGTAGTGCGGCTCGTACTGTGCGCCAGCGCGGATGTTGACGCCGTGGTACGCCGTCTCCAGCCCCTTGAGGGCCAGCGCGATGCGCACGCGGTAAGAGGTCGAGCGTAGAGGTCCACGGCTGAGCCTTCCGCTCAAACGACCTTCACGGTCAGTTCGCCCAGCCGCTCGACGCCCACCCGCATCGTGTCGCCAGCCTTGACCGCGCCAACGCCCTCGGGCGTGCCGGTGTAGATCAAATCACCCGGTTCCAGCCGGAAGAATTGCGACAGATACGCCACTGTTTCGGTCACCGACCAGATCAAGTGCTCCACGTCGCTTTTCTGCCGGGGCTGGCCGTTGACCGTCAGCCACAGGCCGCCCCTGTCGAAGTGCCCCACCTGCGCCGCCGGGTGGATCGGGCCAATCGGCGCGGAGCGGTCGAACGCCTTGCCGATTTCCCACGGGCGACCCGCTTCACGCATTTTTGTTTGCAGGTCGCGCCGCGTCATGTCCAGCCCGACCGCGTAGCCCCAGACGTGGTCGAGCGCATGTTCCAGCGCGATATCCGAACCGCTTTTGCCGATGGCGGCCACCAGTTCCGCCTCGTAGTGGTAGTTGCTGGTCTGGGCCGGATAGGCCAGCTCCAGCGTCTGGCCATAGGCCACCGGCACCACCGCGTTGGCCGGCTTGCAGAAGAAAAACGGCGGCTCGCGGTCGGGATCGGACCCCATCTCGCGCGCATGGGCCGCATAGTTGCGCCCCACGCAATAGACGCGGCGCACCGCGAACTGGTCGCTGGAACCCGCAACCGGCACGGCTGTGGGCGGCTCTGGCGGAAAAATGAATGTCATGTGACACATGCTCCTTGAAAAGGTCAAAAATCTACACCCATCCCTTCATGCGGGATGGCGCGTGCTGTTCAAAACAGTAAAAACTTATCAGGCTTGCGGCTGCTTCAGCAGCTTGCTCATTGCCGCTCTTCGCGCCACAGTTCCAGCGTGTCCAGCAACGGAAGGTTGGAGAAGCTGAACAGCACGACATCCTCATGGGGCGATTCGAGCGTTACCGGCTCTCACGAAGGCGCCGCGAAGACATCGTGCGGGTCGAATGTGAACAACTGTCTGCCGATTTTGACCGAACCGCGCCTTTCGGCCACGCAAAACACGGTCGATTCGGTGCTGCGGCACGGTTTGCCCTTGAAACCTTTGGACAGCAGTTGCAGGAAGGGGGCAATGGCGGCCATCGGATAGCCGCCGGTGGCAGGGTTGATGTAGTGCAGCTTCACGCCGTCCCAGGGGCTGTTCATGCGGCTGTGCCCGGCCCGCAATGACGGCGGCTGATGAAGTGTGATCGGCGCTTATTTTGGTGAGTTCCGCGTAGAAGTTGAGCGAGTGTATGCCGCCTTCCCGTCCCACGCCGGACAGGCCGCTGCCGCCGAGTCAAATTCAGAACCTTCAACGCGCGCCTTCCTGATTGATCAATGGGATCAACGACAAGACCGGGATCACTCCAAATAAAAAGCATGACAATATGCCCTCGCCGCACAAATCCGCCCCTGGTCTCATGGCCGGCGCTTTTTTCTATGCGCTGCGGGCGCGGTAATGTATTCATGCGCCGGCTACACCCAACCCCAACCATCCCATGCAAATTTTCCGGGGCTTTCACCATCCGGGCGTCGCACCGGCCTGTGCGCTGACGATTGGCAACTTTGACGGCGTGCACCGCGGTCACCAGGCCATGCTCGCGCTGCTGATGGCCGAAGCGCGCCAGCGCGGCCTGCCCGGTTGCGTGCTGACTTTCGAGCCGCATCCACGCGATTACTTCGCGCACGTCGCGCGCAAGCCGGACCTTGCGCCCGCGCGCATCGGCACGCTGCGCGACAAGCTCGCCGAACTGGCCGCCTGCGGTGTCGATCAAGCCATCGTGCTGCCCTTCGATGCGCGGCTGACCGCACAGTCGCCGCAAGCCTTCATCGACCAAGTGCTGGTGGCCGGGCTTGGGGCGCGCTACGTTCTGGTGGGCGATGATTTCCGCTTCGGCGCCCAGCGCGCGGGGGATTACGCGGTGCTCGACGCCGCGGGCCAGCGCCAGGGCTTTGACGTGGCGCGCATGATGAGCTACGAAGTGCACGGCCTGCGCGTTTCCAGCACGGCGGTGCGCGAAGCCCTGGCCCAGGGGCGTATGCAGGACGCGGCGGCGCTGCTCGGGCGGCCCTACGCCATCTCGGGCCATGTGGTGCGCGGGCGCAAGCTGGGCCGCACGCTGGGCGCTTCGCAGCCGGGCCGCGAAGATGGCTTGCGCACGCTCAATTTGCGCTTTCGGCACTGGAAGCCTGCCGCCAGCGGCATCTTCGTGGTGCGGGTGCACGGCTTGAGCGCGCAGCCGCTGCCGGGCGTGGCGAACCTGGGCGTGCGCCCTTCGCTCGACCCCAACGACGTCAACGGCGGGCGCGTGCTGCTGGAAACCCATTGCCTGCAATGGCCCGCGCATCTGGGCGCCGAGGGCGGCTACGGCAGGATCGTGCGCGTCGAATTGCTGCACCGGCTGCATGAGGAGCGCCGCTACGCCAGCCTGGAAGCGTTGACCGCCGGCATTGCCCAGGATCGCGACGACGCGCGGGCATTTTTCGCACGCGGTAAATGAATGAGGGCTCCAACAATGCGCCCAAGGCTTGGTTGGCTACGCCCCCGGATGAAACGGCTTGCCCAGCGAGGCGGGCATGTTGGCGCGGATCCAGGCCGGGTTGCGGGAAATCAGCGCCAGCACGATGATGGGGGCCAAATACGGCATCATGGCCAGAAACTGGCTGGGGATTTGCACGCCCTGGGTTTGCAGTTGGAATGACAGCATATTCACGCCGCCGAACAGGTACGCGCCCAACAGCACGCGCGCGGGCCGCCAGGTGGCAAAGGCGGTGAGTACCAGCGCGATCCAGCCCCGGCCGGCGACCATGCCTTCCACCCACAGCGGGGTGTAGATCAGCGACAGATACGCGCCCGCCAGCCCGCACAGCGCACCGCCGAACACCACCGCCGCCAGCCGGATGCGCCGCACCGGATAGCCCAGCGCGTGCGCCGCCTCGGGCGATTCGCCGACTGCGCGCAGCACCAGTCCGGCGCGGGTGCGGCCCAAAAACCAGATCAGCGCCAGCGCCAGCAGCGCCGTGCCGTACACCAGCGGATGCTGGCGGAACAACGCCGGGCCGATGAAGGGGATGTCGGCCAGGCCGGGAAGCGCGAAGCTGGGACGCTGCGGCAATCGGGCCTGCACGTAGCCGATGCCCACAAAGGCCGAAAAACCCGCGCCGAACAGCGACAGCGCCAGCCCGGTGGCGTATTGGTTGGTGCCCAGCCAAATCACCAGCGCGCCGAAAACCACCGCCAGCAGCGCCCCAGCGGCCATGCCCGCGGCAAAGCCCACCCAGTCGTGGCCGGTATGCACCGTGGCGGCGTAACCGGCGATGGCGGCGCACAGCATCATGCCTTCGGCGCCCAGGTTGACGATGCCGGCCTTTTCGTTGACCAGCAGCCCCAGCGCCGCCAGCGCCAGCACCGTGCCGGCATTGAGCGTGGCGGCCAGCAGCAGGGCGTAGGTTTGCATCAGCGCGCTCCCTTGACGCGGTAGTACACCAGCGTATCGCACGCCAGCAGGGCGAACAGCAGCAGCCCCTGAAACACGCCGGTGATCGACTTGGGCAGCCCTAGGCGCGATTGGGCTAGTTCGCCGCCGATGTAGAACATGCTCATCAGCACCGATGAAAACACCATGCCCAGGGGATTGAGTCGCCCGACAAAGGCGACGATGATGGCCGCGAAACCGTAGCCGGCGGGCACGGCGGGCGTGAGTTGCCCGATCGGCCCGGCCACTTCCAGCGCGCCGGCCAGCCCGGCCGTGCCGCCGGAGACCAGCAGCGCCGTCCATAGCGCGCCGCGCGCCGAAAAGCCCGCATAGCGCGCCGCCGCGGGCGCCAGCCCGCCCACCTGCAAGGCAAAGCCGGCGCGGGTACGGAACAGCACCAACCCCAGCAGCGCCGCGCCGGCCAGCGCCAGCGGCAGTCCGGCATTGACGCGCGAACCGGCCATCAGCCGGGGAATTTGGGTGGCGGCATCGAACATGCGGGTTTGCGGAAAGTTGTAGCCCAGCGGGTTTTTCCACGGGCCGTAGACCAGGTAGCCCAGCAGTTGCACGGCCACATAGACCAGCATCAGGCTGACCAGGATTTCGCTGGCGTTGAAGCGGTCGCGCAACAGCGCCGTCAGGCCCGCCCATGCCATGCCGCCGAGCACGCCCGCCAGCAGAATCGGCAGCACGATCCAGCGGCCCGTGCCCGCATCGGCCAGCAGCGCCACGCCGCCGGCGGCGATCGCGCCCAGTATGTATTGCCCTTCGGCGCCGATATTCCAGACGTTGGCGCGAAAGCACACCGCCAGCCCCAGGGCGATCAGCAGCAGCGGCGTGGTCTTGAGCCCCAGCTCGCCCAAGGCGTAGGCGGAGTTGATCGGTTCCCAGAAAAACGCCGCCAGGCCGCGCGCCGGATCCTTGCCCAGCAGCACGAACAGCAGCGCACCCAGCGCGGCGGTGATGACGATGGCCAAAACCGGCGAGATCCAGAGCCACAGGCGCGACGGTGCGGGACGCGGTTCAAGGCGCGGCATGGGTAGCCTCCGGGTCAGGGGTCTGCGTGTCCATGCGGGGGGGCGTATGCCACAAACCACTCATCCACAGTCCAATCTGCTCAGGCGTGGCGTGCTGGCTGTCTACCGCAGGCGAGAGTTGCCCCTTGGCGATCACGTACAGCCGGTCGCACAGGGTCAACAGCTCGTCGAGTTCTTCGCTGACGACCAGCACCGCGCCGCCTGCGTCGCGCAAGGCCAGCAGGGCGGCGTGAATCTGCGCCGCCGCGCCCACGTCCACGCCCCAGGTCGGCTGCGCGGCGATGAGCAGGCGCGGCTGGGCG
>Ga0209629_10002867_pt1 | contig 11993 bp, 12 predicted proteins | sample TergutCu122P5_FD_187286 | JGI IMG/M metagenome (GOLD analysis project Ga0209629, IMG submission 187286) | Cubitermes ugandensis P5 segment gut microbial communities from Kakamega Forest, Kenya - Cu122 P5 (SPAdes) (version 2) | ecosystem: Host-associated > Arthropoda: Insects > Digestive system...
CTCGAAGAACTTCTAACACGGCTTCGGCTTTGTACTTTGAGTTGTAATTTTTTCTCATTTTTTTAGTGTTCCCAATTGCTTAGACAAAGCCGTTTTCGTGTCTGAATTTCTTTAGAGATTATAGAGACATTGGGGAAAGAGACCATATCCATGTACACCGAGAGCCGAACGCGGGGGCAATCCCCGAGTTATGGGCAGAACCTGCAACGGCTGGGCAAGGAGCTTATGACGATGGACGAACTCACGACGATGGACGGGAACCGCTGTATATTGCAGCTTCGCGGGCTTGGTCCGTTTTTCTCTCCGAAGTACGATCTACGCAAGCATCCGAATTTCAAGTACACCCTGGAAGCGGATAAAAAGAACGCTTTCGACATCGAGGCGTCGGCAGCCATCTGTTCGGCGCACTCTCCGGCAGCGGCTTATGAGCGGATGGAACAGCATTGCCGCTTGTGCCGCGCGCTCAATTCTCTGCCGGAAAAACAGGGCAGGAGGATAGAAGCGCATTACCTCTTAGGTCATAGCCAAACCGAGATTGCCGAGGCAGAGGGCGTGAGCATCGCTTCGGTTAATATCGCAATTCAAAGAGGACTGGATGCGATGAAAAAATATTTGAAAAATTATTGTTGAGAGGTCTAAAAATTGGACTCCAAATCTCACGGTATATGAGAGATACTTTTCTCTCTTGATATACCGGGTAAGGGATGAACGCGCCGGAGTATTATCTGTCTTATGACAGCCCGAACGAATACGGCGTGTTTCCCTCCCCGAACCTCGGGCCAGGTTGGCCCGCGCGCAATCCGCAGATTGCGTGTGGTGGAAACTTTGTCCGAAGTCTGCGGGGTGTGACATTGGAGCGGCGCGTTTGCGTTGCTCCTTTGTCTTTGCTCGGATTATTGAAATTATTATTTATGAAGGAGTGTTTATGTCCATGCCCGTCAGATTTGAAAGCGAAGTAAAGATAGTCCCGTTTGGCGGCGGCACGATCCGCATTGAGAACCGCACGCCCGTATTATCTCCCAAAGAGCGGGAGAGACGCAGGCGTGAGATCGAAACCTGTCTGTATGACGTGTTCAGCAAATACGAGGATAAGAACCGCATAATCGCGCAAAAGTCGCAAAAGCCGCTTCAAAAAATCGCGCAATAGCCTTTAATAATTTGCATTAAGGAGCCGCCCATGATATACTATACATGTAGGTTGGCTCCGTTTTCCATTATGGAAAGGAGCTAAACATGAATACACGCACAAAGGCGATCTACGGCAGACAATCGGTTGATAAGAAGGACAGCATCAGCATTGAGAGTCAGATCGAGTTTTGCCTGTATGAACTGAAGGGGGAAAGCTACCGGGAGTATACCGACAAAGGATTTTCCGGCAAGAACACAGACCGGCCGAAGTTTCAGGAACTGATCCGCGACATTGAGCAGGGGATTGTTTCAACAGTAATTGTTTATAAGCTCGACCGCATCAGTAGGTCAATCATCGACTTCGCAAGGATGATGGAACTGTTCCACCGCTACAATGTGGAGTTCGTATCGGCGACAGAGAAGTTCGACACCTCGACCCCGATGGGACGGGCTATGCTCAACATCTGTATCGTGTTCGCGCAGCTTGAAAGGGAGACAATACAGAAGCGGGTACAGGACGCATATCACTCCCGCAGTCAAAAAGGCTTTTTCATGAGCGGCCAAGCGCCCTACGGGTATACGTTGGAACCCGCCGTCATAGACGGCATCCGCACAAAGATGATGGCGGCAGACCCGGAAGCAGCCGGCAATGTCCGGCTGATGTTTGAAATGTATGCCCGTCCCAATACCTCTTTTGGGGACATCATCCGTTACTTCGCGGAGCATGATATCGGCATAAGCGGTATAGAACTGACGAGAAGCCAGATCTCCCACATGCTGAGAAATCCCGTTTACGTACAGGCCGACCTTGATGTGTATGAGTTTTTCAAAGACCACGGGGCGGTTATCGTAAACGAAGCGGCGGACTTCGCGGGTACAAACGGCTGTTATTTCTACACCGGGCGTGACGCGACCGAGAGCAAAAGGGCCGCAATGGAAGGCCATACTCTGGTAATCGCGCCGCATGAGGGACTGGTATCCTCTGAAACATGGCTTGCCTGCCGTAAGAAGCTGCTGACCAACACAAAGTTCGCCGGTTCTCACAAAGCGACAAGCACATGGCTGGCCGGGAAAATCAAATGCGGCAAATGCGGGGCGGGACTGATGAACTCGAACAATCCCAACGGCATTTCCTATTTCCGTTGCAGGAAACGCGCGGACACAGCTACGAGAGGCTGTGAAGGGTGCGGAACGCTCCGGGTAAATGAGCTTGAGGAATCCATTTACGATGAAATGCGCCGTAAAATGTCCGAGTTTCAAACGTTGACAGCCTGTAAGTCCTCGAAGGTCAACCCGAAACTGACCGCGCTGAACGTTGAACTTGCACAGGTAGAAACCGAAATTGAAAAATTGATAAACACCCTGACCGGCGCAAACTCAATCCTTCTGTCTTACGCGAACAGCAAGATTGAAGAATTGGACGCCAAAAGGCAATCGCTCGTAAAAGCGATTGCCGATATGAAAGCCTCAATCCTCTCGCCGGAACACGCGAACAGCATATCCGGCTATCTCAGAAACTGGGATAACGCGAGCTTTGAGGACAGGCGGCTTGTCGTGGACGGGCTGATTTCCCGAATCGACGCGACAAGCGAGAGCGTCCTGATTGAGTGGAAAGTCTGACATGACAACGCAAGTTCACTAAGGGGAGTCTGTTGTACATTGTCAAACGATGTGGCCCTCCTGCTGCCGCCCTAAAACCACCTTGCTTTTATTCATCCTATTTGGTGCTGATAGGGTGCTGTATTTTTTCGTTGCCCATACTGTAGTTTTTAGTTGAAAAACACAGTCCTTCGTTCTATCCTATCCCTGAACTGATTTCCGTGAAAGTTTACAGGCGGCTATTGACAAAAATTGAAATCGGTAATATTATATAGGCTGTTGGTATAAACGCCGACAGGCCGGGATAGCTCAGTCGGTAGAGCGACGCACTCGTAATGCGTAGGTTCGTGGGTTCGATTCCCATTCCCGGCTTTTTGAATTGAATCCTGCAATTAATAATCTAATTATCGGAGAAATTTCATGCCCATCAAAGTCCCGGACAATCTGCCGGCCAAAGAGATCCTGCAAAGCGAAAACATATTTGTCATGGATGAAAGCAGGGCTTATCATCAGGATATCCGCCCGCTCAAGATAGCCATACTCAATCTCATGCCCAAAAAGCAGGAGACGGAGGTCCAGCTCCTGCGCCTCATCGGCAACACCCCGCTGCAGATAGAGATAACGCTGATGCACATGGGGAGCCATCTGTCCAGGAACGTGTCCGCAGAGTACCTGGCGGCATTCTATCAGACGTTTGACGACGTCTGCGGCGAGCGCTTTGACGGCATGATAATCACGGGCGCCCCGGTTGAGGAGATGCCGTTTGAGGAGGTCAATTACTGGCGGGAGCTGTCGGACGTCTTCGAATGGACCAAGAGCAACGTGACCAGCACGTTCAATATATGCTGGGGCGCGCAGGCCGCCCTGTACCATCATTACGGCGTGAGAAAGACCGCCTTGTCCGAGAAGATGTTCGGGGTTTTCACCCACAGCATAAAAAAGCGCGTGGATCTGACCAGGGGCTTTGACGACACCTTTTGCGCGCCCCATTCACGCCACACCGGCGTCGAACTCGGCGACATCGAGCGTATAAAGGATATCGATATCCTCGCCACAAGCGATGTGGCCGGGTTTTATATCGGGGCCACAAAGGACGGCAGGCAGATTTTTGTCACGGGGCATTCCGAATATGACCCGCTGACCCTCAAGGCCGAGTTTGAAAGGGATGTGCAGAGCGGTTTGCCGATAAACCCGCCGCTGAATTATTTTTACGGCGGTGACCCCGCCAAGCCCCCGATGGTGACGTGGCGCGCGCACGCAAACCTGCTCTATTCAAACTGGCTCAACTATTATGTTTATCAGGAAACGCCGTACGATATCACACAGATTCATCGCTGACGCGGCCGCCTTTCGGGCGGCTTTTGATACTGCTTCTTTATAAACAGGCCGTCAATCAAGATATTTTGATCCGTGCATTAGATAAACCGAGGGTGTGTCAATGATATTTCTGCCGGTTATCACAGTGATCGCGCTCGTCATATGCGACCAGGCCGCGAAGCATCTGGCGGTGCTTTACCTGCGGCCCGCGGGCTCGATAGAGCTGGTCAGGGGCGTTTTCAACCTGACGTTCGTCTCCAATCAGGGGGCCGCCTTCGGCATGCTCCAGGGTTCGCGCTGGTTTTTCGTCATTATCACGGTCGTAGTGCTCATCGCGGAGGCGTATTATTATGTCAGGCTGCCGCGCGGCGGGCCGTACAGCGTCATCCGCGCGGCCCTGCTGCTCATCGCCGCGGGCGCGCTGGGCAATTTTATAGACAGGCTGGCGAACGGTTCCGTCGTGGACATGTTCGAGTTCGCGTTTATACGGTTCCCCGTGTTCAACCTGGCGGATTCATATGTGGTCGTGGGCGCCGGGCTGCTGATATTCGCGACGCTGATCTTTGGGAAAAAGCTCGGCGCGCGGCGCGGCGCGGAGCCGGGGAAAAAGGGCGCCGCGCCGGAAGCGGCGGCTGAAAGGGAAGCCGGTGGATGAGCTACAGGTTTTTATAGTGGAATGTGAGGACGCTGGCGCGCGCCTTGACGTGTTCCTGGCGCAAAACCTCGCCGGGTTCTCACGGAGCGGCGCGCAGAAGCTGATAGCGGAGGGGCGCGTCCTGGTGGGCGGGGCGGCGCAAAAGCCCGGCTCAAGGCTTAAAACCGGCGACAACGTCGCCGTCAGGCCGCCGGAGCCCCTGGATGCCGCCATACTGGCCGAGGACATCCCCATCGAAATCCTGTACGAGGACGCGGATCTGATAGTCATCGATAAGCCGCAGGGCATGGTGGTGCACCCCGCCCCCGGCCATTACACTGGCACATTGGTCAACGCCCTGATGTTTCATTGCGGGGACGGGCTTTCCGGCATAAACGGCGAATTGCGGCCCGGCATCGTCCACAGGATCGACAAGGACACGTCCGGCCTGCTGGTCGCCGCCAAGACGAACGAGGCGCACATATCCCTTTCGGAACAGTTTGCCCGGCACAGCGTCACGCGGTATTATACCGCCGTCGTCTGGGGCGATGTCAAAGGGGACGGCGGCGTCGTGGACAAGCCGCTCTGCCGCGACGCGAAGGACAGAAAGCGCATGGCCGTGGCGAGGCCCTCGCAGAGCGGGGCGAGGCGCGCCGTGACCCATTACGGCGTCCTGGAGCGCTTCGGCAGGCACACGCTGATACGCGCGCAGCTAAAGACCGGGCGCACACACCAGATACGCGTACATATGGCGCATATCGGGCACCCCGTGCTGGGGGACCCGGTTTACGCGGGTTCGCGCGACGCCTATAAACTCGACGGGCAGGCGCTGCACGCGGCGGCGCTGGGCTTTGTACACCCGAGGAGCGGCGCGTATATGGAGTTTGAAGCGCCGCCGCCGGAATATTTTGTAAAACTCATAGACAAATTGCGTCACGAAAAGTGATTTAACAGACAGGAGGTTTATGCCATGCTGACCCAAAAGCCCAAAGGGACCGCGGATTTCTTCGGCAAAGAAGTTCGCCGGTGGCATTATCTCGAGGACCAGCTGCGGAAACTGTCCGACGATTATAACATAGGCGAGCTGCGGACGCCTATCTTTGAGCACACCGAGCTGTTTGTGAAGAGCAGCGGGGAGACCTCCGACGTCGTGCAAAAAGAGATGTTCACGTTCCAGACCAAGGGCGAAAAGAGCCTCACCCTCAAGCCGGAGGGCACGCCGGGTTCCGTGCGCGCTTACGTCGAATACGGCTGGGCCAGCGAGCCGCAGCCCGTCAAGATATATTACCTGACGCCGCTGTTCCGCTATGAAGCGCCGCAGGCGGGGCGCATGCGCCAGTTCCATTCATACGGCATAGAGTTTTTCGGCACGTATTCCGCCGCCGCGGACGCGGAGGTCATCAACGTCGCCTATGAGCTGTTCAGGCGGCTCGGGCTCACCGGTGTAGAGCTGCACATCAACAGCCTCGGGTGCCCGGAATGCCGCCCCGTTTACATCAAGATGCTCAGGGATTATCTGCGCGAGAATCTCAGCCGGCTCTGCAAGACGTGCAACGAGCGCTTTGAGCGCAATCCCCTGCGCATACTCGACTGCAAGGAGGAGCGGTGCGGGGCAGTCGTCGCGGCCGCGCCGTCTGTTTTGGACGCGCTGGACCCCAGGTGCAGGCGGCATTTTGAGGAGTTGCAGGCCAACATAACCGCGCTGGGCATGAGCTATAGGATAAACCCGCGCATCGTCCGGGGCCTGGATTATTATACGCGCACCGTGTTTGAGTTCATCAGCGGCGATATCGGCGCGCAGAGCACGGTCTGCGGCGGCGGGCGGTACGACGGGCTGATCGCGGAGATGGGCGGCGCGCAGGCCGGGGCGGTGGGCTTCGGCATGGGCCTTGAGCGCGTGCTCATGGCCATGGACGCGCAGAACAGGTTCGGTCAGGAGCCGCCCGGGGCGCAGGTCTACGTCGGGAGCGTCGGCAGGGAGGGCGCTCTGCGGGCCATGAAGCTCGCCAACGCGCTGCGCATGAACCGCATATCCGCCGAATGCGATCTGATGGACAGGAGCGTCAAGGCGCAGCTCAAACACGCGGACAAGATCGGGGCCGGGTACAGCATCGTCATAGGGGAGAACGAGATAGCCTCCGGCGCGGCCCAGCTCAAGAACATGGTCAGCGGGCGGAAGGCGGATGTCAGATTTGATGATGGATTTGATAATATTGAAGAAATAGTCAAGGCTATTAAAGCTTTAGGATAATAAGAACGCCGCGATAATGTAACGTGGGTTCCGTAAACTGGATTGCTTCGCGCGTCAACGCGGATGCGGTCTTGAGGCTATGAGCGCTCGCAATGACGGAATGCGGCCCGCTTCCGTTTGTCCGTCATTGCGAACGCGCTGGCATCAATAATCTAACGCGGCAAATTCCGCTTACACGTCATTGCGAGCGCTGGCCTTAAAAACCTATATAATAGGTTCCGTTTGTCCGTCATTGCGAGCGCATTTGCACTAAAAATCTAATGCGGCAAATTCCGCTTACACGTCATTGCGAGCGCGCTGGCATCAATAATAATCTAACGCGGTAAACGCGCGAAGCAATCCAGCAAATTTGCCTTATATTTACGATATGACAATAAGAAACCGAGGTGGTCACATGGGCGAATCTATGCGCGGGCTCGTGCGCAGCCATTATTGCGCGGAAGTGGATGAAAGCTTGGCCGGGCGGCGCGTCACCGTCATGGGCTGGACGCATAAGCGCCGGGATCTGGGGCAGCTCATTTTTATCGCGCTGCGCGACAGATCCGGGCTTGTTCAGGCTATAGTGGACGGGCAGGAGAACGCCGATATATTCAGGAAGGCGGAGCAGGTGCGCAGCGAATACGTGCTGGCCATCGCCGGCACGGTGCGCCTCCGGGCGGAGAAGGACATAAATCCCGGCATGAAGACCGGGAGGATCGAGATCATGATAGAGGAGCTGCGGATACTCTCGGAGGCCGAGGTGCCGCCGTTTTCCGTGCTGGATGAGGGCGTCGGCAATGACCTGCGCCTCAAATACCGCTATCTGGATCTGCGCCGCCCGCAGCTTCAGAACAACCTCGTCATACGCCACAGGATATCCCAGGCGGCGCGTAATTTTCTCTCGGACGAGGGCTTCATAGAGGTGGAGACACCCATCCTCACAAGGAGCACCCCGGAGGGCGCGCGGGATTACCTGGTTCCCAGCAGGATATACCCCGGCAGCTTTTACGCCCTGCCTCAGTCGCCCCAGATATTCAAGCAGCTCCTGATGGTCTCCGGCGTGGACAAGTATTTTCAGATCGCCCGCTGCTTCAGGGATGAGGATTTGCGCGCCGACAGGCAGCCGGAGTTCACGCAGATAGACATCGAGATGTCCTTCGCCGGCGCGGATGAAATCATGTCTGTTAACGAGCGCATGATATGCCGCATCTTCAAAGAGGTCACAGGCGCCGAGCCCGAAACCCCCTTTGAGCGCATAACATATAAACAAGCCATGGAGCGCTTCGGCTCAGACAAGCCGGACATGCGCTTCGGAATGGAGCTTCATGATATTTCGGAGATCGTCGCCGGCAGCGGGTTCGGCGTGTTTGAGAGCGCGCTCAAATCCGGCGGCAGCGTCAGGGGCATCGCCGCCCGCGGCTGCGCCGATATGCCCAGGAAGAAGCTGGACAGCCTTGCCGAATACGCGAAGACCTTCGGGGCGAAGGGCCTGGCGTGGATAAATTACATGGCGGACGGGGAGATCAAGAGCAGCATATCCAAATTTTTTACCGCGGAAAAACTGAGGGATATCGTCGGGACCTTCGGCGCCAAACCCGGCGATCTGGCGCTTATCTGCGCGGATAAAAACGATGCCGTCTTTGAGGCCCTGGGCGCGCTGCGCGTGGAGCTGGCCAGGCGCCTTGGCCTGTTAAAGCAGGGTGAATTCAAGTTCGTCTGGGTGACGGAGTTCCCGCTGCTGGAATGGAACGAGGAAGACAGGCGCTTCTACGCCAAGCACCACCCCTTCACCAGCGCCATGGAAGATGATATGCCGCTGCTTGAGACGGATCCCGGCGCGGTGCGCGCCGTGGCGTACGATCTGGCCCTGAACGGCATTGAGCTCGGCGGCGGGAGCCTCAGGATATTCCAGCGCGATGTGCAGAAGCGCATGTTCGAGGCGCTGGGCTTCTCGCAGGAGAGCGCCCAGAATCAGTTCGGCTGGATGATGGACGCCTTTAAATACGGCGCTCCGCCCCACGGCGGCATCGCCTTCGGCCTGGACCGGATAGCCATGCTGCTGACCGGTTCGGAATCCATCCGGGACGTCATAGCCTTCCCCAAGGTCAAGGACGCCTCTTGCCCCATGTCGGGCGCGCCGGGCCCCGTGAGCGGGGCGCAGCTCGCGGAGCTCGGGCTCGCGGTCAGGCCGCCGGCTGTTGACCCGCCGGCAAATGCGAACGGTACTGTTTCTTGAATGTCGGTTGTAATGTCGGTTGAAATGTCGGTTGAAACGAAAGAGGAAAACACTTGAGCGCTTTTACCCCCGTCAACATCGGCTTCGGCAACACGGTAATGGCCAACAGGATAATCGCCGTTTTGAGCCCGGAATCCGCGCCGATCAAGCGCCTGATACAGCAGGCCAGGGAAAAGGACGCCGCGATAGACGCCACATACGGCAGGCGCACGCGCTCCGTTATCGTCATGGACAGCGGCCTCATAGTGCTGTGCGCGCTGCAGGCGGAGACCGTTTCAGCGCGCGTCCAGGGGCGTCAGGCCCCCGACGAATGCGACCCGCAGTGACGCTATTTACAGTATGAGGTGTAATGATGCGCTCTAAAGGGATGTTGATCATTATATCGGGTCCGTCCGGTTCGGGAAAGGGAACCGTGGTCAGAAGCCTGGACCGCGGGCGCTTCTCGCTCTCGGTCTCCATGACGACGCGCAAACAGCGCCCGGATGAGGTCGACGCGGTGGATTATTTTTTCTGCACGGAAGAGGAATTCATGCGCGTGAGGAATGAGGGCGGGCTCTTGGAGCACGCCAGCTTTGTGGGGAATTATTACGGCACCCCGCGCTTTTATGTGGATGAGCAGATCGCCCTGGGCAAGGCCGTCGTGCTCGAGATAGAGGTCAACGGCGCGCTCCAGGTAAAGGAGAAATTCCCGGACGCCGTGCTGATCTTCCTCATCCCGCCCACGCGCAAGGACCTTCGGGAGCGGCTTATCAAGCGGAACACGGAGGACAGGGAGACTATCGACGACAGGCTGTTCCGCTCGGAGGAGGAGTTGCGCCTTATTTCAAGATATGACTATCTCGTCGTGAACGACACCGTGGCCAACGCGGTGGATCTGATACAGACTATCGTCAAGGCCGAGTCCTTGAAGCCCCATAGAAATCAGTACATAATCGACCGCTTCAACGCGGGCGGGGACGATTGACGCGCCGGCGGCGTTATTTAGATTGTTTTTATATCGTATTGCTGTACAGCAGGGGTCCTGTCCGGCCCGAGGCTTTTTCCAGCCTCCGGCCTCCGGCCTCTAGCCTCTATCCAGGAGTGATGTTTATGCTGCGCCCTTCTTACACGGAATTAATGGAAGTCATCAACGAACAGCAGACTATCGACAACAAAATCACAAGCCGCTACACCATCGTCATAGCCGTCGCGAAGAGGGCGCGCCAGCTTATCGACGGCGACGAGCCCAACGTGCATATCAAGAGCGACAAGCCCGTTTCGATAGCCGTAGAGGAGATGAGCAAGAATAAGGTCAAGATCACGATGCACTCCGACGACGATCTCGCCCTGCTCGGCGAGATGTACAACACCATGGGCGAGGAGGGCAAGTCGATGCTGAAATAGAACGCTTATTTCATTTTCAGTTTATCGTTGTAAAGGCCCATCCTGATGAGCACAAACACCGCCAGAATCACGATTATCTCGAACATGCCCGCGACAGCGAAAACGGGGTAGACGCCGGTGACAAAATTTGAGAAACCCACCTGGCCCGCGGCAAAGCCCAATACGCAGATTATGGCCATGGCCAGCCGTTTGTCTATTCCGCCCAGACCGCCCAGGCCGCTTTTGGATTTGAACCATTCCAGAAACGCGAAGCAATTGCCCACCGCGGTCGTGTATATGGCCACGGCCAGTATGAAGAAATAGAAATACTCGAGGGCGGCGCCGTGAGATGCGATGAGCTCCAGCATCGGTATCTGGAAGGCCCTGATGGAGTTATGCGCCAGATACAGCGGCAGCGACAGGCACAGCCCAAGGATCATCAGGGAGAGGCCGCCCAGCAGGCCGCCCGCGAAGGCGACGGCCCTGTTGCGCACCAGCTCCCTTATGGACGCGAGGACGGCTATGGCGGTGACCAGGTTATACGCGGTATACACCACGGAGGACATCGCCCAGTCATGCCTGACCAGCGCGCCGTAATCAAAAAACGCGGGCTGGATATTCTGATAAAAGGTGTACACGCCGATAAATATCCCGCCCAGCACCAGGACGGGGGCCAGGACGGCGTTTATTTTGACCACAAAATCCGTGCCGGTCATGAACGTGAAGAAGCACAGGATTATCAGCACCCCGCCCCCTGCGGCCCCGGGCGCGCCGAAGACCTGATTCCCCAGCGCCCCGCCCCCGGCTATCATGGCGGCGAACAGGACGAACAGGAACAGCGCGCCTGAATATTCTATAAACCACCCCAGCTTGCGGCCCATTATGTACGCGATGAACTCGTTGTAGCTATTCAGCTTTTTTACGTGGCATATCTCCAACACCGCCCAGCCTACGAGCGAAAACAGCGCGCCGGACAGCAGCAGGCCGGCGAAGCCCTTGCCGCCGTGCGACACAAAGAACGCCAGCAGCTCCTGCCCGGAGGCGAACCCCGCGCCCAGCGTCACGGCCGTATACATGCCGGCGATCTTCAGCACCCTTATGAGATCGGACACCAAAACCCCTCCCTATTCTTATATATGGGAGGGGTTTTTAAGTTATGCACCGCCGCACCTGTCAAACCGCACTTTTTGGATCGGCCCTGAGGATCAGCAGCTCCACCGCGAGGGCGTCCTTGATGAGTTTGGCGGCTATGCTGGCGCAAAGAAGAAAAAGGACGGATACATGGAGGTTATCTTTAGTAATTATTGTCTAACACATTACCCCTGTTAAGACATGGGCAAAAGCCTTAATCAATGGCAATATTCCGTAAACCGTAGACATTCTTGAGAGTAAAAAGTTTTCCAACTCAAGCTATTTCATGAAACCGAGCGGTATTGAGGTTTGCGCATTGTTTGGCTGAAATTATTTCTTTTATGCCCAATTTCAGC
>Ga0209629_10002870_pt1 | contig 11992 bp, 9 predicted proteins | sample TergutCu122P5_FD_187286 | JGI IMG/M metagenome (GOLD analysis project Ga0209629, IMG submission 187286) | Cubitermes ugandensis P5 segment gut microbial communities from Kakamega Forest, Kenya - Cu122 P5 (SPAdes) (version 2) | ecosystem: Host-associated > Arthropoda: Insects > Digestive system >...
TATATGTACAAGTTATTCCCAAATTGTTAGCTGGTTGCTGGAATGGGACCCTGTTCTAAGTCGGGAAGAGTCTTTATATTTGATATACACTCAGAACACCACAAATGCAGGGCACTGTATGGTATAGGTATAGCCTTTCTGGGCTTACAGATACACTGCAATCAGTGGATAAAGTGTCATACTGTTGTGACACTTCATTTCCTAACAAAGACACTGATGGGCACAACAGAAGATTTTATTTGACCAACATTTCTGTAAGGTACTGATATTAAATGCGACGCAAATCAATCCAACTCGAATACTCCGCTATGTCTGTGAAGATAATATAATTATTGATATTACAACGCTGGCTGTTGTTATCATCTGGCTTGCTGTTTGACACGATGCCACGTAGTTTCCAGATTTGACTGCCATCTCTCTGCCTCTCTGGGAACACCATCCCACCACCACTGTCCCCATTACAAACACTACTGCCTGTAAAAAATTTTAAACATTAGTTCTACTTCAGTGTTACATGCGTATGTAGATTATGGTCTGTACCTAAAGTCTGAAATAACTGCAAGTAAAATTGTGATGCTGAAAATGCCACTTTTATACACCTCTTCCATGCACAGAAATTGAAATAAGCCAGTCTTTGTTCTTTAAATGGGTTATTGAAGGATCTGCTCCATTGATATCTGTCTACCAAAAAAAACGCATATGGAATCGTCTGGCATTGAACAAGGGTATATGTGGTGAAAAGAGGGTGGCATGGCAGTCCAACTGTCAGTCTGGTAAGTCAAAACTGTTGAATTCATTTAGATACACTCTGTTATTATATATTTATTTCATACAGTCATGCACAACACAATTAGAGGAGAACTCCACTTAAAAGATTAATTGGGACAGCGAGCCATTCGAATACACAGAAAATCCAAATAATTGGATTTTTCTATGAAAATAGTCTACATTGGCAATTTGAAGTTCAGCAGTTACTATTTACAGTAAGTGCCTCTGTCTAAATTTTTCGACCACACCTGATTCGAAGTTCTAGAAGCCATATCATTGAACTGTACTTGATCTGAATGGAAGGTAAGTTAGTACCATAAAATTCACCACAAATTTACCCTAAGGACCAAACCGATCTGGATAATTGGCGAACCGGATGACCAGCTTCCTGGTAAGTGGAGTTGTACTGCACACATCTTTAGGTTACTAATTTCAGCACATTAGCCAGGCCATTGTCAGGCCTACATAATGTCAAGGGCCTTGCAAAATCCATATGAAAATCTTACATGTTTATGTGGGATAGAGGCTAGTTCCAATTACAAATATGTCGTCAAACATATGTTTAAATAGGATCTGTTGTTGTGGGCGAATAAGTTTTATTTTGGCCCATATCACTGTTTATTCAGCTTGTGTTTTAAATGAATTTAAATTCAAAATTTCTTTTAAAAACTGAAGTGTCATACAAAAACTTGTTACATCACACAGTATTTGGAATAACTAAACACAATGTTATCTGAAACTTTTCTGGCATATGTATATACATTCAATAGGATATAGATACAATGCACTGATGTCTCTGTGAAACATATTATTCTTATTACTGAGTTTTGTATCTACAGTAAATGCACATCAGGACCAGTAATGGAAATAAAGTGACAAAGAGTGCATTTAAATATGTGGAAATAAAATGCCAACTAGATGCAACAGAGGTTTTTATTGCAGATCTTATTGCTTACTCAACATGTTTCAGGCACCACTATGCCCATCATCAGGAGCTCAAGAGTATTATACAGTGGTTGCTGCCTGTGGTATTTGGTGCTGTGTGATTCAAGTTTTTGTTCTGGTGTGGAACTGAGGGTTATGTGTCCGGTTTGCAGGATGTTGCAGCACTGTATAATACTCTTGAGCTCCTGATGATGGGCACAGTGGTGCCTGAAACATGTTGAGCAAGCAATAAGATCTGCAATAGAAACCTCTGTTGCATCTAGTTGGCATTTTATTTCCACATATTAACAGCGATGCACGGTCAAAATCATATCAAAAGTGCATTTAAAATTATGTGCCCTCCAAACTGCAGTTAAACTGCTGCAGTAAGCATTAAGGATTACTTAGTGTTTGATTGGAGGTGATTGAAAATATGGCTATATGGAACCACAATAAAATTTACCTGGCAAATTGAGGTGCAGGTTACCTGTGTAATACAATAACAAAATCTATCATTAGTTTAACAGATGCAACATACGTATGTATTGTTGCGGTGTGTCAGTGAGTGGTTGGTTCGGTGGCTGGATGGTCAGGAATGACCATCCCAACTGTGTATTTGGTACAAAAAATTTGTACAAACAATGCTAAAAATTATTCAGTAATAACTGGATTTAAGATTAAAAAAAACATTAATCTCAGGTTTTGACTGAACTTTAAAGGATCCTGATGAGGGTATATGGTCAGAGTCATAACTGAAATTTTTGGACATTGCCCATCATCTTAGATTAAAACCTCACGAATTGTGGAGGTTGAATTTATCTCCATTTTTAGGTGGAATGGAAGTCTTAGGATAGAGTCTAACATGATGACCATAGGGAGAACTTGGCTTATAACGGTGGGGGCAAACATGCGTATTAGGAAATTTAACTTACAAAAGAATCATGTTAGAGACAGCGGAAGCATTGGTTTGAAACAGTCCTTAATATACACAAACACTGTACCCAACTCTTAACCAGTTTTTTTTATTTATTTGCCCCTCTTCATCTCAGTAGCCAAAAGAAAGTACTGTTCTTTGGAAGAACAATTTTTGGAGGGGCATTTTCCCTTCCAATTGCACCCCCTCAAATTACGTCATTGCAAATGGGGACATCAAAGCAGGTTCTCCCCTTTTCCTCTGTCATCTGAAGATGTAGTCAGCTCCAGATTTTGATACATTGTGGGTTTAGTAACATAAGATATTGCATAATGTGCAACATTTCAGATATGACAATAAGGTATGGGCTGTTTTCCAATCAATTTTCACTGAAAACTGGACTATCATACAACTAATTTCAATTTTGTGATGGAATATTTTTGACTCTGCATTAATGAGTTCTTAACTACATCACTGTGAAACGTACAGAAGTTCCTCACCACCCATGTTGAATACATTCTTGAAAATAGGCATATGGAGAATTAAAAACCAACACGGTGCAATGAGATGGGCACTGAAGGTGTAACTACTGAAAATTTGATTAGCAAAAGTGGATACTATGAACATGATGGATGCAAATTAATATTTCTCTCACAAAAGAAAGTGCTTTAGAGCTTTTCAATTCTGTGTCAACTTAAAATACAGGATCCATTATTCTGTCTGTCTATATATCAATGAATTTCAAGATCTGTATTTCTGACCAAAAATCTTTTGGTTGATTCAAATCAAGAAGAATGAGATTGGCTGGTCATGTGATATGTATGGGGGCCACAAGAGGTGCACACAGGGTTTTGGCAGGGAAACCTGAAGGAAGGTGACCACTTGGAATACCTAGACATAGATGGAAGGATAATATTAAATGGATCTTCAATATGTGAGATGGGGAGGCATGGACTGGATTGCTCTGGCTCAGGATAGGGACAGGTTGGGGGCTGTTGTAAATGTGCTAATGAACTTTCGAGTTCCATAAAATGCAGGAATTTCTTGACTAGCTGAAGACCTGTTTACTTCCTAGGAAGGACTTTGCTTCAAGAAGTCTAATTATGACTCAGTCTGTAAATGAACAACTTAGCTGCAAGAAGGTGAATGCAACAGAATACTGTACGGTATGATCGTATTATGGAATAGTTCTACCATAACTGGCAGGGAACTGGCCCTTAATCTGCCAGTTATGCCTGTAAACATTCATTTTGTTCTGTTTTCAAGAACATGTCAAAATTAATAAAGAAGGCAAAACTTGGAATGTGATATGATAATGAAAATGAACCATATCATGCACAATTTGCACACAACAATATTGCACTAAAGGGAATGTCAATTTCAATACCAAATTATAGATAGCTTTTTCAGGATTACCCATTCAAGACATTTTACATTTTAAATATCCTATTTTGTTTCAATTTTCCCAAAACAATCGTTTTCCTCTCATATCGTCATCCATGAGCAACTGTCACAGGTTACACAGAAATACAGTAGGAGACTGTATTTTTGGACCACTTGACAGACAAAAAGTACAGAAACAAATAATGCAGACAGAAAAGGTGGACAGAAACAGACAACTCTGGATATTTTAAATCCATGATGGATAAAGCAATCTTTGGCCAGTGATGACTAAATATGTAAATTATATTTGGGCCAGTAATTTTGTGATCTACGTAAAAGCTGAAAACATCATGTAGCCATTACAATGATTATTGCCTAAACATTAACATACCATTTCTAAATCCTGCACAGAAAGTTGTTTCGTGAGTGTATATCGAGAAGAACTTGATATCACTTTTGATGCAAATTTCCTGGGATACAACTGGCATCTTCACCATCTTCAGTTCTTCTGCTAACTTGCCAAACTCATCCAGGCCCCAGCCAACCACCTGTTGTTCAGAAAACAAACAGTTACTAAATGATTTATTACTGAGTATCATTACGTGATTTTCAACAGATTAATGTAATGCTTGTGTATAGAGAAATGAAAACAACAACTTTGCACCACTGGAAAAAACTATAAAATTATGACTCCATATACATACATAGTGTAGTAGTTAAAAAAATGAATAGGTGGTGGAGGAGGAGGAGAAGAATAAGAAGAATGAGGAGGAGAAGAAGATGGAGGAGGAGAAGAAGATGGAGGAGGAGAAGAAGAAGAAGACGGCAACAGCAGCAGCCAGCAGCAGAAGCAATAGAAGCCAGCAGCAGCAGCAACGTTAAAATATTAATAAAACAGGCCATGAACATGTAATATTTAGGCACATGTGCATGTCAATTGTTGCAGTTGGAAGGCAATAAACATTACACATTTCGAGACTGTGTGTCTGTAGCCTTAGTCATACAGCACATAAAGCACATTCTCCAAGGTATATAGTTACATGAGGCCTGTCTGTCTCTACCATATTTTTTCACACTGTCATATAAACGGCACGAAAAATTTACTGATCATGAGATGTGTGTTTTGATCTGCTCTACAAGTTTGTCTACAACAATTATGATTCTAAGTACAATTCAGCGACATATTGTCATAAATGTATTCAGTTCTTCACATAATGTAGATGTGATTCTTGTCAGACTTCAATGGAACCTGAATTTTCTCTACAGATTTGTAGAAAAAAGCTCATATATCAAATTACTTTAAAATCTGTCCAACTGGAGCCAAATTTTTCCATGTGGATGGACATAATGAAGCTGTAGTTGCTTTTCACAATTTGAGGAAACCTTAGGATGGGAATCAATGCATAGATTATTCCACTAGTAATGAACTCATATGATATTACATCATGGTCTCAGACAAACCTCGAGACTCCATGTTGAATTTTAAGAACTAAAAACGTGACCAATTCCTGCATGTGCCATTAAAACTCTAGTTCTGAAAGGCTTCTACTACCGAAAGACAAGGTTGGTGTAGGAATTATGGAGATGAACAACATCCACAATAGTCAAATTAAATAATTAAGAACAAATTTTCACAACAAGATAAATACCTCCCACACATCAAATTACATGGTACACGTGTTAACTCACTTAACCTCTTACCTAACATTATCCTCTACCACAACAAAATGAAGCATCATAACACTGAAAAACAGAATAACAATATGGAAGAGCAAAACAATACTTGGAATACACATCTATGACCTTGAAACACCAGACACATGGTAAAGGCTGGCGAAATCTGCCGAGACACTACTGGTTCTTAACCACCCAGAATAAGGTCATTAGTACCAATACTATCCAGGAGCAGATCATTAGTACCAGTACTATCCAGGAGCAGATCATTAGTACCAATATTATCAAGGAGCAGATCATTAGTACCAGTATATCCAGGAGCAGATCATTAGTACCAATACTATCCAGGATCAGATCATTAGTATCAATACTATCCAGGATCAGGTCATTAATATCAATAGTATCCAGGAACACATCATTAGTACCAGTACTATCCAGGAGCAGATCATTAGTAACAATACTAACCAGGATCAGGACAATAGTACCAATTCTATCCAGGATCAGATCATTAGTACCAAATGCTATCCAGGATCAGATCATTAGTATCAATACAATCCAGGATCAGGTCATTAGTATCAATACTATCCAGGAACAGATCATTAGTACAAGTACTAGCCAAGAGCAGATCATTAGTAACAATACTAACCAAGATCAGGACAATAGTACCAATTCTATCTAGGATCAGATCACTAGTACCAACGCTAACCAGGATCAGATCTTTAGTAGCAATACTATCTAGGATCAGGTAATTAGTACCAATGCTATTCAAGATCAGATCATTAGTACCAATACTATCCAGGAACAGATCATTAGTACCAGTACTATCCAGGAGCAGATCATTAGTAAAAATACTATCCAGGAGCAGATTATTAGTGCCAATACTATCCAGGATCAGGTCATTAGTAACAATACTATCCAGGATCAGGACAATAGTACCAATGCTATCCAGGATCAGATCATTAGTATCAATAATATCCAGGATCAGATCATTTGTACCAATACTATCCAGGATCTGATCATTAGTACCAATAATATCCAGGGTCAGGACAATAGTACTAATACTATCCAGGATCAGATCATTAGTACCAATAAAATCCATGATCAGGTCATTAGTACCAATGCTATCCAGGATCAGGACATTAGTACAAATACTATCCAGGATCAGGTCATTAGTACCAATACTACCCTGGATCAGGACATTAGTACCAATAATATACAGTATCAGATCATTACTACCGATAATATCAAGGATCAGGACTTTAGTACCAACACTATCCAGGATCAGATCAATGCTATCCAGGATCAGATCATTAGTACCAACACCATCCAGTATCAGGTCATTAGTACCAATACTATCCAGGATCAGATCATTTGTACCAATACTATCCTGGATCAGGCCATTACTACCAATAACATCCAGGATCAGATCTTTAGTACCAATACTGTCCGGGATCAGGTCATTATTACCAATAATATCCAGGATCAGATAATTAAAACTTTATATATTCCAAAATAATAAATTTTATTTGGAGACTGAATCTTACCACACCATCCTTCCCAATTATATTCCCGAGACCAGTGTCGCCTGGATTCCAGAGACACACGGGTCTTACATCTACAGTGATTCGTACACTGCTATTTAGGACTAGCATGGCTATATCATTTTTAAGGAAACTGGAATTGAATTCTTCATGAACAAATATATTACGTACCTGAAATAAAGATAAAAATAGTCATTTTTTAATTATCATAATAATTCTAAATGTGTCACTTTCTTAGTTCTGTACTTTAATCTTTATTTCATTCATTCATTCATCCTTTCATCCATTCCATTGGTGTGTGCAGAATGTGACGATTCCTTGCCTTTCTCAGGAGCTTCTTCCATTCCTCTATGTTATGTACCCTCCCCTTCCACCCTTTTCCACCAACTACTGTTCCATTCTCCCTCACCTCATCTTTCCATCTATTTCTTGGTCTACCACTCAGCCATTTTGCTTCCAAATTCATATATAATACTTTTTTTGGAATTCTATTTTCTTCCGTTCTCTGCACATGCCCAAACCAACGTAATCTACTTAACCTTATTGTCTCTGTTATAGTGGGTTTTTTAACCACTGCATAAATTTCTTTATTGGTTAATATTCTCCAATTTTCATTTTTATTGCCTAAAATTCTTCTAAACAATTTCTTTCAAAAGTGTTAATTTGTTTTCTATCTCTCTTTCTTTGTATCCAGGTTTCTGATGCATATGTTAAAATTATGTCTATTATTGTGTTCTTTAGTCTTAATTTTATTTTTTTAGATATATTTTTGTTTCTAAATTTTTTTGTAACATCAAGTATGTTTTGTTAACATACTTTATTTTCTTGTAAATCTATTTGGTGATTGTTATCTTCATTGAGTGTAATACCTAGATATTTAAAATATCAGCTCTTTCAAATGTATAATTTTTTATTGTTAATTGTCCTGTTTTATTTGGTTTTGAGCTATTTTTCTGTTCCACTATCATATATTTTGTTTTTCCTTGGTTTATATGTACTCGTAATTTTCTAGCAATGTTTTCCATTTCCACAAAAAGTTGTTGTATTTCTATTTCATTTTTACAATTAATACAATGTCATCTGCAAATGCTAATACATTCAATTGTTGTTGACCAATCTTTATATTACTAGGAAACATTTTTATACTTTGTATCACTATTTGTAATGCTAAACTGAATAATATTGGTGTTAATTGGTATAAATTATTTGTATGTTTTATACATACATCTGTCAAGGGATCTGATTGGCGTTTCATTTATCGCATTACTGTACTGGAATATGGTATTAAGTATGCCAGTTAATGTGACCCTCAAATTATGTCATTTAGAGCAATTGATACACTTGTGACATAATAATTAGGAATTAACTGATAGTAAACTTTGCAACCATAAGAACCAACATACATCTATTTGCTGGGTATTTTGTTCCCTGCGATTTCTTAGATCATATCTTCCCAGGTACACAGTGAAATCTTTGGGATCCATCCTTTCTCCATTCTTCTTTGTAACACAATGTGCAGCTGTAAAAAAGTCATATAGTTATTTGACCAGTCAGTAAAATAAATCCAGGCTTCTGATATTACATATTAGACATGGCCACCTTAATGTCTGTAGTGGCAATCAACTTGTGGCACTTATGCCAAGCACAGCATAGTCACTATAGTGACTGAGCTACAGGCTGCACAAACAAGGAATTGTGGTTTGATTCCTGGCAGTGGTAAGAGATTTTTCGCGTCTCCAAAGACTTCAGGATGGCTCTGGGATTTATCCAACCATCCTATTCAGTGGGTAATGGGGGTGTTGTATCTGGGGGCAAAATTGGCTAGAGAGACAAGTTGATCATACACCTCTATCTACTGCCAAAGTCAAGAATGGGTGCAGCTACATTTCCAATCCCCTGTATGCCTTCATGGTACGCACAGTGACAACTTTATTGTTACACATTCATAACAAAACAATTTTGTTTTTAATTTAAATAATGGGTCCCGCTCCCTAAGTATTTGACAGAATGTAACAATAATATTATAACACTTTTCAAATAAACACTTCATAGTTTGTTGTTTGTTTTCCTGGTGTTACAACCCATTGTGGTTTTATTTTCACAGCCCAGTAGCAGGCTTTAGCCTCCTCGTTTTTGAGGTTTCTTAATCACACATGATGCGCCACAGTTGGTAGGACTCCTCTGGACGAGTGATCAATCCGTCGCAGAGACCTCTACCTGATAACGCACAACACTCACAACAGACAAACATCCATGTCCCCGGTGGGATTTGAACCCACAATCTCAGCAGGCGAGTGGCAAAAGACCTACACCTTAGACCGCACAGCCACTAGGATCAGCAAAAACTTCATAGTAAATTTTTTTTTAATGCCTTCCATACCGTTGTGTTGGAAAAATTAACTTATTAGTAACCATTGAACACAACAAATATAAGTCCTGATTACAGGATGTCTTCTATAAAATTCAGTAGCACAACATGTTTCGGTCAACTTAGACCATCATCAGGTCCGTAACAGCTAAAGCATAACACATATAACAGGGTATGTTGGAACGCAATGGGATACCATTGGGTTTTACATTATTAGTGAAATGACTGCTACGTTAATATTATTGGATTAAAATGGTAAGTAAAATGTAATGATTAAAATATTATGATAATCACTTTTATTGGCCAATTAATGAACTCAATTGTATAAAACTCAAAGGTTAAAATCTACATTGTATCAATTTTAAAAGACAAAAAACAATTAAAAATGGCTCTGACATGTTTCGGATCATTTGTGATCAATCGTCAGGGAGTGCTGAATGTGCTTGACGGTTACTGACACCCCAGGAAGACACCAATGGTTCCAGCATTTGAGTAAGTGAAACAACTGCTCTCTGAGTGACGAATATTTGTGCAATAACACAAGTGAAATGATAGTGAATGTGGTACAAAACTGACATGCCTTACCATACATTACACGCGTAAGTCTTCCCAACCGGTAAGTCAAGTAATACCAAGACACTGTGAAGCAACTTAATATAATATTTTAATAATTACATTTTACTTACCATTTTAATCCAATAATATTAACGTAGCAGTCATTTCACTAATAATGTAAAACCCAATGGTATCCCATTGCGTTCCAACATACCCTGTTATATGTGTTATGCTTTAGCTCTTACGGACCTGATGATGGTCTAAGTTGACCGAAACATGTTGTCCTATTGAATTTTATGGAAGACATCCTGTAATCAGGACTTATATTTGTTGTGTTCAATGGTTACTAATAAATTAACTTCATAGTAACCTAATTTAAAAAAGGCACTGTAATTGGAAATTTATACATTATGTTCTCAAGAATCTTCAATTTCAATTTTTTGCCAAACAAAAGACTTGTAAATGCTGGTAATACAGTCCATTCATTGGTTTATTCATTTTTTTAAATATTGTTATGTGAACTTACAAATTGAAGTTGTAAAATTGTACCTTTATGTATAGAGAGCTTTAAATTGTATGCAAGTTCAGTACATTTTCCTATATGCCTTAAATTTAACTCAGTTTTTAATGATGCCTGTTGTATCATTGTGGGACGTACAGATAGCTGAACAGACAGATGGACAGACACACACAGGGAAAGTTCACCACTTACATGTGTCCAGACACACCAACACAAAATATCCGCCCCACACACACTACTAAACTCTATGCAAAGTTTCTCCATATGTAAACTACCATTAATTTTTCCAAATGGGAATACATAAACAATACATAAACATACCTGTGATAATGGTTCTGGTACCCACGAAGGATCCACCACACTTATAGATAGTATCATAACCCTGGTGGTGAAACAGGGCAACATGCCAGGGCCACTGGCCAGCTGCAGTGCTCTGTCCACCGAAGATGAGCGGATTTGATCTTACTGAAATGCCACATCCAGTGATCGGGACTATATCTGTCACATTCAGTAAACATATGTCACTTTCTACATCAGAGGAAAATAGCAAAATATGGACTTGCAAGTGTAAGAACCTCCATTCTACGTAATGTTTATTTGTGCCATTGTAAAGGTAGAAAAATTAAAGCAGAAAATAAATAAATATCTTCATTAGATACATGATATTTACCACACAAATTTTTGGTTTTATTTTTTATTCGATAATTTTATGGTCACTCTATCAATGGAAGTATGTATTCCTTACAAATTGTGCACGCACACACACACACAAACACACACACACACACACACACACACACACACACACACACACGAAGGATTCTTTTTGAGATTTCTTCTCATGAATGTTTGAATATCTACCTGTCATTACTTTAGTTCATGAAGTGCAAATATGTTTTATGCTTAAATGAGTATAACACTCTGTCAACTGAGAATATAGATCTACACCACTAATAGTCCAAGATGGCTGAACGAACACTGATTGGTTTCATAGAAGGTCCTTCCTTTCATAGATGAAAGTTACTTTTCATGTCTAGAAATTCCCTGCTGTCAGGGAAACTGAAGCTTGATCATGGAAAGCTTGCCATTGTAACTTTATAACAAGACTAGTCAGTTAATTCCTTTACTATCCTATAATAGGACATTAACATCTCAGTTGTATACATGTCTTCAATGTACTCAATCTACATATGGTGTTACAATTATAATACTAAATGAAATACTTATTTCACAATTTGTGTCATATGTCTAGTCCAAAACAGTATTTTTGTTTTAATCAGACTGATAGCTACTAGGTAAAGTTTCTCATAATGCAGTTTATCTCCTTTCCCTTATTAACTCCAACA
>Ga0209629_10002871_pt1 | contig 11990 bp, 9 predicted proteins | sample TergutCu122P5_FD_187286 | JGI IMG/M metagenome (GOLD analysis project Ga0209629, IMG submission 187286) | Cubitermes ugandensis P5 segment gut microbial communities from Kakamega Forest, Kenya - Cu122 P5 (SPAdes) (version 2) | ecosystem: Host-associated > Arthropoda: Insects > Digestive system >...
TGACACAGGAAACCTCTCTGCATTGATTCAGTGTTGAAACATTGTGCAGCAAATAGAAAGAGACTGTTTCAGCATTGCCAAACGTAGGTCCATATATATACGTTAGCATTTCTGGCTTTACTAGGAGCTCCATATATATATATGACATTAGTAGCCTAAGGGTTAATGATGGTGGCTTCCATGTGAAAGAACTACAAACATGCCAGTATGTATCTATGGTGCTGAAACATGTGTAAAAGTGCTTAAAAATTGAAAAAGTGATTTTTCAAGCACTGAATGGATGACTTGTCAATGAGCCAGTGGGCAGATTTTTGCTTGTCCCACCCTATACATACATGCATGAATGTATGTATATATTCATGTACATTCAAACACAAGCATGTATCAGACTGCAGAGTCCAAATAACACTGATAAAATTCAGTGACAACTGTTTTTAAAATTGAAGAATTTGACTGTTGTCAGTGAGCTGGAGGCAGCTATTCTGCTTGCTGCAAATCACATGCATGTAAGTATTCAGATACATACATACATATGCACCTTTCTCCACAACAACTTTGTATATGGGAAAATTTGGTATTGCGCTCATGGGAGTTTCAGCAGAACTTCAAAAATCTCACTTCTTACATGGGGTAACTCTGTATCTATGTACTTCTTAACCAGTGAACACTGTATTCCCTGTATGAACATTTGTTAGTACTCAAAAAATATCTGGCTTCACCAACACCGGATAAATCACCAATTTCACTAGTATTCCATTTCTGTGAAACAGGTAGTGTTGCAAAAAAAAAATTGCTCATCACTGCTAATAAAAAGAACCTGAAGATGTTAATCAGCATTTCTTGAAGTCACCCAAAAAAAAAAATCACTAGGCAGAATTTCATCACTGAGTGCTTTGTCACACACTGTTAGGCATAAATCCTTAATGTAGTCATGCAATACAACAACTTGATGAACTTCATTCCCAGACTTAATGTCACCAGATTACATTTTGTGGAACACAAGAGCAAACTGTGTAAATACAATATCCACACATCAAAGAACCTGTAAGCCAGTAGAGAAAATAAAACTGCCAACACAATGTTCAAATATACAAGGTGCCAACAAGTATGGAGAGAAGAGTTTGTACATATACTCAAGAATCAGGTGGATATTTTCAGTATTAATTATATTTCATAACAACTTATTAAAATTACTTCATTGCATAATTCTGTAGTGGAGAATAATTAACAAATTTCAATAGTATGATTTTTAAACCACCATGCCTTATTCAGCTATATGTTTCAAAATTTGTTTATCCTGCACTGGTGAAGCTAGAAGCATGAGAGAAGTAAAAACTTCAGTAATTCTTCTGTAGTCTGTTGTTCTTTGGTATTACAATTTACAGGTTCAGGGTCTGAATATAAATATTGACAAGTTTATTCAGCAATTGACTTTTATTGCAAGGAGTATACCCATCTACCTGACTACTTAGGTCTAAATTTCAGTTTACCAAATAAGTGATGCTACATAACCAGCTGTAGTTGTTAAAAACGCTGCAAACAAGTTCATCTGAACAACCCTTTATAAATGTGTCTCACCTCCTTCCTCTCCACTGTCATGTCCCAAAACACAATAACTGAATCTTCTCCTCCTGAGATGAGCTGCTGCTTAAGACTTGCATAGCACAGAGCTGTCACTTTGTTACTGTCAACAATACAAAGACAAAGAGTCAACACACACAACCAAACACCTGTAAAACTGCAATTTTGAACTCCATAGTTACTCCAATATGGTCCCTCTTCTCAAAACTTAAATTCATGGGCAAATTTTTATTTTTGTCTGAATGCTGAGTCAAATTTTTCTTATGCAATATCCAAAAGGATTTTGAAATTAAATACAAGTATGTGAGACTTATCCCTTTGGTGCCCAACATTAGTAACAGTGTGCAATGCTCAAAATGCCAAAAGTTACACAGCTGTATATGCTCTTATGCAGCCCCCCTTTAAATTCTGGTCTTCTTCTGATCACTACAAGCACTTAATTCTGGTGCCAAAGTGTTGATAATGTTACTGTCATTATACTGAAGGGTTAGGCTACCCTTGTTTTGAATAAACTACAATGCTACGAAGATGAATTTGGGGGAGGATGGTATGGCTCCATGCATATTCTTATCATCACAAGCTAATGGAGGTGTGCAATCAGTTTCATGTGCCAGATGCTTTCTCCCAGGCAAAAAGCCCCAGTACCCACTAAACACAGTGGGGTCCAAACCCAGTTGCTATGCTGACTGAACTATTCCTCTTCCATGTCACAACTATCATCTTTAATAAGCATCTTTGCATACTGAATCACCATTCTATGTTCATTTCCAATTACATTTTCCACCTCACAAATCTTACGCTGTCATATTGCAAGAAGGAATAACCAAATTATTATTACTATTTCACATTAACTTCAAGTTCTAAAAATGCAACTGTCACTCCAACCGGAGCCATAACTAAGGTTTTCAGCAACTGGGACAAGCTACTGAACTGTGCACCACCACCCCCAATGATAAAATTCCAAATATTTGTACTGATTTTATTCACTGCATCTGCTATTAGCTGCACATAAACAGAGATATCATAAAAGAATGATAGGACTGAAGGCAACCACTCAAGGAAACCTAGTTAGGGGAAAAGAAAAAAGTATGTTTTATTTCACAGAAAAACATGATTTCACAGGGGCTATATGACCAAGACACAATGTACTTTTTCTTTGCCCATAAACATTATCAACAGCGTGCAACGGCGCCAACAGTCAGACACTGAGACGTGACCTTGAGCGAGCATTAGGGGGGACACTTCATCTGTGAAAAAACTATTTGAGTGGTGGAATCCAGTGTCGCCACTTACACAGTCTTACACCACACAACTCCTATATTGATGTTCAACATCGTAGCTTTCTTTTAAGAACACCCTGTACTCAGACCACAAACAGGAAACAGTGAGGACACACATGAAATAATAAAATTACATACATACATACATACATACATACACATACACACACACACACACACACACACACACACACACACACACACACACAAAACCTTACTACTTTTTAATTTTGTGCCCCTAAATATTCAGGTTACAGCTTTGCTTCCAACAGGTGGTTAGATTAACCCCTACACACTTTCCTTCAGAAGTCAGTTAAACAAAACCCTGACTGTCATGTCATGTTTAAAGTTTAGAAACTGAGTGTACTGTGTGGTTTTTCAATAAAGGAAACAGAATTACCATGAGAAAATTACAAACAAAATGATTTAGTCATTTTTTTCATATACAGATGAGTGCAAAGTAAATACATGTTAAAGGCCTGGCTGTATCTCCTGAAAAGAATGCCTGGAAATTCTGTGTTGCCCACGGTTTCATGCAAGATGAAGCACCACTAGATTTTGCTTTTCCTGTTCAGGCATGGTTTAACAGCTATCTTCCCGGTCAGTGAATTGGGTGTAAAGCTCCAACAAAATGGCCTTTGCAAAAGTCCTATCATATTAAGTGTTATGTATTTTTGGCCGGCTGCACCAAAGAGGAAGTCTACCATTCACAGCCACAAGCACTAGATAAAATGGAACAAAACATTCAAGATAATTTTGCTGCTGTTCCTCTTGGACCCTGACGGTAAAACAGTAAGTCTGGGTCTTCCAAGTTGGACCAAATGGTAGCAAATGGGCTTTAAAACTGTGCAAGAACTGTAGAAATGTAGCATTCCATTTAGGAGATACAGTCAAGTGACAAGTTTTTACTTTCCAGTTACTCTGTATACAGGACAGCAAATAGCACAGGCTTAGAAGTACACTCTTTATGATTTACCTTGAAAGAAAAAGAATGGGGACGAGATAACCAAAAAATTGGGTTATCAAAGCCTTTGAGGCCCCACAGTCATCTTGACATTTAAGTCCAAATTAACACTGAATCATAAGACTTATACTTGAATAAACAAGTCAAAAGTACAATACAAATAAAAAAGAACTTCAAGCTACGATTTTTCACACATTCAACAAATGAATTTCAAAATATGCCCTCTGTACAAGATGCCATCAAAAAACTTTGTTACGGTCCAATGTTGTATTGCTGACAACTTCAGAAGGCATATAAATTAAAACTGCCTTGTTGTGTAATTGTATGTCATAAAATGACTTCAAGGCAGTTCATCTGAAGCTTGTTAGATAACAGACTCACAAAAAATTGAACTATGAAACTTACTGATGTCCTTGAAGTTCATATGCTGTTCCCTGCTGACCTCCTATGTCCCACACAATAACACTCTGATCAAAACTACCTGAGAAGAGAAGCTGCTTCTCTGAGTCCCAGGCCATGGTGCGTATACTCCCTGTATGACCTTTCAATGTGGTAATCAATGTTGTTCCTGAATTCTCCAGTTTCAACATTGTGATTTGACCAGAATAGTCACCAATAAAGGCATGTTTTGATTGTGAATCAAATATGCACACATGTTAAGGAAATATACCTGATACATAACAAACTGCACATCACTTTTTTCAGTACCCTTTCCCAGAGAATCAGTCTGATTTCTCACACAATAATGTAAACCATCTTCCTTACAATGGTCATGCTACCATGAAAGGAATCATTTGTTTATATGGCAGAAATATCAGTAATGTTACAATTCAAAGGCTTTACAAAAGATACTGTAACGCAGTACACCACGCCTCACTCTGAAAACTTCCTATGCGGCGACCAGTCTCAGAGCAATGATACTGAAATATTTTGTCTCGCCCAACACTTAGCATCCACTCACAGTTGAGGGCAAAAAGAATGCTGGTTACTCGTGCCTGATGAGCCGAGTAGTTTCGTACAAGCGTCATGCGATTGAAGTCTGTTGCTAGAGTAAATTCCTGAAAATGAATTGTTTTAAGTAATGTTACAAATCTTACAACTGGGCAAGAAATATATCTCCTTTCATGAGTGTGACTCTGCTGCAACAAAACCTTCACATGTCTTCCAGCAGCAACAATGCCAATCTTGGTGATGGGGGACAAATTTTGTTTCAGGTTGCTTCTGTCCACAAAGGAGAAGATAAATGCATACAGAATTTTGGTGAGAAAACCTGAAGCAAAGAGACCATTATGAAGATCTAGACATAGGTAGGAGGGTCATACTGAAATGAGTCTAAAGGCAATAGAGAGGATGTTATGGTCTAGATGCATGTGGCTTAGGACACAGACAAGTGGTAGGCTCATGTAAAAGTGGTAACAAACCTATGGGTTCCGTAAAATAAAGGGAGTCTCTTGACTAGCCAAGGACCCTTTTTAGCTATTCAAGGACTCTGTTCTATGGAGGCAGTTAGTTGATTATTTCCAATATCATGCTGTTTTGAGCAATTACATGCAACAGAGAACTGCGTGACTTCTGATTAACATAATTTCTAAGTATGTCCATGTTTCTATGAATACATTCTTGATATGCACTGGTAAGCATCTGTATCAACTTTCAGCCAAACACTCAACCTTTATCCAAGAAACCATGAATGACTTCTTAAAATTTATTTACTCATAATTTTTGTTAATAAGTTTGAAGGGTTCCAAATTTTATACACTTGAAAGTCCTAAATCATCTGAACTATTTTCACACACAATCAACAAATGAATGTTTCAGGGAAAAAAGCCAGTAAGTCTTCCTGTGCTTGGCATGTGAGAGAATTCAGCATATATTTAAACAAATATCCTTGTAAATACGTAAACGTAAACCAACATTACTACACAACGCTCTTCCGAAGCACACTACCAGACCTATCTCCACCTCTGGAAACATGCTGCAAACAATCCTGTGATATACAGCATGGTTTGAATCATGATTGGACCACTAAATATTCTTCACTACTACTTCAAAGAGCAACTCAAAGATGCCTGCCAAGTAAGATTTAATATCCCTCATTTCACTGGACACAATGTGATGGCGAGAAATTGTAACACGATTAGACTCTGGAAGAAAATTTGCACATTTTGAAAGGCGTTTGTTAAGAAATCCACTGCTAACATTAATGACTGTGATATACAGCAAGTTGCTACTGGCTTTGAAATTCAGACAGCAGTCCTTGAGAGCACCACTTCTAGCAACAAGATGCTTTGAGAAATTTGGATGTTACTTGCTGGATCAAATAAGGACATATCACTGAACACAGAAGTAAAGAATATAACCTGTAATCATACTGCAATTGGCACCTTGATCTGAAAAACTCTTTATTTGTATGCAATGCAAGAAAATTACCCAATCCACTTTATGCCGACTTTGTGTTACATAGAGGCTTATGTTCATCAACCAAATATAAGGCCAACGAAAACAAACTTCCCTCAACTTAAATGCACTGCTTATTGATCACAAATAACATAGAAAACAATAAAGAAGGGCATCTTTTTACTAGCAGCATGATCCAGTCATGTTGAACTGCTCTACAAATAGCAGTCACCCCCATTCTTTCATTGCTTACAACATTTAGCAAAGAAATCTGCTTAATTACATAGAAAAGAAGGTAAATTTGTAAAACACCACTCAATAAAGTTTTATAGTCAAAACATGTAGGTACATACCGACACTGTCCCATTTTCAACTCCAATAAACAACTGACGAGTTTCAACACAGTAGTACAAAGCAGTAGCCCCAGATGCCATGTAGTGACAGATACTGGGCCAATACTGGCCCGAATCACGCTTCAACCATACTCGAACAGTCCTAAGAATGCAATGGGCAATCTTACAAATACATCTTCTTCCAATGACAGAATGACAGTAAGTAAAATATGGATCCTAGTGAAAACTTCATTTACTAATATTTAAATTTCACATTATCCAGGTAAAAACTGCAAATTATCATAATGGCAGGGAAGTCTGAGTAAATTTACACATTACACATAACATATGTACAAACTCAATACATTAAAGTTTGATTCATTTCAAACAAATTTTTATTCCCCCATCTCCCAGAACAGCTAAACCTATGAATAAGATATGAACTGCTTAGATATCAAAATGGTCTGTAGTATTCAAGGCAATCACCAATTGGCTGGAAGTCTCCTAGAGAGAGGAACTGCTTTCACCAGCACTCACACTATGGTAGCCTTATACTTACAAGGAATGTTACCACATGAGTACAAAAGGTACCGTATGTGGCATTGTACCAATCAATACATCACAACAACTGTACCTAGCAGAAGTTAATTTGTAGTTTCTTGTCCAATAACATGCCATTAAGAGAAAGCTACACAACTGCAGTATTTACATTACAATTTGCCAGGGATATACAGAAGGCTATGTTTTTACCATTCAAAAGAAGACAAACTAGAAAAATACAAAGCCAGATTTAATGACATAATATCAGAAACATGCTTTTACAAGAATGCTTTAAGTATGCCTGTTTGTAATGCAGATTAACATTTCTTATATGTCATTTTACCTGTGACTAATTTTCTTGTTGCTCCAAATAACATTAATGTTTAATACATCTTGATTAAAAACCTTTTGATTTTTACTGTTTTGTTTACTTCACCTTCAACTTCGTTATTATTTCAATTCTGTGCAACTGCTAGTCATTCACTGTGGAAGTGGTCACATGGATGTGTGTAAACTTTTAATGTGATGGGCAGAATAGCGAAACACATATATTGCATATAAATGGTCAGCTTCAGAGTTAACAATTATTTAATGTGGTACTTTAGTAACATGAAACAAACCACCGAAATCCATGATCAACTTCAAACTAACCAACCTCAAGATAAAGACAGTAAAGTGAACCACACTACCACTATTCAGAGTGTGGTCTGTTGGGTTGTGACACTATGCAGTATTGTAGCTGCATACTAACATTGTGAACAAACTTGCTCCTTCACTTCTCACATTCAACTGCAAACCTTAAGATGGAGGAATGAGGTTCTTCTGAAATGTATTTATCCACCTACAGGATCGTACATCACAACCCAGGAGATCATGGTATGAATACTCACTGTCATTAAATGTTTTCTAATTTTAAGCAGCAGAGGTCAGAAAACTACAACCTGTGGCTTCATTTTATCCAGTCTGCCAATGATGTATCAATCTTTTGAATCAACAGTCCATTTCTGATAACATCACAGGAAACTGGAGAAAAGAGTTCAGTTTACATTGTTTTGACATTTTTTAAAACTGTAGGCTCTTGCCACACTTATGAAGCTTTAGCACTTATATGTTTTTAAATGTTGCAGCCTTGGCAGTTTAACTTTTAACATTACTTGTTATAACTTAAAATTATTCAGTTGTAGAGATACAGAATTTAAATGGATTTTTCAGGTAAAGTGAAAAGAAATTAACGAATCAGTAATTTTTCATGGTGTCATTATAACTTGGGCAGATGCAGGTTTCTGATCTTGTATATCTTTGATTTTACTACATCCCCTTGGCCTGCAAAGCCTAAAATACCTACTTTCCAGCCCATCTTTAAAGAAGTTTGCTTATCCATTATACATTATGATATATGACAGAACATTTAAAAATCTAATTCTGAAAAGTAAATACTTTAATTACATGAATATTTTCTGGTCTTCCTGGCTCTTAAAAAATAGTAACTCCTGTTTATGTTGCTCGAATTGTCATCATCAGGAACTAAACCACTCCTGACACTTCAATAAACCATGCCCAAAGGCAATTGCATTAAGAATTTATATGGCACTGGTAGCACCTTGCCCTACATGCTCCTCAGAGGCATACTAAATATGGCTAGTGCTAATGGGCAGGAATGGAACCTGGAAAATGACAGCAGGTCAGGTCTTTTGTCAACCTATGTACAAAAGCATCATAAGAGAGAATTTCTCCATAAACTTGGGTGAATAGCTTTAAAAGGAGTTGTGAAAGTACAAACACATCAAAAGCTCCGTTCATGAAATTACAGATCAGTTTTAATTCCCCACACATCTCTCTATTCTATACCGTCACTCTTCTATCCAAGTACAATCAATGTTCTTTTGTTTTCTCCAGCCGGCATCCGAAAAAGATGCGAGTTTACTTACAATGCAACCTACATGTTGGCACCAGAGAGGTACGATGCATGATCCATAAAATTAAAAAAGGTCAAATCCTTTCTCACGTGTGACGTAAAGCTAAGAAAACTACAAGACTAAGTATCTCATGTTGTTCATTTCACCAGTACATTGCAACTACTCACGGCAGTTGGTTGATGCTTGACACTTCGGCCCCGTCCATTATCAGCCACAACGTAATTCATATTATAGTGGGTCTATTTTAATTAAATAACTAGTTTAAACAGCCTCTGTAGATCACTTCAAATACTGAATTTCATATGTAGATGACAATACAATCCCTCGAATCGTGAATGGTCGCAGCATCCAAGTGTCATCAAATGAAACAGCTTACCTATCATCACAAACGCTAATTACACCGTCTTCACCAGGTATTATAATAGCAGCATTCACGTCATCATTGCATCCTTCTAATTTTGATAAAAGAACTGGTTTCTTTGTAGTACTAAATTTATCACTACTGGACGACGTCGCTGGTTTTATTTCAGCAGCCATATTTCTGTCACTTGTAATCCGTTTCTGTCGCGAAATAGAAATATCCCTTCTTCATACCCACAACTTCCCACCAAAAGCAATTAATATACCGAAATACATACCGTGATTCACAGTAGCCGCGCGTATTCCAATTCCCTTTAGTTCGAAGGAAGACAAATGCATGAAGTGTTTGAAGTATATTACAGAACAGAAGCTGGTCACACACGGACAGACGTCTGACGAAATTAAAATTTCTGTCATCAATGATGTAACGCCATGTGGTCACGCACAAATTTGAAAGTACGGTGGCGAACAGGATGACAGAGGCATTACAAGTACAAAACTCCCCGGTGGATATAAGCAATTACATGATACAGAAACAGTGGTGTGACACCAGAAGAACGTAAAAGTGATGGGGCAGAATTAAATCGGACCCTAAAAGTTTCGACATTGTCATCCAAGGGCGCAAGATTGAAAGAATCGGTTGAGGAAAAAACGGAGAGTGAAACAAAATGGTCATAAATAGTAGCTAGACGGCACAAAAGATACACAAAAGCGAGCAAAGTAGTAACACAACCGACACCTGATGTAGTAAATCGCTATGAACTACCATGGATGGATGGACGAGCTAAATTGACAAGCAAACAGGTGGGTGAAATGGAAGACAAATTGTAAAAAGTAGCATGTATCAGAAAAGAAGAAACAAAATTATAATTATTGTTGACAGTCGTGCAAAAGTTTGTGCTTCAAAAGTATAAAATAGGGTTAAGAGGTTTGTAAAGCCTGGAACAGGAGTAGAGACCTTAACAAACCCAGCAAAGGCAGATAATGAAAACCTACAAAAAAGTATGTAGTCATCTTATAAGGAGGAACAAACGATGTGGGAAGAAATGAGACCAAGGATGGCCTTAAAAATATACAAGCCTTTGTGAAAAAAAACAGCCATACAAATGTTATAGTTATGAGCGTTGCACACAGATATGACTTAGATACAAATTCATGCACAAACAATGGGATGAAAGTCTTATAAGAGAAAGCTACCAAAAGAAATGAAGGTTTTTGAAAATATGGTACTAACAGATGTGGATCTAAATACAATTCTGTTCACTAGGTATGGGCTGCACATGAATAGTCAGGGGAAAGGAAATTGTAACTACCATAAATAACAGTCTAAAGAGGAAAAGAAAGATAAACTAAACATAAAGTAGAAAGAAGATCATGAAAAAGGGAACTCAAGAAAGATATTCTGTAGGAGAATAGTAGCCAAGTACCAGACGAAAAAGCAAATGAGCCAAGGAAAGTAAGAGGATTACAATTACAAAATTCACATTTCATGGATCCATTATTCAAAATAAGTCAAATTGAACATGAAATTGGTCAGTATAATACAATACAATAAATTGATTGCATAATACAATCTTGTCATAGTACAGCAGCTATGTACAATTTACAATATGAGTGTCACCAATCATTGTGTACGTAATATTGACTTTTTTTTTTCAGTTGTTCACAATGTTTCCTTCCTCAAAAATCTGAACTTTTCTTCATAGTAGTTACTGGACATGAATTCATTTATTGACTAAAAAGCATTTTTTATGAGAAATTTTTTTAGAGTGTTGTTGAAGGTGGTTGTATTTTCACACAGTTGTACAATGTGTGGTGGAAGTTTATTAAATGTCCTTACTAAGGACCATTTTGAATCAAAACGTTAGTTTGATACTTGTCAGGATTTTAGTGACATTGTTTCCAGGATATGTTAACTTGGTACAGTTATTTGTAATTTCTTAAATTTCTCACTACAAGATGTCCTCTGTCTTAATCCCAACTTCACTCTTATTATTCTCTTTTGCATTGTAATTACTGTATGTATGTTTGTAGCTGAGCCCCAGAAAATTATTCCATATTGCAACAGTAACTGAAAATGTGAAAAATAAACTGTCTTTAATGAGTCTGTAGTCGACATAAATTCATCATATTGCATGCTATACTCAGTTTCTTCAATAATTTTTCTATGTGGAGTAACATGATAAATTGCTATCTAAATGCATACCCAAGAATGTGATTTTGTGAGAGAAGATTTTAATTATCAAGTATTATATATAGCGTATGAGTCGGACTTTTAGCCAATGAAAAGTTGATTACAAATGTCTTATTCTCATTGAATTGAAAACAAGCTGGTTTATTTGAAACCATTCAGAAATGAGTTGAAGAGTTAAATTTAATTTTTACTGTAAGTCACTGTAGTTAATAAATGTTACTATAATATTAGTGTCATCAGCATATAATATGGTGTGTGAGAGTTTATCCACAGTGTATGGAAGTCCCAAAGAAAATGAATTACAAGGGATTACATATTCGAGATTAAGAGAAAGAGATGTAGATATCAAAATCTTAAGACCTCAAAAACAACCAGTAGCAAGAGATGGTGATTTTTTTATGGGCAACTGTCAGTGTAAAACAGCTA
>Ga0209629_10002873_pt1 | contig 11985 bp, 6 predicted proteins | sample TergutCu122P5_FD_187286 | JGI IMG/M metagenome (GOLD analysis project Ga0209629, IMG submission 187286) | Cubitermes ugandensis P5 segment gut microbial communities from Kakamega Forest, Kenya - Cu122 P5 (SPAdes) (version 2) | ecosystem: Host-associated > Arthropoda: Insects > Digestive system >...
AGCATCCTGCAAACCGGACACATAACCCTCAGCTCCACACCAGACCAGCAACTTGAAAACCACAGCACGAAATATCACAGGCAGCAACCACTGCATAATACATTTGAGCTCCTGATGATGGACATAGTGGTGCCCGAAACATGTTGAGGAAGCAATAAGATCTGCAATAAAAACCTCTGTTGCATCTAGTTGGCATTTTTATTTCCACTTTGTACTCTTTTAGTCGCAAAGGTCTCTAAGGAAAACAGAAGCTTTCAGTTGCTTTGAAATTATTTTTGCTGACTTGTCCCTGTGGTTAAGCCCGAGTAATTCTCTGTTAAATTTCACGCCTTCGAATAAAGTTAATTTCTGTCAAAATCTTGAAAGTTTTCTCAATTTTTTTATTGTGGCGTAATTTATATGAATTTTAGAGGGATAGATTTATCAATAAAATTTACTTCTTCACGGACTCTCTTTGTTCAGATACAGTTTAACGCAGTTATAAAGACATCCATTACAGCCGTACCTCGTCTAAAGCGTCAGATATTCCGTGGTACCAATTAATTCTTCACTGTTAACCGTTACATTTTTCTTCTCATTTATAACATCACCCGTTGATAACGACACAAACTATTCAGTCCCTTTCGTGACGTTATAACAAAGTTAGACTCTACAATATATAGGAAAAGCGAAATTAATGACCATTGTGTTAGACCTCAATTTCTCATGCCAATGTATACGAGTCTGACGGTCTTCTGATATGTGACGTCACATAAGTAGGTAGAAACCCTGCAGATATAGCGGTAGGGTGTTCCAAAAATTGTATGCATACCCACAAAAGTTTATGGTGAGATGTTCCAGATGAGCTTAAACATTACAAAGCTAAATAAAACGCTTACTCGTGCCTGAATTATTTCAATACTGAATGAAGTAGAAAAGTTGTATGATGACGAATGAGGTGCTATGGTGATCATCGATAAAAAAGAAGGGATTCCAAAGCCGGGTTCCTTAAGGTATTTGTACGTACCACCCCAGAATTAACGTGTGTGTGCTCGGAAAAATAAACAAGAAGGTTCTCAGTTGAAAACACAACAGTTTCGTCCTGAACTTCTATTCATGTTTCTCCAGCCCTGTTACAATTTATGTAAGGGGTACATCTTATACAGGGTGTTTCACGACTTGTGGACTTTACTGCAGGAGGTGATTTCCTAGGTCTTTGTGATCAAAAAAGTTCATATAAACATATGTCCGAATTTGGACTTTTACGGAGTAATGACCGCTTGAAACTTAGAAGAGAAAGTAACGATTATTGACAATAAACGGAACAAAATAATAAACCAGCATAATACATGATACATTTAAAGTATAAATTTAAAGTTAAGTTCGTGAAATTACCTTTAATTTGAATTGATCTGTGATTAAAGCTGGTTTTCGAAAATGCCACCGTCGACCGCAACACAGACTGCCGCTCGGTTGTGAACTGGCAGAGTTGCTCGTTGTGGCTTCCGCAAACAATAAGCCACCAAGTTGAGTACATCACCCGCCAGTTGGTTCCGTAAGACGCGGTTCACACTCGGGCGTGTAAGGGAATTAAAAAATGCCCATACCTTTGTTACCGTCCACAATCGGACACATGTTTACATGAACTTTTCTGATCACAAATACCTAGGAAATCACCCCCTGCAATAATGTCCACAAGTCATGAAACACCCTGTATAAATCAGCAATTACAATAATGTTTCACTTACAGTTTTTACATCATTTTTCGCAACTGTCTTTATAGGAGTCTGATTTAAATTCTTCGAAGCTAGAGGACTGGCATTAGGGCTGCCTATTATCGTTGGTCTTCTTCTGGAGGTAGAGCGTCAGTCTTTCTTAACCTTTGATGCTACAAGACACTTTCGATTATCCACACGATCTCGTTGCTTTCCTCTCGCCTGTAGAGTCCCGGATACACACTTGCTAGGAGACTGCATGGTCCTTGGGTTTAATCGAGACGCACAGAGGAAGAAAAATTTGCAGACCCAACAGTAGTTTAATCTGGATTCTCTAATCGTGCAGGCCATTGGCCAGCAATATTCTAACTCAAATTTTCTTGTAGGCAGATTTCATCCTGTCATAGGCCACGAAGGCCCTTAGGGAGAGAAGAGCTATAGCTCTAATCTATTTTTGACCTCGGCACTAAAAGGTGTTGAGGGGACAGCGTCACGCCCCGGCCACACTTTACCCCCAGGAAAGACCCGGTACCAATTGTACAGGAGGCTGGGTGGCCCTCAGGGCCGGTCTGGACAGGTGCGGAAAATCTCGCCCACACCGGGATTCGATTCCCGGACCGTCCAGCCCGTAGGCAGTCGCTATACCGACTAAGCTACCCGGTCCACACAAATTCTTCTAATAGTAATGATAATTTACTTTTCCACAAACAGTCACAATTTTATGATTTCGTGATTCACAGTACAAATATTTATATCGGAATGGAATAAGTGTTTTGTTTTTTGTGTTTTGTAGGTTTGTTTCTGGTTATGTGTGGTTTTATAGACAGTTCCGTTCCTTATCGCTGCTGGTGTAAGAGTCCTCTTGAAATGGACACAGGGGACATTCGAAAGAAGACCCCCCCCCCCCCCACCCGTTCAACATGATGTTACTTTAAGGACATTCTATGTTCATTCGTTTGTTATCTGTCAGGGAATTTTAGTCGTCAGTGTGACCTGGTCATACAACATCTGAACTGACCGCAGTTACACGTGCAATCAGAAAAATATCAATTTTCTGCATTAAATAATCTGCAAGCATTTTAATTTACTTGGGACGTAGGGAGTGACAAGTAGCATTACACTGCTTTATAACACGTGCATAGATTTTTTACTTCATTTCCTGATGACATACGTAAATAAGTTTTATACATTTCTTCTATCCGTTTTCTTCCTGATCATGGCACAGAAAATTCTGAAAATGCAGGAGTTAACAATAATATATAATGGTAATTTATGCAAACTGACTCTTAAGCGCATTTGTTTGGATTCATTATTAATAACTTTTTGCCACAGTTCAGGGCAAACCGCACTGCTTTGATCTGAATAAAGCTTGTATTTCTGTTTCACGTATTAATAGGCCCATATTACTGAAAATTTGGTATAAAGTCGAGAGTTTTTATATTGTGAGGTACTGGGTCTTATAACCACGTATCTGTAAAACAAAACAAAAAAAAATGTTGGTTTTTTTAAATCGTGAATTCATAGTCATATGTGATATAATTTCACAAGCGAATTCTTAATTATACAATCAACGGTAAATCAATTATTTACTTACTTTAACGTATGCATATATATAGCGTGGAGGACATTATTTCTTCGATATTTATTCAAATGATCGAAAATTATATTCTAGTTGTAACTATCAAACTCGCATTAAAGGCGAGAATGTTTTAAAAAGAAATGAAAAGGAATAAAAACCATAATTTTTCTAGACCTCTTCGTAGTTTCGTTCTTAATGAGGTGCCAGGAAGTTTACTTAGAATTTGGGCCAGACACCTCTTTGGAGGAGGAATATGCATTGCGTGTTTACTGCCACGTATCTGTAACTGCTCAACCTGACACTGTAAAATACACGCAGAAGAAGGATATTTTAATTCTAACATTCCTTCCATCTCGTTTTATATGTCAGCTGAAAAAATAATTTTAAGTCTTTTGGCGAATAGAAAGTTATTTCATGCGTATTTAGAACCACAAGGCAGGTTATCTTTGTGATTGGAGAGGTTTCTAACGCATGAGTAATTCAAGGATTGTGCGCTAATGATGTCTGCGCTTATTATCGAACATGTTACTTTCTCAGGTGTTGCATGGAAGAAAATCGATGACACTTCGAAACACATTTTCAAGTTCCTGCTAAAGTGATTGTTCGTATAATAACGCTAACTTACAATACATATTTCAGACTTTCCACAATCAAGTACCTCAGCACCTACTGGGAAAATAAATAGAAATATTCTACTTTAAGAATGTTAGCTTGCAAGGCTGTTGTTATAATGAGTTCTTGCTCTCTAATAATAATACCAGTAATAACGATAATACATTTTTAAATCCATGTCTTACTCATGAGAAATGCAGTTCACAGAGTTTACTGTAAAGAATAAATTCATAATAATGACAAGACCCAGCGAGATACAAATAAGAGTTTCAAAAGAGGAAATAAGAAAATCAAAAGTTTCAATAGCAGGCGCTGCATTCCTAAGAAAAGCGGAGATTATTTCAATCCACTGTGACTGCAGATGAAAATATGGGGGTACCTAAATTAATGATAAATTAATGTTGATTGGATGGCAGAAAATCTCAGAGGAGACATTTTAAAATTATTGTTCCAGGGGAGGACGAATAAAAATATAGGGAGACGAAAGGATTTTTACTGGGAATGGAGAAGGTCTTTGTTCTTCAACTTTGGAGGTGATCATGACTGTGTGAGAATCACATACTGACTCTGTATATAAAAATCATATGAATGAAAATTGGGGTATTTTCATGGTTTTAATTGCGGCATCTCTCCTTTATGTAAACTCAAAATAAATTAGAGAATTAAAAGGGCATGTTGAGCCGGGATCTCTCTACAGATATAGGGACACGCTGCGTGTGGATGTACAGAATTGATGACATAAAACTCGGAGTTCGAAACTAAGGACATGAGCACCCTGAAAGCGTGGTGTCTGGAGGTTAGGGTGGTAGCAGGTGCATGGAGGGCATGAAAACCACATGAGCGCTAATAGCCAATTACCTTACGCTATGGGCTCTAAAGTGTTTGTTGCACAATTTTATTGCGTCTAGTCAAAAATTATTCGTTTGTATTTCATTAAATACCTTACTTTGTTAGAATGAAACATGCTTCAAGTCAAAGTTGGAATCCTATGAGTAAAGTTGTGTGTATGTGTGTGTATATATATACACGCACACACACGCGCGCGCACGCACACGCGCACGCACACACAAGCACACACACGCACGCACGCACACACACAAACACACACACACTTTTGATGCTGCTTGTGGAACATCGATTATTTAAATTCGAGCTTATATTTAACCTTTCAGAGCCCGAAGGTAATTATATGCAAAACACGGTGCAAAATTTAAAGACTCCATATTTTGAAAACAGAGTGTCTGCGTATATCGTGCTATTCTAAATATGTATAAGAACACAGACCACTTGCCTAAAGTAAGGTTTATGTGTTATGACTTCGTGGCTTATATTTGAGGAATTAGCATAAACTGAGCGGAATATTCGGCGTAGGTCAGTCAGTGACAAGCGACTGGTCGCTAGCTGGGAGACGTGTTTGATACCCAACATGGCAAGAATTTCCTTTTGTTGTCACGTGCAGACCTGTAGGGCCACACTCACACAGGACGCAACTTGCAATTCCGAAAGAAATTCGGTGATTATGCGGTAGATACGACGCGATAGAGGCGAGCCACTCAGAAGATACGCACTGCTTCAGTGTGAACATAGTATCAGACGAAGAGGAGATAGTTGTTATCTGGTGGATGACAAGAAGATCGAAAAAGGTGGCAAAACGAAGGAAGTGCTGGGTTTACCTTTACTTCAACAGAAGTGGTGAAATTGTCAGAGTTGCAATGAGAGAACTGGAATAGAACCGTGAAAGCTATACATCATTTTATACTGGACGGCGCAATGAAGTTCAAATTTTTGTTCTTGCTTGAATAAATAGGATCTCGCCCGTCACAGAAGACCAAGTCTTCCCCAACACGTTTCACAAGTTTAAAATCTGCTTCCTCCCTCGTGTTTACATCAACTAGTAAAACATTTTAAAGACCGTCGTATTTTCTCCTTTTGTAGCAATATGTTTACGATTTACCGACAGACACATCATGCTGCGTCTTCAAAATAGCGTATCGATCCGTCGTAAACATGTCGTTATCGTGTCGTTTTCACTGGCGAGATCCCAATCGAAAAGTAAAGTTGAGTCGTATCGTCAGCTAATCCTGTTGTCGTCTTATCGCCGTCGTATCTTAAGTAGCGTCCAGTGTGGGAACTCCCTCGAGAATTCTAGCCAGACCCTTGTGAGGGGTGCGCACAATAAGGTTTACTTATGCTGAAGAGGTTAGGCATTGAAAATAGGCACTATTTAGTACAGAGTTCATGTAGCTTTACTTCCAGTCCGCCATGCGTCTTCATTGCCTGTGTGACTTTGCATTTACGATGGACGCCCAGGTTGGTGTGTCGGTAAAGCGGTGTTAGAAGTGTACATTCTGTTATGGATATAAATTTGAGTGATCAGTGTTTGATTTTACACCAGAGTAGTAAAGCATTTGAAATCTTATACTCGTGTTACGACAACTACTCTTGAGAATACAGAAAATGTTTATTTCTCAGAAGCATTTGAAGGAGTTTTTTTGTAAAAAAAAGTACTATCTATATGTGATAATGTATTGGTGTCATTCCACGTGCGTTCAATTTGACTGCGAACAACGAGGTATGTGCGTCAAAGTAACTGATTTCAAACATTAGTTTTATGTGATGTGAAAAGTTAAAGTTGCATGAAACTGACGCTTTGATTCCAGATGTGAAAATACTGCAAAGAGTATACAGCGTAACAAAAAAGGTTCTTAATGTGAAACATATCCATGCGGTTTATGATACACGTCTGCATGTAATTACATTACGCCCATAAGATAATCACGAACTTTCCTACTCCAGTGTTCACGAAATTTGCAAACATTCCACAGCGTTATATGAAAATCTCTTTCAATTTTTTTGGTCCAGATTAGACAATATTATTAAAAGTAAAGTTAAAGGTAAAGGTAAATTTTACCGTAGAAGAGGCTACGAAGGCCCTGTGGGGTAGTAACCTCGGCGCTAGATTCGGGTGGGTGGTCAACGTCACGCCCCGGTCGCTTTACCCCCGGGAAAGACCCGGTACCCATTATATAGGAGTCTGGGTGGGCCTCAGGGCCGGTCTGGACAGGTGCGGAAAATCTCGCCCCCACCGGGATTCGATCTCCGGACCGTTCAGCCCGTAGGCAGTCGCTATACCGACTGAGCTATCATGGACCACATATTATTACAGGTACGAGTAGGAATTTTGTAAACCCCTAAGAAATATATCCAGTTTTTTTTTTTACTAAATTTGAAGTCACTGTATAAGTGGAAATAAAATGCCAACTAGATGCAACAGAGGTTTTTATTGCAGAACTTATTGCTTGCTCAACATGTTTCGGGCACCAGTATGCCCATCATCAGGAGCTCAAAAGTATTAGCAACTTGAAAACCACAGCACGAAATACCACAAGCAGCAACCACTGTATAATACTCTTGAGCTTCTGATGATGGGCATAATAGTGCCCGAAACGTGTTGAGCAAGCAATAAGATCTGCAATAAAAACCTCTGTTACATCTAGTTGGCATTTTATTTTCACATATTAACGAAGATGCACGGTCAAAATCACACCATATTCACTGTATAAGTGTTTGTGGACATCTCATTTAAGGAATTTCTTTTTCAAAATGAGATGAAAATGTAGAATACACGTATTTCGGCAAAACTATTTTACGCCCTTCGGTGAAAATTGGCTTTCGCTGTACCGACTTTCACGAAATTAAGAATTGTTGAACAAATTTACTTGGGGGTTTCCTTTACCGAATTTTGTCCAGATAGGTTAGGAAAAGTGAAAGTACGGGTAAACATTTATGTACGCCCCGTTAGTACAGAATGACTGCCAATTATTCCATTGTCATGAAAATATTGATTTCTCGATGATTTTTAAAGAAACTACCACTCGGACGTTTTATGAATATCGGACGGATAGATTAGATGTTGGTTCTACGTCACGGAAGCCGAAGGACGCGATCTCTACAAAAGTTTTTTATTTTTTTACTTTGTAAAGAGCACCTAAAGAGACAACCAAACAAGCGATTGTTTCATGCAACTATAGTCTGAAATTCTGCTTAGCTGATTGCTTTAAACCAACTTCTTTTGTACGCGCGTCGCCTGAGGCAGTCAAAATCCAGCAGTAAAATTCAGTTTTTTTCCCCCCACACAGTTCACATCTAAATAAACTGGCAGTTTGTTGGCCAAGACAATTTGTTGAATTTACATGGTACACTCATAGGAGATTTAAGCATCTCTATGCCCAGTGCTAAAATAAATTTGAGGCCCTACCTATGTATACTGCGGGACTAAAAATGAAAGTAACACAATAAAGAGTTTAGATACGGAATATTTTTGAAAGAAAGTGTGAAATACAACCAGCCTTTTCCTTTGCAGCCACATACATTGCGACCACTTAAAACGGTCCCAGAGTGTCCGGCCTTGAAAAAGTGTTATGAAATATTTTCTCCAGCTAGCGTCCAATTTACTATGTTGTGTTCAAATTCTACTCTTTATACCGGGCACTAAAGATAAGCTTCTTTCATGACGGTGACGAGGTCCAATCTCCGCTTATGGTCAGGTTATTCAGAATAACAGTGGCTTTCCTGTGCTGTCTGTTGTACAGCACTCAGCTTCAACGCATATTCCTCGAGCCTAATTTTTCTTTACCTCTTTAGGGACAAAGATTGATCTTATATATATATATATATATATATATATATATATATATATATAATTCTTCAGAAAATTTTAAGAGTGAGCTTTTGTAACAGAAATAAAGAAACGAATTTATATATGAATATGTCATGAAATGAGTGTTTATTTAGATTACGTTCAGCAATAAATACCTTAACTATGAGATATTTTACATGCGATTGACATAACACAACTAAGAAACACGTTTACAGTTAATAACTGTAGAGTCCTCGTTGTGTATCAAGTTACAGCTCATAAAAATTACCCCAAAATGCCTCCACTTGAATCGTTGCACACTTGGCCACGTCCGATGTTGGATTGTGGCGGGTTGGTTGTGAATGATTTGACAAGCATAACAAATGCGTTGGTGAAGAGTGTCTTCATTTTCATTTGGAGATCAATGTAATACGGTTTTTGAGTGTCAGCGTAGATAAATATCTGAAGAACTGAAGTCAACGCTTTGTTTGTCTGTACCTCGAAAAATGTTGACGGATAAACATTTATAAAATTTTGTTTTCTGTTTGGTGTGGAGAACATTCTTCTGCATTTTTTCCAAACATATTAGAGACGTTCTCTCTCTCTCTCTCTCTCTCTCTCTCTATATATATATATATATATATATATTCGTTCCATACCGCACTTTCTCTCTCGGTTATAAAATTCGGTCATTTAATGCTGTACAGGGGTGCTGATCAGTCCTTAGCCCGACCAGGAGGAAACAAGCTACAGCGACAGAAGATCTCGAGTTTCATACAGGGTGAGCCAAGAGTAGGTACACAGTAATTATTTGTTTTTTTACAGGTATTGTGAATGATGGCAGGGAACTTAAGTATAGAACAAAGAAAGTGGATTTTGAAGCAGTATTGGAAAACTGAAAATGCCGAGCGTGTACGTGCAGCATGGGTAGAAGCGTTTAATATTCCCCCACCAACACGTCTGACAATTTATCGCATCAGATACAAGTTTGATGCAACGGGTTCAGTGGCTAATGCACCAAAATCTGGACGTCCTAGGACGTCTGTGACGGAGGGAAATGAGATGAGAGTCGCTATGACATTTGTTAACAGTCCAAAATAGTCTACACGACGTGCGGCTCAGGAAATATCCTTGCCGAGAACGTCATTGTGACGCTTAATGCGTAAACTTAATGTGAAGTCGTACCGCCCAATACTGTTACATGGTCTTCTGGAGGACGACCCAGACCGGCGGTTGCAATTCTGTGAAATCATGCGTAACCAAATTTCTGACGAAAGAGACCTACTTGATAAGATCATCTGGTCAGACGAGGCCTGTTTCAAGTTGTCAGGCCACGTGAACATGCATAACTGTGTTTGTTGGGCAGATGAAAATTCCCATTTAACTGTTCGATCTCAATTAAACCAGCCAGGCGTCACAGTATGGGGTGCACTCCAGTGAAGGTGTTGTAGGACCAATTTTCTTTGATGGAATTGTTGATGGTATCAATTACTTAAACATGTTACGCGACGTGGTAGTGCCACAACTCAGAACCAGGGCTAACTTCGCTGAGTTGTACTTCCAGCAAGATGGGGCAACTCCTCATTATGCGTTGTTAGTAAGGAACTACCTTGACAACATGTTCCCACTGCATTGGAGCGGACGACGAGGCAGCATTGACTGGCCGCCACGTTCACCCGACCTTACCTCAATGGACTTTTTTTTTGGGGGGGGGCCTAGTGAAAAATAAAGTTTATGAGAGAAAGCCTCAAACAGTGGACGAAATGAAAGAGTTCATAACAGATGCATTTATGGATATTGATTGAGACCGCAAGTTGTGTCGAACTGTATGTCAAAGTGTTTCGGATAGGTTGGATGCATGTTGTAACGTTGATGGAGGACATTTCGAGCACTTAAGAGATTAAACAGTGTTAAACAACTAAACAACTAAGTAGCACAATGTTAAACAACTTAACTTAAATGTTAAACTAACTAAATGTCAATATTCGAGAAGAACCATCAATACTATACTGTATACTATATAATATATATTATATACTATATACAGTATACCTACTTTTGGCCCACCTTTTATATCTTATTTATAAACATAATTGGAGGAATAGTAGTACTATTTATATATACAGGGTGTTCACAAATGAATGATGCAGTTTCAAAAGTTAACAAGAAACCTCAAAACGGAGCACACAGAAAGCCTTCTTCTACTGCGGCGCCATCTTGGAAACTGACCCCGCGGCCCCGCAGTAAGCATGAAAAGCGAACTGCTGGTAGCGCATGCGAAACTGGGACAGTTGCCGCTGCTGACGGTGTACGTTTTGCCCGTGTAAGGTGAGAAATAGATTTCTTGTTAACTTTTGAAACTGCACCATTCTTTTGTGAACGCACTGTAAATTCACGAAAGTGAGACAAGATTAACTTTTGATGCCATGTAAACTGTAATTACAAAGTAATCACAGATGCAGGTAATAATTCAGACTCTATTGTTATTTGGGTTGCATACCTGTAAGGCATCAGTACATGCAGACAGTTGGTTAGGAAATACCTGCATGTGGACGGTCCGTGATGCTGAACGGTCCGTGATGTTGAAACACAAGTCAGTGTCTGGCCAGCGCAGAGGAGCCAGCATTTCACTCTACAAATCTCTTTAAAGTTTATTAAAATCTGTCTCTATATTATCCTAAAAATGTAAGTATTTCCGTAAAAATGTATGTATTTCCGTAAATATTTTTCCATAATCAACAACAGTCATGACGAGCAACGTAAGGGCTTCAGTACCGTGCAGGATTGTGCCCCTGACGACGGTCAGAACTGACCGAAACATTTAGAGACGAATTTTAATGCCGTTTTATTGCATTTTACACAATACTGTACACTATACTGTAAGGATCAGTTCAGAAAGCACACGGTCAAAAGGTACTATAAAGTTATTCTAACGTCTATGTGGGATGTGTGCGGGATGAATACAGTTCGAGACATCGACTATCCTGAGGTTCAGGCATCTTCCGTTGTTCAGGGATATGGCGCTGCTGCCAAGAAAAATGCTTCTTAGACATTACCGCCCCTTGAAGAAGAGATCACTATGTGGCATCGAAACGTCGGAAAGTAAACACCACGTGAGACGGCGTCTTATCCCAGACGAACGCTCATCCGCATTGCAACGAAAACCTAAAAACTCGCTTATCCTGAGGTTATTCGTGGTTTCTATCAGTTCCTCCAGAAAGCTTCCGGCACATTCCTTAAAGTAGGCTACGACAACTTCCTTGGATATCTTTTGAAATACATTATCACCCAGTAAAGTTCTCCCTAAAACAGGCCACGAAGACCCAGATGGGAAGTACAGCTATAGCTCTACTCTTCCTTTAACCTCGGCGTTAGATGGGGTGGGTGTTCAACGCCACGCTCCGGCCGTAACTTACCCCCGGGAAAGAGATCCGGTAGCCATTGCATAAGAGGCTGGGAGG
>Ga0209629_10002874_pt1 | contig 11985 bp, 11 predicted proteins | sample TergutCu122P5_FD_187286 | JGI IMG/M metagenome (GOLD analysis project Ga0209629, IMG submission 187286) | Cubitermes ugandensis P5 segment gut microbial communities from Kakamega Forest, Kenya - Cu122 P5 (SPAdes) (version 2) | ecosystem: Host-associated > Arthropoda: Insects > Digestive system...
AAGTTTCTATTAAACGTATGGGTAAGATGATTAACAAGACGAAAAACACAAAATCCAAAGACGCAAAGGAAACGAACCAAAAAACAAAAACAAAAAACAAAAACCAAAAGACTCCAAGTACCGAAAACCGGAAAGAAGAAGAAAAGGAAAAAGAAGAAAGAGGAACGGAAAGAAGAATGGTCTCCTGTGGTGTCCGGTGCCCTGTGTAAGGTAAAAAGTGGTTAGTGGGACCAGGGAGGTGTGGTAAATTTTCTAGGTCTGGATATGTCTCTGTTGAGGTGGCGTGGCATCGTGGTGTGCGGCCGTACAGTGGGATCGGGAACTGGTATTTAATAAACCTGTGTTAATTCCTAAGTTTATGTATTACTGCATGATAGTTCAAGGAACAGATCACTGACAGAAATGGAAATGGAATACAGAAAATCCTATGGCATGAGAAGTGACTCATTCTCCATGGGATTATGCATACACAGCAGTCTGCCACTGGTCTACTGACCATACTGAGCATCATATCCAGATACATACCTTTTAAACTTAATTTCTGACTGCCCTTTACACTAAGTAAGTACCTTTCCAACAGGGGGATCCACTTCCATGTCCTCCCTCCTCGGTCGCCCTGGGCCTCTTCTTGATAAACTGGGCTGAAGCACTTGATTATTTTGTTGACTAGTCGATGTCAGGGGGATGGTAGTGGACAGATCAAGTGTTAGACTTCCAGGCTTCATAACTGCTCCATTATTAGTTGGATCAGTAACTATATCTCCATTTGATCCTTCACCACCTATGTTTGTCAAGTCAATGGTTGCAATATCAACTCCAAGGCCTGGTATGATTGAAATCTTATTGGAATTCTTTTCCGCATGTGCCGCATCCAGTATAATCTTGCCACTTCCATCTTCAACAAGGCCATCTGTACTTAATACTACTTGACTAGAACCCCCAGACAAAAGGGTCAACTGCCAGAAAAGAAAGAGATAAATAAGTGCTACCATCATTTTTAATTTCTACACCTCACCAAAACATACTTCTAGCTTATAGTATGATACTGCTTGTATTTCAGACTTGATCAATGTTGTTCGTAATCCTTAGTCTTATTATTTTACAGACAAAATATAAAGTTTTATACATTTTTAAAACAAACCCAGCAACAAATGAGTCCAGGTAGCTCAGTGAATAAAGAAATTTGCAACAATCTCAATAGAATTTAAATTCCAGTAGAGCAGATATTTTTCCCTTCACCACCACATCCACCCAGCCTCCGACACAATGTATACCACAAGTGCTGTCTTACAGGTAAGCCAACCTATGCATAAGCCAACCATCCACCTCCACCTAGTGCCAATACCCAGAATGCATGGAGCTTTGTATCTGCACTACACACTATTACTTGGTCCTGACAGACAGCAAGTTAGAGTCGATTACTGGCCAGTGGTTATACTGATACCTTTGAATCACACCAGGAATTTAAATGTTGTTGATGGAAAGATAAACAACATTTAATGAAAAACTCTCCCTTGATTCTAATGTTCCCAGGTGGCAAAAACAAACCAGAGATATCAATACACATATTACCTGCAGGTGATATTCCTTATATAACTAAGAAATATTAATAAAAATCATTCCCTCCTTCTATAGAACCCAGAGGTTTCTAGATGCCATTTGCTGCAGCCTCTCTTAAATGTTATAATTCAAATATTAACCATATAAACTCCTACCTGACTAGAATCGAGATAAACTGTGCTGCTTGCTAGGTTTTTAAGAATGAAGTTATGAATGGCAGAACCTGAATCAAGTATTGAACCATCTTGAAGTAAGTGCAGCGGTAGTGTCACATATGTTGTGCCACCATCATCTAGGGCTAAATCTGAAATGCAGGATCATGCATACATAAGCACATTACACAAAACAATAACAGAGATATGTTGAATACACCGTTAAAACTACCAGACCTAAATCTTAAATTGCTTCTTTTTAATCCAACAACACTTCACTGTTCTGATATACAGTTTCTCTTGACTGTGATTGTTGGCATAATTTCTTTTGACTGAAAGTCTTTCCTTCATAGTTGAATTCACTAAATAATAACAGTACCACAGTATAATACTGAATATACAAAAATATCCAGGAATTAAAAATCACCTGCAGAAGCTAGCATATTGGTGCCATCAGAAAACACAAGTCCTGAGTTACTAAGGGCAGTTTCAGTGGCAAGTGAGACAATTTGTGTATCTGACACGTCACTCTTAACACAGTTAATGTCATCCATGTTCTAAAACAGACAAAAACATAAATAAGGGATGTATAACAAACATATGAAAGAAATCTAATATTTAACAATTTTCCAAATACTCTACAATGTCACATTTCTTTTATGGGTAGAACAAACTGGTGCAAACTGATTAAGATGATATCTTACAGGCGGAAAACAGAAAGTGGAAATAAAATCATCTATTGCTGATTGGAAGGCCCTCCCATACTGGAGAACAATAAAACATGGGTTCCTCAAGGGTCAATCCTAGGGCCCTCGCTTTGCATAACACACATCATGATCTTCCTCCTCCAATACATATATCATAACTTATAACATACACTGATCATTCTAGTGCCATAACATTTGTAAAAATGTTGCTAATCTGTACCTCAGTAAACACATTTATATCTTCTGTGAGTAAATGATTCAATGTTAACAGCCTGGCCTTACATTTTGATAAAGCATAATAAACTTATAATAACAGTTTACTCCAATAAATGTAAAATATTTTATATAATTAAAAGTACAGAGAAGACTTGGTAAATATAAAATTTATTGGTATAATGGGCATTTACAATGGAAGAATCATATTGAACAAATGATACTTAAGTTAGCTAGAGCATGTTAAGCCCCTAGAATAATGTTGCAACACACTAAAATTAATTCACATAGCCTACTTTCACTCTGTAATACAGTACGGAATAATTTCTTGGGGTAACTCATCTCACAGTAAAGGCATATTTATTTTACCATACAAAATTATTGAAATTATAGCTGGTACCAAAGCAGGAATTTCATGTGCAAGTCCATGTAAGATGCTAGATATATTATCTCTTCCATGTGACTACACATTTTCACTAATGAACTTCACTGCAACCAATATTTTCAAAGAAATAACAACAGTACAACATTCACACAAAAGGTATAGACCAAGTGTCAACCTTCCATGTTTTCAGAAAAGTTTATACTGTGCTGGCACTAAAAACATCAATATCCTACCACCTAGTATCAAATGTATGGATCAAAAAAGGCAGCATTAAAGAGACATGTGCACACTCCTTTTACTCAACTGATGGAGTGTTTAATATTAAAAAACCATTCATAAATCTTGTAATGGTCTTTACATTTATACAGAGGGCCAAGATACAAGTCTGTATACTGAATTCCTACAGGCTGGATGGTCTAAGAACTGAATCCTAGTGGGGGCAAAATTTTCTGCACCTGTATAGAGTGGCCTTCCATCTAGTGCCAAGGTTAAAGAAACATCACAGCTATAACTCTACTCTGCCTCCTGGCCTGTTCTAGGGTGAACTTTCCTTTAGTATAGATCAACAGCATTAACTATTCTATGATTCTTTGTATACGAATTCAGTGTAATATTTAAGTGAATAATACATTCTGAACTATGCCTATCTGTATGCTATGTCATGACTAATTCCATGAACCATGGTAATTTTGACTAACTTCTGAAATCATGAAATGCATTGAAATTTGTATGCAAAAACATATCAGGGAACATCCCTTCATGTACAATGGTTACTCCAAGAATTCCTGCATTTGGTCCAAGCACCCAGGACACATAATGTATATGACTCCAGGCAGCATCTTCTAGGAAATGGGATTTTTTTAGGTTAAAAAATGTTTGAGTATCCTAGATTTCCATTGCCTTCCCTGCGGTGAGATTCAGCACATACGTTTTGGGTATCCAAATGCAGTAAGGACTTGTCATCAGCACTTCCCTGTATGTTTAAAATGTCTACAGACAGTTATACCAGCAGCAGCAGTAACAACAGGTGTATTTATCAGTGCCTAACTTGCCATGTATTTACAATGTTTTAACTTGTACAAAAGTATCCACAAACTGCATATCAACATATTCAGGAAGAACATCTGAAACTGATGAGAATAAACTAATACCAGCACCGTCCCTTAAAATTTGAACAGAGTTTTCAGAGTTTTTATAAAAATCAGGATGTCAGTCTAGGGTATTTGAATATCACACTGAAAACAGTAATCAAGTAACTGAATATTCTGTAGGAATTTTGCAGTCACTGGACATACAAAACAGCAGCAATCAAATATGAGAATTTTTGCAGTAATTTCAGTCAGAGACCAGAAGAAATGGAAGTCCTCTTCTGTTTTGGCACAAAAACTGTCTCATTAACTGATGCTCTGAAATGCCACTAATCAGAACTGGGGGAATTATTTAATAGTAAGAGTTAATTTAATTTCAACTGAAAATACATCTGTTTCAGTACCAGTTTTTTAAAATTGGATTTGCACTTCAATCATATTTTTTTGGCATGCACACTGTCAATCAACAGTTTTTTTAATAATATAGATTCATGTGGTTCTTTTTTGTTTCATGATTATTTTTTTTAAAACTTTAATTCCAACCAAATTGGAAGTACTCAAATTATACTGAAATAATCAATAGACCATTGATCACAACTCAGCACTTTTAGTTATTCAGTATTTAATACAACATCTTTTGGCCTGTATGGCCATCATCAGGTATGACAAGTATAAAATACTCAGAGGAAGGCTGACCACAATGCTGAGATGTCACACTTTAGAATGAAAATAGGAATTGTAAATGAATGCCATGTATCTGATATAATTCATGTTCTTAAAATATTCACCTTTCGCTACAGTACATAAATTATTACATTAAAAACATGTACTCTAACAAAAGCTGATTACATTACATCATGGATCATATCAGAAACACAGCATTCTTTTGAATTTCATATTTTTGTCATAAAGATTGAGCTTTCAGTATATTGTTGAACTTACTTTGTAACACCTGATGATGGTTATATGGGTTGAAACATGTCGTACTGAATATTAAATAACTAACACTGCCAAGTTGTGACTAATGTTCTATCGTAATTCCAATACATAAGTGCCACAACAGGCAAAGCCTACTACAACATCAATTTAATTTACAGAGCAGTACTTGAATTTCTGCGATCAAGAATATTAGTCTGATTTTCTTCTTCTGCTAAAATAAGATGAAAATTTGGTGACTTCTGAATCATTTAGTTTATGGAGAGATTTCAAAATCTACCCTAACTTTGGAACTGAATACTGAAAAAAGTGACAGAATTCTTTTCTTCTCACAGAAAAGAATATGGAATAATAGTAAACTTCAAAACAGCTTTAAAATGGTGTTTGAATATTGGAAACAAAACTTACCCCTTGCAACTCACAGCAGAATATAAACAGCAGCAGGAAGTAGTATTCTGGACCTACGCAGTATTTAAACCCATGACTGGTAAGGAATATAAAGGTAAAAAATGTAAAGCAATCCCATTACAGGCCTGGGCAGGCCCTAACGGTTCCAGGAGGTTGAAACTCCCAGATTTCAAGACAATCGGCACATGAACGTGATAAAGTTGTCAGCCATACACACTGGCCACCTTTACCCCCAGGAAATATTCCTGGTACTTATTTCTGTTAGAGGCTGAGTCAACCCCAGGGACATAGTGCGGCCAAAAGGATTGTGTCAGTGAAAAATTCCAATTACACCATCGGGAATCGAACCCACGAGGTGAGGAATATCATCTATTGCAAAATATTCTTTGGGAAGTAATCCAGAGGAGAATTCTCCAAAAGTTTCGCAACATACATTTAAGGTTCAAAACATGTAATGAAAGAGTAAGGTTAACATAATTATTAGAATGTGAAAGGTAATTTCTGTTTATAATGCCAATAAAGAATACGATTTTAACTTAGGTAATGAAAATAACAAATGCAGGTGTTCCTCTCCTTGTACAGTATTACGTGGTTTTCATTATTCAAACTACATACACACTATCAGGTAAAAAATAATTACACAAGATTATATTAACAGACCAACTCTAGCTTAATTTGAAAAGGACTACTTGACTCAGACACAGTTAAAATTATTTGGCTGCAGAACATCTGAAGTTGGCCACTCACTTCCATCTGATGTCACAGCCAGGAATGTGTGCAGCTACACTCACCTTCCTTATAATGTCTTCATGGTGTGGTGCTTAAATAAGCACAGGGACAGCATTAACTCTACATTACTATCCAACACAAACCTCAGGTATCCTCCTTACAATAAATTCCTTCAGATCCAAGTTAATGCTACCCTCCCATTTAGTATTTGGTCTTGCAAATGGTCATTTATAAAGAAACTTCCATATCAAATTTTTGCATGCATGCTTTATATCCCCACATGTGCTATATGAAAAGCCTACCACATCCTCCTAGATTTTGCTACCTTGTCAGTAGCATGTGCCCTGTATATATCATAGAGCTCTGAACATCTGCAACAAAATAACCAACCTACCACTACATTTCATGTTTATAAAATATGCCCACATTAGACATTAAATACAGGTTGCAAGTCAACAATTACAAGTATAGGGACAATGCATAACTCTACGTTTGTAACATTTTTTCCTAATTCATCAACAAAAAATTGAGAGGAGGAGGGGGAACATTCTCAGTTTGGGTAAACACAGTATATAAACACAAACATTCCTTAGTTTTCCTATATACATACTTCCCATCCCCATTACAAAAACTGGCATTCTCTAAAAAAAAAAGTTACAGAACTCTCTCTTGTGCAGGTAATATTTCAGATATCAGCATTACAATTTTATTTAGCTCAGCAAGCAGCTGCTTGAAGTTCACCAGCCTTCCTTATGACTACAATTATGGGCAATTTGTGAGTTATTTAGCATTTCTGTACCAGCTAATAATAAGAATTCATTTGAGTCTAGTTTTTACAAGTCTTCAGATTACCTTCCAATTAACATCAGGTTGTCATCATGATAGCCCAATTCATTTTGATGCTTGCAATACTATTCACACTTCTTTAGTTTCATTAAACCATTTATATTTGATTGTGTTCAAATATCTGCCTAAATTTATCTGATCTTTATCGGTGTATCATAATATTGTCCTGTAAGCTTATTTCTGTACTTGCTGCAGAGGTTATTTCCCATCAGATGAAAAAAAAGATGGTTTTTATTTTGTGGACTGGAAATGAAGAAAGGAAGAGCTTATAATTAGCAATCTAAATATGTGTTTAGGAGAGGAAAACAATAAAGAAACAACATCCAGGACACTCCTGTATTCCACATTGGATCTGAACTGGTAACTCACATATATGTCAGTCATGTTACAACACTAACCTCTACCTGGGGCTGAGGTTAAGAATGAATGGAGGTGTACCTCTGTTCCCCCTAGATGCCTACAAGGGATGACTTGACCTTCTGCCACGTTACAGATAGCTCATTTTGTTCAATTATGACACTAATTAATACAAAACTTCTGACAATACAGATGATTGTGTCTACTTATTACTGTCTCACACAATGGTCAGTATGTATTGTAACTCTGAGCCAATGGTCCCAGTCATAAAAACCTGAACCAGAATAACCATATTTATTTACCATCACACTGTTGACCAGACAACAGTTTCTGCGATAGTAGGGCAGTTCCTGAATATCTGATTAGGTCAATTTGAATCAGTCAGTAACAGTTACATAAGGACAAAGGTGACAATTTGTGCAAATGATGTGTTAAGTTACACTGTTATTTTCTACCCAAAAACATTTTCAGGACTTATTTCTGCCTTTAAATATGTTGTGTCTTCTGTTATTCTTGTATCTTTCTCTTCAGTAATAGGCATAAAAGTTCTCGATTATACATCTTTTATGAGCACCTTAATCTTTTCCATTTATACAGCATTCTTGTTGTAATAACACTAAAACAGGGCAGAGCTTCATGTGTGGTAAGTTAGTCATATGATCCTAGCATTTGTCCTTCGTTCAGCATGTCTTTATTGTTACTTTACACAAAGTAAAATTAAATATAGTTGGCAGTAAAATAACGAATATGTATTCGGGTAGAGCCATGAGAACAGACCTGGGTTCATTCTAGTGTAGTTGTAGCAAGTATACAAACCTGCTACAAGAGCTTATTTTCAAAGAAAGTTTATATCAAATACAACAGTACATGAATGTTATTTACATCAGAGTCTCTCAACATGTTTTGGAAGCAACTGTAATCAGGCAGGTACTCCTTCACCCACAGGCTATGCTAGATTTTAATGAAATTTACAAAGTTGCAAACACAGTCTGTAGTTTTTAATGGTACTCTGGTCACTTGCATGCAGTAAATGATAGATTGATTTCAGTGGTTCTTTAAAACTGTGCCAAGTGGGTTATGAATTCTACTCTGCTACTTACTACACAGTGTACTTTTAGTTCAGGGTCTCAGCATGGCAGATGTCATGCAGGGGAGGTTTATTACACAAGAAGCCTGCATATGTGATAAAAACTCTTGTGATGGTGGCTGTGCTGACACTGGAGATTAAATATACGCTCTGCACCATGCTCACATAAACATCTATAAAGCTGTGAACACCACTACCAGATTTCAAGGTTCTTTTTCATTTAAATACACAGCATAAAACAGTTTTATCTACCAGCCAAAATATGTCACTTAATTTGTAATTTATTTATGGCTACGAGCTCTAACACAATAAAACAAACTTATTATCAAGCTGCAAAAATGTACTTGGGTGTGCCAGGCATGCAATTCAACAAATGGGACATTCTTCACATAGATAGCCTGTGGATTTCCTACCCCTTTAAATTAAAAATTTGTCCAGCATTTATAAAATTTAATTTCAGTAAATCTGGCAAATCTGTTGCTGCAAATTTTATCCTTGTAAAAATGGCATGGTTATCTATGATGTATATGCAGTCTCCATTGTAAATGTTTATGCTACTGTATGCATAATCGTGTATTACGTTAAATGTTACTTAATTCACACATGGCATGTGATTAATTATTGTCTTGTCACAAAGGAAAAACATTTTTGGGGGAGGTGCTTTGAAATCCCCTACATGTACGTATAAGCAAAAATTACAACAAACATAACATAAACAAACAGTACACATAAGACAACACATGCATTTGACAAATTATTTAATTTTTCACTATAATCATATACACGATAGAACATGTAGGAAATTTGCAATCTCATGTTCAAGTAAAACCGCCAAATGTGCACGTCTTCGGGCAACTTCATTCATATTTCATTTGACTTCCAAAGACCACGGCCTACTTTACGGTATCATTCCGCCCCGCGAATAAACACACACTAGCCCGCGTGTCAAAATACATACCTCAATAACACACACTTAAATGCAGTTCAGACTTATTGAAGATTACTTTAACATATCTCTTTTAGGCAAAATGGCTCGTTTTACGTTCAAAGTAACACAAATTCATTCTATTTAAAGTACACGCATTATCACCAAAAACAACATGGCGGAACAAGGAACAGCAACAGATTTCCTGTCACCAATCAGCACGATTTTAATACCGTTGTATAGATGGCAGGAAAGTTGCACAGTTCCAGCCTGCCACCATACGAGGAATACTGTAAGTATTTTCTACGAACATGACGTAATGTGGATCTACGGGTACGAAACCGAAATGTACTGCAGTAATGGACTGCAATTCTCGCAATATTAAAAATTGTTGCCTTTGTGTTTTAAATGGCTGTAAAATGAGGTGATTCCTGATGACGAACCTAAGAATAAAAGAACATGCAAATAATGCAACAACTGCAGAAAATGGTGGCGGGGTGTGGGGCTAACATCATCATGTCTTACAAGCCCGACTGTCTGATAAGCCTGGCAGCGGGGTGGTCATGGTCCTCAAACGGGCAAAAGCGCCATACAAGAATAAATGCAATAAGAAGAGCAAGGAGGAGGAGAAGAAGATGTAGTGGGGAAAGAACGTTGCTCCGTCGGACGCCGTGTCAGTATGAACGAATAGAGTAATCGAGATCGGGGAAGGCGTTACGGGTAGTGCTGAATCTGAATGGCTGCTGCAAGAAGCTTTGGTCTGAAGAATTTAATGACTTCTTGTGGTTCCCCATCCACCGGGATGAAACAGGAACTTGTGTTCGATCTCAACCAAACTTTAATATGGTCGATACATTTCAGCTATATATATATATATATATATATATATATATATATATATATATATGTGTGTGTGTGTGTGTGTGTGTGTGTGTGTGTGTGTGTGTGTATAATTTCACAAAAATCTGTCCAGTGGGAACCGAGTTATTCCATGCGGACGGACAGACAGGAGTAAAGCATGACAAAGGTAGAAGCTGCTTTTCGTGATTACTTTGCAAAAGTACCTCAAAATGGAGAATTCAACAATTTTATATCACTGCAACACATTGATTACATAAACTTGAAACTATACAAATATCTGAAAAGCTTACCAAATGACCTTGGAAAGGCTTCAATGAAAAGGGATGGTTTGGCCCAGTGTCACAGTGACGTCCGAGCAATCGTGGTGACATTCCCGTAGACATTCTTCTCTTCTGCACAGCATCGGTACCGGTTCTGCCGCCCCTTCCTCAGCAACAAAGCTGACACACCTGTACACCGATCGTTCACGGACGTATAGCGCTCAGATTCAGGCAAATCTTCACTTTCTCGTAATGCCTTTATAGTGTGTCACCTGTGTCTAAAAGATCATTTTTAAAACAAACACCGTGTTAGAAAGGACATTAATATATCTTTAAAGTAAACCTGAGATAACATTAAACTAAACGTGCACCTCATTGTGTAAATATAAGCTACAGTGTCTCTTTGCTTAGAAAAAGACATACAGTTGATAAAACTGATAAAATTAACATTGAGAAGATATGGTGTAAAACACCCTTGCTATGGAGAGTAAAAGTCATTTGGGTCTGAATCGTGGTTTACATCCGGGACACTGCTGGTGTTACTTTATAATTTTGGTAATGGAACGCTTGGAAAGTGTCTACTGGGAAGTCCTGAAAGTAAATGCGAAAATAAAAATGGATCCCAGGGAGAATGCTTGTTATGTTGGTGAATTAACGGTAGTGACTACGAAACTATCTCACTTTCTAAAAAAAATTGTAGCTCAGCGCACACTGCTTTTCTGGATTTTTCACTAGCCTCCAATTTTCCAATAATTTCAATGTTTCTTAAGCAATTTGCCATCAGGTTCTATAAAGGGCACTTATATGAACAGATTATTATGGATTTGTCAGCGAATTGGAATACGGATAAATTTCGTTTACAGGAAGAATATCTGAAATAATATTTGCAATTAATAAGTCCTGTTTGGCCAAGGAACGGTGCATTCCATCAATTGCTCATTTTTTTAAAATAAACACTTAATAAGCTTGATTTTAAGGAAAGGGGACATTTTTAAAACTTTCATTCTGCATGCACTTCTTCGGTGTTTTGAAAATTTTGGGGCCAAATATCAAACGTTCTACAGTACCAGTCTATTCATCTAGAACTTCCTTAGTTTCATCTCAATTTACCTGTGCAATAAACACATTAGAAACGCGTCCCTTGCTTAAATAGCCGCTTCAAATTTTTGAACACTGATTCCTATTTTAAACACACCCACAATATTACTAACACAATAGTAATATCTGTGCCTCTTATAATTCTTATCTCCAACTCATGATTTTGAAATTTAGTGTGACTTACATTTAAGTACCTTGTGGTTAAGTATACAATTCAGCAATACAGATCTGCAGACACAATCTAACAATAGGGTGACTTTAATTTTCTCGCCGTTTTAGCTTGCAGAAGATGGCAAATGTACGATGTTATCAGACATTCGAAATACTATTGTACCATAATGTAAAGTATTTGGGTTTGGGGGGAGGGGGTGGG
>Ga0209629_10002875_pt1 | contig 11982 bp, 9 predicted proteins | sample TergutCu122P5_FD_187286 | JGI IMG/M metagenome (GOLD analysis project Ga0209629, IMG submission 187286) | Cubitermes ugandensis P5 segment gut microbial communities from Kakamega Forest, Kenya - Cu122 P5 (SPAdes) (version 2) | ecosystem: Host-associated > Arthropoda: Insects > Digestive system >...
ATGACAAAAAATATTCAAAAGCCCCATGCATAATTTTGGACTCGAATACAGATTCGGCTACCCTTCAAAGCATAGTGATATCGACGAATTTAAGCTATCGAAAAGTGCCAAAGGATATCCAAATTAGAGCCGTGTTTATGTTAGATAAAATTTTAACTAATATTAATGTCAGACGAAATCAATTAAATATAACTAATATTATAGCAGATAGAGCAGGTGTATCGAGGACCACAGCAAATACACTTAGAGGATTTAGAAACCTATCAAAAAAGGCTCTGGAATTATTATTTGAAGACCACTTAAGCAGAGAAGCAGCTAGAATTTTATCCATGATCAAAAGTCATGATGAACAAGATATGATCTTAAATAAACTTGGAAACCAAATAAACAACATTTCTAAACTGAAAGAATTAATAGATAAGCCAAGTAAAAAAGCGAAAGATCAGGAAGTTAAATTAGCGTCACCTGAAATATTGGAAAAGAAGATCGAGAATTCACTTAAAGCAGTTCCTGATACTACCACCATCATGTTGCAAGTTAATTGTAATGAAGTTGAGAATACCTTAAAATCGCTAGCTTCGCTTCGAGGGAAAGTAGCCTTAAAGTATGAAACTTTTAAATTTGGGGATATAAACAAATATTTTAAGGTAACATTAAACGATAGCCATATGGAACAATATTTTAAAAATGGATTTGTTAATAAAGAAACTGCTTCTTTAGTTAAAAATGGAGATTATAAAGAAATAATTAAATTTGCTTAATTTATATCGGTGGAAAGGAGATGATGCCCACACAACCAATGAATAAATAGACAATTGATTCTAATAGATTTACCGAAGAAATGCGAATAGAGGCCTTGTAGGACAAGGGGTAGAAGGGTCAACCATTTTTTTAAAAATTCAAAAAAAAGGCTTATTTGTGCTGAGATTAAAAAAATACAAAAAATATAAGAGTTTATTATTAATGTAAAATATATTATAAATTACTTTATAACAGTATGTATTTTATATTATTATAGAGTAATTTATACTTTCTAAATAGAGATGAATTTTAAAAATAATGCTCATTAAAAAGCTACTATTTTATCCCTTAATAGTTATTTAAAATAATTCTTGAAGCTTACGTATATCTGTGCTATATTAATGCATATTAACCAATATGATGCATCTGTACAAAAACAAGGAGGAAACATACGTGGCAACTCAAACTAGTAATAAACGTCAAACAACTGCCAATATAGGTTTTGAACAGCAAATTTGGGCTGCAGCTGATATATTGCGGGGTAATATGGATGCTGCTGAATATAAGCACGTAGTTTTAGGTTTAATTTTTCTAAAGTATATCTCGGATAAATTTGAAGAGAGATATCATGAACTTAAATCTGAAGACGATGATGTAGAAGATAAAGATGCATATGCCGAGGTAAATGTATTCTTTGTGCCACCATCAGCACGATGGAATGTAATCGCTGACGCTGCACATAAAGAAGAGATCGGTACTGTGATCGATGAAGCTATGCGTACAATAGAAAAAGAAAATAAACGCCTTAAGGATGTATTGCCAAAGAACTATGCCCGCAATGAACTAGATAAAAGGCGACTTGGAAATGTGGTTGATTTATTTACAAATATCAAAATGATAGAACATGGTACAGAAAAAGATATCCTTGGACGCACATACGAATACTGCCTTGCCAAATTTGCTGAGCAAGAAGGAAAGCGTGCAGGCGAATTTTACACACCATCTTGCATTGTTAGGACACTTGTTGAAGTGCTTAAGCCTTTCGAAGGTCGTGTATATGATCCTTGTTGCGGTTCCGGAGGCATGTTCGTTCAATCTACAGAATTTGTAAAGAATCATTCAGGCAATATAGGAAACCTTTCAATTTATGGTCAAGATGCAAATCCAACTACTCGTAAAATGGCGATAATGAATCTTGCAATTCGTGGTATCGAAGCAGATCTAGGCAGTTATAATGCTGATACATTTTACGAAGACCTGCATCCAGTACTTAAAGCAGATTTTATCCTTGCAAATCCACCGTTTAACCTTTCGGATTGGAATGATGGTTCTCTGAATGGTGATAAGAGATGGAAATATGGATTGCCGCCTTCTGGAAATGCAAACTTCGCATGGCTGCAGCATATGATTTATCATCTGTCGCCAAACGGTAAAATCGGCATGGTGCTTGCTAACGGTTCGTTATCGTCACAGACTAGTGGAGAAGGTGAAATTAGGCGCAAAATCATAGAAGATGATTTGGTGGAAGGAATTATTGCAATGCCAACTCAGCTTTTTTATACTACATCAATACCTGTATCGCTGTGGTTCATAAACAGAAATAAAAACCAAAAGGGAAAAACATTGTTTATCGATGCTAGAAAGATGGGAACAATGATAGACCGTCGCTTGAGAGAGATGACAATTGAAGATATTATGAAGATCGCCGATACTTTTGAGGGATTTGATAATGGAACCCTTGAGGATGTAAAAGGATTCTGCGCTGTTGTTACTACTGAAGAAATCGCTAAACAGGACTATATATTGACTCCAGGAAGATATGTTGGGATTGAAGAACTTGAAGATGATGGAGAGCTATTTGAGGAAAAGATGACGAGATTAACTAGCGAATTATCTGTGATGTTTAAGAGATCAAGGGAGCTAGAAGAAGAGATTAGGGAAAGATTGGGTTCAATTGGATTTAAAATCTGATGCCAAAAAGTTAGCGTAATCAAAATGGTGCAATAATTTTTTATGAATAAATACCATCAAAAAATTGTTGCACCACTTCATTTTTGATCTTTAATGTATTTTTTTATTCATCCACAGGTATAATTTTACAACCAATAGCCTCCGCATATTTTAAAATACTTGCTAAATTTGGTGTAAAATCATTACCTATTTCCATACGTGATATATCTTGCTCTGACATTCCTGTTTTTAGTTCTAGCTCTTTTTCTGTTATATTCTTCTTTTTACGTATCTCTACAAGTTTATTTCTTAGTTCTAACCCTTCTTGCATTATTCTCTCCGTTTCAATATGTGCTAACTCATACTGTTTAAATTTTTCGACTGCTTCCGGATCATCTTTAAACATTTCCTGTAATTCTCTTGCTTCTTTTATTGGATCAACTAATTCAAATGGCATATAATCACCTCTTTATATATTAAATCCTTGTTCTTTTGCTCTATTTATAGCTGTTTCTAATTCAAATCGTTCAGCTTTTCCTTTTTGTTTTTGGCAAGCATGAAGAAAATATATGTTTTCATTGTCTTGTATAACATACATAATTCTATTTTTACTGAATTTTATCTCCCACAGCTTGCCTTTTAATTGTCGTATATCTAATTTTTGAATTGCTAAAAGCCCATATAAAATAATTTTGTGCCTGATATCATACCCTACTTTTCTTTCTTCAATAGGTAAACTACTTAAATATTCTTTTATTAAATTTTTACCTCCTGCTGTTATATAATCATGAATCTTAATGTTATCCTACCCCCTATTTAATATTATTATACAATATTAGTGTTTAAAATGAAAGGGTGCATCAATTTTTTGATGGTATTCATAAAATATGATTAATATGATAAAATAGAATTAATGATAGAGTCCATATGATTAAAAACTTATTTGGTTGTCCATACTGAAAAAAAGACTTTCTAAATCTCACTTAAAAGAAAGAATGGAGATAAATAATAATGCCAGCAAAAAGTACAAAAAAACTAAGAAAAAAATACCTTTAAACATGGACGAGATACTAAAAATGATGTTTAAGGTCTTTACAGCAAATATGAAAGCTACACTAAAATAGAAAAGGAGGCGATTCAGGTGGCTGAATCAGTATGGAGTTTTGATAAATGGCGAAAAGAAGGCAAAATTGAAGGCAGAAAAGCAGGCAAAAGAGAAAGAAATATTGAAATAGCTGAAAAACTTTTAAAAATGGGATTAACAATAGAACAGGTAGTGCAAGTCACAGAATTGTCTAAAGAAGAAGTTATGGAGATAAAGACACGATTAACAACAAATGGAGATGATTGGGTTTGAAATCTAAACGTTCAAAACATACCTTAATTGAAATTGTAGATTTAATCGGTGGTGGCACTCCAAAAACAAGCGTTACTGAATATTGGGGTGGTAATATACCTTGGCTATCCGTTAAAGACTTCAATAATGATAATCGTTATGTTTATTCTACTGAAAAAAACATTACAAAGGCTGGATTAGAAAATAGCTCTACAAAGTTATTAGTACACAACGATATAATCATATCTGCTCGTGGTACGGTAGGTGAACTTGCAATGATTCCATTTCCAATGGCGTTTAATCAGTCATGCTATGGAATCAGAGGAAAGCAAGACATTATTGATCAGACCTATCTATATTACTTTCTTAAGGATAGCATTAATATACTGAAAAATCAAACCCATGGGTCAGTTTTTGATACAATAACAAGAGATACTTTTGCCAATATATATATTGATCTACCATCCCTAAATGAACAACAAAAAATTGCTAATATATTGAGTTCCATAGACAATAAAATCGAGAATAACACAAAGATAAATCATCATTTAGAGCAGGCGGCACAGGCAATTTATTTACAGATGTTTTCTGATTCAAGTTGCTCTCCACGTGGAACATTGTCTGAATTAGTTGAATTTAAAAACGGGAAATCACGTCCAACCGAAAGTGGTAATATCCCAGTTTATGGAGGTAACGGTGTATTATCATATACAAATTACAATAATGTTGAAAATGCTGTTGTGATTGGACGTGTTGGAGCTTACTGTGGAAGCATTCATCTTGAAACGAGTTCCTGTTGGGTCAGTGATAATGCAATATTTGCAAAATCTAAACTAGGAGATATGGAATATTTTGATTATTTTCTTCTCAAGAGCTTATCATTGAATACCCTACACATTGGAACAAGTCAACCGCTTCTAACACAAGGGATATTAAATGCTATCGAAGTTCATGTTCCTGAAGTGAAAACCATAAAACACTACAATTATGTGGTTTTACCCTTATTTAATCGTATTAAAAATGCTTTAAATGAAAATACCTATCTTGCTACTCTGCGTGATGTGTTGCTTCCACGCCTAATGTCCAGTGAGCTTTCCGTCGCTGATATTGCTACTAAATGATAAATTGTCACCTTCTCATATTTTTTACATATAATACCAAAAGGAGGTCAACCCCATGCCTTACACCGAAGCCGACTACGAAAACGCAATTATCGAAGTATTCCGTGACATTTTAGGTTACAATTACGTCTATGCCCCAACCTTAGCACGAAATGAATACACCAACCCTCTCTATACGCTTGAACTTCATAATGCTTTAAAGCGTATCAATCCCACACTCTCAATAGTTGCTATTTACGATGCTATTTACAAGCTTCGTAGTTTCGAAGGTGAAACGATTTTGCAAAAGAACATCCAGTTTATGAACTACTTACAAAACGGCATCTCAGTGAATTATTTTGAAAAAGACGAAAATAAATTCGCTCTGGTTTACCTCGTCGATTATAAAAACATTGAGCGAAACTCATTCACCATTGCAAACCAGTGGACGATTATAGAAAACAGCAAAAAACGCCTGGACCTCATTGTATTCCTCAATGGCATGCCTTTGGTGATTTTCGAGTTAAAGTCGCCCTCTCGTGAGGAAACTGACTCTAGCGAAGCGTTCCTTCAGTTGCGCAATTATATGCACGAGATCCCTTCCCTTTTCATTTATAACGCATTCTTAGTCATGAGCGACCTTGCTGTTTCTAAAGCTGGAACTTTAACATCTGATGAGGATCGCTTTATGGAATGGAAAACAAAGGATGGCAGCTATGAAAATACACAGCACGCTGGATTTGATACTTTCATTGAAGGAATGTTCGATAAATCACGGTTTCTGGACATTATTAAAAATTTCATCTGCTTTTCTGGGAATATGAAGATACTTGCTGCGTACCATCAGTATTTTGCAGTGCGCAAAGCAATTGATTCTACATCGCAAGCGACTAAAACAGATGGAAAGGGCGGTGTGTTTTGGCATACACAAGGGAGCGGCAAGTCACTATCCATGGTATTTTATGCTCACCTTTTGCAGGAAGTGCTGAATTCGCCAACCATAGTAGTTTTAACAGACCGTAATGATCTTGACGATCAGCTCTTTATCCAATTCACTAAATGCGCAGAGTTTCTACGTCAAAAACCAGTACAAGCCAAGAATCGCATCAACTTAAAGGAATTGCTCGCCGGACGACAAGCAAACGGAATCATATTTACTACGATGAAAAAGTTCGAAGAATCCTCAGAAGCTCTCTCTGAACGTCAAAATATTATCGTCATAGCAGATGAAGCACATCGCAGTCAATACGGGCTTGAAGAGAAGGTAGATGCTAAAACAGGTCGCATCATCCTTGGAACTGCAAGGATCATCCGAGATAGCTTGCCAAAAGCCACTTATATTGGTTTCACCGGTACACCGATTTCTAATAAAGACCGTTCCACCATAGAAGTATTCGGCAATTATATCGATATTTATGATATGACTCAAGCTGTAGAAGACGGTGCAACACGACCGGTTTATTATGAGAGCCGAGTTATCCACTTAAAATTAGACGATAAAGTCTTGCAGCTTATCGATGCTGAATACGATATTATGGCACAGAATGCTGAGGAATACATCGTTGAGAAAAGCAAAAAGAAGCTTGGACAGATAGAAAGCATTCTCGGTGCAGATCAAACCATAACTGCTCTGTGTGAAGATATCATAAAACACTATGAAGATAACAGGCAAAATGAGCTTACAGGTAAAGCGATGATAGTGGCTTATTCTCGCTCTATTGCCATGTCTATCTACCATAAGCTTCTGGAGCTATGCCCTGAATGGATAGAAAAAATTGGTGTTGTAATGACTGGAAATAATAAAGATCCTGAAGAGTGGCATAGCATAATTGGGAACAAAAGCTTTCGTGATAAGATGGGAGAAAAATTCAAAAATGACGATGATCCACTGAAAATCGCTATTGTCGTCGATATGTGGCTTACTGGTTTTGATGTGCCAAGCCTTGCCACTATGTATTTTTATAAACCAATGTCTGGACACAATTTGATGCAGGCAATCGCTCGTGTTAATCGCGTCTATAAAGATAAAGAAGGCGGTTTAGTTGTGGATTATGTTGGAATCGCTTCGGCATTAAAACAAGCTATGAACGACTATACAAGCCGTGATAAAAACAATTACGGTGATACAGATATTTCTAAAACTGCCCTGCCAAAGTTCATTGAAAAATTAGAAGTCTGCCGAAATATATTCTATGGATTTGATTATTCAGGTTTTATTAAAGATAATGCGACAAATCTATCCCGGGCTAAAGCAATTAGCGGCGGTGTGAACTTTCTTTCAGGTGCCAGTAATGAAAACTTAAGAGAACTGTTTGTTAAAGAAGCATTGCTTCTACATCAGGCATTGTCACTCTGTCGTTCTTTACTTAATTCTGATCAGCGATTTGAAGCAGCTTTTTTCGAAGCAGTTAGAACACTCTTGACCCGGATTATAAGCGAGGACAAACCTCTATCCCTTACAGAAATCAATAACCATATCAATGAACTGTTAAAAGCAAGCATTAAGAGTGAAGGTGTAATCAATTTGTTTTCAGACGTGAATACTGGATTTTCTATTTTCGACTCGAAGTTTCTTGATGAAATCTCCAAGATAAAAGAGCGAAACCTTGCTGTAGAAATTCTGAAAAAACTCATAGCCGAGCAAGTATCAATATACAGGAGGACAAATGTAGTAAAATCAGAGAAATTCTCTGAAATTTTATCCAGATCAATGAAAGCTTATTTGAATGGTATGATCTCTAATGAAGAAGTCATCATGGAACTCTTAAAAATGGCAAAGGATATGACCAGTGCAAAGGAAGAAGGTAATGAACTTGGTCTATCAGATGAGGAGCTGGCTTTTTACGATGCATTGACTAGACCGGAAGCTGTTAAAGATTTTTACCAAAATAAAGAACTCGTAGCTATGTCTCGGGAACTTGCTGATATGCTTAGAAAGAATCGAACCATCGATTGGCAAAAGAAGGAGTCTGCTCGGGCTGGGATGAGGCGCATGATTAAGAAATTACTTAAGAGATTTAATTATCCTCCAGAAGGAATGGATGATGCTATTACTACTGTTATAGAACAATGCGAAATGTGGACAGATAACCAAATATAAAGAAGAAAGATAATTGAGCAGGCATTTCAACTATAAGATATAGTGAAATCAAAATAGGTCGCAATAAACATCAAACAACTGCCAATATAGGTTTCAAACAGCAAATTTGGGCTGCGGCTGATATATTTACAATATTTACAATAAATTTTGAGAAATGGCAACTATTGAACAATGATATCAACAGCATTATAATATTATTAGAAAGTTATTGAAAGAGAAGTGATTTTATGGAAACATTGAACGAGCAAATAAAAAGAGAATATGGGAACAGAGAGAAAAAGGATTTTTTTGATGAAAGGCAAAGGGAAGAATTATTACACACGCAAGCTGCTTTGATGCGTGTTGCCAAGAAAATGGGAAGACCCCTGTCACAAAGAGAAGAAATGAGCATTAACATTTAATTAGTGTAACCAAAATAGGTGCAACAATTTTTTGATGGTATTTGCTGCACCTCTTAATTATTTTATGGATTCATAAAAAACTGCTATATCATAAGGATCAAGGACATCGGAACCCAGAATCCTTTTCCACTCAGTGTTTGGCATAATTCTAACTGCCTTATCGCTATGGTTGAGCGCAAAATAACATTTCCCATCTGCAGCTACTCTCTGTACAATCTCTACACCCTTTTGACTCTTAAGAATGGGTTCAATATGGCAGTTTGTTGAGATTATATCCATAATACCATTCATTAATCTCTCATCAGGCTCGAATCCGATATAATAAGCATCGCCCTTTCCATATGCGTTTACTGTAACAGCAGGAGTTCCTTTATAAAATTCTTCATCATAAAAAGCTATAGCTTTAGCAAAGTTAAGATTTATTATGTCGCACCATTTTTGAGCCTTTCCTAAGATTTTATCGCCTATGGTAACTTGTACGCTTAATTTAAGAAAGCAATCATAATCAAGTATTTCAATTCCCAATAGCTCACTGAATGGACCAGGCAGCTGAGATTCCGAAAAGCAAACATTGTTTTCATCTTTAACCCCTGTCCGCATAGTCATTATGAGGTTTCCACCGTTTTTCACATATGTTTTAAATTTTAAAGCAATATCTTCATCGGATAAGAACTGCAGCGGAGCAATTAAAAGTCTATACTCCGAAAAATCAGACTCATAAGAAATAAAATCCACAGGTATGTTTCTTTCATAAAAATACGCATAATATTTTATTAGCTGCTTAGTATAATTTAAATCTGGATGATGTGGCTGTATTTGGAAAGCCCAGTTTTGATCATATGAAAATAGTATTGCCACATCTGACCTATTTTTAACGCCTCTTATTTTTTGCATAACAGGATGGAGCTCTGAAATGGTTTTTTTAATTTCATCATATCGTCGTCCTGGAATTCCACTGTGTGGCAATATCCCGTGCCAATACTGCTCTGTTCCAAAAAGACATGTACGCCATCTAAAGTAAAACACAGCATCAGCCCCATGTGCTATGGATTGCGCAGTCCACAACCTAAGCTGACCAGGTCTTGGTGTTTTCCCCATTATTTCCCATCCTGTAGGACCAGCTTGCTGCTCTAATATCCAAAAAGGTTTATCTTTAAGTCCTTCAATAAAATCCAGGTTAGCAGCCAATTCAGAGGAAGGCGTTACTGCAGGATCTTCAAGCCAAAACCCGCTTGGATACTGATCGTGGCTGACAAAGTCTAAATTTTTAGCCAAGTTGAAATAGTCTGATTTGTCGTAAAAGCCCATAAAATTATGAGTTATAAATTTATCAGGGCATATGCTGCGTATGATATCAATTTGCATCTGCTGAAAATCTATAATTAAATCTGAGCAAAAACGTTTCCAATCTAAGAGCAAAGATGGATTATGACTGTTTGGAGTAACCTTTGGTGCTGGAATCTGATGGAAATCACTATAAGTTTGACTCCAAAAGACCGTGCCATAGCTTTCATTTAGTTTCTGTATGGTTTTGTATTTATTTTTAAGCCATTCTTGAAATCCAGATTGACAGTTTTCGCACATGCATAATTCTTTGTGGCTATTTCCAAGCTCATTATCTATCTGCCAGCCGATTACAGCATCATTGTCTCTATAATGTTCAGCAATTTCATTGACGAATCTAATAATATGCTCCCTATAGCTTTTATTAGACATACATACGTGATGTCGCCCACCAAAGCCCATTCTAATGCCTAATTCATTTACTGGAAGAATTTCCGGATTCCCTTCTATTATCCATGCTGGTGGCGCAGCTGTAGGTGTACCTAAAACCACTTTAAGCCCATAGCTCTTGAGAATTGATATAGCATCATCAAGCCATTCAAAACAAAAATGATTAAGCTCTGGTTCCATCTTAGCCCATGAAAACTCCCCCATCCTCACTGCATCAAAACCAGCTTCTTTCATGAGTATAGCATCGGTGTCCCATCTATCCCGAGGCCAATGCTCAGGGTAATAATCTACACCAAAAAAAACATTATTTTCTATCATTTATTTCCCTCATTTTTGATGAACCAACAATTGAAACATAAATTAATATCAAAAGCAAAGCTTTTGATATTAATTATCCATAACTATTCAATATTCATTGTTCAATGTTCAATGTTCACTCTTCACTGTTTCACGGGCATCAATTTAGACAATTCCATAGCGACACCCTTAGGATTTCTAGTCTGAATCAAGACGATCCCCGGACCTCTAAATCTACACACAAGTCCCTCACCAGAAGTAAAAGATGAAATCCAACCTTTAGAAGAAGCTTTTTCAATAGTATAATTCATATAGCTCGGCCATGCGACTAAATGATGATTATCTATAATAATCTGCTCTGATGGTTCTAAATTAATAGCATGAATTGCACCTAGAGAACTCACAAACACTTTTCCTCTACCGGATATGTTTAAGACAAAAAAACCTTCTCCAGAAAAAAGCCCTCTAGATAAATTTTGCATCTTAGTGGATACCTGAATAGACGATTCTCCTGCAAAAAAGCCATCCTTTTGCACAGTCAATTCATAGCTGCCATCCAAATCTATATCTATGATATCACCTAATACTGTAGGAGCCAGGAGTATATCCCCATCGCCCCTTGCAGCTGTTAGATTTTGAAAGAAAAACTTTTCACCAGCAAGCATCCTGCCGAGTCCAGAAAGAACACCACCTTCTAAATTACCAGTAACATCGATAGTATCTTTCATAGTGACCATTGCATCTGATTCTGCTTTAAAGCTTTCGCCTCTTGTTAAATAAACCTTTAAAGCCGGAAATGCTCCTTTGTATAAAATTTCGTACTTCATGATAAATTACACTGATAAGCCAAAGCTTCTACATAGAGCAGCAAGACCACCTTGATAACCGCTACCAACTGCATTAAATCTCCAATCATTATTATGCTTATATATCTCACATACCACAATTGCAGTTTCAATGGAAAAATCTTCTGCTAAATCATATCGGAGTAATTCGGTACCTGTTGCTTCATCCACTAACCTGACGTATGCATTTGAAACCTGACCAAAATTTTGTCCTCTTTCTTTAGCTTCAAAAATAGTAACTGTAAAAGCTATCTTTTTAATATTTTCAGGCATTTTAGAAAAATCCACCTTAATCTGTTCGTCGTCTCCTTCACCTTCACCAGTCCTATTATCTCCGGTATGAGTCACAGATTTTGAAGGATTAGTTAAATTATTATAAAATATAAAATCATTCTCATTTTTAACCATTCCATCTTCATTGCACAAAAAAGCAGATGCATCTAAATCAAAGTCAAATCCACCGCTATATTTATTAGTA
>Ga0209629_10002877_pt1 | contig 11979 bp, 10 predicted proteins | sample TergutCu122P5_FD_187286 | JGI IMG/M metagenome (GOLD analysis project Ga0209629, IMG submission 187286) | Cubitermes ugandensis P5 segment gut microbial communities from Kakamega Forest, Kenya - Cu122 P5 (SPAdes) (version 2) | ecosystem: Host-associated > Arthropoda: Insects > Digestive system...
CGACCATAGTGTGGTCAGAATATGTCAGCAAACTCGACTATACTCTTTTAATAATAAAATGAAATATTTCACCTGCGGCTGGCTTTGTCTGTTTCGTGGGACTGCTGTTCAGGAACGCGATGTCGTCGAGTGTGATACGTTTGAGACAGGTTCGTCAGTCCTGAATCACGCGTCCTGCATTGGAGAAGTTTCCCTAAGAGGCAGCACTCAGTGCTGGGTTGGCGTGAATGAATTTAGCTAACTTGGCAATACATGCGAATGCTTCCTCTAATGTACATCACCAAGCAAGAAGATCGACAACGTACACGTTGCAGCTGGAGAAGATTCATTGTCGGATGAATCACCTGACTCATCAAAGTTTCTCATATTCTCAGTCTCATCCGAAATTCGTGGTTGTATACAGTTTTTATCCACGTCAAAATATTGGCACGGATATCCGCGGACTTTTTGACGGATATCCTTATCCGCGTAGGGTTTCGCCTGTCACCACGGCATGGCTTGTCCTCAGGTTGCTGATAAAGAAGACGGCTCCAGATGTGGAGGGTAAGCAGTCGCGATGAGCTGACAAGGAGTTCTGGGCGGAACAAGATATGAAATACGTTGAGGTTCTCGCGGCATTCTATTTGTGACGCCGTGTAGCCTGATAGATAAGATCTTAGATAACTTTTCTTTCCTGACGATGGAGTCACCAGGTCAATCAACTAGCCAATATCACACGTCCACGAAACAGTGCTCCTGAAATGGGTCTCCAGGGGCCGAGTATATTCTTCTCAGTAGGACATGGTTTTCTTTCATTCAGGATTTTCCTAGCCTTAAGGTGGGCTCGAGATTTTCCGCACCTGTCTAGACCGGCCTTGAGACCCACCCAGCCTCCTGTACAGTGGGTACCGGGTCTTTCCCGAGGCTAAATCAGCTGGGGCGTGGCGTTGACCACCCACCCCATCTAGCCCCGAGGTTAAAGAAGGGGTGGAGCTGTACCTCTCCTCCCAGTTTGGGCCTTCAAAGACTGTTACAGGGTGAATTTAACTTTAACTTTATTTTATATACTGAAAGAAATATAACTCACCAATACACAACTTCATGGTAGCGATTATGCCGGCAGCTACATGTTTCGGCCATAATCAGGCTGGGTATATCGGAAGTGTAAAAAGGAAAATTATATATCTGTATCCTTACGTATAGTTAAATAGCTTTGAGGTGTTATATTTTTCCACTAAGTATTCCTCAAGCTCAACGGAGCGCCACACCTGGAAATTCTAAACAATAGTCGCGCGAACAGAACAGTTTCAGAACTTAAATAGGAAGTTATGTAAGTGCAATACCAATATTTATTTAAATAAAAAATGCCTCCGAAACATTTTAGAACTATAAACACCACTTCTTCTTCCTCTTCTTGGTCTTCTTCTTCTGAAATTACAACCCTACATGGGTTTCGGTCTTATGCACCAGATCATTCCAGGCTTTTCTATCTTTAAAGATTTGGACCCAATTTCTCAATTTTAGTTTCTTTAAATCTTTTATCGCTTCGTCTCGCCATCTATTCTTCGGCTGTCCTTTGGTTCTTACTCCTATACGGATCCAATCAGCAATCTTCTTAACTAGTATTACATCTTCCATTCTCAAAGATGTCTCGGTCATTTTATTCTCTCTGCTTTTATAGATTTATCGATATCTTCTCATTGTATCAATTACTCCAGTTCGTTATTATTTCTTATTCTCCATTCTTCCTTACACAGAATTGGAGTAAAGATCTTCCTTAATATTTGGCTTTCAAAAACTAATAAATTATTTATTATTTACGCCCCGTACAGACAATGTCCAGGTTTCAAATGCGTTGGTAACCCCGGATTTATCAATGTCGTGTAGTTCTTCCTTTTAGTATATTTGCTAAGTAATTTAGAGGCCATTAAACCTTTTTATGCATAATGGGGTCTATTTTTTAATTATGTGTGTTATTTCGTCTGATATGCTATTATCATCATTTATTATTGATCCTAAATAAGGAAAATTACAGACTCTTTGAAACCTATACCTTCCTGTTGTTATCTGCTGACATTGATTTTGCGCCTTCTTACGTATTCTCCTATATTTTGAGTGATTATCTGTCCTGTTTATTGTGCTGTATTATGTAATACCTGTAATGCTTGTTCCAAGGCTTTGAGATTCCTAGATATTACGACCACAGCACCTGCATATGCATCGATATGTACCATTTTAGTGGACATAATTAGCCTGATACTTAATTTATTTATAATACAACCCAGTACTAAGTTAAACACAATATGTACGGCTACAGAGATATAATTTTCCTTTTTTACACTTCACATATGCACAGCCTGTTGATGGCTACTTTACGCAGTCGAAACACGTAGCTGCCGACATAATCGCTACAATAAGGTTGTGCAATGACAGCTATATTTCTTTCGTTATGTATTCTAGAAGCACAAGGCGATGCCACACTTTGAAAAATAACGTTATTCTTCTTATTCTTTAGTATTCCAGCTCCAAATGTTACCACGAAGTGTGTCTACAGGCCTAGTACACACCTGCAAACATTGCTGCCAAACAGTGTGTCCAGACACTCGACTCTGTCCTCGGACATTCAGCAAACAGCCGGTACACACTGTTTCGCATCCACACACCTTACCAATCGGCCAGTTAAAGACTGTCATGTGCCTGGAGCTACCAATTACCTATGTTCCCTGCAAATCTGCGTTTTCGACGACAGTAGTGTCTTACCTGTTCCTCCACCACACGTCACAACCTATCTGCCAGCCACAGTATCACAGGCATCAACATTTATTGCGGTATTTGAGCTCCGTTGATTGCATGTCTCACAAACGGGGCGGCGAATGCAAAGTCTTCACCAAGAGTCAGGGCATTCGCACTTGTCCACATTCTGAGCACATTCTTCAGCTTTAGAGCAGGACAGAGTGATGGTATGTTTCAAAACATGTCCGCAATTTAAACGCCATGCTTTGTATTCCACTTCCAAAAGGATACAAGCAACACTCATTATTGTTTAAGAACTTTCTTCCAACAGGCGGCACATAGCCCATTACAGCGAAGTAAATTTATTTACAAACTGTGTGCAACAATTGATTTCCAACAATGTTGGTGTGTAGGTCCCTTAGGGGGTCCGCCAGTGGACACAATTTTTGGGAGTGTTTCGCGAAAACAGACTTCGTTTGGAATCCGCCATACCATTAGTGTCGAGAAACATTGCCCTACACGATTGTTCGTGTGATGGCGCGACTAAGTGCCAACCCTTATATCTAGTAACATCTGGAAGAACTTGTTGCGTTGTCTTCGCCCGTGTTGCAAGCTGACATTATGTGAACTAACTTGCTGCCACTCTGTAGTTTGTATCAGACGTGGCTAACTGCAGACTTGATAAGCTTCGGCTTGCTGCAGGGTCTCTTTAGTGTAGCGCGTTATAAAAATTAGAACCGCCTGTGAACATTTCAAGGGTATTAAGACAAAGCCGAGAAGCGAAAAGGACTGGGGCACAACTTACACAGGCGCACCGAACTAGCCCGATGCTTCGACCCACCGATGCCGCGTCCTCCCACAGTACCATGCACCACCCCGTCTCCACTCTTACACACAGCGAAAATAAACATCTCTCCCCTTTTCTTCTATATATATATATCCCTCAACCTTTTCCCTAGCTATTTTGACTTGGACGCTCGGCCCTCTCCAGCCAACGCCGTCTCCCAGGGGCTCATTTGTAGAGCCGTGGCCTTGCACTCTGTTTCTTTATCTGAGTAATTCGCGCTGATTGTCTCCAAATCTGAAGAGGGAGCCAGTACGTTCCTTCGAAAATACGGTAAATTTCTAACAACCTACACGGCGTCATGCTCTAGAAGAGACATTTTTTAGTTAGAACCGTGCAAACTTAAATTGCACAAGTTAGGTATGAGTAAGGTAACATCACTGGTGCGTCCACTCTCTTTTGTTGAATTACCTAGAAGACTTATTGAGAAAATATAGGATATTGGACATGAAGTTCTGCGTGAAGCGTGTTTCGTTTCGTTAAATATTTAGCAAGCACATTCGAGATATGTGCAGAAATGCGTATGGGTCCACGTGTAAAGTAATTATCCATTACTGTCCGCTTTTAATCGCAAATGACATGCGTTTACACATTTCGGTAAAACATTCAAATACAAAAACTCCATTAAAATCCTTTCCGTGGCTCTCAGATTTTTACTTGCGGACAGACGGACACACGGGGAAAGCCATCAGGCACAGGTATTCCAGTTTTTGTTGCGAACGAACAAAAAAAAAAGATCGTGACTGGGCTTCAACCTGAAATTTTTCGGCATGGTTTACACTCTTTACCACAACAAATGTGTTTTAGATGATCCAGCTCCTCTAAAACTATGACATGTTCAGGACAGCCCACATACAGCATGCATTCTATTTGTCTGAACAGAAACATAATTTGTCAGTCCTGTAAGACTTACCCGTTTGAATTCCAGCAGCAGGGGGCGTGTTAACTCTATCCTCGGCCTGTCAATTTTCTTGATTGCAACTTTAGTCCCCTGAAACATAAACATTACAAAAGATTAATATGTAATGTGGCTCCTACTGCGTGTTTGGAAACACAAAATGACTTGAATTACAGGGAAATAATGCTGTTTGTCCTAGGGTCAAGCTTAATGTACGTACAAGCGAACAGTTAATAAGATACGAGGAAACTTAACATGGCCCTGCAGCGCTTCAGTCTATGAAGGGAATATAGAATGTAAAGCCGACGACTAATTATACAGGAAGTTTACTGCCGGCGAGCAGACGAGCCTGTGTGGGCCATCAGCGTGGCTTGCTGGCTCTGCGTAACTCTCTACAGAAATCTCTCTGAACAATTTAATTTTGCAGTAACTAACAAACTCCACGGGACAGAGATATCACTGTGAACACATTTTCTGTTTTTAATGGAACATGTTGGTTCGTTACCGCGTTCAAAAGACCTCGCCATTGCACAGTATGTGAGGCGCAATGAATCCAGCGCAGACCTTACCAATTTTTGTGCACACGTCGCCACCACAATAAATGTTCGTGGTATGATATCAAAGCTTCATTCTGTCACGTTTCTAAGACGAATGGTAGGTAGCACGGAGATATTCACGACACCGACAGCTAAACACTGATTTCGTGGGGTACACTTTTCGCTTACATTTGACAAAATCCAAAGAAGAAATTTCTCCACCCCAGAATTTCGCAAGGTCCTCCTGTGTTATTTTCAGCAGGAGGCAATGAAGTACACTTAACTTCTAATGTCATGATGTTTAAACCATGCTTCGCAAATTAAGTTCTTATTAAGCAAGTATACACGGACAAATAACAAATATATATTTTGTTGCAAACACACAAATTTGTCGGAGTAACTTAAGTTCGAAATGCAATTCAATCACTATGCACCATTTTCTTCTCCAAACAGCCTTATTAGTTGTAGTGTTTTCTTTCGGTCTAGAATGAACTGCTTCACAACATAAACTGCGCGATAGCAGTGAAGTACAGAATGACTAATTATCGTTGTATACTTGTCTAATAAAACGTTATTCTTGTCGTCATGTTTAGAATTGGATTAATAAGGCTGTAAGACATAAGGGCATTCACATTTGATGGAAAGGTTGATGTTGGATTATAATTCTGATCTTGTTTTAGACTGTCCACTGCGCAGTAGGCCACGAAGTTTAATTATGTGTGTTGGTGGCGTGTCATGAAAAGGGAAGATTGTTTTTATTGAAGCAATTAATATCCTAGAAACTGCTGTCGTAAAACTTAGGAGAAGTCTGTATCTTCTTTAGAAAACTGCATGAGTACAACTCAAAGTGACCGTGTTCAATAAGGAAAACGCCAGTAGAATCGAACACAGTGAAAGTACAAATAATGTTATGCCGTCTTACCAGGAGAGACAATTGTTTGTTCAACTGGCTCAAACAAACTGTAAGAGCATCGGAAACAAGCAGGGATGTAACAAGTCTGACTTAGAGGAAAGACGAAAAGACAACCCAAATCATTAAGAGTTTGTTAAAAAGAAAGGCTTTGTATTTCTTAGAACTTCACATGAATGTTTCATGTTGTTAAGACATATTATGATTTTGTTTTCTCTCGCTATTCTGTTAATTCGTAAAGAAGGCATTTTATGAACCCCGAAGGAGTAAAATAAAGGAGTCACTTTAGGCACGGAAATATACAGATAATTATCATTTGAAATCACAAATGTACATATATATTATTATCTGAGATCACCGAAATACATTATCATTTTAAGCTACGAACATACGCACATAAACATTTCCCCAAATTTCCGTGACTACTTGTCGGTGTGGAAGAGAATTTACGCTCATACAGCTGTTCAACTACATGTATGGAGTGTAGATATCAGCTTTTTGTAAATTTATAAAAAGATAAACAACGTACGTGTAAAAGTAACGCTGTAGCGCTTTTCCATAATGTTTATATCTCCTCGGCTCTCCTGAGAGCCTCATACTGTTTGACTCTAAGAGAGGGTTTTATGGCGATTTAATGTCACCGGTAACAATAAACCTACTTGAGTTATCATGTAGAGTAGGGTGTCCGATAATTTTGTCCGATTTCAACTAAATGTGGAAGAAATCCTCAAGAGATTTTCATAAAATTCCTCAAGATAAAATTTCATGTAAATCTATCACGTGGGATCCATGATGATACGTGCGGAGAGACGAATATATGGAAGAACGGACGGACGGACGAACGGACGGACGAACATATGGAAGTTTCGGTCGAAAAGAGCGCTTTTGTGACGATTTAATGTCGTCGACAACAATAAAACCAACTCAGGTATTCATGTAAAGTGCACAATATTTTTGACCGATTTTAACCAAATTTGGGCTTTCGTGTCAGATTTTCATAAAAGTCCCTAGTATCAAATGTGAGCAACCGATATTTGAGGGCAGACGACAGAGAAATGGACGCACGTGGCGGAAGTAATAAGCGCTTTTCGCGACAATGAGAACGCGACTAATAAGCACTCACTTTTAGCTTAAATAGCTTGTGAAATCACAATCTCGAGAAAATCGACAGGACAAGCTGCCTGACACTTAAACACTCAACCATCGAGAGCACAAAAAATATTATGTTATCCTTCGAGATTTAACAGTCACAAATGTCAATGGTTGAAACGTGTACCAACCCAAGACAAACATTTTTATTGTTATATAATTTCAAACCGTGAGTCGACAAAATCGTGTCGCGTTGCATTCAATCCACCATTTTTTTTTTTTGCAATGTACTGTAACCAGTCACGGACCTCAGTTCGAACTTTCGACCAACTTCTAGGGATAAGACCAATATAAGCTGGACACTGCTGACACTAGATCGAGTTACATAGAAAGAAAAGCGATATAACAGTGGTTACGAGCTAAGCCTATCATCAACAAATAAAAATTCGAATATTCAGTCTATGAAAACTCTATATTTATTATGGCTTAGCTACATGTTTCCGTCCATATTTGGAAGTTCTACAGACGATGTCATAGAACTTCTAAAAATAAAGTCGAAAGCTCACAAGCGTTTGTGATATCTCACAATTACGAATCATTCACTACAGTTGTCATCCTTACTGATGTCATTATACGAGGGTTGGAACTTTAATAGTGGCAACTATTTATTTACAACTGATGGCTTAAGCCCTTGTGACTTCGACTTCATTCCTAAGATGAAGGAACCACTTCATGGCATTCGCTTCAGAACTGTTCCAGAGATTCTTCAGGCGGTAGACCGATCCATTCGAAGTATCAACACAACAGGCGCTGCTAAAGGTAACCTACGACTTCCACATCGCTGGCAACGGGTTGTACACAGTGCTGGTGACTACATTGAAGGACAGTAAAACTTCGAAACATGTATCTATTTTGTATCAGTTGTAAATAAATAGTTGCCACTATTAAAGTTCTAACCCTCGTAGTAGCTATTATGTGTTTTGTTTTATAAAATTATTTATTACTAAAATCAGATTAACAAATCAGAATTTATGAAACCAAAATTTCCAGTATACCAACCTCTGCTTGTTTGATTGGTTTCTGGTCTTGTTAAGATTTGTGTGGTTAAATTCGAGCGTGTATGGGTGTATTTCTTTCGTTGCGGATTATACTAAGTCCGATGTTAAAGTTGTCTCTTCACGTAGATTAAACATTCAGGTACTCTGTTATTTATTTTTGTCTTCGAAACTGTTCACATATATTTCTTCTTACGGCAGTCCGGTATATTTATATACAGTCTTCCTTTCGTACATAAATCATGTTTCAACCACACACGTTGATCTCAAACTGATGCCGCGCAAGTGTACTTCCTAGTACAATTGCTTTAAAAATTTGTCTTGCGTGTATTGTATTTGTCTTGCGTGTATTGTTGTATTTGTCTTGCGTGTATTGTTGTTATTTGTCTTGCGTGTACTGTTGTCATCTTATGTGTATTTGTTTTATCTTATATGTATTTGTTGTACCGTATATGTACTTGTTGTACTATGTGTGTATTGCTGTTCTTATTTTAGATGCCGGACTGCGGGCTAGAAGTCAGTATCCGGAAGGTCCTGCGACCGACCACCTCGACACAGGTTTTTTTTGTTGTTGGTTTCTCTGTGTCTACAAGCGAATGCTGAGATGGTTCCCCAGTTTCCAAGTTGCTACTACATGCCTCTCATGAAGCCCTTCCGACTTAAATTCCCTAGTTACTTTTTTTTATTTGTGTATATGTAAAATAACCACTGCCACCGGGTGATAACCCAATTGCAGTTAATAAATATTATTATTATATTATTACAGTTTGAAACTGTTTTTACTGTGCTATAGACACAGTCGTTTAGTTAGGCAGCAGACGCCCATTTGTAGATAGTCTGTGTGGCTGCACTGAATTGAAAGGATTTTCGACGTGCATTAGCAGCACTAAAGGTGAACATGGACGGATAAGTGGCTGAAAGCAAATCACGGAACTAAAGTTTACGAGCGCTGGGAGAAGCAAATAAGGAGAACAACCTCTCAAACGCTGAAAGTTAGCTGAGCTACGAAGGGCTTACACAAACAAATGTTCGAGTCTGGGAGTGTTGTACTAATGTTTCTGAAATTCATTAGCAAGCGAATTTATAAACGTATTCGTAGTAGTCAATGAGTGAACATAAAGCTAGATACGATTCGTAGGTGCAACATAACATTGAGGCTCGTTCGGATGTTTGCATCCTGGACACTTTTCAAATGGTCAAACACTTTCATCCACCGTGATAACACTTTCTATTATTGTTGACATACTGCACATATTGTAAAATGCTACTACTTTTATCATGGTATATTGTTAAATTTTTTGTCAAAATCATTATTCTGACGCCTACGGCGATGATGTTAAATTTATGGGTCACGCGTAACTTCATTTCTTTACCCCGCCGACATGTTTTGTGGGGCACACGGTGGCGCAGTTGGTTGAGGCACTGCGCTACAAATCGGAAGGTCGCGGGTTCGATTCCCGATGGTGTCATTGGAATTTTTCATTGACATAATCATTCCGGCCCTGGAGTTGACTCAGCATCTAATAGAAATGAGTACCAGGAATATTTCCTGGGGGTAAAGGCGGCCGGTGCGTAAGGCTGACAACCTTACCACCTTCATGTGCCGATTGTCTTGAAATTTGGGAGCCTCAACCTCCTGGAACCCTCAGGGCCTGTCCAGGCCTGTAACGGGACTGCTTTTTACATGTTTTTTTAATTTACGAGGTATGATTTAAGAACAGGACTTCGTGCATCATTTGTGGATATATTCATGAACTATCTACATACCAAATTTCATAACCGTAGATACAATAAATAATAAATATTATGATTGCATTTGTTTATTATCTTAATTACGTATCATGTAAATCCTACAAAGAAATTTGATATTATTATCGACTTTTATTGATTGTTATCGTTTACCACCGACGGCAACCATTGTAACGCTAGTAACTGAGGTAGTCATAACTGTACTTACATATTCATGTAATGTTCCTCTTATTTTTGTTCCCTTTTAACTAAATTTAATATTCTCGACAGTTTTCAGTAACACCACCAATACGAAGTTTCATGAAAATCCTTCCAGCGGTAGCCGAGTTGATCCACGCGGATGGATAAACGGTCGGATATACATGACGAAGCTAATAATCCGTCGTGGCAGATTTGCGAAAGCGCCTAGTATATCGCCGGTACATTATTGTAGCAGAATAACCTAAATTAAGGCGTTGTGTTCGTCGTTATTGTAGCCATACGTACAGCGCGCAGCGACATACAAAATCACCCCAGTAATTGCAAGCTACGTGTAAGAGCACTGAAATAAACCACACCATTTTTTCACTGTCTTACTATTGATATGCAACGTCAATCATCAAAGATACAAAAGCGGAACTTAGAATCGTCTCCCGAACATTTTCGGAGACAAGTTTCTCGTTCAACGGATGAAGATAGTGTTATAAGAATACGGGACAATTGCAGTGATGTGAAAAATGGGTTAGTACAAAGGACTTTTAAAATACATGGTTTCAAACACTGTAATCCCGAGAAATGTACTCTTTCGTCTATACATAAAAAGCACATGTGTAGAATGTGACGCACACAAGAACCCCACGCAGTTACCATTGACATTTAAACATCCGTCTTACAGTGGCACCGAAGCCTGTATCATGACGCAGAAGAAATTGTGTGAAATGATAGTAACCAGAAACTGACAGCTTGCTTTACGTCGGCGTCTGTTGTAAATCGCTTGCCCGTCAGGGGTCCGAAGTGGTGGAAATCACCGGGCGCGGGATCGGAAGAGTAGGGACGTGGGCCACAACTGATTTATTCTAAGCCCGCATAAAAGCCCCAGTGCTACTGCGGGGCAAATCTTCAATATCAATGGTGATTACATGGAGGGATAATAAGCCATCTGTTACGCACATGCCAGGTAAGCACTGAAGTGAGAATAAAACAGCATCAGAGTGTCTGGTACCTTGTTTTTCTTTTGAATAATGTAGTTATTGTGAAATTACAGTCATGACTCAAACTGGGTGAGCAGACATGCAGAACCAAGATTAACATACTCTCTGAAGCCTGCAATCTAAATAATAAGGCAGGTCCTTCCTCCCAAAGAACTCAGTCTATCTCCATTACAAAGATTAACCGACTACAGGTGTTTAGGGTATGCTGTTTATTGTAAGAGTAATAAAAAAGATGCAAATACACTATGTGGGTAAAAACGGAAGGTTTCTAACATCAGTTCAGGTGGAACACAGCGTTACCATAGTGCTCTAAAGGGTAACGTTCTGTGGAAACAAGAGTGAACTGTGGTTCCTTGTGTCACTCTAACAGTGTCAGCACTCACCTTGTAGAATCCCGTCGGAACGAACACTTGGCGATTCCCATCACCCAGGCTCAAGGCGTCTTCAGAGAATATTGTCTGGAAATGAGCAATTGGATTAAGTTGTTCAGGTGCTGACGTACTGCTGTTCGAGTTAATAAACTGCTATACTGTAAGGCATTATCGTAACAAATTACGACCCTCTCTCTGCACTTGTTCAACAACACTTCCACATCTTTAGACATTTATGTATACTTTATATATTTCCATAAAGTATAAAATGACAGAAAAATGGAGAGAACTGGTACAATTAATCGTCAATCACACACAATGAAATACAAGTTACTGTTATTTGTTAAAAATAACGGTGAGCACGGAGCTACATGTTTCGGCTCATGAGAGTCATCATCAGGCTTACAAATACGGTACAATTAAGATGAAGAATGTACAACTGTTAGCTGGACTATACATCGAGATCTCGTGTATGAGCCAAAGTTAGGCACATGTATGTACAATGATTAAATTAGATGTTCGACGCGTTCTGGTGGTGCAGGTCTACCTTGGTTACTGGCCTGGGTGGTAGGAAGGGCGGTCCGATGAAGCAATGCTTGGTCTATTGTAGGGATTTTTGTTCCTG
>Ga0209629_10002879_pt1 | contig 11979 bp, 12 predicted proteins | sample TergutCu122P5_FD_187286 | JGI IMG/M metagenome (GOLD analysis project Ga0209629, IMG submission 187286) | Cubitermes ugandensis P5 segment gut microbial communities from Kakamega Forest, Kenya - Cu122 P5 (SPAdes) (version 2) | ecosystem: Host-associated > Arthropoda: Insects > Digestive system...
ACGTTTCACATCGGGCACCCCGGCGGGCCACTCGAACCGGTCCATCGCCTTCGCGTGCCGCACGACCACGAACGGCACGCTGGGCCGCCCCACGGCGGCCGCGCGCTCAACCAGGTCGGCCTCGTCGGCATACGTCAACCGGGACCGGACGCCCGACAAGGGCAGCCATCGCACCTCGTCGACCTCGGCGGGGTGCGCGACGGGCCGGGGCGCGGCCGCGGCATCCAGGCGCGCCAGCCACCACGAGACCTGCTTGGTCGCCGCGCCGACCGCGTACGACAGCACGCCGAGCGGCTGCGACAGGCCGTCCGGCACGTATCCGGTCTCCTCGGCGAACTCGCGGACGGCCGCAACCGGCAGCGGCTCCCCGCCGTCCGGCTTGCCCTTCGGCAGCGTCCAGTCGTCGTAGGCGGGACGGTGGACCACGAGCACCTCGCGGTCGGCGCCCTCACCGCGCAGCGCAACCGCACCCGCGGCCAACAGATCAGTGGGCATGATGAACTCCTCGCGGGGTGATAGGGCTGTACCACCGGGGGAACCATCGTGCGACAAGGGGGGATCGTTCCGATGGCCGACCGCGTGGGTAGTGCTGGGCACCACGTTAGCGCATCATGGCCGGGCTCGGCCACTGCCCGAGGCGTGGCCCGCAGGCCGGGCGTCGTTGCGTCAAGGCCTATCCTGAGAAAGACGATCCGAGAGGGGAACCATGAGCGCATTGACGGAGCATTTCAGGCTGACGGACGGACGGAGCATCCCGAAGATCGGTTTCGGCACGTGGCAGACGCCTGACGACGTCGCCCCGGAGGCCGTCCGGACGGCGATCGAGGCGGGCTACACCCACATCGACACCGCGCGGGCGTACGAGAACGAGGCGGGCGTCGGGACGGGGTTGCGCGCCGCCGGCATCGCCCGGGAGCACGTGTTCGTCACGACGAAGGTGCCCGCCCAGTTCAAGAGCTACGACGAGGCGAAGGCCGCGATCGACACGTCCCTGAAGGAGCTGGACCTCGGCTACATCGACCTGCTGCTCATCCACGCCCCCAAGCCGTGGCCGCAGATGTTCACCGACGGCGCGCCCCGCTACTTCGACGAGAACCTGGACGTGTGGCTTGCGATGGAGAAGGCGTACGCCCGGGGGGACGTGAGATCGCTCGGCGTGTCCAACTTCGACGTGGCCGACATCCAGAACATCACGAGCCGCGGCGACGTCGCCCCCGTCGTGAACCAGATCCGGTTCCACGTCGGGCACACGCAGCCGGCCGTGACCGCGTACTGCCAGTCGCACGGGATCGTCGTCGAGGCGTACTCCCCGCTCGGCACGGGCAAACTGCTCGGCCAGCCGGATCTGGTGGCGATGGCCGCCCGGTACGACGTGAGCGTCGCGCAACTGTGCATCCGCTACACGCTGCAGAAGGACACGCTGCCGCTGCCGAAGTCGACGCATGCGGAGTTCATCAGGGCGAACACGCAGGTGGACTTCCTGATCGCCGACGCCGACATGGCCACCCTCGACGCCCTGACGGTCAGCTGAGCTAGGACGACTTGCCGGGCGTCGGCGTCGCGGCGGCCTTCTGCTGCTGGACGAGCTGCTGCAGGCCGGCAAGCAGGTCGGATGTGCTGATCGGGGTGACCGCCGATGCGCCGGACTGCAGGTCGAAGTTCGCCTTCAGGCCATTGACGAAGAACGCCGGGGTGCCGTTCACGCCGGCGGCGGACGCCTCCTGCTCCATCGCGGTCACGGTCGCAGCGGAGGCCTTCGTGTCGTAGCAGCTCTGGAACGTCGCCAAGGCGTCCCCGGTGATCCCGGCCTGGGTTGCGAACGTCGTCCGCAACTGCTCGTCGGTGAAGCCGACACCTTCGGCGGGCTGGTTGCGGAACACGGTGCTGTGGTAGGTCCAGAACGCCCCCACCTGGTTGGCGCACGCGGCCGCCTGCGCCGCGCGCTCGGACGAGTCGTTCTTGATGATCGCATCCCCGACCATCGTGCGCAGGTGGATGCGCAGGTCGATGTCGCCGGTCGCCGACAGCTGGCCCAGCGCGTCGCCGTAGATCTGCTCCGCCCGGGCGCACCACGGGCACTGGTAGTCGTCGTGGATCTCGACGACGGGCACCCCCGGCTTCACCGTCGTTGGGTTCACCTGGATGTAGTTCTTGAAGTAGATGGGCGTCGGCGGGGCGGTCGTCGTGGGCGTGGACGGCGCCGTGGTGTCCTGGTTCGCCGGATTCGTGGCGACCGTCTGCGCGGCCGGCCGCAGGGCGAGCACGACGACGGCCACCGCGAGGCCCACCGCGATCGCCGCGACAACCGCGAACGCGGCCTGCCAGGCGCCGGTTGCGGCGCGGATCGCGTCCCTCACGACCGGCGGTTGCTCCGGCCCGGGCGTCTCCGGCGGTGTCTTCGCGGGCGTCACCGCCTTCCCGGCGCCGTCCCGTGGTGCCTTGGGTTGCGCCTGCTTGCCTGTCGGATCCGGCGCGTCGGCCATGGCTCGTCCCTTCGTCGTTTCCCGTAGCCTACCGCGTCGGCCCAGTGGGGACGGACGCGGCGGGACGCTCCCCACCTCGGACGGGTGTGGCGGGCGGGGGCCGCGCCCACTAGGCTGGGGCGTAGGCACGCCTGCCGTGCCCCGACCCCTGCGAGGCAACCATGCACGTGCCGCCCCCCGACACTGCCACCCGGCAGCGTGTCGCCGTGCCCGTCCACCGCGCAGGAAGGAGGAACCCATGAAGATCATCACCGTGTGCGGGATGGGCATCGGTACCTCCGCCCTGCTCCGGATGACAACGGTGAACGCCCTGCGTGCCCTCGGCGTGGAGCACCAGTGCGAGGTCCTGTCCGCCGACATCGGGACGGCGCGCACCGTCGCCACCCCGCTCGACGTCGTGTTCACGTCCGCCGCGGTGGCCCAGCGCATGGGGCCGGTGCCGGCACGCGTCGTGATCATCCGCGACTCGACGAACCTCGCCGAGATCACCGCCCACGTCGCCGACCTGGCCTCGCCGCGCGCCCGCTAGGGTGGTCACGGCCCCGAAGGAAGAAGGAACCCGATGCCCGTCGCGGGCTTCATCGGCCAGCAGATACTCGCCGTACCGGCGTACCTGATCGGGGCGGTCACGGCGATCGGGCTGATCGTCCTCCGGCGGAAGGCCACGCAGGTGATCGGCGGCGCGCTGAAGGCCGCGCTGGGCTATCTGGTGATCGGCGTGGGGGTGGGCGTGGTCACCGCGGCGCTGGGGCCGGCCGGCGCCCTGGTGGTGCGCATGCTCGGGGTGGACGGGGTCGTCCCGCCCGAGGCGTCCCCGCTCGGGTTGATCTCGGCGGAGTACGGCGCGCAGGCCGCGTACGTCCTGCTGCTCGGGTTCGTCGTGATGCTGGTGTTGGCGCGCGTGACCCCGCTGCGGTACGTGTTCCTCACCGGCCACCACATGGTGTTCATGGCCGTGACGCTGACGGTGCTGCTGACGGGGGGGCTGCCGCAGGCGTCGTGGCTGGTCGTCGTGGTCGGCGGTTTCCTGCTCGGCGTGGCGATGGTCGTGATGCCGGCGCTCGCCCACCCGTTCACACGGAAGGTCACCGGCGACGACACGATCGCGATCGGCCACTTCGGGACGATGGGCTTCATCGCCGCCGGCTTCACCGGCTGGGTCGTCGGGAAGAAGAGCCCGTCGGCCGATGACATCGTGTGGCCGCGGAGCCTGCGTTTCCTGCGGGAGCCGATGCTGGCGATGGCATCGTCGATGGTGGTGTTGTACCTGGTCGTGGCCGTGTGGGGCCTGTTCGCGGTGCCGTTCCCGGATGCGGCGGCGGTGTTCGGCGCCTCACCGGACGGTGCGGGCGCGTACCTCGCGGCCGCGTTCGCGCAGGCGTTGCAGTTCGGCGTCGGCACGGCGATCGTGATGTTCGGCGCGAAGACCGTCCTGGGCGAGATCGTCCCGGCGTTCGACGGCTTGGCGGCCCGGCTCGTCCCCGGCGCGAAGCCGGCCCTGGACATCCCGCTGTTCTTCCGGTACGCCCCGAACGCCGTGCTGATCGGGTTCGTCGGGTCGTTCCTCGGCGGGCTGGCGACGCTCGTCGTCCTCACGCTCTGGCTCGGGCCCGCGTTCGGCCTTGTCGTGGTCCTGCCGGGCATGGCGATGCACTTCTTCAGCGGCGGCGGGGCGGGCGTGTACGGCAACGCGACGGGCGGACGCCTCGGCGCCCTGTGTGGCGGCTTCGTGAACGGGGTGATGGTCAGCGTCGTCACCGCGTTCCTGCTCATGCTCGTGCACCGCGCGGGGTTCCCGGGCAACCTCGTCGGCGGCGCGGACCTCGGCTGGTTCGGCTCCGCGATCGGGCTCGGCCTGGACGGCGGGCCCGTGCTCGGGGTGATCGTCGACGTCCTGCTCGGCTGTTCGATGATCTTCGGCGCGTCCACGTACCAGCGGCTGCTCACCGACCGCGGCTGGACGCCAGGCATCATGCGCGAGTACGCGCTGATGCGCCGCGGCGGCACGTTCGCGGGATAAGGAAGTGAGTTAAGCCGCGTGTATGCGGCTCAACTCACTTCCTTGGGGCGGGAATCAGCCGGGGACCACCGCCCGGGCCAGGTCGTCGACCTGATCGGCCAGGTACGGACCGACCCACAGGGCGTCGTTGTGGTCGGCGCCGGGCACGACGACGTACGCGTGCAGCTGCGGCGCCCGGTGGGCGACCGTGGCCGACTGGGGCTCCGGGACGAGCGAGTCGGCGCTGCCGGCCAGCACCGTGACGGGCACGTGCACGGCGGGCAGGTACGTCAGGGTCTCGAACCGGTCGCGCACCAGCCGGCCCGGAAGCCACGGGTACAGGACCTTGGCCATGTCCACCAGGCTCGTGAACGGGGAGCGCAGCAGCACGCCGGCGGGCGGGTCCGTCGTGGCCAGCCGCACCGCGACGGACGTCCCCAGGGACTCCCCGACGTACAGCGTCCGGCTCGCGGCGAAGCCATGCTCGCGCAGGTAAGTGGCGGCCGCGCGGGCGTCCCGGGCGAGCCCCGTCTCGGACGGACGTCCCGGGTTGCCGCCGTAGCCCCGGTAGTCGACCAGCAGCGTCGTGTAGCCACGATCCGCCAGGGCCTTTGCGGCGGACACCCGCAGCGCCCGGTTGCCGCCGTTGCCGGGCAGGAACAGGCAGGCGATGTGCTTGTCGGGGGCGGTTGTCGGGGCGATCAACCAGGCGTGCAGGGTCAGGCCGTCCTCGGTGGTGAAGGCGACGTCCGTCCCACCGGGGACGCGGCCCGCGATCGGCCCGGGGTCGGTGCGGTCGGGGTAGTACACCAGCGCGCGCTGGCCGAACGCGACCGTGGCGCCCAGGGCGAGCACGACCGCGCCCACGACGACCAGCGTGATCACGGCCCGTCGGCGGCGTCGCGGACGGGACCTCGCCGGGGGCTCGGGTGTCGTCATGGATCACAGCCTAGACGCGACCCGTTCGCGAGCCGGACACGCTATGAGGTGAAGGCGCGGCGGGCGACGAGGACAGGAACACATAATCCGTGCTACACTGCCGCACATGTCGAATCTGACCTTGTCGATCGACCCTTCCACTTTGCGTCGGGCACGGATCAGGGCAGTCAACGAAGACACGTCCGTGAACGCCCAAGTGCGCGCGTTCCTGGAGCGATATGCCAATGGCGATCCCGCGGCCGTGGCGCGGCGCCAGGCGACTGAGCAACTGATCGCGCTCAGCGAGACCCTCCAGTCCGGCGGCGGTCTGGAGGGGCGCACATGGACCCGGGACGACCTCCATGAGCGCTGATCGCTTCCTCGACACGAACGTCCTGGCCTACACGTTCGACCATGACTCCCCGGGCAAGCGCACCCGCTCCATCGAGGTCTTGCGGGAGGACTTCGTCGTCAGCGCGCAGGTGTTGTCCGAGCTGTACGTGATCTTGACGCGCAAACTCACCAGGCGTGTGCCGCCGGCCGACGCGGCAACCGTGATCGGTCGGCTGAGCCTTGGCGAGGTGGTGCCGGTCACCGCGGCGCTCGTCGCCGCGGCGACCGAGACGTCCGTCCGTTCCCAGGTGTCCTACTGGGATGCCCTCATCATCGACGCGGCCGTGGCCGGCGGCTGCACGACGCTGCTGAGCGAAGACCTGAGCGACGGGCAGGTGATCCGGGGTGTCCGGATCGAGAACCCCTTCCGGGGTGACCCCACGGCCGTACCTGGTTGCGCGCTGAGTCGGCTCAACCCGCGGATACTGTCGATCAATCAGCCGGTCGAGTTTCAGATTGCCGAGGCCAGCACCGGTGCCGTTCGAGTCGGCAGCGGTGCGGAAGAGGTGGCCCCAACTGCGCGCGTCCGGAAATCCGCGCCACAGGGTGCCCCGCCCGAGGCGGTCGTCCGTTCGGCGAGCAACGCCAACCGCTCCCAAGATGTCACTGGCCCGACTTGACAGGCCACGCCGTTGAAGTTAGTTTAGGACTAACTGACGGCGCAACCCTGCGCCGACCCGAAGGAAGGAGCAGGTCACCGTGAGCATCATCGTTGAGTATCAGGCTGGGACTTCGCTGGAGGTCGTCTGCACAATGTCCGTATGGGCCGCCTGCGGCACTCGAACGCAGCGAGGCTGACTCGCCCTACCGCGGTGCGTGGCCCATGCAGACCGTTGGTGCTGGCGCCACGCGCCACGGGTGCGGGCGGGGTGACGACAATGGACTACTACCATAGAATGGTGCTACCCCCAATGCTCGGTCCAGCTCCATGGGTCAGCGAGCTTGGCGAAGAGGGCGGCAGACGGTGGTTCCAAGACTGGTTGCGCGGGTGGTTGTTTACGCCGGATTCAGTTCCAGGCGGTCGAGCAGCCACACGGCGCTCGTTGGGCGTTCCCGCCGGATATGGGCTCGATACTGTTGCCCAGTTGCTCTACGCGCCCGAGACACTGACGACGGCGCAGTTTGGTAGGTACCTGCTCAAGGCAAAGTTCGCTGACGTTCGAGCACCAGTTCTTTGGGTGCAGGATGCAGATGCTGTGGAAGATGCCATCCATGTACTGGACGTGATCTCGACATGCAGGCGTGTTGACGTCGAGGTATCTGCCGATGCGCTCCATGAATGGTTGGCCCGCAGCGAGGCCTCGATTCATCGAGGCACGCCTCGTGTCGTGCAGCGAATCCACGTTTCTCGGCTCGACGAGGTAGGGTCTGACACCTCTGGGACCGCTTGCGAGATAATCCTTGATCTCACGGGCGAAGACGCTTGTCCGCATGGTTCGGACGACGTGGTCATGGAGACGTCAGGGTCGTGGCTCGAACAACACTGGCGCAGCCGCGCTCACTCGAACCACCGGATGATGGCTGTCCGTACCGCAGCGTGCGCGGCTGTCCGTGGGGCGCGCTATCGGATTGGCCATCCGGATGCCGAGGTGACGCTGTCAGACCTCGCGGATGCATCTTCGGTTGGCACTGTGCTCCACGAGCACGCGATCCGCGTTGTTGAGGCGATACGCCGTGAGGAGTTTGTTGATGGGATCAACTAGTCTCCGTCGTCCAGCTCGGCACGCCCTCGTCGTGCCGTTGGGGCAGGACCGGACGGCGATCTACAGCCCGATCACGCGAGCCTCGGTGACCCTTAACGTCACCGAGGCTGTTCTCAACGAAGGCATCCGCCTGCTTGATGACAGTGTTGCCAAGGAGCTTGAGGCGAGCTTGCTGTTGGCGTCAACGGACGAGACCGACATGGAGTCGTTCGAAAGGTACTGCACCATTCGCGATCTCTATCGCTATAACTCGACCGGCATTGAGTACGTCATCCACCTCACGCACGCGTGCAACTTACGTTGTCCCTACTGCTACGAGAATGGGATCGACCGTAGCGTTGCATTGACACGGCGGCTAGAGGAGGATATCTCGACGTACCTGGAGAAGTCGCTAGCTGAGGAGCTGCCCGAGAGAGTCCACCTCACCTTCATCGGAGGCGAGCCCCTTCTGGAGCCTTCTGCACTTGAGCGGATTGTGCGACGAGTCCGGACCAGCTGTCCAGATCCCGAGGTCTTGATCGTTACCAACGGAACTCTCGTCGACGGGGAATTTCTGGACGCGTGCGTCGCGGTCGGCGTTGAGCGCTTTCAGATCACCGTTGACGGGGATCGCACGACTCACGACAACCTTCGAGTGACCGCGGATGGCGGCCAGACATTCGATCTGATTCTCCACAACATCGCGCTCATCGAGGCTCGGTCGCCTACCTTCACCGTGACGGTCAACTGCAACCTATCGCCGCAAGACTGTGAGAGTGTTCCCGGTCTGCTTGCGGCCCTTGCCGGAATTGGCTTCAGGGGCGACCTCATTTTCAGTTGGGTGTTCGGAGGAGCCTTCACCGGCTTTGAGTCTGTTCTCGACAAGGGCGACCAGGCTTGGAGGTTCACGCACCAACTCGTTGAGACACACGGATTCAGGCATGATCCGTTCTACCGTGCCGGCTATCTGGCGTGCGCAATGTACGCCCGTCCAACTCGCATCATCGGCGCGGATGGTTGTCTGTACTCGTGCTTCGCCGGTGTTGGGAGACCCAGCTATCGCATCGGGCTGGTATCCCAGTCGGACTCCCCCCTTTTCGAGGTCATGCAGGCACTCTGGCTCGAGCGCGACTGTTTCTCGCCCAGTTGTGTGACGTGTGAGTTTATCGCAGTGTGCAACGGCAACTGCACGTTCCTTAACGACATGAATGGCTATACCTGTCCCAGAGTCTCACTACGGCGCAATGAACTAGAGTTGTTACGGTGTCGACTGGAGTCGTGACTGCCACAGGGGTGGTGAAGCAGTGGGGCGAGCGCCTGGTGCTCGCTGGCGTGAGTCTGAGCCTCCGGCCTGGTCGCGTGACGTGCCTGATCGGCCCCAACGGCGCCGGCAAGACGACCCTGGTCAGGATTCTTCTGCGGATGCTCACGCCGGACGAAGGTCACGTCATTTTCCGAGGTCAGCCGCTGGCGCGCTGGGGCACAGCATACTACAAGCACGTCGGGGCTGTGCTGGAAGCCGGCGACAACACATATGGCTTCATGACCGGGGAGGAGAACCTGGCCTATCTCGGCGCCTTGGCTGGATTGTCGCGCACCGAGGTCGCCACGCGGACAGCACCCTACCTGACCGACATGGATCTGGCCGGTCACCTGCATCGGCGCGCCGGTGACTACTCGCGTGGCATGCGCCAGAAGCTGGCCGTCATTGCGGCGATCATGGCGGAGCCGCAGGTGCTCTTCCTCGACGAGCCGACCCTCGGCCTCGACGTTCATGCCAAGGATCAGGTGTTGGGCATGGTCCGGCGCCTGGCCGATCAGCGTGGGACGGCCTGCCTGGTGACGAGTCACCAGTCGGATGTCGTCGCAGGACTGGCAGACGACATCGTCGTCCTCGACGAAGGACGGGTGCTGTTCACGGGCGAGGCGGCCGGGTTCAAAGCCCGCTTCGGCACGGACGAAAGCCGGTTCGTCGTCGCAGCGTCGGACGAGGGCAAGCGCGCCTACGACGCAGCGGCCACCGCGCTGACCGACCACGCAGAACTCGGAGACCTCCGGGAAACGACGACGGCCGCCGCAGGCGGCTGGACGTTCGAGGCTCCCACGCGATTCTGCGACGCGATCTGGGCCGTGTGGGCACGCGAGCGGTTGACCGATGCCGTGATCAGCTACGCCCGGCGCGTCGACGATATCGAGTCGATCCTGCGTCGCCTCTACTCAGGCAAGGGCGCCCCTTCGGGGACTGGGTCGAACGGCGAGGTCGTGTGATGGTGCTTCTGCGGATACTCGGGGCCGAGTACCGGCGCTACCTGGCGGAGTGCCGCGCGTACTGGCCGAGCTTCGTCACCGACGGCATCACCCTCGTGCTGATCTTTGGGATCTTCTTCGCGATCAGTCCCGGATCGCGCACCCCGTCCGCCTGGTTCGGCTACCTCCTGTGGATACTGGCGCAGGCCGTCCTCACCGAGGGGCCGATCGCCACCAACTCCGAGAAGCAGTGGGGCACGCTGTCGCAACTCCTGATCAAGCCGGTCGGCTTCGGGCTGCTGACGGCGGTCAAGACTCTCGTCTGGCTCACCGTGCAGGCGGTGTTCGCCGCCGCGGTGATCGGCGTCCTGGCATTGGTTCTTCGCCTGCCCCTCGCGGCCGACTGGCAGCTGGTCCCGCTGGGCCTGGTGGGGCTCGCCAGCCTGTTCGGGTTCACGCTCGTCCTGACGAGCCTGACGATTCTCTACTCGAAGACGTCCGGGCTCGTCGGCATCGTGTCGTACGCGTTGCTGTTTCTGACGGGCGCACTCATCCCGCTGACCTCGTTGCCCTGGGTCCTGCGGGGTCTCGCGTACGGGCTGCCGCTCACGGGCGCCATCACGGCCGGCCGCTCGGTGCTGGACGGCGTCGGCCTGTCCGGCTGGTCCTACGCCGTCATCGTGGTCGAGGCGCTCGGCTATCTGGTGCTCGGCGCGGTGGTCTTCCGGCTCGTCATGCGCCGCGCCATGCGACGGGGGATCGCGGTCGGCTACTAGCCCCGCTCACTCGCCCGCGGCGGTGAGTTCCCGGGGACGATGCTGGGTGCGGCCGGGCCAGACGTCGCCGGAGGAACCCGCGGTGAACACCCGGCTGGCCGGGCCGTCGACCCCGTCGAGGCCCGCCGTGAGCAGCTGCACCAGCTCGGTCAGCTGGGCGCAGCGGCGGTTGAGGTCGTCGAGCTGGTTGGACAGCTCGATGATCCGCTGCACACCCGCGAGGTTGATGCCCTCGTCCTGGCTCAGGTGCTGGATCAGCCGCAGCTTGCCCACGTCGCGGGGGCTGTAGCGCCGGCCGGCGCCCTTCGTGCGCTGCGGGGTGACCAGGCCGAGGCGGTCGTACGTCCGCAGCGTCTGCGGGTGCATCCCGGCGAGCCGCGCCGCGACCGACACGGTGAAAAGCGGGGCATCGGCCGAGATGACGTCCGGCAGCGCCGGGGGCCGCACGTCGTCGCTGCCCGCGGGCGCCTCGATCCGGGGCGTGCCGCTGCCCTTCGGGGCTGCCGTCTTCGTCTGCTTCGCCATGTCCGTTCTCCTTCGGGGGGTTGCTCATGAGGTTGTCGCGAGTTAGCTACACGCAAGGGCGGTAGAGACAACCCCTTTGCGTGTAGCTAACTCCAGGGGCCACCGTTCAGCGGGCCTTCCCGCCGGCTTTTGCCAGCAGATCGGCCCGTGGATCGGATTGCTGGGCCAGGTGGGCGTACTGGCCGAGGGCCGCCGCGGCCTCGGTCGACAGCGCGCCCGGCACGGCCACGACGACGGTCGCCAGCAGGTCGCCCCGGTCGCCCGGGCCCTGGCTGACGCCCTTGCCGCGCACCCGGAACGTCCGCCCGTTGGGCGTGCCCGGCGGGATCTTCAGCCGCACCGGATCGCCGCCCAGCGTCGGCACGTCGATCATCGCCCCGAGCGCCGCCTCGGGGTACGTCACCGGCACCTCGACGGTCAGGTTGTGCCCGGCCCGGCCGAACACCGGGTGCGGACGTACGTGCACCGTGACGTACAGATCCCCTGGCGGGCCGCCGTTCTCGCCCGCCGATCCCTTGCCCTTGATGCGGATCCTCTGGTTGTCGTTGACCCCGGCCGGGATGCGCACCTGCATCGTGCGGCGGCTCGCCGCGCGCCCCGAACCGTGGCAGTCGGGGCACGGGTCGTCCACGACGAGGCCGCGCCCGTGGCAGTCGGGGCACGGCTGCGTCAGGCCCATCAGCCCCCCGCTCGTCGCAACGCCCGACCCCTGGCACGCCGGGCACACGCGCGGCACCGTGCCCGACTTGGCGCCCGTCCCGCGGCACGTCTGGCACGGCTCGTCCCCGACCATCCGCACGCCGACCGTCGTCCCGTCGACCGCTTGCGCGAAGTCGATCGTGACCTCGCCCTCGATGTCCGCGCCGCGCCGCCCCGGGCTCCGCGACGACGACGCCCCGCCCGAGGCGCCCCGCCGCGCCTGCCCGAACAGGTTGCCCAGCAGGTCGCTGAGGCCC
>Ga0209629_10002880_pt1 | contig 11977 bp, 9 predicted proteins | sample TergutCu122P5_FD_187286 | JGI IMG/M metagenome (GOLD analysis project Ga0209629, IMG submission 187286) | Cubitermes ugandensis P5 segment gut microbial communities from Kakamega Forest, Kenya - Cu122 P5 (SPAdes) (version 2) | ecosystem: Host-associated > Arthropoda: Insects > Digestive system >...
AAAAAAGCTTTTTTTCTGCGGTAAAAACCGAAATAGGTGGGTTTTACTAATTTCGTTGTGCTGAATTCAAAAATGCATTGTGTTTTGCCGTATCACGTCTGGTTAATTGGCAATAATGCAAAATGTTATTTTGTCATTACGTAAAATTTTCGATAACTTAGTATTGATTGAATTGGATATATTGCATGTACATGTTAGTATGCAACATGCAATCTTATTTTTTCCTACATTAAACACAAGCAAAAGCTGCTTAGTAAACAATAAGAAGGTTTGTCTGTTGCTTTTGTTTATGTTTAAACCGGCGAAACCGAAGCGGTAAATGCGTATTTTAAACCAGTGGTGCCAGTAACACATTTAAATTACTAGCCCTATGTGAAATACAAATTACAGGGTTATCCATACATAGTTGTGTTAAGAATATAATAAAGAATATTTAAGGAAAAAATTATGCCTGTAGCATATACATATACATACGGGGAAGTTACTTGTTAATAAAGCAAAAAATGAATAAATCCAAGAAAAATTACATTACAATTGCCATGTATGTGGCGAAACGTACGGCTGAATATGCTTCAAAATGCTGTGTAGAGGGGAAATTAAGTGCCTGAGATTTCCTAAAAGGCTCCTAAAAGTATGAATATGTCTTGTGGCGTTTAAAACAATTTTTCTTTTCATAATTTTGTCAATTTTATCCGTAGATTTCGCTCCTTAAGTAGAAAATTACGCATGGAGAGAAGATAGATATAACACACAAGCAAAACAACTTAGCAAGCAAAGTAAAAGGTACATGAGTTGAAAGCTTACTCACATTACACTCCTTGGAAATGTACGTTAGAATTCCTCGGGCGCCCTTTTCCGTTTCCCCTAGAATTTGTGTGTTCTTAAAGTTCTTGAGTGCTGTCTTGAAGGGTCGTCACGTGCAATCGACCAACAGTAATCGGCCATCATATTTACATCCCAATGTCCCTGATAGCGTCGTTCTACATCTTTCAGATCCTGGTGGAACCTTTCACCTTGCTCTTCACTTACGGCTCCTAAATTCGGAGGGACGTAACCAAGACGTGACGCTAAGAAATGAAGCTTCAGGCTCATATTACAACCGAGAAGTTTAAACTTGTCCAACATGTTTCGAACAATTTCTTTGTATAGAGGGTCTTTGATGTCGCCAAGAAATTTCTTCACAACTTCTGTGAATGCGTTCCATGCATCTTCCTCAATTTCGGTCATCGTATCTGTGAAACTATCGTCCACCATCAGCTTACGAATCTGTGGTCCATCAAATGTTCCTTCTCTGATTTTAGCATGTGATAATATGGAAAATTTCGTGCATAAGTACTGGAAGCATGGACTGTTTCTGTCTAACGCCTTCACAAACTCTTTCATCATTCCCAGTTTGATGTGCAAGGGTGGAAGTAGAATTTTTTCACGGTCAACAAGACTTACTTTCGAGACATTTTTGGATCGTGGTTGCAGTTGCTCCCTTTCGGGCCAGTGTACAGTATCCCAATGTTTGTCCCTGGCCCTGCTATCCCACTCGCATAGGAAAGAGGGATATTTTGTGTAGCCTCCTTGTTGTCCCAGCAGCAATCCAATGACCTTCAAATCACCGCATATTTGCCAGTCATGCTCGTGGTATTTAATTTTTTCAAGCACCAACTTTAATGTGTCATACGATTCGGACAGCTTTGTGGAGTGTGCAAGTGGTATGGAAGCTAGTACGTTGCTGTTATGAAGCAAAACGGCCTTAAGACTTCTTTTGGAGGAGTCGATAAAAATGCGCCAGGTGCTAGGATCATATTCTTTCTGTCCCAGTTGATGCAGAAGATTACGAATATCCGTACAAAATACAAGCTGATCTTCCTGTGCATAATATTTTCGAAATAAGGTAGGGCTGGGGCTTATAACACTTCTGTTTTTACAAGTGGTTTGAGAGAAGCATCTGGCTTCTTATCTACTTCCATATTTGCGTCGCGCTCTTCTTATTGCTTATCTGGAGGGAGTTTGTTATGAATGTACCAGGCAAAACTCAACTACAATATAACAATTAATATGACTGCAGTACACATTAAATAATCAAATGCACACAAACTATCACAACTAAAGTTATATAATTGTATTATAAAGAGAGATTCGTGAGAACATCTCTCAGCGTGACATCTTACGGCTGTAGATACTAAAAAAACAGAATTGCGACACAACTAGACGTGACATCAAGAAACTGACATCATTTTCGGACTCAGGGCATCGATTTCCATTAGAATAAACTATTTTCTATTTTACCGCAAAATCATGTTGCCTTGTGTAATGGTACAGAATGGGCACACAACCTCTTACGTTTTCAGGACGTATCACATTAAAACAGGTTAGCAGACCGAATCTTCTGAATAAGAATTTTTGAATTTTTATTCTGCTCCTACCTCCCAACAAATGTGGACAAATTATTTCATATTAGCCCATTAACAATTACATCCACGGCTCATCAAATCCATTATTCATTATCATTCTACACTACATGATTTGAGACTTTTCGGTGCTGTTACATGGCACATTATTAAAAATTTATATTTACTTGCTTATTTATTTATTTAAATATGAATTACATAATAAGAAATTCAATTTGTTTATTTTTCAACATATTGTATTACCTAAATATCATGCAGCCGAATACTCTTGGTGTTAACAAATGACAAGTATATGTGTTCAATAATTAAACACACCAATGGCTCTTCATTAATTTATTCGCGGCTACATATTCCTGCTCCAATTGCGAACGTCATCAGTCCTTATGAACGTCGAAGCAGGAAAAATTACATTGTTCAGCATCTCATACCTCCATTAAATAATTTTGATAAATTTATTAAAAATAGTTTTACAAACTCGAGTGTTTGAATAAATATTTATAACATCCTCCATTTGGATGATACCAATTCATACCTCCTTTTCATGGCAGAAAATCGAAATTTAGGCCTTAAGAAATGTTAATACGCTGTTTATTTATCCATTATTATTTAAATTACTTCAGTACTAAGAATAATATCGTCACAAAATATATATCTCAGACTGATAAGGCTTCCTTCCACCTGTTTAAATTGCCTTTAATTTTCAGTGTTCACACTGCAAATTAAAGGGAAGCTAAACACACCGACATTTTATGACAGAGATAAAACAAAAGGTAAGCCTTTGGATCACGGCTTAAGCAGCGCAATCGTTTCAGAAAGACGCAACTGTATCATTTTAAAGGAAGAGGCAGTCAGTCATACCAACGTATTACTCAATGCATTTCGATTAATGTACTGAAATATCATCCAAGATTTAATGGAAAATTTCCAACTTGAACAAACTTCTGGGCAGTGGATGCTCTTCATTGCTTCATGAAAGTTCAGTCTGAAGGCAGCAGTGTTACTCCACAATGGAAATAAGGTCACTTTTGTCCCACTCTTTCAAGCAATTCACATGAGAGAAAGGCACGAATGCCTTCAGGTTTTCCTGCCAAAAATACGCTATTATGAACACCTTGGAAATAAACGTGATGACCTAAACGTTATAGCTATGACGACTGTGTACCCTAAATTTTGCTGCCTTTAATGTGAAAGGGTCAGCCGATCGAGGGACTGCCACTATAGAATAGATAAATGGCCACTGCGTTCAGAAACAACATCAGGTCAGACGAATGTGGCACAGACTGCTATAGGTCATAAGTAAACATATATTTACCTCCTTTGCATATCAGATTCGTTTGATAAAAATGAATGTGAAAGTGGCGGGTAAAGGAAGCGAAGGGTTTGACTATTAAAGCTAAAATTTTCCCAGAATAAGTAAGGCCAAGAAAAGGGATTTAATTTTTCGTTGGTCTACAAATCACACAACCATTCGCAGGCCCAGTGTTTAAAACAAAGTTAAATTCTACAAATAAAAGAGCCAGGAAGAGCTTTGTGTAAGCCGCCAGGAACTTCCCTTGGGAATTAAAAAGTAAAAAGTTAAATTGAAATGGTTGAGGAGCTAATTTCATCACACAGTGCTATGTGGTTGTAGCGTCTTTGAAAATTCATTTTCTGCATTCAGATTTGGGTTTCTTTCCTGGCAACATGGTACCATTCTGCGACAAACATGACAACAGTTACCACCAGGAGATTTCCCAAACTGAGAAGAGCTACATTGGAAAATGGAGTCCGAATATGTTGGCTAACAGCTGCTGTAATTTTTAAGGGATACAAAAACTGGCAAATATAAGAAGAAGTGAGAGATTAATAAATATGTTTCTAGTTAGGTTAACGTACATAGAAACTTTGTTCATTTTTTTGTAATATATATTGGAATTAGGAAACAATAATTAATTTTTCAATACAAACTTTCAATTTAATTCAATCCCCTGTCCTTTAAAGAAGGTGGGTGATAAGGCAATTTGTTTGTCATACTCATACTCAGCAATGTTGAAATCATGAGTCACTCTGAATTTTAACATGCAGCAAAAAATAAACTGTTACTTGCGACCAATGTTAAATTCTGCAGAGAAAGGAATCCCATTTTCATATGAAAAAAATGATAATTGAATAAAACATTGTAAATTAATATACAGTACGAGGGATCGTCAGCCGTGGAATTAATTTTTATATATAAATAACTAAATTAAAAAGGAAAGATTAAGGGACTCAGATGAGAAGATAATATTAAAATGGATTTTCAAGAAGTGGGTTGGGGGCACGAACTGAACTCAACTGACTCAGAAAACGGACAGGTGGCGGATACTTGTGAATGTGGATATGAATTTTCGGTTTCTATAAAATACGGGAAATTCTTGACAAGCTGAGAACTGTTAGCTTCTCAAGAAGAATTCTCCCCTCATGGAGTTTCTAGTTACTCAGTCAGTCAGTTAGTTATTTAGTTAGTTAATTGGTAAGTTTGAAGGGCTAAACTTCAGCAAGCTTATAAAATAAAAATATAAAATTATTCAATAACACAAGATACGATTACGGTACCGGAGTCAATTACAAAATAAATGAGTGTGTAACGAATCGCAGGATTTATCTTCAATGCTTTTGGTTTCATGAGTTTTTGAGAACGTAAATACAAAAGTGTTAAGTTTTCTTAAAAATAATAATATTAGTGTGTTTTAAAAAAGAGCATTAAGGTCATACACCCTCATTTTCAGTCATTGGCCCGACCTATTTCCACATGTCGTAGGACGGAATTGATAGTGTCGTTGGAAAGAGGGGTCCGTTCATGTGCCAAATTTCAAGTCCTTTCTTTTTAAAGAGGCTGAAAGGAAGCATGTCAGGCGACGCGCGCGATTTCATCAACATCGGAACGCGAATTGACATCAAGAATTTTTCCCCCTGCAAGGCAAGGCGCCGAAACAAATTCACGTCATTCTGAAAGAAACATTAGGGGAATATGCACCATCGTATGCCACCGCCAAAAACTGGGTGGCCCAGTTTAAACGTCATGATTTTCCCAACTCTGATGCGCCTCGTCCCGGACGACCCAAAACAGTTACCACCCCGGAAAATATTGATCAAATTCACGAGCTAATCTTGGAAGACCGCCGGATTTCGGCTAAATCAATAGCTGAGCAACTGGGCATTTCACGTGAGAGGGGTTGGGTTCATCATTCACGAAGATTTTGACATGCGGAAGCCCTCCGCGAAGTGGGTAACGAAATGCCTGAATGCGGAACAAAAACGTCAACGGTGCCATTTGTCTGAGCAAATTTTGGATTCTTTTAGGCGCAGTCTAAATAATTTCCTGTCGCGATTGGTGACCATGGACGAAACCTGGTTATATCACTATGACCCGGAGACAAAGCAACAATCAATGGAGTGGCGGCATAGCGACTCAACCCGCCCCAAAATATTCCGAGGGCAAAAATCCGCTGGAAAAGTTCTCGCCTGCCTCGATTTTTTGGGATCAAGACGGCATCCCCCTCACTGATTATCTTCCAAAGGGACAAAATATCAACGCGGAGTACTAGTCATATCTGCTGGTGCAAGTGAAGGACATTTTGAAGGAAAAACGCCGCGGAATAGTCACCAATGGGGTATTGTTCTTGCATGACAAAGCCCCGGATCACCGGGCACTTACAACCCAGAAGAAACTGGCCTACCTGAGCTTCCAATGTCTTGATCATCCACCCTATTATCCGGATCTGGCCCCGTTGGACTACCACCTGTTCCATGGACTGAAAAAAACAATTGAACGTTCGTCATTTTTCTTCCGACGCGGAGGTCATTGCTACTGCAGAGACCTAGTTGGACGGACAAATTTCTGATTTTTTTATTGGCTTGCATAGGTTAGAGCAACGAGCTAAGGAGTGTGTTGAGCTTCGTTGGGAGTATGCTGAATAAATCCCGAGTTTGGTCGATGTAGCTTGTTTCCTTCCTGGTCGGGCTAAGGACTTATAAGCACCCCTTCGAAAAGCAGACCATGAAAATGAGTAAACAAGTGCATAAATATAATTATAAGGGATATGGTGAAAAACGACAAAGCAAACAGGAGCAAATATTCGTTGGCTGTGTTCCAATTTATTTGCATTTTTTTGTGCGGCTTCCACACCATTCCGGGTCATGACATTTTCCGGATCACATACATCGGACACCCCACACTCCGTAGGACTCCTCTGGACGAGTGATCGACCCGACGTAGGGACCACTACCGGACAACACACAACACTCACAACAAACAAATCTCATTGCCCCAGGCGGTGGGATACGAACCCGCAATCCCAACATTCGAGCACCTGCAGACCCACGCCTTAGAACGCGCGGCACCGGAATCGGCGTTGTTTGTATAAAAATTTATGATGATAACAATAATAATAATATATTTCATTAACCCATTATATGATACGGATATTTGTTAAATCCAATTGAGTTGACACCCGGTTGCAGCAGTGCAGTACACATTTACACACAGACAATACACAGAACAACACAATGGAACAGAATATCTAGAACGGAAAGTACATAACAAAAAATATATAGAAACATAACAATAAAAATACATAATTTACAAAATTAAATATAAGCATACAAGACATACAACCATATACACAATGATACAAAATAGAAACAAAAGAATATGAAAGAAAAGGCGAACCTCATATGATCTCTATATCTTCTAATAATAATTGACACCCTCTTCGTAAGACCTTCACTCCACTTCAATACATTTGGCGACACTTCACTTCTTCCCATTTAAACTTCGCCCAACTATACTACACTACACTTAACTACCCTCTCATTTGGCTTAACTCCATTTAAATTTCCTGTCGCTCCATTTCACCTCACATCGCTACACTTCACCTTACTTCACTTCATTGCACTTTTAGACGATTTTCGCTTCACCCGGTATATAATTGCTTTCCTAACTCTCTTGTAAAAATTATAGGTTCGCAAGGGAAAATCCCTAACGCTTCCGCAAGTAGTTGGTTCCAGTTTTTAATGGTCCTACCTACAAATGAATATCCCGATATCCGTTCTTTGATTCCTGTCCCTAATTTTCCTAATATGATCAACTCTACTCAAATAGTAAGGTCTTTCGCAACCTGTCGCCAATAACGTTCCAAGCCCCTTCCCCAGTTTACGCTTTAAAAGTTGCGCATAAGCGTGCCATCGTCCTACGGTGGGCCAAGTTTTCCCAGTTAGAATCCTTCGTATGATTATTAAATTGAGCAGCTTTCGTTTGTACTCGGTGTAATGCATTTATTTATCCTTCTCTGCATGGATCTCAGCATGCAACCCCAAATTCAAGAATAGGATGCACAAATGACGTGTAGGCTAAAATTTTTGTATTCCTATTTCCTGTTTTGAGTACACGCAGTACAAAGTGAAGTGCCTTCCAGACTTCTTACACTATTTAATTTACTTGGTTCACCCAGTTTAAATCGCTTCCTAAGATTATTCCCAAAAATTTACAACTGCTCGCTTCCGGAATATTTTTTGTCACCACGGGAGTAACCCAGTGCATTTTTAACTCGAACTCTCGTAAATATTACTGTCTTACATTTACTGGGGTTTATTTTCATCCCATTTTCTACCGCCCATTACCCCACGGTGTCCAGATCCTTTTGCAAATTTCCTATGTCGTTTTATTTGTGATTTTTCTATATATTATACAGTCGTCAACCGAAAGTCTAATACACGAGTCGATGTTCCTCCAAATATCATTTACGTACACTAGAAACAGCAGTGGGCCCAAAACGCTCCCTTGCGGCACACTTCAGGTTACTTTGACTTCCTTGGATAGTTGACCTCCTACTCTAACCTTCTGTGTACAACCTACAAGGAATTCTCTTACCCAAATGACTACCCTCGAACCCACGCTCGAGACCGTCTGTTTCGTAAACAGCCAATTATAAGGAACTAAATCGGAAGCCTTAGAACATCTATTATAATCGCATCTATACCGACTCCCTCGTCCAAAGATTCTGATATGTCCAGGCACACTCTGTGACTTGTCTTTCGCCAGAGTATCCCGGTCTAAACCCATGCTGTCCCTCGTATAACCAATAAATCTTATCCCAGAATAGATTCAAAAATCCTGCTAAAACGTGTTCCAGTTGCTTGCAGACCACAGAGGTTAAGCTTATGGGTCTATAATTTGCGACTGACAATCGATCACCCCCTTTGTAAATAGGAACTACTGTGGCCCTTTTCCAGTCACTTGGGATGGTAGCACTGTTTAATGATATTTCCAGTAGTCTAGCTCGGAAAGGAATTATGGCATCCAAACCCAATTTCAGAATTTCACCAGGAACTCCACCTGGCCCTACCGATTTGTTTCTCCCAATTTTTAATAATCTTTCTCTAATAATTATAGGGGAATGGGATAGTGTAGTGGTTAGGGCACTGCGCTACTAGTCGGACGGTCCCGCGATCGATTCCTACTGGTGTCACTGGGGATTTTTTCCGTGGTTTTCCCCGACGGAACCATGTGCCATGGGGTCGATCAGCCTCTAAAAATGCGTACCAATGATTTCTCCTGGGGTAAAGGTGGCCGGTGCGTATGGCTGACGACCTACCACCCTTGCAGTGCCGAACGCCAGGAAAATCCGGGGCCTTAACCTCCCCGGAACCCCTTGGGCCAACTCCGCCTGTTGCGGGATGACCTTTACCTTACCTTTCTAATAATTTTAGTGTTAATAATAAAGATTTCATCCGAGTTGGCTAAATGCATTTTCGGAATGTTATGATCGCTGCAAAAGACGGAGACATAATAGGAATTTAAGACGTAGTTATTTCAATACCTTCCGTAATGATAGTTCCGTTGTGGTCTTTGATCGCAGGAATACTTACACTATTTCCTTCCGGCTTTTCCACAGCCTTGTAGAACTCAGACCAGCAGTTGCCTTCGTTTCGTACTACCGACGGCAAAAATGTTTCCTGTGCAGGTTTTTGGCTGCCAGCAATTCTTTAGATATTCTTTTCAGTTCCACTTGATGTTGTTCTCCTCACATCTCTTGTTGTATACTTTTCTGACCTTTGACTTAAACCGTTTCACGTCCTTATTGTTGTATTCAGGATCAGGATTTCTCTCCGAATTTAATATGGAACAAAATATCGATAGTCTCGAAGAATATTACTGTAAAATTTCTCAAATTTCCTCCACGCAACTACCATAACTACCATTACTCACCCCTTTATGCAAATTGACCCCTGAGGAAAATCTGTAGAAATTAAAGGTTTGTTTTATGGTACAAAGAAACTAATATTTCCACTTGATGTTCAAGAAAATTATCTCCCCAGTCTATTTGCAGTAGTATCATGCAATTATCACTGATCACCTGAACATTACTGCAAGAGGTGAAGGCACTTTCGGGCCCGCCAAGGTAAAAGTCAAGCAATGCATCCCCTCAGGTCGCGCTATTTACTAACTGAGTGTAACCGTTTCCCCATACCAGTTTATTTAAAAGTATCTAGGTTACCCTAGATTTTCCACGTAACCATTCCCATCCGCATAAGGAAAGTTTAGATCACATCCAATTATTCAGCGCTTCGTACTTCTTCCCGAACAGTCTGCGAATTTTACTAATACCGCATGTCCTCCTTTGGGGCTCTGTATATGCCCAGGATTTCTCTTTTTTCAGGTCTCTGCCTTTTACATATATTGCTATCATTTCATATAACTCGTCAAACCACATTTCGACCAAAGTAGTGTAATTTTTTTCACAAATAAACACTCCGTCAACGCGAGAGTGCCTGACTCCTTTGAAAGTTGTGTAATTAGCCTTAAAAACACCCGCGTTGATAACTTCCTCACTAAGCCATGACTCCGTGCCCATTACATCAGATTTATATGTGTCAATTACATTCCGGAAGTCAAAAGCCTTATTGCAAATATTCTTACAGTTCACCTGCAGCAAAACCAATCATGTGCACCATATTCGCCGCTACAAATTCCTCCTTTAGTTCACCTTCATTCTCCCTCCACGCCGGATTTGTCTTCACCATATCACTCTCAGCCGTCTTCTAAGCCGACGACAATTGTTCTTTGATTGACTTCATGCCCGTTTCCCCATAAGTCCCCTTGCTGGAATTACCTAACGCCAGGCCTTGTCACTCACTCCTCAAATTCTGTCTTCCATCGCCGACACCACAGACTCTGAAGTAAAGTTGACCTAGGTGTCTTGTTCGTCTTCAACACTCAGGAGCTCTCTAAAAATACGGCCTCTCCTTACGACCCGTACCTCACTACTGACGTAGTTTTCGAAATCAAGCAACAAAGCCAAATGAAAATTATTGTTAATATTCCAGTGGCCTTGTCTGTTACTGGGGTCATCCATATCATACTTAACCAAAGAATCAATTACCTCAAATTACCACCAAGCCCAATGTCCCAATTTTATAAATTGGTCACAAAAATCAAAATAGTAATAATCATATTACTAATGACTATGTGTGTGCCCCACAGATGGATAATTAAATCCTTAAAGTTCATTGACATTAATAATAAAATAATACCTTGTACTAAGAGACCAGTGTGTTACTTAAAGACAAGAATGGGAATACATACAGAAGGGCAGATCAAAGAAAGGGAAAATTTAGAAATACGATTTGGAATATTTCAAGGAGACTCAGTGTCAGCACTGATATTTTGCATTAGCTTATTTCCCTTTATAGAAAAGGTGAATAAGGTGAATACAGGATAAGAAGAAAACACAACAAAACCAAAAGTATCACACTTATTTCACATGGATGATTTGAGGCTGATAGGTAAAACAAAGGAAGAACTCCAAAACAGATGCAAATAGTTAGAACAATCAGTGATAATATCAATATGGAATTTGGTTTTGATAAGCTCAAAACGTTTGTACTCAAGAGAAGAAAATTAGTTCACTCACAAAATTTAATACTTCACTTCAATAGAAAATAACAAGAGCACGAAGAGGGAAAGCATACAGGTACCTAGGGACTGAGAAATGAGGGCAAACAAGATCAGCAAATGAAATAACGATTGAAGAAAGAATACATCAGTACATTACGAATTATACCGAAACCGAGTTGCATGCCAAGAATAAAATTACAGCAACTGGAGCATTAGTTGTTCCAGTATTAAGATGCACATTTTGTGTTATTAATTTGAGATTAGATGAAATAAAAACTGAAAGGAAAACTAGAAAGGTACTTACAATGTATAAAATGCATCACTAACAATTTGTTGTAGAATAGAAAAGAAGGAAGAAGAGGACTGTTACATATTGAAGCGACATATAAAGCACAGATAATCAATACTGCAGAATATTTGAAAAGAAAATATTTAGAAGACCAGATTGTAAATATTTTCGAAAAACACGAAATGTTTTACCAAATATGAGTTCAATAAATAAATGGGCAGCAAACGTTGCAGAATAATTAAACAAATCAAATGAGAACAGTGACACAGAAAATGAAGACATTCAACACATAAACAAAATGAGGAGTGTCCTTAATAAAAATGGGAAGCAAAGTAATTCATGGCCAGAATATTTGAAGTACGGATAGAC
>Ga0209629_10002881_pt1 | contig 11977 bp, 11 predicted proteins | sample TergutCu122P5_FD_187286 | JGI IMG/M metagenome (GOLD analysis project Ga0209629, IMG submission 187286) | Cubitermes ugandensis P5 segment gut microbial communities from Kakamega Forest, Kenya - Cu122 P5 (SPAdes) (version 2) | ecosystem: Host-associated > Arthropoda: Insects > Digestive system...
CACCGTTAGGGTAATATTACCGGATAAACGGTTCAGGTCTTTCTGGTTGGAGGCAAAATCCATCTTGTCAACGGCCATTAGTACCAGGTCTTTGGGCGACGTGGCCAAAGAAACAAGGTTAAAACCAAAACACAGCAAGACAACCAAAGCCACCGCCACTAAAGTTTTTCTTTTCACTAGGCAACCACCTCTCAAGTTAAAATAATTACTTTTTTATTCAGTTAATTACTATTGTAACAGGAAATAGGTATTGTGAACAGTAATAATAAAATTTCTGTCGCCCTTGGCAGGGTTAACAATTTCAGTGTAAAATATATTAAGTATGTGTGGCAAGTAAAGATAAGCTATAAGGAGGGATAGCCATGGATCCGCACGCCGAACCGGTTCAGGAAGATTTCAAGATGGATTATTCCGCCTGGAATAACCTTAACCTTATCCCCTTGGTAATTGTGGCCGGTTTTATCATCGGAGTGATCACCATCTTTGTTTAACCGCGCCCCAGTCGCCGCTTTAAAGTACGAAAAGACCGTCAAAAACGGTCTTTTGTCGTTCCTGTTCGGCATCGATCTGGCACGCCAAACTATTAACCGTGCGCTCATGCTCGCTGAGAAATCGCATACGGTTAATAGTTTTGCGTGCCGGGGCTTTGAGTACCGACCAACATGCATAGTATCGAACCTCGAACTTCGAACCTCGAGTAAACCGTGCGCTCATGCTCACCGAGAAATCGCTTACGGTTAACGGTTTGGCGCGCCGTATTCACTTTGCGGATCAACAAACACTGTACAGTAACATTTTGTTTTGCTCCCCCCCGCTCACTCCGCCGGGGAATGGTGCTTCATTCTTTTGACCGCCTCGATATGCCGGCAGGCGAAACCGGGAGTAAACCGGCTGCGGAACATAAAAGTGCAGCACTCGCAGCTGGTTTCACTGGCTTTTAACTCCCAGCGGCAATCATAATCGGTGACCAGCGCTTCTTCCTCATTGATAAAATAAACCACCAAATCATCAACAAAATAGGGTTCTTTAACTTTCACCGCCATATTTTAACCACCTTTGGGCAATTTTTAGTCAGTTTATGCCAGCGCCAGCGTCCGGGCCTGCTGGTATACCTCGTCCATGCTCTGAGGATGCTGCAGAATATCGCCCTTTTTATCCACCTTCTGATAACACAGTGTACCGTCCAATTTGATGCCCAGCATCATAAAGAAATAACGCACGGTACGAAGGGTTCCGTCAAACACGCCGGGCAGATCGCTCCCGGCACAGGAAACAAACATCCCGTGCCTGGTCCGGCCCGGTTCTCCCACGGGAATATGCAGCACATACCTGGCGGCCCAGAACCGCTGGGCGCGATCAATCAGCATTTTTGCCTGAGCGCAAACGCCCATGGAAAACACCGGGGCCGCCATGATAAAAAGGTCAGCCGCCAATATTTTCTCGAAAATAACGCCGGCGTCGTCCCCCACCGCGCATATGCCGGTGGCAAAGCAAGCGTCGCAGGCCCGGCAGGGTGCGTAATTGAATTTGGTCAGTTGCAGCAGTTCTGTTTCATGACCCGCTTCCCGGCACGCTTCCAGCGCCCGCTCCGCCAGCAAAGCGGTATTGCCGCCCAGGCGCGGACTGCAAGCCAAAGCCAAGCATTTCTTTTTCGTAAGCCGAAGGTTTTCGCTCATTGCCATGCCCTCTTCCGGTTTAATTTAAATAGTAAAAGATAATCTATTATAACATTTTCCACCTGCTATAGGTTATTTTATTCTGATCCATGTGCAAAGCTACGCCAAAGCAGTGTTACTGGTCATTCGTTACTGGTCAGTGCCCGCCCGGCCAAGTAAAACAACTACCATTCGCTCATAAGCATCCGCTAAATCGCTCGCGGCAGTTGTTTTACTTGGCCTTAACTGAGGTGATGTGACCAGTAACAAAGCAGTCGCCCTGGCAACAATCCTTGCGCCTCGTACAGTTTACAAAGATTTTACAATCCCCATATGTTTTATTGATTTTACATGGCGTTTTTCTCTAGTAAAATGTGATTGGGTAATAAAAAATTACCCAATCACATTTTACTGGAGAGGGATGAATGATCATTAGAAAGATTACTGCGCTTGTTACTTTTCTTCTTTCCATCGCGTTTGTTTTAACCGCTTGCAGCGGTAACAACAATGCGGCATTCGATCCGGCGAAAAATATTTCAACTGTAGCAAGAGAAGACGGAAGCGGTACAAAGACCGCCTTCATGGAACTCATTGGTCTTAAAGGCAAGCCTGACCCCACAAATGTCATTGTTCAAAATGGAACGGCTGGCGTACTCGCGGAAGTGAAAAGCAATCCGGCGGCAATTGCCTATGACAGCCTTGGTTATGTGACCGATGAAGTGAAAAAACTCAAAGTTGACGGCGTAGAACCAACCATTGAGAACATCAAAAACGGCGCATATAAAATTTCCCGTCCGCTTTCGGTGGTATATAAAGAATCCACCCTTGACAAGGCCGTAAACAAAGCATTTTTTTCCTTCCTGCAATCAAGGGACGCCCAGAAAATCATCTCGGACAATGGCTATGTTTCGCTTGTTGACAATGCTTCCGTTTACAGAATCAATGGCGCATTATCCGGCGATATTGATGTAAGCGGTTCGACCTCGCTCCAACCATTGATGATTGAATTGGCGACGGCATTTGAAAAACTCCAGCCTAATATTAAAGTCAACGTGTCGGGCGGCGGCAGCGGCACCGGTTATAAAAACGCCAATGAAGGCGTGTCGGCCTTCGGCGACATAAGCGAAGAATTCAGCCCGGATAAGGCCCCTGGCTGTACCAGTTATACGGTATGCAAAGACGGTATAGCGGTCATTGTCAATAAAAATAATCCACTCGACAACATTACCATGGAACAGCTGAAAAATATCTACAATGCTGATGCCGGGGCAAATGCCAGCACAAAATGGAGCGAGCTGCAATGATCAAAGCTTATCGCTTCATTAAGGTCAGGGATAGCGTAATGCGCGGCGTATTTATCTGCTGCGCCGTCTTTTCCATATTTGCCCTCGGCTGTATCTGCGTATTTTTATTCGCCAATGGCCTACCGTTTATTGGCAAGGTTGGGTTAACCAATTTCTTCGGTTTAAATTGGAACTTGCATGATGGCGCATATGGCATCCTGTCAATGATTGTCGCGTCTCTTTATGTGACGGCGTTGTCAACAGTTATCGGGGTAACCATCGGACTGTTTACGACGATTGGCGTGTATAAGTTTTGTCCGCCTATAGCCGTTGCTCCGATCCGGCAGATGATTAATCTGTTAGCCGGTATCCCTTCGGTTATCTATGGCTTATTTGGCATGATTATTATCGTGCCTTTTTTGCGCGACAACCTCTCGCCTAACGGTGTTGGCTACGGCATCCTCGCGGCGAGCCTGGTGCTGGGGATTATGGTATTGCCTACAATCGTCAGCGTTAGTCTGGATGCCCTTAACGCCGCTCCGAAAAGTTATTACGAGGGCTCCCTTGCCCTGGGAGCGACAAGGGAGCAGAGCGTGTTTAGAGTAATGCTTCCCGCCGCCAAAAGCGGTGTGCTTGCCGCCGTTGTGCTGTCCGTTGGACGAGCGATCGGCGAGACGATGGCTGTTATTATGGTGATCGGCGGTTCACCGATGATGCCCCAAAGCCTTTTTCAATCGGTGCGCACACTCACGGCCAATATCGCTATGGGTGCCACTGAACTATCCGGTGACGCTGCAACCGCTCTCGTTGCGACCGGGGTGGTATTGTTCTTCTTTACGCTGTTATTGAACATCAGCTTTTCATTGCTCAGAGGGGGCGAAGGGCGTGAGAACAAACGCGCACAAAAGACAGGTGCTTAAATATAGCATTTATAAATTTGCGGCTCAGGGAGCGCTTGTTTTAAGCCTTGCCGCTCTTGTGGCCGTGATTATCTTTATTCTTACCCGGGGGATCCCTTATGTCAATATGCAGCTCTTGTTTGGTGATTACGGCAAATATCCTTCTATAAAACCGGCCCTCTTGGGGACCCTGTACTTGATTTTAATCGCCATTTTGCTCGCCGCGCCGATTGGCATCGGCAGCGCGATCTTTCTGACGGAATACACAAACTCGCAAAACCGGTGGATTCATATTATCCGTGTGGCGACGGAAACTCTGGCCGGGATACCATCAATTGTCTATGGTATTTTCGGCTACCTTGTTTTTGTGATTGCGTTTGGCTTTAGGTATTCACTAATTGGCGGCGGCATAACGCTGGCAATCATGATTTTGCCTGTTATTGTGCGTTCGACTGAAGAAAGCCTGCGCGCCGTACCGCTTTCTCTCAGGGAAGCCAGTTTTGCGCTGGGTGCTGCAAAAGTGAGAACAATTTTTTCCATCGTCTTGCCCTGTGCCGCAAGCGGTATTGTAACCGCATTGATATTGGCGATTGGCCGGGTGATCTCCGAAAGCGCGGTGCTGATTCTTACTATTGGCATGGTGGTGAACAAAATGCCGGAAAACTTTGCTTCGCCCGGGACAAGTCTGGCTCTGGATGTGTATTACTTCGGCTCTAACGGTTATCCTGAACAAGCGGCGGCAACCGGCGTTGTGCTTCTGGTTTTGGTAGTGTGGATTAATATTTTAGCGGTGTTTTTAGGTCAAGTGTTTGGTAAGGGAGAGCTTACAAATGGATGAAAAATTCAATATAACCGTGCGTGACTGTGATCTGTATTACGGTGAACTGCACGCGCTGAAAAAAGTTGCTATCGATATAGGGGAACAGGAGGTTACGGCCTTCATCGGGCCCTCCGGTTGCGGTAAATCCTCCCTGATCAAGACGTTTAACAGAATGAACGACCTGGTGGATAATTGCCATATTACCGGTGAAATTAAAATTGGCGGGCGGGACATTTATGCTAAAGATACGGATGTAACCTTACTGCGCAAAAATGTCGGCATGGTTTTTCAAAAGCCCAACCCCTTTCCGATGAGTATTTACGACAACGTTGCTTTCGCGCCGAGAACTTTTGGCATCAAGAAAAAAAGCGATTTGGACGGCATTGTCGAGTGTTCTCTTAAACAGGCCGGATTATGGGATGAGGCCAAAGACAGGCTGCGTAAAAACGCGTTGGGCATGTCAGGGGGCCAGCAACAGCGGCTTTGCATAGCCCGCGCTCTTGCGGCGGAGCCGAAAATACTCCTTATGGACGAGCCGACCAGCGCTTTGGACCCGATTTCCACTGGGAAAATCGAAGAATTGATTAATGATTTGAAAGAAAGCTACACCATCGTTATCGTCACCCACAATATGCAGCAGGCGACTCGCATATCCGATCAAACAGCGTTCTTTCTTTTGGGCGAGCTGGTAGAATACGGCGCTACGGAGCAAATTTTCTCCAATCCGCAAGATAAACGCACCGAAAACTATATTACGGGACGCTTCGGCTGATGCTGAATTGAAAAATTATAGTGAAAGGACGTATAATCATGTCGATAAGAGCGCGCTACGAAAAAGAATTAAAAGGCGTTTTTGATAATCTCGTGTTGATGTGCCGGCATATTGAAGCCGCGATCGAAAAGTGTGTCAAGGCGCTTACGGATCGGGACGCTGAGCTTGCCAAAGAGGTCTACGATGAAGATGATTTGATTGATCAAATGGAGCGCGACATTGAACGGTCCTGCTTAAAAATTCTCATGATGGAACACCCTGTGGCAAGCGATTTTCGCGAAGTGACAGCGGCGCTTAAAATGATTACTGATCTTGAACGGATCGGCGATCAAGCGCGGGATATAGCTGAAATCACCACCCAATTTGGCGATGGGGAATACATCAAAATGTTAGTGCATATTCCAAAAATGGCCGATATTATTATTCAGATGGTCAAAGACGGCGTACATGCTTATATCAACCGTGACTTGGAACTGGCTCGTTCCCTTGATGTGACTGATGATAAAGTGGACGCGCTTTTTAATATTGTAATGGCAGAATTAACTGTGCTGATCAAGAAAAATCCGGACTATGCGGAGCAGGCGATCCTGTTTATGATGATCACCAAATATCTGGAGCGTATCGGCGATCACGCCGTGAACATCGGGGAGTGGGTCGAGTACGCGATAACCGGTAATCACCCCCAGAATTGAGATGGTTTTATGAGACAAAAAATTTTCGCAGTCGAGGACGATTTTGCTCTACAGGAACTATATATTTACACCTTAGAAAATGAATTTACTTGTCTTTGCTTTGAAAGCGGCGAATCGTTTTTTAACGCCCTTGCCAATGATTTGCCCGACCTGATTCTGCTTGATATCATGCTGCCCGATGAGGATGGATTGACGATCTTATCCCGTTTGAAAGCTGATAAATTGACCGCTCATATTCCGGTCATTATGGTATCGGCCAAAGGAGAAGAAATTACAAAGGTCAAAGGACTGAATATGGGGGCCGATGATTATATTGCCAAACCCTTCGGCGTTCTTGAGCTTGTCGCGCGTATCAAGGCAAATCTGAGAAAAAACAACAAAACGACCATAGAAAGCATTATTTACAAAGATATTGTTATTGATTTAGCTAAGCATCGGGTAACTGTAAAAGGCAAACAAATTCAAACGACGCTCAAAGAATACAATCTGCTGTGTTTGCTTGGCGGGAACGCTGAAAAGGTGCAGGAGCGGGAGGCTATATTCACCGAGGTGTGGGGGGGAGATTTTGCAGGCGAGACCCGCACCCTTGACGTGCACATCAAAGAATTGAGAAAAAAGCTTGCTGAATTTGAAAGTGAGGTTGTCATCCAAACCGTTCGCGGGGTAGGATACATACTACTATGAAAAAACGGCTGTTTTTATATACTCTATTGATAATATTTATCGCTCTTTTGGGGTTTTTTGCTGCGTCTGTTTATGTGACATACACTGACAACATCAGCCTAGCTAAGGAAACAGTGGCTGAGACGACCCAAATTTGTGCCGGCCTGTACACCGATAACACTGATGTGTCCTCTTTCGTGCAGGTTGGCGGTGACACACGCATAACGATTGTCGCACCGGACGGTACGGTTTTAGCGGACAGCAGCCAGGTTGATGTCCGTACCCTTGAAAACCATCTGCACCGTCCGGAGATACAAGCTGCCGCAAAGGGTTCTCCAACGGCTTATGTCCGGCACTCTGGCACTTTGGGGGTAGATTTAATTTATTATGCCTTAAAAGTGAAAAGCGGCGATAGCTATGTTTTCATTCGTACCGCTATTCCCGTAGCCAGAGTCGACGCTTATTTGTATCGGTCATTGCCGCTGCTCGTATTTTTGCTGTTCCTTGTTGCCTTGCTGAGTTTCTTTTTCATCCGGGGCGTCGTTAACCGGGTTGTAACGCCCTTTGGCTCTGTCGAGCAAAAGCTGCGGCTATTGGCTAATGGCAAATATAAGCCGAATCCTGTTGCCGGCAGTTATGAGGAGATAGATGAAATCACCAGAAACATTGACAATATCGCATTTGTTTTACAGAAAAGCATTAACGATCTGCGCGACGAGAAAAGTAAGCTGGATTACATTATCAATAACATTGGGGATGGACTCTTTGTAGTCAATGAAAATAAAAGTATCACGCTCATAAACTCCGCGGCGCTTGATATCTTTAATGTACAATCCGATATGCTGAGTAAAAATTTGCATTATCTGTCCTACGATAAATCCCTCGCCAACTCGATAGAAGATTGCGTCAGTCTTGCTAAAAGCTCTTTATTTGAGCTTACTCGAAATGGCAATATTTATCTCGTATCAGTAAAACGGCTCCCTGATAACAAACTCACCATGGTTGTATTGTCTGATGTCACCGAAAACCGCGAAAACGCGAAACGGCGGGAACAGTTTTTCGCAAATGCCTCACACGAGTTAAAAACCCCGTTAACTGCCATCAAGGGTTTTAATGAGTTGGCGGCCCTTAACAACAAAGATGAAAATATCCGCCAATACCTTGACCGCATTACTCGTGAAACAGACCGCATGATGTGGCTTATTGGAGATATGCTTAAATTATCCGAACTGGAAAATACAAAAGGAATCAATCCCGTTGCAGTATCACTGGCCAAAATAGTGAGCGAGGCACGGGAAACCGTATCAGCCTCCATCAAAGAAAAAGCGATCATCTTTGAAACTGCGGGCGATGGTATTGTGACAGCGGAGCCGAGGCATGTTTATGAGCTTATTAAAAATATTATTGAGAACGCCGTGCGTTATAATAATCAAGGGGGCAAGATTTCCGTAAAAATCGAAAGTGGCCAAAAAGCCGTCCAGCTCACCGTTTCTGATAACGGCATCGGCATATCGCCCAAAGAACAGACCAGAATATTCGAGCGGTTTTACCGGGTGGAAAAAAGCCGCTCCCAGCGAAACGGCGGCACCGGTTTGGGGCTTTCGATTGTCAAGCACATTTGCGTTTTGTATAATTGGAAGCTGTTGCTGAAAAGCAAACTCAGCTCGGGAACGGAAATAACGGTGATATTCGGTACTCATTAACTCAACTTTTGTGTGAAAGTTGAGTTATAGATATTTAATCTACGGTTGCTTTTGGATGAAATATTTGCTATATTATGCCTATTGACGCGCCGCAATCTTCACTCCTGCCATATCTGTGGGCAGGATATTTTTCTAAAGTAACAAAACAACCGCCAACTGTTCCTTAAAACAAACGCCTCCAAATAACTTGGCCGCCAATGATATCCGGAGGGGCTAAGAAAATTGGGAAGAGGTACTTACTTAATGGCCGACAATCAGTCTGAATTAACCTGGGAAAAGCAAAGATTAGCGCAAACCATCGCGTTAGTTAAAAAGCAGCTAAACCAAGCGAAACTGGATAATGAAGGCAACAGTTCGGAAATTATTTCTTTAAAGCAGGAAATGAGCGATCAGGTGACCCATTCAGTGTCAAATCTTTGGTACAGTCAGAACTTTGAGGACCTGGTGGAGTTAAGCCAATACAATGAGCCAATTATCCAAAAAATCGCCGACTATGAACAAGTAGCCAATAGAATTGCCCGATTGGAAAGGTTACTTAACGCGCCGTATTTTGCGCGCATTGATTTTAAATTTGATGATGGCGATGCGGATGATCCCGGTGCGTTTGAAAAAATATATCTCGGCCGCTCCTCTTTGGTGGACGACGAAGACCATGAAATATATATTTACGATTGGCGCTCGCCAATCGCGAGCATGTTTTACCGTTTCACGACCGGACCGGCTTTTTATGAAGCTCCCCTCGGCACAATAACCGGCGTAATCAATCTGAAGCGCCAATATGAAATCAAAAACGGCGCATTGGAATATTTTTTTGACGCCGAGGTGCAAATTATAGACGCTTTTTTACGCAAACTGCTTGCCCGGAATACTTCCCCGCAAATGAAAACGATTGTGGAAACAATCCAAAAGGAACAGGATCTTGTGATTAGGGATATGGAAAATGAATTAATGATGGTCCAGGGAGTAGCCGGCAGCGGCAAAACCTCCATCGCCCTGCACCGGGCCGCCTATCTTATGTATCAAGGATTATCGTCATCTAAGCTTACCGCCGCCAATATAATCATCGTTTCGCCCAATACGGTATTTGAACATTATATTGCCAACGTATTGCCGGAACTTGGCGAAGACAATGTTGTTTCCGTGGTCTGGGAAGAAATACTGATGACAATTTTACCCAATCAGCCTCTCCAAGCAAAGAATGAATTTTTAGAACTGTTAATTACCGGCCCCCGCGAGCAGAACATCATGCAGAAAAGCATTGAGTGCAAAACCTCGCCACAGTTTATAACCATTTTGAACCGGTTTATTGACAACTTACCGCACCAATGGATTGATCTTGATGTCGCCCAACTTTATGCCAACCTGGTTGGCAATGAACAGTATTTCTGCAGTTTAACCGAGGGTTTGGCACTGCCTGATGCTATGGAAGATATTTTAAAATTGACGCAAAAAAATTTAAACTCCCCTACTTTATACTACGACGATGCCGCCGTGCTTGCCTTTTTAAAGTTAAAACTGAACGGCATTAGCGAATATAAAAATATCAAACAGGTGGTCATTGACGAAGCCCAGGATTATTATCCGCTGCATTACGAATTATTTAATTTACTGTTTCCCCATGCCAAATACACGGTTTTGGGAGATATCAGCCAGACGCTCGAAAAACAAGAGGACCTGTCATTATATGAACAGATAAGTAAAATTCTCCATAAGAAAAAATCAACGCTGGTGATCATGGATAAAAGCTTCCGCTGCACTAATGAAATCCTGCATTTCAGCTCAAGATTTATTTCCCCGGCGGTGGCCATAAAGAGCTTCAACCGGGCAGGATATGAACCGCAAATTCATATTGCCGATGATCAGCCGTTTCTCCGCGATATGATTATTGCCGAAATAGAATTTTGCTTAGCCGAAGGTTATCAGTCCATCGGGCTAATCTGTAAAACAGAAAAAAATTCGCTGGCCTTGTTTAATCTTTTAAGCGACAAAATGCCCGTCCGGATCATTAAAGATGAAAGCACCGCGGATTTACAGGGGGTATTTATTATTCCTGTCTATATGGCCAAAGGACTTGAATTTGACGCTGTTTTAATATGCGATGCCAATGAGGAACATTATTACCACGCCAATGATCGCAAGTTCTTGTACATTGCCTGTACCAGGGCCCTGCACCGGCTTAATTTGTATTGCCCGGGAACAATCAGCCCGTTATTAAATGCTTTTTCCTCTATCCTTTTATAAGTACGGTCACTGTTATTGTTTACCGGGAGCTGCGCCCAAAAGCTTTATAGACAGAGGAGACATCCTCGCTAAAGAAATACTTTAAGTTCGCCCATCCGGACGGGGTTAGCACATGATAGCAAAAAAACAAAGGTTCAAGGACAAATAAAAATGGCGGAACAAGCAAAAATAAAAAATAATTATAAGTGGATTGCCTTATCCAACACTACCCTCGGCGTACTGATGAGTTCCATCACCGGCAATATCATCCTCATCTCTCTGCCGGCAATTTTCCGCGGGATGAACATGGACCCGCTCTCCCCCGGCGGCGCCGGTTACATGATGTGGATGATCCTGGGCTTCACCGTCGTCACGGCGACCCTGCTGGTCTCGTTTGGCCGCATATCGGACATTTTCGGCCGGGTGCGGCTATATAACCTCGGCTTCGCCATCTTCACCATCGCGTCAACGTCTCTGTACTTCACCCCCGGCGCCGGCGCTACCGGAATGACTTTTATGATTATCTTACGGCTCCTGCAAGGGGTCGGCTCGGGCTTTCTGTTTTCTAACAGCGTGGCAATTGTGACCGACGCCTTTGCTTCCAATGAACGCGGCATGGCCATGGGTTTAAACCAGATTGCCGGTATCGGCGGAGGCTTTTTGGGACTCATCCTCGGCGGAATCCTTTCGGCCATTCACTGGCGGCTGGTCTTTCTGGTCAGCGTACCCATCGGCCTGTTCGGCACAGTGTGGGCCTATTTAATGCTCAAAGAACAGTCAGCGCCCAGCAAAACCCAGAAAATCGACTGGCTGGGCAATATCACCTTCGCGGTCGGCTTAACCGTTCTGCTGATTGGGTTTACCAGCGCCATTATGCCTTACGGCGCCTCCAACATGGGCTGGGGCAACCCCTTTGTCATTGGCAGCATCGCCGGCGGAATCATCCTGCTGGCCCTGTTTGTGCTGATTGAATCGAAAGTATCTTCGCCCATGTTCCAGCTGGAGCTGTTTAAAATCAGAGCCTTTTCCTGCGGCAATATCAGCCTGATTCTTTCGTCCATCGCCAGGGGCGGTTTACAGTTTGTATTGGTGATCTGGCTGCAAGGGATCTGGCTGCCGCTGCACGGCTACAGCTTCGAATCAACGCCCCTCTGGGCAGGCATTTATATGCTGCCCATGTCCGTGGGTTTCTTCATTATGGGCCCGCTATGCGGGAAGTTATCCGATATCTACGGCGCCCGCACATTTGCCACTGGCGGGATGGCCCTTT
>Ga0209629_10002882_pt1 | contig 11977 bp, 8 predicted proteins | sample TergutCu122P5_FD_187286 | JGI IMG/M metagenome (GOLD analysis project Ga0209629, IMG submission 187286) | Cubitermes ugandensis P5 segment gut microbial communities from Kakamega Forest, Kenya - Cu122 P5 (SPAdes) (version 2) | ecosystem: Host-associated > Arthropoda: Insects > Digestive system >...
ATGCCTCAACAAGTAGTGTATATAATTCCTCACTTAATATAGGAAAAGGATTGTTGTATCCTCGGGTGGATCTGACTAAGTTTACTTTTAGTTATTCCGGAACCATTGGGTTTCCGGCAAACTATCCGACTCGTTTTGATGGTATGACCGTATATAACACTGCAACTTCCGGCAAAGCGGCTGCAGGCGCTACCTTGGGAACATTGAGCCCGGGCTATTGGTATTACGATAATAAATCGACTACGATCAACGGCGGAACATGGAAACCCCTCGGCGGCTTGATTCAGGCAATGACTACCGTGGTGAGAGATTCCATCGTCGCTCCTTACGTCGGCGAAACGATTTTCAACACTACCGACAGCATTTTGAATACCTACAACGGAAATCGTTGGGTCACTGTAGGCGGCGGCGGTATTATCGCTTTTTCTTCCGGCGGTCAGATAGATATGAGGCTCGACGACAGCAACGGACTTTACAGCACTATCTCGGCAGTCGGTTTTGGAAATTCCGGCGATCTTTCAAACAAGTACAGCAGTTCTCTTAACTTGACGGGAAAATCCGCAGGCTTTGCTTTCGACGCTTCGCAAAGCGGAAAGGTTACGGCGATAAGCGTAACCTATACCGCCGCGATAGATGAAGATTTCGCCGGTACGCTTTATGTACAGTTATTTGAAGCAAAGGAGGGAACAACCATTTTTACCGCAATGCCGGGCGCCAATGTTGCGGTAGGTTCTTTCACAACGGTTAAGAGCGGTATGCTCTTGCATAACTATGTGAAAGGATTGAATGCATCGATAACTGCCGGCAACCGGTACATGATCGTTTTCTATGTCAAAGCGAACAAAGCTGTTACGGAAGACTTTGAAGGCTGGGCAGGAGGCAGCATCACGATTCAGTGAAAACAGAAAGGAAGGCGGATGCTTGGAAGGTGTCCGCCTTATTTAAATTATTTCGACAACACCATTTTCTTCGTATCCACCAGCGTATTATCCATATACAAAGAATAAAAGTAAACGCCGGCTGGCAACGATTCGGCTTCAATCTTTACAACGCCATCCTCTGTTACGGAAACGGGTATTTGCTTAAAAACTTTTCCTGATGCGTCTGTTAATACAATTTTCGCCGAATGTACGTTTTGGGGCAGCGAATAACCAATGTTGGTCGATTGACTAAAAGGGTTAGGATAATTCTGTCCCAAAGAAGCGTCAGGAACGGCAATACTTTTATTAGCGGTGTTGTTTCCCGACAGCCGGTTTACCGCTTCGGTCAACTTATTTATTTGCTGTTGAAGCGAAGCGATAGCCGAATCTTTTGCCTCATTTTGCGCGCTCAATTCCTGTACGGCTTGCACCAACGGCGCAATAAAAACCGAATACCGCAAAGAATAAAGCCTGTCGCCGCTTTCGTCAATATCCACGCCGCTAAAGTCATATTTGATGCTTTTCGCCGCTTTTTCAACATCCTGAGCTACAAGACCGGTATATAACTTGTTTGCGTGAGGTGAATTTGCTCCCAAATCCATATTATAAGTAACCGGCTGTAATTTATTGATAAACGCAAGTCCCGGAACATTTGCCTTTACGTTTTTCTTCATCCGGCTATCGGAAAAAGTACTCAATGATACATGCACCCGAATGCTGGTTACGTCGCTGTTTCCGATCGTAACCTGATTGCTTGCGGTAGCTATGGCGCCATAACCGATAGCCGTTGCATTGGTCAGGTTGCCGGAACTTACGCCGGCATTATCGCCGATAGCGGTATTATAGCTGCCGGTAGTGTTTTTCCCAAGCGCCCACGAACCGATGGCAATATTGTTGCTTCCGCTTGTATTGTATGCCAATGAGTAGCATCCCAAAGCGACGTTACCGCCTCCCGAATTATTCGATAATAATGAATGTACGCCGACCCCTACATTGTAGTTTCCTGTGCCGACATCCCTCAGCGCCTCGTAGCCCACTGCGGTATTGTTGCTCGAATGTCCGAACGCCCTGCCTCCAGCGCCTGAACTGTTATCTGTCGAGAACATTGCATGAAAGCCTATTGCAGTATTATTGTTGCCGTCATAGCTTCCGGCTAAAGCCTCCTGTCCGAAAGCGGTATTAAAACTGCCCGTTCGATTGCTCCACAATGCTGAAGTCCCGCCGGCTGTATTCAATGATCCCGTAGTGTTTTGATTCAAAGCGCCAGAACCCAAGCCTACATTCCAGATGCCTGCTGTGTTGAGTTCAAGGGCTTGAACGCCGATAGCCGTATTGTATTCCCCTGTCGTATTCGAATAAAGAGACTTCATACCGATAGTCGTATTATGGTTTCCGGTAGTATTACCCACTAACGACCAGGCTCCTACGGCTGTGTTGTTCCAACCCGTAGAATTGTTGATAAGCGCATTGAAGCCATTCGCCGTGTTATTGCCTCCCGTCGAGTTGTTGCGAAGCGCTTTGAATCCCGTGGCTGTCAGCGCTTCGCCTGTCGAATTGGAAGCTCCGGCTTCAAACCCTATCGCCGTATTACCGCTGGTTTGATTGTTCATCAAAGCCGCTCGACCCACTGAAACAGTGAAGCTAACCGCGCCGTTTTGTCTGCCCGAAGCGCTTTCACCTACAGCGACATTGTCCTGTCCTGAATAATTCATGTCAAGAGCGTAAGTACCGATAGCCACATTCCGGATACCCGTTGTGTTATAGGTAAGCGTTTGCGCACCAAAAGCCGTATTGTCCCATCCAGCATTGAATGGATTAAAAGAGCGGAAACCGAATGACACGTTGTAATTTCCTCCATAGCCGGTGAAACCTGCCGTCGATTGATTGTTTACCCTGAAAATCAAGGGTCTGTCATCTGACGTACCAACAAAGTTAGAGTTTGTCGTACCTGCATTTCCGGTCAATGACCAGGACTGAGAAAAAACGCTCGCTGCGAATAGTAATTCTGCAAAAATAAAAAATAACCGTCTCATAGTAATGAACTTTTAGAGTGTGTAAAATAATGAAAAAAATATCTAAAATATTTTTTTCAAAGTAAGACGTTTTTGTTGAGATTTGCAAGAAAAGTTGTTTCTAATTTTGCCAATACATTAATTTTAAAAACGGGTATTTGAGGATTAGCCGCATAGCGTTTGATAGAAATATACAAATGAAGTAAAGTATAGGAGATTTTAACGCTACTAATGGAATGAAAAGGCTGTCATAGTGGACAGCATCATTGAAGTCTGTGTCTTACCCGATGATACGGGCAGGTCTCAGGAATTGAGCCGAGCAATATTCTATGTTGAGTGATATTATGAACAACAAAGATAATACTTTTAATTAATTTGCACTTATTTTGATGCGGTTGCCCTGGTTTTTTTGAATATGTAATATAAATTCCATTTTATTTTTGTATTTTTGTCGCAAATTTTTACATAGAATGCTTTTTAATTCAATAACTTTTGCTATTTTTTTACCTGTAGTCTTCTTGTTTTACTGGTTTGTTTTTCAGCGTAATTTAAAGTTACAAAATTTTTTCATTGTAGTAGCTTCTTATGTTTTTTACGGATGGTGGGATTGGCATTTTTTATTTCTGATTACGTTTACCAGTTTTTGTAGTTGGGGTAGCGGAATATTAATGCAGCGTGTAGATGAAAAAAAATTACGAATGGCTTTCCTGTCCCGTACATTTTTGAATGTTGGCAATATTGTTCTTAATTTAGGAATCTTAGGCGTTTTTAAATACTACAATTTCTTCATTGAAAGTTTTGTATCGGCATTTTCTTCCGCCGGCATTCATTTACAGCCCCATACGCTTCATATTATCTTACCGGTAGGTATCAGTTTCTATACTTTTCATGCGCTAAGCTATTCGATTGATGTTTATAAACGAAAGATTAAACCTACAAAAGACGTGATAGCATTTTTCGCATTCATCAGTTTTTTCCCGCTGTTAGTTGCAGGACCCATTGAACGGGCAACTACTCTCTTGCCTCAATTGTATGTTAAGCGAACTTTTAATTACGAAACCGCCGTTAGCGGTATGAGGCAAATTCTTTGGGGATTATTTAAGAAAATTGTGATTGCCGATACTTGCGCCATTTATGTAAATAATATTTTTGCAAACTATCATGACCAACCGGGCAGCGCCTTGTTACTCGGCGCCGTATTTTTTGCTTTTCAGATTTATGCCGATTTCTCCGGTTATTCAGATATAGCTATCGGAGTAGCGCATCTGTTCGGCATCAATTTGATACGTAATTTCGCCTATCCCTATTTTTCACGTGATATTGCCGAATTTTGGCGGCGTTGGCATATTTCACTCACAACCTGGTTTAGGGATTATATCTATATTCCATTGGGAGGCAGTCGTGTTTCAAAGCTGAAGGTTGTTCGAAATACATTCGTTATTTTTTTAGTAAGCGGCTTTTGGCATGGTGCAAATTGGACGTTTATTTCTTGGGGGGCATTTCATGCAATTTTATTTTTACCCTTAATTTTATTGGAAAAAAACAGAAAATATACCAATACGGTTGCCGAAGGAAAGCTATTACCAAGTGTCAAAGAAACCTACCAGATGGGATTGACATTTTTGTTGGTAGTTATTGGCTGGGTATTTTTTAGAGCGGATACGATAACGCAGGCTTTTGAATATTTGAGAGAGATGGTTCGCTGGGAAACGTTAAAAGCTTCGTATCTAATATTTTCCGTCAAAGAAATTTGGTTTGTTTTGATAATGTTGTTTATTGAATGGGTTGGCAGGAAAAATCAATTTGGACTTGAAATGTTAGGATTCAATTGGAATAAAACGATTCGATATATTTTATATCTCGTGATCGCTTTTATAACCATTTTGTACAGTCTTGACGGAAAACCCACCGAATTTATTTATTTCCAATTTTGAAATTATGAAACGTTTTATAATAAATACATTAGGATTTTTAGGTATATTGCTGTTATTGCTTGGTATGTCGCTTTTACTACCACCTACTCCGCATCAATCTAAATCTTTGCTTTTTGCCTCAGTAAAAAAAGATTCTTTATTAGCAAATGTTCCACAGCCGAGAATTATTTTTATTGGGGGTTCAAATCTGACTTTTGGACTGAATAGTCAAACAATAAAAGATTCCTTAAATATTAATCCTATAAACACAGCTATCCATGCAAATCTTGGATTGAGGTTTGTGTTTGAAAGTTCATATCGATATATTAGGAAAGGAGATATTATAGTGGTTGTACCGGAATACTCCCATTTTTATCAAGACTACAACAAGGGTTCGGAAGAATTATTGAGAACTGTCTTAGATGTGGATAAATCAAATATTAAATTTCTTAATTTTAAGCAAATGATTAATTGCGCTCAATACATCAGGAATTTTGTATTTTCCCGTTTTAAAAAGTATGAATATACAACTACAACTGTAACAGATAGTGATGTATATGGCGTTAATTCCTTTAATCAATATGGAGACGCTTGTGTTCATTGGAATATGGACAGACAGAAATTTTATCCGAGCGATACGTTACGTTTAAAATCTTACAATCCAAAAGTAATGGAAGGGTTAAAGGAATTTGAAGAAAAGATTCGTCAAAAAGGGGCTATTTTATATGTTTCCTATCCCTGTTTTCAGGATAGTTCATTTTATAAATCTAAAGCAGCAATCAAAAAAGTCGAAGAAGAATATGCTAAGTATGGTTTTTTAATTCTGGGAACTCCAAATAGATATATGATGAATGATTCTTTAATGTTTAATACTTATTATCATTTGAATAAAAAAGGAGTAGATTATAGAACGCAATTGTTGGTGGAAGATTTGAAAAAAGCGCTTCCACCGGTCAAACGTTCAGAGAGCGATTCTCTAAAAACCTCTAATCAGCAGCTTCCTTAAAATACATCGCAAGCATTTGGCGAGCGGCTTGGAAAGAACTTATTTCCGAACGAAGCACTTGAGATTCCTTTATTGCTAATTCCTTTTTTATCTTGGGCGATTGATAAAAATGGTTTTTAAGTTGCTCGTTGATACTTTCATACATCCAGTATTTCGCCTGCGAATTTCTGCGAAAATCGAAATAACCATTGGATTTGGTGAATGCAATATATTCGTCAATCATATCCCAGATTTCGGAAATTCCTGTTTGATAATATCCCGAATAGGTCAAAACCTTCGGCGTCCATCCTGACGCTGGCAGAGGAAACAGGTGTAAAGCGTTCCGGTATTGCGCTGCGGCTAAGTTCGCTTTTTCGATATTGCTGCCATCGGCTTTATTCACAACGATTCCATCAGCCATTTCCATGATTCCTCTTTTTATTCCTTGCAATTCGTCGCCGGCTCCGGATAATTGAATAAGCAGAAAAAAATCGACCATGGAATGAACCGCCGTTTCCGATTGACCCACGCCGACCGTTTCAACAAAAATGGTATCGAATCCTGCAGCTTCGCACAAAATAATGGTTTCCCGCGTCTTACGGGCAACGCCTCCCAGCGAGCCTGCTGTCGGAGACGGTCGTATGAAAGCGTTCGGGCTACGGGAAAGTTCTTCCATCCGGGTTTTGTCGCCCAATATGCTTCCTTTGGAGCGTTCGCTACTCGGATCAATTGCCAAAACGGCTAACTTTCTGTGACGCTGACGAATCAAGTGCATACCGAAAGCGTCGATGGAAGTGCTTTTCCCTGAGCCGGGCACTCCGGTTATTCCAATCCTTACGGATTTTCCGGAGTGGGGCAAACATTTTTCGATAATTTCCCGAGCGACGGATTGGTCTTCGCTTTTACTGCTTTCCAAAAGAGTAACCCCCTGACTTAAAACAGTGATGTTTCCTTTCAGGATTTGCTCGGTATATTCGGATGAAGAATAACTCCGGCGCTTTTTTCTCGCTTTAAGGTAGGGATTAACAACCGGAGGCTGTGAAATACCTTTATTCACATTCAATCCTATATATACAGGGTCGTTTTCCGGATGTTCCGTCATCATTTATTATTCCCAACAACGGTAACTTCGTAAACCGGCATATTGGGGTCGTCGGTAAAAATAGATAATGTCGATTGCAGCCTCGATTGGACTTTTTTAGTATCGACATTCACTTTTGTTTCGCCTATTTCGCCGGGATTGATAGCAAAATGGGATTTGGAAACCGTTACTGAAGGATTCGATGATTGAATGTTACGTATATTTAATACCGACTTTCCGGAATTGGATATTTTCAATGTCCGCGTAACTCCTGTAGTGAAATTACCAAAATTGATTTCGGAGGTTCCTACATTAATTTTTCCGGCGTTGGTCTTTTTTGTAGCAGTCCATACGGAAAAATCGTCAAGTACAGTTGCCGAATAAGGGAAAGATTGCTGAACGCCGTTAATCAGAAGCGCTATGTTTCCGGATAAATTTCCATAAAGATTTTCCTGTACGTGCATAGTTACATCTATTGTTCCTGCCGTTTTCGCAGGAATAGTAGCAGGATTAAAAGCGACCGACATGTATTTTGGCAATTTTGATGCTTTTTGAGTTACAGGCTTATCGGAATTATTATACACTTCTAACTTGATGGTTTTTGATTCGCCCATACCGATTCGCCCATACATTAAATCTTTTGTTTTCAAAAGATAATTACCCATTGCAATCGGATAGGCTTCTTGAGGGGTTAATGCTTTTTTAGCAATACTGCCTTGAACAACGTTTCCAGTTATTTTTAAATACAATGGCGCATTTTGATTGGTGAAAACCGTTATCGTTTTGTCAATAGGACCGACACGTCCCAATGGGCTATAAGTAACGGATATAGTTCCTGTTTTTCCTTTTTCAATCGGCTCTCTTGTCCAAATGGGCGTCGTACATCCGCAGGAAGCTTGTACGTTGGCTATCACAACCGGATCGTTTCCGTTGTTTTTTAGGATGAAATCAAAAGTAACATTTCCGTCTCTTTCGCCAACATTTCCAAAATCGTGATTGGTTTCGTTAAATGTAATTTTGTCGTTTTGAGCTGTCATCCAGCCGCAAAATAAAACTAAACACGTTAATAATAAACTGATGCGTTTCATATTCATAAAATTTTTAAATAATTATTTTTTAGGTGCAAAGGTACAAATTGTATTTTATTCTATGCAAATTTTTATGTTTATTTAATTATTTATACCTGTGAGGCTGTTCATACACGCCTTTGATTTGCTCGTCTGTCAGCGATGGATGGCATTGCACGCAGGATGATTTTGTTTCTCCCGAGTGGGGACGGTGGCAGGCGATGCAACTGATTCCTTTGTGCACGCCCGTTACGGTGCAATCGTCTTCGCTGCCTACCTGATGTTTGGAATTGGGCGCATGGCATTGCATACACAAGCGGGTAGCTGGGTCGGAAGCAGTTTCGACTATCGAATCACCCGCGTACATCGCCGGCTTGGGTAACAGATCGGCTCGCAGATAGGATTTTTCGGCTCGCACGTAAAGCGCATTTCGAGGATTTCTTTCCATGTTTGCCCGTGACGAATCGGTAAGCGTTAGATAGCGTTTGGAAACAGGATTATCCGTGTGCATTTGATGACAGGCTAAACAAGGCATCGTCGGAAGCGTTTCCTGCTTTTTATCGCGCAGTTTCCATTCGGTAGAGGATGTACTATTTAAATCCATTAAATCATGAATATTTCCATCGTAAAACATTCCGTGGCAACGCAGGCAATCCCAATAAGGTTTTTCCATTTTGTTATGAGCGCTGTCCATGAAGATTTCCCTGTAATTGGCGGCATGTCCGCCGGCAAGCCATCCGGCATATTCCGATTGATGACAGGCAATGCACCGGTTGCTGACTTCCAAGACTTGTTTTTCATTCAGACGGATTTCATCGTTGGTTTTGTTTTGCGTGAAATGAACAAATACCATATTCGCTTTGTCCATAAAAGAATGTAGTCCGTTGGAAAAAGCGGTTCCATGACAGTCGGTACAGCGAACATTTGCGTGAGCCGACATTTTCCATTGAGCGTGCGAAGGCGTAATTTCGTGGCAGCGGGCGCAGGTGTAATCAGGGTCTAACCGGTTCCACGTCATATAAGAACCGGTTAATATCACTACAAATAAAGCGCCGGATAACAAAAGGAGTGTTTTCTTTTTCATTTCTTAAAATTTTTTACGATGTAATCTCCTGTTCTGAACGCATTTGCCATAATGGTGAGCGCGGGATTAAAGCCGCCGTTGGTAACATGAACGCTGCCGTCGGCGATGAACAGATTATCTATCTCGTGAACTTGGCAATGCTTATTCACTACCGATGTTTTCGGGTCGTTTCCCATCCGGCAGGTGCCTGCCTGATGTTGTCCGGTTGACGGAGTAAGATTGGGTCCCGGAATATTCTTCCAAGTTTTCAGCGCACCCGCTTCTTTCATAATTTCTTCTGCTTTGCCGGCAAGGAAGCGGCAATGTTCAAAGTCCAACGGATGTCTGCCTCCGGAAAGCGCAGGAACAGGTATGCCCCAATAATCTTTGACCGTCGGATCAATCGTAACACGCGATTCGGGATTAGGCATTTCCTGTATCGGACCATGCAACCGTCCTATGCGGTAATAGTTCTTGCGTTGAAATTCTTTGTGCGCTTTTCCCCAACGTGGTTCTCCCTTTGGACGAAGTCTTGAAAAATCATAAGGAAGTTGAAAAAATTCGTTTGCTAATATGCCGCCGCCGATAATTCCCGTGTTGTGGTGGCTGAAATCGCTGATAGCCATCGTAGCTCCCGGTCCGACGTGGTCGAGAATATCATAGTCGAATATCCCAAAGGCGCCGGTGTAAGCATGGTCTTGCAAGTTGCGACCTACATAATCGTTGTTGTTGCCCGCTCCGTTGGGATGCAGTTTTGATTTGGAATTAAGCAGCAGCCGCGCCGTTTCTATAGCGGCGGCTGAAATAACGACTATGTCGGCTGTTTGAGTTCTACCTTTGCCGGTTTCGTCAAAATAACGGACGCCCGTAGCGCGACTTTTATCATCAACGATAATTTCTGCTACTATACAGTTTGTTTTTACTTGACAATTCCCTGTTCGCAATGCCACAGGTATCACTGTGTTTTGGCTGCCGTTTTTAGCATCGCAAGGACAGGCATAACCGCAACAGGTGTGGTTGCGCGTACATCCGGCTCTGCCGTTGTAAGGCACGGAATTTCTCAGCATGGGAATCGGGAACGGATGCAGTCCCATGCGTTTGCAAGTATCGAAAAAAAGATTAGCTTCTTTGTTCAGTTCAAATGCCGGCATCGGATAGGGCTTGCTTCTGGGACCGGCAAAAGGATTGGTCTCATCCCCCGAAACGCCGACTTCCCATTCCGCTTTCACATAATAGGGTTCCAACTCTTCGTAGGTGATGGGCCAATCGTCGAGCGAAGAACCTTCTACCGCTCCGTAAATGCTCTTCAAGCGGAAATCTTCCGGCATATAACGCCAGCCCATAGCTCCGTAACTTACGGTTCCCGATCCGACGCAAGCGGCATTATTTCCGTAGCGTCCCTCGTCGGGCTGAACGGTTACTCGCTTTCCGTCGGGATATAATGCAACTCGGGGGTGATGTACCCAGTCCGGACCATAAGCGCTGCCTAAGACTTGCACCCGTTGCGAAATCAGTTCATCGTTGATATGTTTGTCGTAATCGGGCCATCCGCCGCGTTCAAAGACGATAACGGAAAAACCGTTCACCGCTAATTCTTTAGCTACGATGCCTCCTCCGGCTCCTGCGCCCACTACAATTGCGTTTACATGTTTCATAACTCATAACTCATAATTCATAATTCATAACTCATAATCGTTTATACCTGTTTTGCCCGATCAACGCCGGATAATCCAATCTCATCATTTTGAAACTGACATAATCTTTATTTCCTCCGTGACGGGGAGACCCATAAAAACCCTGCATAGTCCGATCTAAAAGTTTATTGAAAAATTCTTTCGGGGAAACTTTCCACAGGTCTGACTTTATTTCGCCTTTTTCCATCGATTGCATGACGGTTATTTGCGTAGCAGCGTCTAAATCTTCAAACAGCTTGTTGTATGTTTTTTTACACCAAGCCTGCAATGAAGCGACGCCGTCTTTGAACAGCGTTCGTTCTTTCGGAAAACGGAGTTTCGACTGCTTATCGATAAAATGAATAACTCCGGCATCCGTAGCTCCAGGGTATTCGTCTCTCGGAATGATTTGCTCGCATAAAGCAATCAGGCAGGCAGCTTCTTCTTCCGTAAACGCTTGATAACTATGCTTTACCGATGAAGGCGTACAAGCCGGAGCAATCAACAGACTTCCGTACAAAAGCCCGATTGTTTTGATGAAGTCGCGACGATTATAATCTTTCATGATACACAACATTTATTTTGAGTGCAATATTACTATTTTTTTACGAAACTTTATTCATATACATAAAATTTAAATATGAAGTTATCTAAACTTTTATAAAATCAATAGCAGGTTGTAACCTTATTGATACCTTATTTCCAAACGAAACAACCTTAGTAGCAATTAATTAACACACACACTAATAACCTCATTAGCTTATTTTGATTTTTTAATAATGTAATAAGGTTAGGAAAATTAATTATCAATCCTATGCTACTGAGGTTGTTTTGTTAAAGAAATAAAGGTGAAAATAAAGTTTAATTTCCCCACACAACTTTTGCTGGTGAGCCTTAGTGTGTCAGCAGAAAAAGTTGTGGGGCAAAACCCTTATTTCTATTAGTCCCCTTATTAATAATTTATAAAACACTCTTTTATCGTTTCATTGTCGGGAAAATCGTATGCCGATACAATCACTTTTCCTCCTTTCGGGAAAAGATGCGGAACAGATACAACAAACCGCCACTGGTCTGTATTATCTTCCTGTACAGCGAATCCGCTTTCTACCTCCTTGCCTTTGCTATCCTCAATCTGAACCCGAACCTGTTTTACCTTGAAATCATCAACTGCATTTACCCTGATAAAACTGTCAGCTTCACCTGTATAATTCGACAAATCGATTTCCCCGATTTCCGGCGCAGTTAAACAATCCTTAATTGCCC
>Ga0209629_10002883_pt1 | contig 11977 bp, 9 predicted proteins | sample TergutCu122P5_FD_187286 | JGI IMG/M metagenome (GOLD analysis project Ga0209629, IMG submission 187286) | Cubitermes ugandensis P5 segment gut microbial communities from Kakamega Forest, Kenya - Cu122 P5 (SPAdes) (version 2) | ecosystem: Host-associated > Arthropoda: Insects > Digestive system >...
GCGGAGAACTATTTCCCCGACCTGCAAAAACTCAAGCCCGGCGAAATCTACGTCTCCAACGTCATCGGCACCTACGTCGGCACCAAAATCATTGGCACGTTCACCCCGCAGGCGGCGGCAAAGCGCGGCATTCCCTTCGAGCCGGAGAAACACGCCTATGCCGGCAAGGAAAATCCCGTCGGCAAGCGTTTTGAAGGCATTGTGCGCTGGGCGACGCCGGTCGTGAAAAACGGCCAGATCATCGGCTGGGTGACGCTGGCGCTCAACCATGACCACCTGATGGCCTTCACCGACCATATCGTCCCCACCAACCAACGTTACCGGATCATCCCCGACGCTTCGGACGGCAACTACGCCTTCATCTGGGATTATCTGGGCCGCAGCATCGTCCACCCGCGCCATCATTCGATCGTCGGTTACGACGAGAATGGCGACCCCGCCATTCCCTGGCTCGAAGACAAGGTTTATGCCAACTTCCTCGCCAGCGGCAAATCCTGGCGCGAGTTTCGGGAAACCGCGCCGACTTTCTTCGATCAGCGGCAAAGCAGAAAGCCGGCGAAAGAACTGACCGAGCGCGGCAATGTCGGGCTTGACTGCCGCTGGCTCAATTTCGCGCCGCAATGCGTGGGCTGGCGCAACCTCACCGATGAGGGCGGTTCCGGTTCCTTCCAGATTCTGTGGAGCGGCATCAGCAAGCTGACCACCGCCGCGGCGATTCCTTATTACACCGGGCGCTACAGCCCGGAAAAAGCGGGCAACCGGCGCGGCTTCGGCTTCGTGACCATTGGCGCCAACATCGATGACTTCCACCATCCCGCCACCGAATCCAGGGAACGCCTGAACGATATGATCAAGACCGCCAACAGCGACATGCTGGCCCGCGGTCAGGCCGCTGGCGACGTATTGCAGGACAACTTGCAGGACACCTTGACCAGCCTGACCGCGACGACCCTCGTGCTGATCGCGCTGGTGGTGGCCATCGCCATCTGGATGGCCTCCTATCTGTCACGCAAACTCGGCTGGCTCAATGAGGGCTTCAACCGTTTCCGCCTGGGTCAAAAGGATTTCCGTTTTTCCTTCACCCACAAGGACGAAATCACGTCGCTCGCCGCCACCTTCAATGAAATGGCCGACACGCTGAACGCCAACATGGGGGATTTGCAGCACGAAATCGAAGCGCGCCATGAGGTCGAAGCCGACCTGCGCGCCAGCCGCGATCTGTTTGAAAACTTCGTCGAATACAACCGCGCGGCCATCTTCATCCGCGACTGGGAAGGTAAATTCATCCTCGTCAACCGGCGCTGGGAAGAAGTTGTGGGCCGGCCGCGGGCGGAGATGATTGGCAAGACCGTCCAGGATGTCCTGCCGGCCTTCATGCTGCACTCCACGATCGAGAGCGACGAACTCGTCATCCGCACGGGCGAGTTCGTGGAGCGGGAAATCACCGGTCCCGATGGGCGGATTTATATCTCCATGAAATTCATCACCCGCGACAGTCACGGTGAACTTTCCGCCCTGTGCGGCTTGCTGACCGATATTACCGAGCGCCAGATGGCAGAAGAGGCGATGCGCCAGGCCAAGGAACTGGCCGAGGAGGCCACGCGCACCAAGTCCGAGTTCCTCGCCAACATGAGCCACGAGATCCGCACCCCGATGAACGCCATCATCGGCATGGGGCACCTGATGCAGAAAACCGAGATGATGCCGCGCCAGCGCGATTATCTGAACAAGATCCAGCGCTCCTGCCAGCACCTGCTCGGCATCATCGACGACATTCTCGATTTCTCGAAAATGGAAGCCGGCAAGCTGACCGTCGAACGGGCCGAATTTGAACTGCAAGGCGTACTCGATACCGTCCGCAATCTGATTGCCGACAAAGTGGCGGCCAAGGGACTCGAACTGCGTTTCTCGGTCGACGAGGAAGCGCCGGCCACCCTGATCGGCGATCCCTTGCGCCTCGGTCAGATCCTGGTCAACTACGCCAACAACGCGGTGAAATTCACCGAACGCGGCAAAATCGAAATTTCCGTGCGCGTCGCCAAACAGACAGACCACGATGTATTGCTGCACTTCGCCGTCTCCGATACCGGCATCGGCATGTCGCCCGAACAGCAGGCGCACCTTTTTGAATCGTTCCAGCAGGCGGATGCCTCGACGACGCGCCGTTATGGCGGCACCGGCCTCGGCCTGGCGATCAGCAAGCGTCTCGCCGAGCTGATGGGCGGCTCGGTCGGCGTGTACAGCACGCCAGGACAAGGCAGCGTCTTCTGGCTCCACATCCGGCTCGACAAGGGCGAGGCGCGCCGCAAAATCTACGAAAGCGCGGAGGAGTTCAAGGGACACCCTGTTCTGGTCGTCGATGACGACCCGATTTCCCGGGAAGAACTTTCCGACCTGCTGACCAAGATGAACTTCAAGGTCTCCCTGGCCCCCTCCGGCGCCTCCGCCCTGCAAGAAATCAGGGAGGCCGAACGCCGCGGCGAAGACTTCGACATCGTCTTCCTCGATTGGCGAATGCCGGGCATGGGCGGCATCGAAACGGCCGAGCGCATCAGGAACCTGGGCCTGCGCCGCATCCCGCGGCTGGTGATGTGTACCGCCTACAGCCGTGGCGATGTCATCAATGCCGCCGAAGCAGCGGGTTTCGACGAGCTTCTCATCAAACCCGTCGACGCTTCGGCCATGTTCGATGCAACCATGCGGGTGCTCCATTCAGATCGCCCCCCAGGCGAAATCAAGCGCCACATCAACCCGGCCACGGCAAGACATCTGGGGTTGGAAGCCATTCGCGGCGCACGGATCCTGCTCGTCGAGGACAACGAACTCAATCAGGAAGTCGCCCAGGCCATCCTCGACGAAGAGGGTTTCCGCGTCGATGTCGCCGGCGACGGCCAACAAGCGATTGACAAGCTCGAACAGGAGAACTACGACCTGGTCCTGATGGACATGCAGATGCCCGTTCTGGACGGCGTCAGCGCCACCCGCATCCTGCGCCAGAACCCGCGTTTCGCCGCGCTCCCGATCATCGCCATGACGGCCAACGTCATGGAGGCGGACAGGAAACGCTGCATGGAAGCAGGCATGAACGACCACGTCGCCAAACCGATCGAACCGGAAGAATTATGGGCCGCCCTGCTGCGCTGGATTCCCCGCCGCGACAAGGCCGCGGGCGAATCGGTCGAGCAAGCCTCGGCCCAGCAGCCCCCGATCCAGCAGACCCAGCAACCACCGACCGCGCCGCAACGCGCGGCAGGTCAGGCGTCGACGTCGCTACCCACGATCGAGGGCCTGGATATCCAGGACGGCTTGCGCCGGGTCATGGGCAAGGAGAAGATCTACGTCAATCTGCTGCGTAAATTTGTCGAAACTCATGCTGACAGCATCGACGCGCTGGAGCAGGTCATGGAAGCAGGCAATCAGGCGGAAACGCAGCGCATCGCGCATACGCTGAAAGGCGTGTGCGGCAATATCGGCGTCAATGCCGCGTTGTGCCAGAGCGCCGCGCAACTCGAAGCCGCCGCCCGCAACGGTGCGCCGCTTGAACAGATGCGCCCGCTGTTCGAGCAGTTGCGCAAACCTTTCCAGGAACTGATCGAAAATATCCGGCGGGCGCTACCGTAGTGCGGGGGTCACCCCGCCCTGTTGCGGTCTTGCCAGATCACGACGCCTTGCGCTTGGCGAGATCGACGGCCGCCATCACATAGCCGGACAAGCCATAGACGACGAAAAAGGCGAACAGCGCGATTTCCGGGCTGTAGGCGACCAGCGCGAAACCGAGGGCGATGGCGGCAATGACGAAAAAGGGCACGCTCTTCCTCAGGTTCACGTCCTTGAAGCTGTAGTAACGGATGTTGGAAATCATCGTCACGCCGGCAAAAATGGTCAGCCCGCAAGCCAGCCAGCGCACGTCGTAACCCGGCACCTCGGCCAGGATCATCACCCAGACCAGACCGGCCACCAGCGCCGCCGCCGCCGGCGACGGCAAGCCCTGGAAGAAACGTTTGTCCATGACCTCCAGCGTCGTATTGAAGCGCGCCAGGCGCAACGCCGCCCCGGCGCAGTAGATGAAGGCGGCGATCCAGCCCAGCCGGCCGAGGTCGCGCAAGGCCCATTCGTACATCACCAGGGCCGGCGCGGCGCCAAAGCTGACCATGTCGGACAGCGAATCGTACTCCGCGCCAAACGCCGACTGGGTATTGGTCAGACGCGCCACCCGGCCGTCCAGCCCGTCGAGCACCATGGCGATGAAGACGGCCATCGCCGCCCGCTCGAAATCACTCTGCATCGCCTGGACAATGGCGAAAAAACCGGCGAACAGGGCCGCCGTGGTAAACAGATTAGGCAAAACATAAATGCCGCGCCGCTTGAGTTCAGGGTTGAACAACGTCTTGCGGGGTTTGAGTTCGGTCATGGACATCCACTAAGCGGGTTGAACGGCGAAATCGAGAGGATACACCCTCGCCGGGATCGCAGCGTCCGCCGTCGCCCTCGATCTGCCTATTGGCCAGGGAAGGAGACCCAGGCAGCGTGCTAGAATTTTGAACTTTCACGGCTGCCGCCGCATGTCGCCGTTTCTGCCGTGGCCATGGGTCGACAAGATCATGACCCAAACCCTGATTCTTCAACACGACAACCACTGACCCGGAGTTCAGCATGACCGCCATCTTGCAGGAAGACCTGATCCAGTCCGTCGCCGATGCCTTTCAGTACATCAGCTACTACCACCCGCTCGATTACATCAAGGCGCTGGGCGAAGCCTATGAACGCGAGGAGAGCGCCGCCGCCAAGGATGCCATCGCCCAGATTCTGACCAACTCGCGGATGGCCGCCGAAGGCCAGCGCCCGATCTGCCAGGACACCGGCATCGGCATGGTCTTCATCAAGGTCGGCATGAAGGTCACCTGGCCGGATGCGACCATGAGCATCCAGCAGATGATCGACGAGGGCGTGCGTCGCGCCTACAGCAACCCGGACAACCCGCTGCGCGCCTCGGTGCTGGCCGATCCGGCAGGCAGCCGCCGCAACACCAGGGACAACACGCCGGCTGTCGTCCATTTCGAGATCGTCGAAGGCGACCACGTCGACGTCATCTGCGCGGCCAAGGGTGGCGGCTCGGAAGCCAAGGCCAAGTTCGCCATGCTCAATCCTTCCGACGATCTCGTCGACTGGGTGCTGAAGAAAATTCCGGAAATGGGCGCCGGCTGGTGTCCGCCCGGCATCATCGGCATCGGCATCGGCGGCACGCCGGAAAAAGCCATGCTGCTCGCCAAGGAATCCATCATGGCACCGGTCGACATCCAGGAACTGAAAGCGCGCGGCGCCCGGGGTGACAAACTCAATCGGGCCGAAGAACTGCGCCTCGAACTGTACGAGAAGATCAATGCGCTCGGCGTCGGCGCCCAGGGCCTGGGCGGCCTGACCACCGTGCTCGATGTCAAGGTACTGGACTACCCCTGCCACGCCGCCAATCTGCCGGTCGCCCTGGTACCCAACTGCGCGGCGACCCGCCATTGCCACTTCCACCTCGACGGTTCCGGCCCGGCCAAGCTCGAACCGCCGAAACTGGAGGACTGGCCGGCCGTGACCTGGACGCCCGATCTCAAGGCGGCCACCCGCGTCGATCTCGACACCCTGACCAAGGCCCAGGTCGCCGCCTGGAAGCCGGGCCAGAAGCTGCTCCTCAACGGCAAGATGCTGACCGGCCGCGACGCCGCCCACAAGCGCATCGCCGACATGCTGGCGAAAGGCGAAAAATTACCGGTCGATTTCACCAACCGCGTCATCTACTACGTCGGCCCGGTTGATCCGGTGCGCGACGAGGTCGTCGGCCCGGCCGGCCCGACCACGGCCACCCGCATGGATAAATTCACCCGGATGATGCTGGAGCAAACCGGCCTGATCTCGATGATCGGCAAATCCGAACGCGGCTCGGTCGCCATCGAGGCCATCAAGGACAACCAGAGCGCCTACCTGATGGCCGTCGGCGGCGCCGCCTATCTCGTCGCCAAGGCGATCAAGAGCGCCAAGGTCGTCGGCTTCGCCGACCTCGGCATGGAAGCCATCTACGAATTCGACGTGCGGGACATGCCGGTGACGGTCGCCGTCGATTCCTCCGGCGTCTCGGTGCACAACACCGGCCCGCGGGAATGGCAAATCAAGATCGGCAAGATTCCGGTCGCCGCCTGATCCATCCTTGACGATGGCCGGCTCGGCCGGCCGCTTCAACCGCCACTTGCAGAATCGGCGGCGGCCCGCTGGCTTGGGCTGCACGAACCGCTGCCGGGCGCCTCGGCCTCGCACGGTACCGGCCGCCCCTCCGGGCAGGCATCGTGGCAGGCCAGACAAATCGAGCGCAGCCAGCCCTTGCAGGGCATTTCCGCGGCATGCGACGAGGCGGTCAGCAAGGAGGCCAGCCGGGCGATGAATTCACCCTGGCGCAGATTGCGCCCGCCATCGCTGGCAAAAACGACCCGGTTGCCGCCTGCCGCCATCGCCGCATCGAGTCGATCCAGTGCCAGGTAAAACAGTTCCTCGGCGCTCAGGACGCCATCCTGCGGCATCGCCGCAACGCCAGCGCTGACGGTCATCCTGATCGGCTTGCCGCCGGCAGAGAGCGTCGCTGCCGCCAGCGCCTTGCAGACCCGGCGCGCAAAAACAGTGCATTGCTCACAACTGATGTTGCCGGCGATACCGATCCGGCCATCGGTCAAGGGCAGGATGCTTTCCTGGTCGCCGATCTTGCCGCGCAGCAGGCGGGAAAATTTATCCACCACCTTGTCCGCGATTCGCTGACCGAAACGCTCACAAAGCGAAACATAATCATCGATAGCGAAAATCAGCGCGCTGGCTATCGGGCGACCATCGGGGCGGCCATCGGGGCGGCCATCGGCTTTCAGATGCTGTTCAATGCGGCGCTTCAGCCGATCATCACCGGGCCGCGGCCCGGCCTCCCGCCCCATGTCGGCCGCCGGCACGGGTTTGGCGGGGGCCGATGCACCCAGGCTGGCCATTCCCTCCATGCGCGCCCCGAAGTCGCCGAGGCCGACAGCGCTGTCACGACCGATGTCGGTTTCCTCGCCCACCGTATCCTTCGGCGTCAGCAATTCGGCCAGCGTGGCGGCCGGCGCCTTCTTGGGGATGAAGGCGGTCACGCCCAGGCGTTTCGCCCGCTCGCGCTCGTTATTCGACAGGTTATCGGAAGCCAGCAGATAAAACGGTAAATTTCTGATCCGGTCCAGCCGGTTGCTGCGGATGTGTTCAAGCAGATCCGCCCCGTCTTCGCTGGCGACGCCCAGTCCAGAGATCACGGCGACGATCGAGGCGTCGAGCACCACGCTCTGCCATGCCGAACCGCCATCACGCGCCTCACAGACCTCGTGGCTTTGGCTCACGCAGCGCGCCAGCGAAGCGCGCACGACGCGTGAGCCATCGACGACCAGAATCTTTTGTGACTTGATCTTCTCGCTGCCTTGCATGATCGAATTCCCTGACCGACGAACTACGGCTAAAGTTTTAGTTTACGCCATGCCAGCGGAAAGTGCTCTATTTGTTGCCGGAGCGTTCTTCGGGGTCGGCTTGATAGCCGGCGAACATGCTGCGCGTCTGGCTCTGTAGCCGATCCTGCATCGATTGCAGCATTTTCTTCGACTGATCCATGTAAGTCGCCATCATGCTTTGCATGGCCGGCTGCTGAAAATTCAGGAACTGCGCCCAGAAATCGGCCTGCAAATGGCTGTGGTCGCCAGCGCCGTACAGCAAGCGCGACTGATCCTGGAGCTTGGACTGGAAATCGACGAAGGTCCTCATGTTGTTTTCCAGATACTTGCCCAGCATGCTCTGCATGGCGCTGCCGTAGAAGCGGATGAAGCCGGACAGCAACTCGCAGGAAAACAGCGGCACGCCGCCCGATTCTTCTTCCAGAATGATCTGGAGCAGGATGCTGCGCGTCAGATCGTCGTCGGTCTTGGCATCGACGACCTTGAAAGACTCGAACTTGAGCACCAGATCCTTGACATCGCTCAACGTGATGTAAGCGCTTGCCCTGGTGTCGTAAAGGCGGCGATTGGGGTATTTCTTGATCAGGCGTAAGGTTTCCGACATGCTGCAATCCTCGCTACCAGTTTGTGTGCAGTGCAGCATTGTAGCCTGAAAAAGGCGCTTGGCGGCGCAATGCCCATCAGTTGAACCCCGATTCAGGTTAAAGCAGCGAATCGCGGCTGATATTGCCGCGTTTGATGATCTTGCGCAGGCGGTCCAGACCTTCCATCTGAATTTGCCTGACCCGCTCGCGGGTCAGGCCGAGGTCGTTGGCGATCTGGTCGAGCGTTGCCACCTCGGCCCCGCCGAGGCCATAGCGGCGCTCGATCACCGAGCGCTGGCGCTCGCCCAGTTCGCCCAGCCAGTGATCGACCAGGCCGCCGATCTCGCTCGATTGCAGCAGGTTTTCCGGGTTGCTGCCGTCATCGTCAGGAATCAGTTCGGTCATGGTGTGGTTGGGATCGATTTCCAGCGGCGCATCGAGCGAGGCGATATGCTCGTTGAGCAGCAGGATGCGGCGCACCTCCTCGGCCGGGCGGTCGAGCAGCAGCGCCACGCGCTGGACTGTTTCATCGCGGCGTTCGGTCGATTCCAGGTGGCGCATGGCGCGCAAGATCAGGTTGATTTCCTTGACCACATGCACCGGCAGGCGGATGGTTCGCGCCTGGTTCATGATGCCGCGCTCGATGCTCTGCCGGATCCACCAGGTGGCGTAGGTGGAAAAACGAAAACCGCGTTCGGGATCGAATTTTTCCAGGGCGTGAATGAGGCCGAGATTGCCCTCTTCGATCAGGTCGAGCAGCGGAATGCCCCGATTCAGGTAGTGCTTGGCAATGTTCACGACGAGCCGCAGGTTGTGCTCGATCATCTTCTGCCGCGCCGCAAAATCGCCCGCCCGCACCTGGCGGGCGGTCGCCACTTCCTCTTCCGGCGTCAACAGCGGTTTGGCGCCGATTTCATTCAAATAAAGCTGGGTAACGTCTTCGAGCAGTTCCAGTTCGGGCGTCGCGGCCTCGGCTTTCTCCTCGGGCAGCAGGACGGAATCCGCTTGCTCCGCAAAATCTTCTTCATCGACGCTATCGTCCAGTCCACTCATCTTTTCGGCAGATATTGCGCGGGATCGACCGGTTTGCCCTGCTTGCGGATCTCGAAGTGCAGCTTCACCGAGTCGGCATCGGTATTGCCCATTTCCGCGATCTTCTGTCCGCGGGCGACCTGCTGGCCCTGCTTGACGAGAATCTTGCTGTTGTGGGCATAGGCCGAGATGAAAGTGGCGTTGTGCTTGATGATGATCAACTCGCCATAACCGCGCAGGGCGGAACCGACATGGACAACCTTGCCCTCGCCGGCGGCAATCACCGGGTCGCCCATCTTGCCGGCAAAGTCGATGCCTTTGTTGCCGGCTTCGCTGAACGGTGCAATGACTTTGCCGGCGGAAGGCCAGATCCACGGCACATCGTCCGGCGTGGCCGTCGGCGCAGCGACCGGCGTGGCCGGCGCAGAAGCCGTTTTTGCCTCAGTCGATGGCTGCGCCGCGCCGGCAGCGGCGCTCAGGCGGGCATAGGCTTCATCCGAATAGGGTTCCTTGCCGACCCGCGGCTCGCGTTTCAGGCCGCCGCTATCCGGCGTTGCCGCCACCGGCGAGGCATCGAGGGAACGGGCTTCGACGCCGCCGCCAACACCGATCGGGGTCGCCACCACGGCCTCACCGCTGTCGGCGGTCGCGGCAGCCGGCGGCAACACCCGCAGAATCTGCCCTTCGCTGATCGTCGCCGTCGTGGTGATGTTGTTCCAGGCGGCAATGTTGCGGTAATCCTGGCCGTATTCCTTGGCGATGCGGTACAGGGTATCGCCCCGCTTGACGGTGTAATAGCCGGGGCCAGCAGGCTGCACCCTGGCTTGGGCGGTTGAACCGCGGTCTACGGTCGGCGCTGGCTGCTGGCTGAAACAGCCGGCGAGCATCACGGTCAGAACGGACAAGGCGGCAAGAAGGAGTCGAGTCATTGTGTTCCTGCGAGAAGCGGGACGAAGCGGACGGCATCAAGCCGTTTTTCGACCCATCCCTGAGACGTGCATTCAATCAAATCAAGATGCTGCTCCGTCGTACCGATCGGCAATACCAGCCGCCCACCGGGCGCCAGTTGCTGGAGCAGCGCCGGCGGCGCCCGCTCACCGGCCGCCGCCACGATGATGCTATCGAAGGGCGCGGCTTCCGGCAATCCCATCTGACCGTCGGCATGCTTCAAGCGGACGTTGAACTGCTGCAACTGGCGCATATTGACCTTGGCTTTTTCCAGCAGCGACGCGATGCGTTCGACGGCGTAGACTTCGTTGGTCAGTTGTCCCAGCACGGCCGCCTGGTAGCCGCAACCGGCCCCGATCTCCAGGGTTTTTCCGAGCGCTGAACGTCCATCGAGCAGCAATTCGATCATCCGGGCGACGATATAGGGCTGTGAAATGGTCTGCCCCATGCCCAGCGGCAGCGCATGGTCCTCATAGGCGCGCGAGGCCAGCGCTTCTTCGACAAAAATATGACGCGGCACGGCGCTCATCGCCGCCAGAACGGCCTCGTTGCGGATGCCTTTTTCGCGCAGCCGCTCGATCATCCGCACCCGCGTGCGCTGCGAGGTCATGCCGATGCCGTGCAACACCGCGCGATCACTTCATCCAGTCGCGCACGATGCCCAGTTGCGCGGTGTGCGTCAAATCGATTTGCAGCGGCGTCACCGACACGCAGCCGCGCTCGATGGCGTTGAAATCGGTGCCCGGCGCAGCATCGGCGGCGGCCCCGGCAGCGCCGATCCAGAATACCGTTTCGTGGCGCGGCGAGGTCGTTCGCACCACCGGCTCGGCCTTGTGCCGCCGTCCCAGGCGCGTGACTTCCATGCCCTGCAATTCGGCATGAGGAATATCCGGCACATTGACATTGAGCAGCACCGGCTGACGAATCGGATCGCGGATAAAGCGTTCGACCAGTTCGCGCGCCACCCGCCCCGCCGTTGCGTAATGACGCCCTTCAAAACTGGTCAATGAAACAGCCATCGACGGCAAGCCGAGCAAATAGCCTTCGGTCGCCGCCGCGACGGTTCCCGAGTAAATGGTATCGTCGCCCATATTGGCGCCGTCATTGATGCCGGAAACCACAATATCCGGCAGTTTGTCCAACATGCCGGCCACGGCCAGATGGACGCAATCGGCCGGCGTGCCGTTAACAAAACGAAACCCGTTAGCCGCCCGCCGGAGAAACAACGGCCGGTCGAGCGTCAATGAGTTACTGGCGGCGCTCCGGTTTTGCTCAGGCGCGACAACGGTAATTTCACCCAATCCGGCCAGCGCTTCAGCCAGTGCAGCCAAACCCGGGGCGAAATAACCGTCGTCGTTACTGAGCAGGATATGCATCAATCAAACCATGAGGCTATCGAGACCGCCGCCGTTCGCCAACCACGCCTCGACCCATTTGGGCTTGCGGCCCCGTCCGGTCCATTCCAGCGACGCATCCTGCGGGTGACGATATTTGACGCGAACCTTGCCGCCGGCAGATGCCTTGATCTTGCCATCCTTACCCAGCAATTCCTCAAGGGTACAACCCAAACGCGCCTTGATAAGAGCACGCGCCTCGTTGAGAGCGGCAGCCTTTTCCTGGGATTCACGGCGCTTCAATTCCGCCGGAATCCGCTGTTGCAAATCACGCAGTTGAGCAACGGACAGAGTGGATAAATCCATGATTACCTCCTGACATTAAGGGTGGCGATAATTTAATTTGTCCAGCCGCATAAATCAATGAACAGCAATTAAAAAAACCGGCCAAGGCCGGTTTTTTTAATTTGGTCGGGGCGGCGGGATTCGAACTCGCGACCCCTTGCACCCCATGCAAGTGCGCTACCAGGCTGCGCTACGCCCCGACAAGCTGCCATTGTACCTGAAATCGTCGGGATTCAAA
>Ga0209629_10002884_pt1 | contig 11974 bp, 9 predicted proteins | sample TergutCu122P5_FD_187286 | JGI IMG/M metagenome (GOLD analysis project Ga0209629, IMG submission 187286) | Cubitermes ugandensis P5 segment gut microbial communities from Kakamega Forest, Kenya - Cu122 P5 (SPAdes) (version 2) | ecosystem: Host-associated > Arthropoda: Insects > Digestive system >...
CGAACAGCAACCGGCCTTGTGTGTCGTAGCCGATCACGGCGTCGCGGGCTTCATCGTTGCGGCTGGCGTCCACCATCCGGAAAAACGGATCGAAGAACACCTCTGCCGCTTGCTCGAAGCGCACGCCGGGATGTTTGCGCACGTTGGTTTGCGCTTTCTGTTCGTCCCAGACGAAGGTGACCCCGTTCAGCGTGAAGCGAATATCCATGCGCGGCAGTGTAGCCTCGATGTATTGTCATTGTCAATACGTCGATCAAAGCGAATACCACGTCCCCCGCGCCTTGCCGTGCTGTCGCATGCACCTAACGGCAACCGGTTGGTAGCTTGGACAAGCGCAGCGCAATCCGGGAATTGTGTGATTCGATGCGGAGCATCGCAAATACAGGTCGGCTGCACTTTGGGTTCGATGGTCATGGGGTGGTGGGGTTGAGGTTGTCCTACGCTTGCTTATCCAGGCTACGCTTGCTGGACAAGCGAAGCGCAGTCCGGGGCAACCGCACCCCATCACAATCGCAACCATCAGCCCCAAAGCGTCGCCGATCTGTATTTGCGATGCTCCGCATCGAATCACACAATCCCCGGATTGCTACGAAGCTGCATCAAGCGAGTGGCCATTCAGCCCGTAGCCTGGACAAGCGCAGCGCCGTCCGGGGCAACCGTACTCCCATCACAATCGCAACCATCAGCCCCAAAGCGTCGCCGATCTGTATTTGCGATGCTCCGCATCGAATCACACGATCCCCGGACGGCGCTTCGCTTGTCCAGGCTACGAAGCTACGAAGCGCCCACCCCCAGCCACCACAGCCAGCCCGACACCGCGCCGAAGATCAGCGCCACCAGCAGCCAGGTGCGGCTGGTTATGGAGAATCGAAAGCCATCGCGCGCCAGGCGCAAGAGCGCGGCCAGCAGGAAGACCACGGCCAGGGCGGAGAGAATGTATTTGGCGAGCATGGCGCTGTCTTTCAGTTCAAAGCCGCGGCTTTGGCCTCCATCGCATTGAGCCAGCGCTTTTGCCGCCAGGCCGGGGTGGCGGTGTTGAACAGCGGCGTGCCCGGTTGCAGCAGGCAAAGCCACTGCGCGGCGGCGATGCGCTGGCGTTGATAGCCGTGGCGCAGCACCCCCAGGCCGTGCGGCGGCGACGGCGGCGCGCCCACGAAATAGCGAGCGCCTGGCGTGAAGCGGCTGGCGTTGTCGCGCCACCAGGCATCGAGTCTGGCCGGATCGGGCCAGGGCAAATCCTCGTCTTCGTCCAGGGACACGTCTTCGTCCTCGGCATCTTCGGTCGGGCCGGTTTCAACGTCTTCCGGCGGCTCGCGGTAAAAGCCGGGCTCGCTCAAATCAAGCCCCGTGATGAAGCTGAAGGCTTCGCCCGCCAGGCGCGCCAGCTTGTCGTCGCTCATCTGCGAAATCAGCCACGGCACGTATTGCGCATCGCCGGCAACCCCCGCGCCGCGAATCAGCAGGCGCACGCCTTCCGGGTTGCGCGGCAGCGATCCCAGCACCCGGCGCCCGGTCTCCGGGGCGTGCAGCTTGAGCAGCAGCATCAACGCGGAACACTGCCACGGCCCCGGCGCAAGCGCGATCCGCTCCAGCGCTTCAAGCGCCGCGCGGCGCTCGCCGAGCAGGGCGGCGGCGCGGGCGGCCTCATAGGCGCAGCATGCATCGGCATCGGCCATGGCGCCGGAACACAAGGGCAGCAACGCCACGCGGCCCGCGCTGGCGGCGGCGCGCAAGGCGCGGGCGCGTAGCGCCGCATCGGCGTCTTGCAAGGCCTGGGTAATCGCCTCGCCGGCTTCAACCCGGTGCATGGCGCACGCGGCCAGCCCCACCTCTCTGCGAAATGGGCGCGGCGACGCCAGCAGCGCCCGGCCGATGGCTTGCAGGCTGGCCGTGGACACCCACCCAAAGGCCGAAATCACCCCCCGGCGGCCCTGCGGCGAGGCTTCGGCCCGATCGAGCAGCCATTCCAGGCGGTGCTCGTTCCGGTCTTCAATGGCGCAAACCATCGCGGTAAAAAACTCCCCCAGGCCCGGATCCGGGTCTTCCTGCACCGCGTCCAGGGCTGTTTTCGATCCTTCGTCTCCAGCCACCGCCAGGCCGTCCAGATGCGCGGCCAGGCGTTCGTCGGCGCGGGCCAGATCAAAGAGCTGAACGTGCGCGGCCGTGACCAGGTAGGAACGGGTGGTGCGCAGGGTGACGGCCTCTTCGGCATGTTGTTGGACGACGGTGGGAATGAGCTGGATCATCGGTGTTTCATCTCACACAGAACGTGGGTTGGATAAGCCGTGAAGCGGCGCAATCCCAAAACAAGCGCCACCCGGAACGCGGTTACGCCGATAGGGCGCCATCAAAAGTTACAAAGTTGGTGGTGCTCGGCATGGAATGGGTAATGTTAAAAAATGAATGTTCGGAGGGGAGAATGTCTACGACATCCGGGCTGCGCTGGCTACGTAGGTTGGCGGTGAGCCGAAGGCGAACCCCAACAATTGGGATACGATGCCGATTTTTGGGGAAGAAAATAAGGTTTGTTGAGTATTCCAAAATGTTGGGCATCGCCTTCGGCTCAGCCCCAACCTACGCGGGCTCGGCCGTTTTTTCAATGCTTGCGATTCATCCAGGTGTTGGGCTACGCTGGCTGGTTACGCTGAATTGTTTCATAGATTGATATTTTAAATCGAGATACTTATTTAACTCTTCTCGTGCATAAATTTTTGAAACAATAGAATTTATTATATGAACAACTCTTTCCCATGAGTAATCGTTTAGCAATAGAATTTTATAAACCCCATTCAGAGGATTTTTTTCTTTCATTGATAAAATTCCTTCGGGTGTTGCAACAATTATTGAATAAATATTTGCTGCATCGCCATAAATATCGCCGATATTTATTTCAAGAAGATAGAATACTTCATTTTGCTCAGGTGTCCAGTCCCAGGGATTGCCAATATCAGGAGACCAGTAGCATTTTGCTTCTAATTGATTATTTTTTGTCTTCCTCATTTTACTCCGCATCCAATGGTACATTACTCGCTGGACAAGCAAGGCGTTGTCCGGGGATTGTGTCATTCGATGCGGAGTATTGCAAGTACGAATCAGCACGTTTTGGGCTCGATGGTTATGGTGGTGAGGGAGTTGAGGTTGTCACTACGATATCCGGGCTACGCATGCTACGACATCCGGGCTACGCTTGCTGGTAAGTCACATTTCTACGTCTACATGCCTGATTGCGAGCATCCGCGCATGCATGTCAAGGAATATTAGCAACGCTTCGAGACTGCTGTTGTCCACAGCCATTCCCTCCGCGAACCACTGATACGTCGTTGGGCTAATTAGGTGGCTAGAGGTCGCACCGACCACTGATTCCCCAGGATTACTCTTGGGCGGAGGGAAACCACCCATGAGCATAGCCTCCCAAGTATCAAATCCTGCTTCGATCCGTTCACGCTGTTGCTCATCAATCCGCGCAGCACACTCGACCAAAATCACAAGTTGCTCGCCATTGCCGATGAACGGCGGCCGCGACAGGAGATACGGATGCTCAGCCGCCGCCTTCACAGGTAACTCAAGCATATCGATGTGGACGGGAATATCATTCTCTCGTACACCGCACCATTTGAGCGGTAATTGTTCCCGAATTCTTCCATATTCACACATGCCCCAAAGTATGCGTAATAATCCCGGCTGCATGTTTGCTGCGACGAGGTCGATTTCGGCACCGGTCTCACTGGTGCGGACATCGCTCCACACGAACGATGCTGGCCAAAAGAAGCCGAGTTTAAGCGCACGCGCAAAGTTACCTGTGGCCGTTTGAACGAAAGCAGCCACCTTCTCTATCGCATCCGGCGCTGAGGCAACCGAAGCCGTAAACATGTTACTCGACTCCCTTGAAAAACCGGGTATACCACGGCGCGATGTCCTCCGCGTCGAGCCCTTCGACTGACATCTGCTCGATCCACTCATCCGGGACACGCAACTGTGCTAACGCGCGGCCTACCCGGTGATACAGCGGCAGTAGCTGACTGTGGTTTCGGTCACCGATCTCTGGTGTACTTCCTGCACGAATGATTACGCCGTGTTCGCCCTCAATCAAGTCGACGCCGATTCCTTTTTTGCTTAATGCATCAAGGGTCAGCGCCCCACCGATTCGCTCAAGCTTGCACTGATTAATCATCGTCAGCCAGCTTACGCCGAGAATACCAAAATCAACGAAACCTAGGAGCGCTAGCGGTTCTCCATAGGCGATCCCGGGATAACGAGTCAGCCATCCCTTGTGAACCTTCCTGAGTGCGTCCTCGATTTCCCAGGATCCTGAGTGCCAATGACAGGCATAACCGCAATAGCCGGAATCAAATTCCATCTTCGCAATAACAGACCGCACGAACGCGTACACTCGTTCGGCGTCTTTCGCCTCGGAAATCGGCAAGCAGAAGCGAACGTAGCTGCGGTGAATCAGATTGTCGGGATCCGATAAGACCTCATCAGAGAAGAAACCGAATGTCGGCAAATCAATCTCGCGTGCGCTGGGACCAGAATGGCAGTTAATACCTAGAAGGCGATTTTTGAGCGCCTTTTTGTCATACAACATCGTCTCGATATGTTCGATCCCTGAGTCTGCCAGTGCTTTGTACGTCTTCATGACGTTGGTTTGATACCACTTGAATGACGTGCTAAATGTGTCAATCGCTGAGCGATACAACGCTAGAACGCCGGGAACGACACGTTCGCGAGGCATGCTTGAGAAGACAATCAATTCTAAGGTCGGTTGGACTACCGGCAGTGCCCAACCTTTCAACGATACGGTCAAGGTTTCGATCATGAGTATTTTCTTTCTTCACTATTTCCTGAATCCATGACCTTAAGAAATAAGAAACCCACCTATAAGGTAAAGTGTTTCCATTCTGAAATTCACGGATTTAGGTGTACGTCAATTACATTTGCAATCTGACTCCTTTATTTCTTGATACTTACTCTTGTTGATGGAGCCCAATTGTTGTTGAGCGTACTTCTGATTCGGTGTGGAGTTGTCACCGTTGAACTTCACCTCAATGAAATTCTTGACATTGCTGGAATTCCCGGCCGGACTCGACTTTTCACTCAACAACGTGAAGTCAGGCCTAAATGTCGTACCCGGTGCGCCGCGTCCTGCATTAAGTCCTGTCATCAGCGATCCGGGCGCTGGGAGGCCGCTGCCAGCAAGCGTGCGGCCAGTCCCAGACATGACACCAGTGAATGCACCGCCGACTTGTGTGGGAATTTTCCACGTCATCTCGACCATGAGTTCGGGTTTTACTGGAGTGAACAACGGATAGCCACTGCTGAACTTGCTAGCTACGTACGACTGCAGCGTCGGATACTGTGCCGACGGCAGTTCACCGTTGTTGGCTTTAGTGCGCGCATCGCATATTGCAGTACATATCTCATCGCCGAGTTCCGGGCCAATTGCTTCGACGATCGCCGGATTCTGCAAGACCCCCGCCAAATCCACCGTATTCTGATGATTCTGAAACTTCTTGTCCGTCAGCCGGCAGGCATTCTTTCCATCCATCTTCACGTCGAACGAGTACAGAATCCACGTACTCTCCTTCATGAAGGTGTTCGATTTTACCCCGCCGAGGACGCCGGGATTGTCTCCGTTGGACAGCGAAAACTCGCTGCCCTTGATGGCAGCCATCATGCGGTCGGCTTTGACCGTCTTCGTTCCCTTGTTGAGCGTGATCGACTGAGAAATGTTCGGAAAAGGCGTGGGCACCGGCCCGCCGGGTGTAGGAACCTTGCAGACATCCGGGATCGTGGCGGTCGAGATGCCATTGCTGCCCTTGTGAACCAGGGAGTTGGATGTTCCGTTGACTTTGACAGTAACCGGCATACGTTCAGCCCCCCCGCCCCGTCACCAAAATAGCCGCCGCCCGTTCATTCCTCTCCGCGCTGCTGCCCCAAACCAGCGCCAGCGGCCCATTGGCGTAGCCCTTGCGCGCGGCGGCGCAGGCCAGCATCACATGCAGCAGCCCGCCCGCCGCCGACACATCGCCCCAGCAGTCGGCGGGCGCCACAAAGTCGGCGGCTGATTCAAAATACTCCCGGGTGCGCAAAACCGCAAAGCCGTATTCGTCGGCCCGGTACGGCTCGCCGTTCATGTCGCAGTAGATATCGGTCACTTTTTTGTCCTGAGGCAGCCGGCTGAAGGTCTGGCGGAAGGCTTCGGTCAAACCTTCCCCAAGACAAACCGTTTGGGTCTTCATGCATTTGGCTTCATTGGCGCTGCCCACGCTCAACACCCCGGCCAGGGATTCGATTGCCATCGTCCGGGCCATGCGTTCGGTGACGAGCAGCAAGGCCGCGCCCGCTTCGCCGGGGATGAAGCCCCAGGCGTTGTTCAGCGGCCCGGCGCCGTGCAACTGGTCTTCGGCCTCCAGCCATTCCAGGGTTTCGGGTTCGATCCAGCTTTCCACGCCGGCCACCACGCAGGCGTCGAGCGTGCCCTGGCGCAGCTTGGCGCAGGCGGCCTGGAGCGCCAGCAGGCCGCCGGCGTGGCCGGCGGCAAAGACGGCCGCGCCGCCAAAAACGGATTTGTAGCGGCGCGCGATGCGTTTGTTGAGCGCGGCGCCGATGTCGTCCGGCAAACCCGGCCGCGGGCCGGGCAAGGCCAGCGCCAGGGCGCAGCGCCCCGCCGTGGGCGGTGTTGCAAGCGCCGCCATCGCTTCGTCGATGGCCGGGAACAACAGGGCTTCGAAGCGGTCCGCGCCGGTGAGCGCGATATCGAGCCACGGGGCGATGGCGGCGCGCATCGGCTCGCCGGCGGTGTCGATCATGTAGGGGTGTTCGGTGAACCCGCTGATGCCCGCGCGCACGGCGGCGGCGCTTTCCCACGCGCCGCGCCCCACCGCCGTGCTGGCGCCCATTGCGGCAATGAAAACGGGTTGGGTCATGCCATTTCCATTTCGATTTCGTCCTGCGCGGCTTCGCCGGCGCTGAGGTCGGTTTTGCGCGTGATGACCGTGCGCTCCAGCTTCTGAACCTTGAAGTGGCATGGCAAGGCGCTGTGCCAGACCAGGCTGACGCGCGGCCCATCGGCATGATCGGGTTCCAGGATGACCGTATGCAGGGCGCGGCGTTTGTGGATTTCGCGGCTGCCGTCGTAAAAGCGCGTGTCGAAACCGAGGTAGAGCTTGGGCAAGTGGAACCGGGTGATGCCATCGCGCGCGCCGGGGCACAGGTTGAGCAGCACCACCGGCTCGCCCCCGCGCAGGAAACCATCGGCTTGCTGGTCGGCGGGCGCGCACTGGAAATAACGGTCGTCCAGATCGGCGGCGAGCAGCGGGGCGCGGGTTTTCTGCCAGGCGTCGTCATAGGTGCCGGCGAAGCCAGCCCGCGGCTGCCAGTGGCTGGCAATGGCGCCCAAGCCCGCGGGCGCGGGGCGGTCGCCGGGCGAGCGGATCAGCGCCTTGGGGTTTTCGATGTTGGGCAGCGCGATTCCGGTGGCATGGCTTCCGCTTACGACATAACCTGTGCCGACGGGGTTGCGCCAGTCCCAATCCCGGTCGGGGTTTTTGGATTTGGGGTCGGCGCCGCCATAGGCGCGCTCGTACACCAGCGGCATTTTTACGAAGGGCTCCGGCTCGCTGGCGCGCAGCGCGCCCCAGCGGCGGTCGCCGAATACGCGCACCACCTTTTGCAACGAGCCGACCCGAAAGCCGCAGTCCAATTGCGTGACGGCCGTGCCGGGCGGGGCATGGGCATGGCCGACCACGATGACGTCGGTGCATTTCTTGGTGAGCACCAGGTCGGCTTCGTACTTGATGCTGCTTTTGTAGGGCTCGCCGTGGTGCTCGGGCAGCCGCAGCACGGGCGGCTGTTCCTTGGCTGGCACGGCGCTGCCGTCCTCAAGAATGGTGAAGGTCGCCTTTACGGCCACCAGCCAGATCTCGCTACCGTCGCGGTCGCGCACCCAGCCGCGCTCGGCGGCGAAGGGGGTGCGGTTGTCGATCTGCCACATGGTGTTCGGCTAGTTGATGTCGATGGCGGCGCCCTTGATCTTGTTGTAGCCGGTGGAACGGCTCAAGACGTAGTTGCCTTTGATGATGACCTTGCCCGCGCGGGTGAGGGTGATGCTGGCGTCGCCGCAGCGCAGCACGATTTCGCGCTCGGCCGTCAGGGTCAGCCTTTCGTTGTCCACCTGGGCCTCGACGGTGGTCGCCGGCGCCGGCGGCGGCGCGCGCCGCGATGGGGCGGGTTCTTGCACGACGCCGATGATGATGGGGCGCGTTGGGTCGCCGTCTTCGTACAGCACCAGGACCGTGGCGCCGATCATTGCGCGCCGCAGCGCAACCGTTGTGCGGGCGTTGACCAATTGGCCCGGCAACGCGGACAGGTTGGACAGAACCGGCGCGTCTTCCAGATCGAAGCCATGCAGCCGGGCCGTGGCGGCGGCGCTGGCATACGGCGGAGAGGCCGCGGGCGAGGGATGCGCTGCGCCGCGGGTGCGCGAGATCAGCGTTTGCAGCTCATCGTCGTCGGCATCGTGCCGCGAAAGCAGTTTGAACAGGGGTTCGTTGGCGTTCATGCTGGTTGTTTCCATTTCGCGCCGTTTGCCCCCACCCTGGCCCTCCCCCGCGAGCGGGGGAGGGAATCGGATGCTTGCCCTCGCAAGCAGGGGAGGGAATCAGGCCCAATTTCGTCATTCCCGCGAAAGCGGGAATCCAGAAGCGCTGCCCTGAAACGGCTGTCTCTGGATTCCCGCTTTCGCGGGAATGACGGCCTTAATGGAACCGTATGAGAGTCAGACCCTTTCCCCCGCTTGCGGGGGAGGGAATCGGATGCACTCTCTCGCCAGCAGGGGAGGGAATCAGGCCCAATTTCGTCATTCCCGCGAAAGCGGGAATCCAGAAGCGCTGCCCTGAAACGGCTGTCTCTGGATTCCCGCTTTCGCGGGAATGACGGCCTTGACTGAACCGTATGGGAGTCAGCCCCTTTCCCCCGCGAGCGGGGGATGGTTGGGATGGGGGCGGCAACGCCAAAAAATGTGAGCATTTGAGCAAAAACCGTTTCAGTCGATACCGACTTTGCTGCCTTTGATGGTGATGGCGCTGCTGGCCTTGACGCCGATTTTCCCAGTGCCTTTGATGGTGACATCCTTGCCATTCATTTTGATGGTGCCATCGCTGTTCATGATCAGGCTGGCCTTGCCGACGGTCAGTTTAATGAATTTGCCATTGGCATCGATGGAAATGTTTCCGCCCGCCGTCAGCGAGTCGTTTGCGCCGATGTTGGTGGTGCGGTTTAGGCCCACGTTCATCATCTGCAATCCGCCGACGGTGACCATTTGCGCGGCGCCCACGGTGACTTCTTGCGCGGCGCCTACGGTGATGGTTTCGTTGATGCCCACCGTGTGCGTGCGCTGCAAGGCCACGGTGGCGGTTTCGCTGGCGCCGACGGTGATGGTGCGGTTGGCGCCAATGGTGATGGTTTCGTCGCTGCCGACGTTTTCGGTGCGGTTGGCGCCGATGGTGATGGTTTCGTTGGCGCCCACCGATTCGGTGCGGTTGGCGCCGATGGTGATGGTTTCATCGGCGCCGACCTTTTCGGTGCGGTTCACGCCGATGCTGATGTCTTCGTTGTTGCCGACTTTTTCGGTGCGGTTGTTGCCGATGGTGATTTTTTCGTTGCTGCCGACATCCTCGGTGCGGTTGTTGCCGATGGTGATTTTTTCGTTGTTGTCCACCGTTTCGGTGCGGTCGTGCTTGACGTGGGTGGTTTCGTCGTGGTCGATGGTTTTGGTGCGGTCGTGGCCGACCCAGTGGCTTTCGTCGTTTTCGACTTCGATGCTCTGGTCTTTCTCGGCATGCAGGCGCACCAGTTCGCTGCCCTTGGCATCCTCGAACATGAGCTCGTTGTAATTGGCCGGGCTGCCGCCGGGCGTGGAGCGGGATTTGAATCCGCTTTGCGTGGGCGTGGTGTAGGGAATGGGCTGGTCGTCGTTGTACAGCCGCCCGACGATCACGGGCCGGTCCGGGTCGCCGTTGAGAAAATCGACCAGCACCTCTTGCCCGATGCGCGGGGCAAAGTAACCGCCCCAGCTTTTGCCCGCCCACGGCTGCGATACGCGCACCCAGCAACTGGATTTGTCGTCGTTGCCGCCGTAGCGGTCCCAGTGGAATTGCACCTTCACGCGGCCAAAGCTGTCCACATGCAACTCTTCTCCCGGCGGGCCGACCACCAGGGCCGATTGCGGGCCGGGCATGCGCTGGCGCGGGGTCAGGCGCGGCGGGCGGTAGTTGCCTTCGGCCGGCAGGGCGGTAAAGGCAAATACGCTGGCCCCGCGTGAACGGTCGGCCATGTGCGATTCGGCGATCCAGGTTTGAATGGCCTGGGCAGCGCCGGGGTCTACCGGGTCGTCTTCCAGCAATTCGTTCCATACGGGCAGCAGCGTTTCGGCAAAGTGCATGACCTCACGCTGGCCTTCGTAACCGGGATGGCTGACGAAGAAGGTGCAGGCGCCGATGAGGTAGTCGCCATCGCTCACGCCGTCGGGGTCGCCCTTGAAGGTGAAGTTCATGCCGGCCGCAATGTCGGGCCAGGTGCTCAGGCCCCAATGCCGCTGGCGGCGCGCGGTGAATTCGTCGCCGCGTATTTTGGCTATTGCTTCGGCGCGGCCATTGTCAAAAAAGCCGCCGGGAAACTCGAAGACTTCCAGATCGGCCAATTCATATTCGCCGGCTTCATTGATGTCGGCGCTGAGGGTCTGGCGGATGGTTTTGAAGTTGCGGTCGCGCGCGGCGTATTGGCCCGAATCGAACAACTCGGAGTTGCTCCAGCGCGCGATTTCGGCGCGGCGCGTTTCGCTGTTGTGACCGTCGTTGTATTGCAGCGTGTCGGAGACTGGGAGTTTTTGGTGCGCCACGCCGCTGGCGTCCGACAGGTGCATGGTGCCGGGGGCGTCGTGCGCGTCGAACCAGTAGTAGATGCCTTCTTCTTCTAACAGGCGCGACAGGTAGGTGTAATCGGTTTCGTTGTACTGCACGCTGTAGCGGCGCGGCGGGTGGTCGCCGATGACGTTGGCCGGGTCGGTTTTCTTGAACTGGGTGATGGGGCTGTCGTCGCAGACGGCGTCGAGGATTTCGAGCGCAGTCTTGTCTTGCAACACGCGCGAATTGGCGCGCTTGGTCAACAGCCAGAACCACGAACGCAGGGTAATGCGGTATTGGTGGTAGCGCCCGACTTCGTCGCCGCGGATGAAGCGCACCGCGTGGCCCTGGCAGTGGCGCTGGTGGGTGCCGCCATCGGCATCGAAGAAGTCGATGACGACGTCAAAGGCGTGCCCGAGCACGTCCTTGGCGGCCAGTTGGGGGTTTTCCGACAGCACCCACAGCTCGTAGGCCGAGGGGCGCGAGAGGCTTTCGTGCCCGGCGATGCGCAAGAACATCATCTCCGGCGCGGCAGGGGAGCTGCTTTCAATGTGGAAGACATCGTCGGCAGCGGCCATTTGCATGAGCGCGGATGCAGCCCGCGAGGCGGCGCTTTGACCGCCGCCGCTGCCAGAGAATTTGCCAGGCGTTTTGGTTGCCCCGGACGCCGCTGGCGAGATGCCTGAACTGCTGGAGACCTTGTCCGCCACTTTGAGCATCCCGGCCGCTACCTCGGCACTGTCTTTGAGGATGGAGAATTTTTCGTCAGCCATTTTCAGTAAGGTTCAATGAAAGATGGAGAAGCGGTGCGATTCGATGGTTCGTCATTCCCGCGCAGCTTGTAGCCTGGACAAGCGAAGCGCCGTCCGGGGATGGTGTGATTCGATGCGGAGCATCGCAAATACAGATCAGCGGCACTTTGGGCTCGATGGTTGTGGTTGGTGAGGAGGCACAGGCTGCCCTGGACGGCGCTGCGCTTGTCCAGGCTACTTTGCGTCATTCCCGCGCAGGCGGGAATCCAGTGGGCCGTGGTTATGGCCGGAAGAGGGATGCGCCGCCTGGATTCCCGCTTG
>Ga0209629_10002885_pt1 | contig 11974 bp, 8 predicted proteins | sample TergutCu122P5_FD_187286 | JGI IMG/M metagenome (GOLD analysis project Ga0209629, IMG submission 187286) | Cubitermes ugandensis P5 segment gut microbial communities from Kakamega Forest, Kenya - Cu122 P5 (SPAdes) (version 2) | ecosystem: Host-associated > Arthropoda: Insects > Digestive system >...
TCAGCTTTGCAGCTCCGGCAAATCCTGATACAGTTCCAGGGCTGAGGGATTGGCCAAAGCGTCCCGGTTATCCACCGGCTCACGGTGGATGATATTGCGCACGGCCAACTCCACTTTTTTACCGCTGATGGTGTAGGGGATGTCCGCCACGGGAATTACCTTGGCCGGCACATGCCGCGGGGTAGTGTTTACCCGGATAGCCGTCTTGATTTTCTTGACCAGGGCATCGGTATATTGCACGCCCGGGGCCAGTTTAACAAACAGGATGACCCGTACATCGTTGTCCCAGTTCTGACCGATGACCAAGCTGTCCGTTACTTCCGCCAACAACTCCACCTGGCGGTAAATCTCCGCCGTGCCGATGCGAACGCCTCCCGGATTGAGGGTGGCGTCGGAACGGCCGTAGATAATCACGCCGCCGGTAGCGTCGTTGATTTCGATAAAGTCGCCGTGATGCCAGACATGGGGATAGACACTAAAATAGGCTTTTTTATACTTCACCCCGTCCTGGTCATGCCAAAAGTAAATTGGCCGGGAGGGGAAGGGCTTGGTACAAACCAATTCGCCTTTTTGGTTTAGCACAGCCTTACCTCGGGCGTCAAAGGCTTCCACTTTCATGCCCAGCCCCCGGCATTGCAGCTCCCCGGCATAAACGGGACCGATCGGGTTACCCAGGCAGAAGCAGGAGACTATGTCGGTGCCGCCGGAGATTGAGGACAGACAGATATCTTTTTTGATCTCCCGGTAGACATAGGCAAAGCTGTCCCCGGACAAAGGAGAGCCGGTGGACAGGATGGCGCGCAGTGGGCTCAGGTCAAATGAGGCCCCTGGCTTGACCCCCTCTTTTTCAATCGCCGCCAGGTACTTGGCGCTGGTACCGAAGATGGTGACCTTTTCATCCTGGGCAAGCTTAAACAGAGCATCGGGAGCGGGATAGAAAGGCGAACCGTCGTAGAGCAGTAAAGTGGCGCCGGCAGCCAACGAGCTGACCAGCCAGTTCCACATCATCCAGCCGCAGGTGGTATAGTAGAAAATAGTGTCTGACCGTTTTAAATCGGTGTGTAACACCAGTTCCTTCAAATGCTGCAGCAAAGTGCCTCCCGCTCCGTGCACAATACATTTGGGTACGCCGGTGGTGCCGGAGGAATACATAATGTACAGCGGGTGGTCAAAAGGTAACTGAGCAAAGTCTATGGTCAATCCGGTTTCTTGGGCCAGAAAATTATTAAACAGCACCGCGCCGGGCAAAGCGCTTAAATCCGGCGAGGGAGATGTGTAAGGCACCAGCACTACTTTTTCCACCGTGGCTATTGCTTGTACTACTTGGGCCACCCGCTGCAGACAATCATGGGTCTGGCCGTTGTAATAATAGCCGTCGGCCGTAAAGAGCACCTTGGGTTGAATCTGGCCAAACCGGTCCAGCACTCCGTTGATGCCGAAGTCCGGGGAACAGGAGGACCAAATGGCGCCAAGGCTGGTTGTGGCCAGCATGGCGATAATTGTTTCAGGCCTATTGGGCATAAACCCGGCCACCCGGTCCCCGGCGGCAACGCCCATTTCCCGCAAGGCGAGGGCCAGACGGGCCACCTGATCGTACAGCTGGGCATAGGACAAACGGACCGCCGGGCGTCCTTCCCCTGAGAAAACAATAGCCGGCCGCCGGTCCCGGTAACGCAGCAGGTTCGCGGCAAAATTCAGTTTGGCGCCGGGAAACCAGCGGCAGTTCAGCAGGTCCTCCCGGTTATCCAGCACCAGGTCGTAATGTTTTGCGGCCCGGACGCCGCAAAAATCCCAGACAGCGGCCCAAAAGCCGGCGAGCTCGCTGACGGACCAGTCATATAATTCGTGATACTCAGCGAAGCTGCAGCTGTACCGTTCGTTTACAAAAGCCATAAATTTAGTCATGTTGGCGTTTAGCTTGCGTTCAAAGGAAGGCTCCCACAGCGGTTTCTGCATCAGTTCTGCTCCTTGTAAAATGAGTTACTAGGCTAGCTGGCCACCTTGCCGAGAGATGCGTGCAATAGTTATGCCAAATACAAAAACCGCGTATTTTCAGCTGTCAGAGGGCTGTTATTATCACAAATGGGACATTTGCGGCCTAAATGTCCCATTTGTGATAATAACAGAAAAATCATAATAAAATCATAATTGCGCCTACCTTTGCCGGCGGCAATGTCTCATTTGTGATAATCGGGGCTGACTTCAATGTCTTTGATTTATTGTGATCTGCCCTTTTGCTGCTGCTGGTATATGTCTTGCACTTTTTATCCTGAGTAATGCCTTACCCGGCAAATTAACCTGCCCCGGAGAAGCTGCGGCAGGGTTAAGTGGCAAAACATTATTTTTAATATTTGACAAAGGAGAGAGCAATATTGGACGAAGTGGTTATTGTCAGCGGCATGAGAACAGCTATTGGGGATTTCCTCGGTTCTTTAAAGGATCTTTCGGCGGTTGAACTGGGTATTATTGCTTTAAAAGCCGCCTTAGGCAAAGCCGGGATCGAAGCGGACTTAATTGAAGAGGTAACGGCGGGCATGGGCAATATGTCCGGCTGCAAACCTAATCCGGCCCGCCAGATAGCTTTGGGCGCCGGCTGCGCCATGGAAACAGTGGCGGCCACGGTTAATCAACTATGCGCCTCCTCCATGCGGGCAACTGAGATCCTATATCAGGAAATTGCGTTGGGCAAAGTGGCTGTCGGGGCGGCAGTCGGTCCCGAGAGCATGTCTAATATTCCTTATTTGCTGCCCGGAGCACGTAAAGGATACCGCATGGGCGATAACAAGACGGTTGATTCTATGTTTTGCGATGGGCTGATTGACGCTTTTTATAATTATCATATGGGGGTGACTGCGGAAAATCTTGCCCGGCAGTATGGCATTAGCCGCGCCGAACAGGATGAACTGGCCTTGCTCAGCCACCGGCGGGCCTGCCAGGCGATTCAGACCGGTAAGTTTAAGGATGAAATCGTACCGGTGGAAATTAAAACCAAGCAAGGGAAGGTTTTATTTGATACTGACGAGCGTCCCAGATTTGATATTAACCTGGATATTTTGGCTCAGCTGCCGCCGGCGTTTGATAAAGCAGGTACCGTAACGGCGGGGAATGCCTCCGGCTTAAATGACGCCGCCGCCGCTCTTATTCTAATGACCGGGGAAAAAGCCCGGGCCTTGGGAATTAAACCGCTGGCGCGCATTGTGGCCACCGCGTCGGCGGCAGTGGATCCTAAAATCATGGGCATTGGAGTAGTTCCGGCGGTAAAACGGGTGTTGGCTTTTGCCGGCTTACAGATGAATGATATTGATTACTGGGAAATCAACGAAGCTTTTGCCGCCCAGTTTTTGGCGGTTAACCGGGAACTGAATCTGGATATGGAGAAAGTTAATGCTAATGGGTCCGGTATTTCTCTTGGCCATCCGGTCAGCTGCACCGGAATCCGGATTATTGTCTCATTGCTGCACGAAATGCGGCGCCGCGGCTCAAGGCTGGGATGCGCCTCTCTTTGCGCCGGCGGAGGTCCAGGAGCGGCGGTTATTGTTGAACAGATTGCTTAGCAGGTCGCAATATAAAATATACTTATGTAATTGCGCCAAATTAGGAAAATGAATCCATGAAATAGATAATTACCCGGGCAGGAAAAAAAGCGTAATTATTTGAATACTTTATTTATTTTAAAATATTCGGCGCTGCTGTCAGTGCTTCAAAAAATAACCTGGGGTACGGGGGAATGAAAATGAATTTACAACCTGAATGTTTCACGAGAGACATATGGGAGAAATTTATTAATAACGAACCCGGCGATTTTTCAAGAATCAGACCTGAGGTTTTAAGTTCATGGGAAAGATGCCGGGGTAAAATCGACCCGTACAAAGATAAAAGCAATCAAGTGCTGCCAGTGGAAGAATTCCAAAGAATTCGAACCCAAAACCGTGAGATGATTGATATAGCAATCCAGGTCATGGAGAACCTTTATAACTTTGTCAGAGGGTCGGGGTTTGCCATAGACCTGATGTTAGTCGAGAATGGCAGCTTAATTGTGTCCGATGAAAGGATCGGCGATCCGGAGGCTTTAAAACTGCTTGTCAAGGTCAAGGCTGTTCCGGGAAGCATCTGGTCGGAATCAGTCATTGGTACATTTGCGCCTACCCTGGCTTTACATTATGACAGACCGTTTCAAATATTGCCTTACGAAAACTGGTGCGCCTGTCTCCATGACGGCACAACTTCGGCAGCGCCGATCCATGATCCCGATACCAGTCGGATTATCGGCATGCTGGTAATGATCGGAACGTATGGAATGGTGCATCAGCATACGCTGGGCATGGTTATCGCGGCGGTGGACTCAATTGAAAAACAAATATCCGCCCGCCGCATGGCCAAAGCATCTGAGATTGCGCACCAGCACAAAAACCTGATTATGGAATGTTTTGCGGACGGAGTAATCGCTCTTGACGAATTTGGGGGGATCACCCATGCCAACCAAAAAGCGATCAATATTTTTGGCTTTGAAGAAAATCCGCTGGGCAAAAATATCTTCACTTTGGTCAGGAGCCCTTACGGAGCGTCAAGGAAGAATTTTGACCTGGTCAATGTAATTAACTCCAAAGAGACCGTTATAGATCAGTTTATAGATATTTACAACGCCTCGGAAATGATCCGCTGCGTTGTCAGCATGCATTTTTTATATTCGGACGGCAAGCGCATCGGGAAGATAATCACGATTCAAAAGATTTCCCGCGCAGCCCGGTTGATTGCCAATACCTTAGGCAATTACGCCCAGTTTACTTTTAATGATTTAATTGGCAAAGATGAAAGCTTCCTGAACTGTTTGGAGACAGGGTATAAAGTTTCCAAAAGCGACTCCAACATCCTGCTCCTGGGGGAAAGCGGTACCGGCAAAGACCTCTTCGCCCAGGCTATCCACAATGCCAGTTCAAGATGCGGCCAGACTTACATTGCCATTAATTGCGCCGCCATACCGCGGGATTTGCTGGGCAGCGAGCTTTTCGGGTATGTGGAAGGCGCTTTCACCGGCGCGAAAAAAGGGGGTAGCCCGGGCAAATTTGAGCTGGCAGACGGGGGTACTATTTTTCTTGATGAAATCGGGGAAATGCCTTTGGATATGCAGTCAGTTCTTTTGCGTGTGCTGGAGGAAAAAGCGGTGACCAGGATTGGGGGGGATAAAGCCATTCCGGTTGATGTGCGCATCATCGCGGCGACCAATAAAAATCTGGCTAAAGAAGTAGAAAAAGGCAACTTCAGATCGGATTTGTTTTACCGGATTAATGTTGTGTTTATTGAAATTCCTCCTCTAAGGGACAGGCCTAAAGACATACCATTGCTGATTAGCCATTTTGCTAAAAAATTATCCTTTCGCATGGGAAAAAAAATAGATTATATCAATCCGGATGTTTATGAAAAATGTTGTTTATATGACTGGCCGGGCAATGTCCGGGAGTTGCAAAATGTGATCGAGAGGGCGGTTAATCTTTGCGAAGGCAATACTATATCCTCAGGCATAATTCTGGAGAAATTAAATATTCCGGATAATGATCAATCTGTGAGCAGGTTTATTAAGGCGCAAAAACTTAAAAAATCAATTAAAACATTAGAGCATCAAACTATCCTGACCTGCCTGGAGAAGAACCGTGGCAATATGTTAAATACCGCCAGAGAACTGGGGATTGCCCGGAGCACTTTGTACCGAAAGATGAGGGAGATAGAACGCCGGTAAAAAACCAAGTTACTATGCACGGCGGTTATTTTGTTAGCCGGCTAAACATTTAAACTATAAAGCAAAGGGGGTTTTTTGATGGGTTTTTTTGAAAGGGCTAAAGCAATCGTTGGGCCAGATTCGATAACTAATTCCCGAGAAGTTTGTAGAGCTTATGGTTACAATACATTTTTAAGTTACAAACAACGCAATCTTAGTACAGAAATGATCGTTATGCCACATAATGTGCAGGAAGTCGCAGAGGTTATCAAATTAGCTAACGAATACAAAGTTCCCATTACGCCCAAGGGGATCGCCGGTGGTACCGGTTTTGGCGGACCGCTTAAAGGCGGTGTTCTTTTAGACCTTTTTCATATGGACAAAGTCCTTTTGGTCGACCCGGTCAATTATAAAGCCATCGCTGAGCCAGCCTGTTCCTTTTTCAAGTTTTCACAAGAGATATTTAAGGCTGGCATGATGATTCCCACCTCTGAATATACTTGCGGCCCAAATGTGGCGGCTTCCGCCATAACGCCCGTAAACGCCTTTGGGAAGACGCGTTATGGCCGTAACTGCGATCTTGTCGAAGGCTTTGAGGTGGTTTTACCGACCGGCGAAATTTGTGCCGTCGGGTCGCTTGCCTATGAGAACACCTATTTTGGCCCTTTTTATCGCTATATACACGGCTCTGACCTAGTGGGGCTTTTCATTCAGTCTAACGGCGCTTTCGGTATTGTAACCAAAGTTGCGTATATGTGCCAAAAACGCCCCCCCTATTGGAGTAGTTGTACATACTATTGGAAGGAAGACGAGGCCGGTCTTTGTACGGAAGCCATGACTGAATCCACCGCCCTTGAGCTATTCGATATTCATTTAAATGACAAGTGGAAATACGAATTTACTACATCCGTAGGGAGTCGCGGTAAGCTGAAGAGCATACTGCCTGATGATGCTTACTTTGTCTTGCATTTTACAATTAACGCGTTTAGCGAAGATGAACTCACCGCAAAGCTAAATATCATTGATGATCTCTGCCAAAAACTTAAAGGTGTAAAACTTGGCGATGAAGTTGGAAATACGTTTTTTGACACATGGCCTACCATGCATGCGCCGGTGATTCATCCTTTAAACTACGGTATGTGGGATTGTTTATATGACCTAAACCGGACGAATTATCACTTCATTTATGACAGTATTAATTACCCAACCTCTAAGTTTCCCGAGGTATATGGGAAAATAAGGGAAATTTGCAGTAAGTACGGCCTTTGGGGATTCCCTCGCCCTGCTGTTTATGATGGATTTCCGATGCGTGGTCAGGTTATCTGTTCCCAGACTTGGTCGTTTATCAATTCCAGAGAAGATGAACAGTTGACGAATATGTTCAATTGCCGTGATGAATTCCGCGAATGGTTTGGCAGTGTTGGCGGTACACATCAACAGCATATTCCTCCTATTACTCCCGAATATGTATGGGATAATCAACGGAGCGACTATGAATTGCTTCGCATTATTAAAAAAGCGTTGGATCCCAACAATATTCTTAGTCCCGGAACTTACTCCGAAATATGGGGAGGTGTAAAGCAGTATGGATTTTAGTAAATGGACTTTAGAAGATTACAAAAAATGGCAGGATATGTGTATGCACTGCGGTACTTGCGTAGCACGCGGTCCCATGATCCCGCATAACAATCGCGAGCTTCCTCCTGATGAATGGCAGTCTCCCGACCAAAAATGCCCTTCGCTGGAATACTACAATTTCAGATCCCATACCGGCATGGGCAGACTTCTTCTAACAGCGGAAGTCTTCCGTGATAACATGGAGATTACCGATGACCTAACAAATATTATGTATACTTGCGCTTCTTGCGGCATGTGTGATGAACTTTGTCCCACCTATATGCCAATGAAGGTAATGCTGGCTATGCGGCAGGAAATCAACGAACAGGGAAAACCTCAACCGGAACCTTTGGCGGAGCTTTATGCAAACATGGAACAATTGAAAAATCTCTTCGGCTTGCCAGAGCGCGCAAAGGCGCTCCCCGAACTACCGCAAAAAGGTAAGGATCTATATTTTACCGGATGCTATACTTCATATCTATTGCCCAAAATCGCCCATGTTAACGCAAAAATCATGCAAGCCGGCGGATTGGAGTTATGTCATATGGGCGGAGAAGAATATTGTTGCGGCGAAGTGGCCTATCAAGGCGGCAATCGTAAACTGTTTCAACAAATAGTCAAGCAAAATTTAAACAAAGTATCTGACACGGGGGCAGAACGCCTTATCTGCTCTTGCGCCCACTGTTATAAGACTTGGAAGGAGGCTTATCCGAATATCTTGCAGAAAGAGCTCCCCTTCGAAGTGCTTCATGTTACCGAGGTATTGGCACAGCTTATAGCAGACAGGAAACTCATACCACAGAGGCCGATAAACAAGACAGTTACGTTTCATGATCCCTGTTTTCTTAGAGGCAGCGTCAATAAAGCCCCCAGAGAGGTGCTTAGAGCTATCCCCGGACTGAGACTTAAAGAAATGGAACGTTATGGGCGTTGGTCGTATTGTTGTGGCTCCGGAGCGAAAATTTCCCTGAACTGTTATCCTGATTATGCTGCTTATACGGGTAGCTCACGCGTTGAAGAGGCTAAAAAAGCCGCTGACGAGGTGATTACTGCCTGTCCCGTGTGTTTTAATCAAATCCGTTATACCGCCAAAGCCGACCAGGTTGATATTTCCGTAGAAGATATTTCTATTCTGCTTGCCGAATCGCTTGATATCAGCACAGCGCTTAATAGTGTAGGAGGGAGAACGCTATGAACGCTAGAGTGAAAAAAATTTCTATCTCAGATGCACTTCCCGTTGGTAAACACACCTTCACTTTTAGTGTTGACATTGATCAGGAAAAGTGCACGGGTTGTGGCATATGCGCAATTGAATGCCCTTCCAGAATCATTGAAATGGCGCCGCGCGCCGGCGTTTATAAATCATACTGCACAGAAAACTGTTTGGCGGAAAACGACGTGCGTGCTGCAATGTTTAGCATTAGAGAAGGCGGAAATTATTCTGACGCCTGGAAGGCACTCACTGCTGTAAATCCATTGCTCGCTTGTACCGGACGTGCGTGTCCGCACCCTTGCGAAGAGGTCTGTAGTCGTACGTATTTGGATGAGGCTGTGAATCTACACGAATTTGAGCGTTTCATTGGTGATTATGGCATCAAAAACGGTCTCAAACATACACTTCCTTCGAACAAAAGAGACGAACACATCGCTGTAATTGGCGGAGGCCCCGTTGGTCTTTCCTGTGCATATCATTTAGTTCTCAGGGGATTCCAGGTTACCATATTTGAAAAGCAAGAGATGCTTGGCGGTATGTTACGCTATGGCGTGCCGGCCTTCCGGGTTCCCAAAGATATCCTTGATGCCGAAATTAACGCTATACTGGCGCTTGGTATTGAGGTTAATTGTGGTGTTACCGTTGGTAGCGATAGGCTTATTAACAAGCTTAAAATTGATTATGACGCTATTTTTCTGGCCATGGGCGCGCAGAGAGAGTTGAAATTGGCAGTACCCGGCAACGAAAGCGTCATTTCTGGTCTTTCATTCCTTCACAACGCAGCGGAGAACCGTCTTATTGCTCTTGGAGAAAACGTTGTGGTGATTGGCGGAGGAAATGTCGCCGTAGACTGCGCGCGTACCGCGATACGTTCCGGCGCAAAGAATGTAACGTTAGTATGTGTGGAAGAACGTTATGCCATGCCCGCTTTGGAGCGCGATATCATTGAAGGTTTGGAGGAAGGTATAAAAATTACTTGCAAGTATGGCGTAAAATACATTGAAGCAAACACCGTTGTCTTAAAAGGATGTATTCGCGTTTTTGATGAAAACAATCGCTTTAATCCTCTCTATGATGAAAACGATACACTTTCTCTTCCGGCAGATACTGTGATATCAGCGATCGGACAGGCGCCGGATACCGACTGGTTAGCTAAAGACGGCGGTGTCCAAACCATGCGCGGCGGATTTGTACTGATCAACAATGAACGGGATTGTGCAACAAACGTTCTGGGGATATATGCTGGAGGTGATGTTACGTATCATGAAAAATATGGTTCCATTGCCGGCGCGATTAATATGGGTAAAAACGCTGCTCTGTCGATTGTACAGAAACTGACTGGCGAAGCGCCCCAATATGTTCAAACACCAACTCCAGTCGTTTCTTCCATAGATCAGGCGAAATATAATAAAATTGCGCCGAGAAATGAAGCTGCCATACTGTCTCCGGCAGCGAGGCTTGCCGCTACAGATCGTGACATGATACCTGCTCTGAGCGAAAGCGTGTTAGGTCAGGAAATCCAACGCTGTTTGGTTTGCGCTGCCGCTGTGGCGGAGTATGTTGGCCCGCAAAACGCCAAGTTATTTAATATAGCGTGTAATAATTGTCATAACTGTGTGAGCGTTTGTAAAGAAAAGGCCATTTCTTTTGCCTACAAAACTTTTGGCCGCAGTAGCGAAATCAAATTCTCAGACGACTGACTCATAAAAGAAGGGAGTCAGAAGCGATAAGGGGAGCGATGATAAAATGGGTATAAAACGGTTAGACGGAAAAGTAGCAATCATAACAGGGGCAACATCAGGAATTGGTGAAGCGATTGCTCGCTTGTTTGCGAAAGAAGGAGCAAAAGTAGTTTTTTCGGCTAGACGGGTGGAAAAGGGCAAAAAAATTGAGGCTGAAATAAGAAAAGCAGGCGGAAATGCTGTATTTGTCAAAGCCGACGTTACAAAAAAAGAGGATATCATAAACCTTGTCACGGAAACGCTAAAGCTCTTTAACCAGATTGACATCCTTGTAAATAATGCAGGGTTGGGCCGCGATTTTGTATTTCATGAAATGGATGAAGTGCTTCATTTTGACGACATTTTTAATTTAAATGTAAAGAGTTATTTTTTAATGAGTAAGGAAGTTATTCCCCATATGTTGGAAAAAGGGAAAGGATCCATCATAAATACCGCTTCAGTGGCAGCAGAACAAGGCGTTCCCATGAATTCATCTTATTCTGCTTCAAAAGGTGCAATCAAACAATTTACGCGTTCCCTTGCGCTTGAATACGCTAAATCTGGTATACGTGTCAATGCTGTTCTTCCGGGACTTACGACAACAGAGCAGGTTCCCGCGGGGAGCAAACTGGAAAGCATCTTACTTCAAGCTGTTCCTATGGGCAGGGCGGCCCAACCAGATGAGATCGCTCCGGGTTACGTCTACTTGGCAAGCGATGAATCCTCTTTTTGCACTGGCACACTACTGGTCATTGACGGCGGTATTACATGTCATTGACAGCATTAATATAAGTATTAGGAGGAGGTTTCCAACATGGAAAAAATCTTTAATGGTCGTGTAGTACTTGTCACAGGTGCTGCGACTGGAATCGGGAAAGCTATAGCCTTATTATTTGCCCAAAAAGGTGCGAAAGTTGTAGTTTCTACCCGCAACAATGTGTTAGGTGGAGAAGCTGTTGTCGATTCGATTAAAGCTTCAGGTGGCGAAGCATCATTTATTCGATGTGATGTTTCGAAGGAGGCTGAAGTTGAAAACTTAGTGCAAAAAACCGTCGAAATATTCGGATGCCTTGATTATGCGGTCAATAATGCAGGTGTAGGGCCTGATGGTAAGCGCATCGAGGTTGCCGCTATTAGTGAGTACACTGAAGAATTATGGGATTCCATAATGGATGTAAATGTTAAGGGAGTATTATTCTGCCTGAAACATGAGATTCGCCAAATGAAAAAGCAGAATTTCGGAGCAATAGTCAACATATCTTCTACTGCGGCTTTTTCTACAAGTTTAGGTTTTGCTGCTTACGGTGCAAGTAAAGCAGGGTTGTGTAGGCTCTCCCAAATTGCTGCCGCCGAATGTGCAACACTTGGCATCCGTGTAAACTGCGTCTTGCCCGGTCCAACTCAAGATACACTTCTTACGGATAATTTAACGGCAACAAACCCTGATATAGCTAAATTATTTTCTAATATGTCACCTATGAAGCGGTTTGGGTTGCCTTCGGAAATGGCTGAAACAGTTGCTTGGCTTTGCTCGGATGCTTCTTCGTTTATTACAGGTCATAATGTACCTGTTGATGGCGGAATGCTCATGCACGTTATAGGTTAAACTCCTTTCGGGAATTTTCTTGGCCGGTGGTGGTTACTGGTCACACCCTGTGTTTGTTAGTACCCGTAGCCCAGGCCCGTAAAGTTATTAACCGTACGCGATTT
>Ga0209629_10002886_pt1 | contig 11972 bp, 9 predicted proteins | sample TergutCu122P5_FD_187286 | JGI IMG/M metagenome (GOLD analysis project Ga0209629, IMG submission 187286) | Cubitermes ugandensis P5 segment gut microbial communities from Kakamega Forest, Kenya - Cu122 P5 (SPAdes) (version 2) | ecosystem: Host-associated > Arthropoda: Insects > Digestive system >...
GGCGGAAATGGGACATTGCAACTCCATTATTTCGTTGACCCGCTGCTGTTTAACTACTTCCGGCACATCGTCTTTGTAATGATTGTATGCGTATGTATTTTCTTCGTGCGAATAGGCAAAAACGCCCAATCGCTCAAATTGCTGTTTTTCAACAAATTGTTTTAATTCTTCAAAATCGGCTTCCGTTTCTCCCGGATGCCCCACCAGAAGCGTCGTACGCAGATGGATATCGGGAACTTCTTCGCGTATCAGCGCAAGCAACTCATTGGTTTCAACCGAAGTAACATGTCGGCGCATTAATTTCAGCATGTGGTCGCTACTGTGTTGCAACGCAATGTCTAAATAGTTGCACACATTTTTCCGTTCCCGTATCATCGGCAGCACATCAAGTGGGAAATGAGACGGATAGGCGTAATGCAGCCGTATCCATTCAATTCCCTGCACATCGGAAAGGCGTTTTACCAATTCTGCTAACTGCGATTTTTTGTACAAATCATATCCATAATACGATATATCCTGCGCAATGACCTGCAACTCCTTTACGCCCTGTTTTGCCAGCCACGCTGCCTCACTGACAATCTCTTCCATTGGTCTGGAAAAATGCTTTCCCGTCATCAGCGGAATGGCGCAATAGGAACAGGTGCGGTCGCAGCCTTCCGAAATTTTCAGGTAGGCATAATGCGCCGGTGTGGTCAATGTCCGCTCCAGCGACAAATCGGGACGGTACGCTTTTCCCAAATCGGCAATAATCGCCTTAAAGTCAAATTTGCCGTAAAACATGTCCACTTCGGGAATTTCATGCTGCAACTCTTTCAAATATCGTCCTGATAAACAGCCCATTACAATCAACTTGTCAATTTTCTTTTCTCTCCGCAATTCGGCAAATTGAAGAATGGCATTGATTGATTCCTCTTTTGCATCGCCGATGAATCCGCATGTATTGACAATCACAATACCACCGTCAGGCTCGTTGGAATCGTGCGTTACGCGATAACCGTTTGCCTCTAACTGCCGCATAATGCGCTCGCTGTCCACCAGATTTTTAGAGCACCCTAAAGTGATGAGGTCTATTTTGTTTGTCATATAAGTTGCATATTTTGTTTGTATTTAGAAATTTGCTTATCTTTGTTGTGTAAAATTTTTACGACCATGACAACCGAAGTATTAGATCCCCAAAAAGTTGACCATTCTTTAACTGATACGTTTGAAGAAGAGTGGAAGAATGCCATTTCGGGCGAAGAGTTTGTAAGACACGCTCACAAACATATAAGGGAATTATATGCACTCCGAGATAAGCAACAAGGTGATTGTCAAGTATTCTAAAAATGTCAGTTCTTATTTTGATGAACTGATTACAACACTCTTTTGGCAAGATTACTTTGGCTTTATCAGTTCCGCGCTTCAATATGTTTTGGATATGAAAGATTATATTGAGAAATATATTGCTGTTATGCCCAATTATACTGCCCCATCTTATTTTTCCAAATATCAAAAAGGAATGAAATATATGACGTATCAAGCCAATAAACAAACAACTTGGTATATCTTTTTCAAACAAAAAGACAATCGATTTATGATTTATTACATTACTAATAACCATTTTGAAGGACAATATATTCGCTAATTGTTTCAATGTTTTGTGATGAAATCTGTTAAAAGTAATATCAATATTGCAAAGCACGAAAATGTAATCAGTCCTGACGCATACGATGAAAATGCTTTTATATAACTCATTATCTTTTTCTTATCAAAAAATTGTCCGATTGCCCACGTGTAATAAATTAACGCAATAGTGCGTGAAACGTTTACTATATTTAAATGCGTTAATCCTGAAAAAATATCAAACACAGAAAACATCAACATGTTTATCCCGATAATAAAACACAGGAGAATGAAAATCTCAAAGAAATTGTAATGAAATTTTCTGAAAAATAATTTTGTCCAAAGCGCTATAAATATTCCAATTATGATATTTAAATACCCGTAATTTTTTTGAATCCACTCACGAATAAGCCTTACTGCCTGCGAATCTGATGTGTCAACTTCTATTTCTATGTAATAGTCTTGAAAATGGAAGAAATATCTTACAAGGGTATAAATCAATGAGGTAATGATAAGGAAGGTAATTGGTTTCATCAATCGACTTCGATTCTCAGTAATAAAATATTGAATGCTTTGCCCCGGCGTTGTAAGCAGTTTTTTTATGGTATATAAAAATCCTTTTTTTATATGCAAAACTTCCCCAATTTCGTGCATAATATAATGACTATCAATCCGTTTCAATCTATAAGGTTCTCCGCAATTAGAACAATACTTTCCGTGAACCGGCTCATTACAATTTTTACATTCATTCATTTTATTTCTATATTTTCAATTGTTTTTTAATTCGTAGACGACTGTATGTATCCTTTATTCTCCCATCATGTCGCTGCCCATCTTCATCAGTTTCACCGGCGTATATTGGAAGAAGTAGAGCAAAATGCAGATAAGAAGTATAATTCCCATTATCAGCATCCAGCCGGCGATAGTTTTTATGCTGATCATTGCCGCCTGCACCTGCACTTGTTGATATAAACTGTTGGTAGCCAGCTGTTGTGCATTTTCAATACTCAATCCCTGTGCAAGAGATGCTTTGACAGAAGCTGCAAACTGGCTCATTGCCGTTACATTTTGAGTATCAATGCCGGCAGAGAGAATGGTCGTATTTTTTTGCTGTAACACATAAAGCCAGTTGGTAAGTATGGAAGCGCCTACCGCCGGAGCAAGAGCCGAACGGGAACTTACAATGAAAAAACCGTTGTAGGTTATCTGTTTGAGAGTAAGTCCGTAAACGCCGTATATGGAAAATGCGACAAAGAGCGCCAACATGCCAATTCCGCGCAAAAACATCAGCAGATAAAGGTCTTCATACAATCCGCTCGGCGTTACCTGAAAATAGAGTAGGGCGATGGATAGCGTCAGGCAGGCAAATCCGAGAAAGATGAGCCATGCCATGCGAATTTCTTTTATAAAAAAGTAATAAGTAATGAATCCTCCTACGACAAATCCCGGAATCATGAAGATGTAGAGTTGATTCATGTGAGTATTGTCAAGTTGCAACACCGATGTGGTGTAAGATGACACCAGAATGGAAAACGAAACAAAAAACATTAACAGAAACGACAAAATATAAACTACCGTCGAACTTCTGTTTTTTATTAATGAAAGATCGAGGCACGGATGGTCGGAAAATTGACGGCGGATAAAAAGAAAGCCGGTAATGATGCTCAAGACAATGGTAGCAACAATGGTTTTTGAAGCAAACCAGTCGTTTGTTTTGCCATACGTTACATAATAGATGATGCACATGTAACAGACAGACACGAGAAAAAGACTTATCCAGTCAATATCTTTGAACGGAATACGATCGAGTTTGCGGGCATATTGCATGGTGATAAGCACTGCAATGATGGAAACCAGCAACAGTGCAGTCATGAAATAATACATATATTGCCAGCGGTAGATATTGGCTAATTCTGCCGTGAGCACTAATGACAACTGTCCGCAAGCCAGAGAGATGGGAAAATATTTGGCATAAAATTCGTTACGGGTGCCACTGCGACCAAAAATCGGCATTAAAATGGCAAATACTTCTACTAACGAGAACGTCTTGAAATAGCCAATCAGAAAGCTGCACACCATGATTATTTCCATGTAATTTGTTTCGGCGCAAATAACACTGAGAATAATCTGACACAGAAGGGCGATAAGAATAATGGTTTTAACAGTGGCAACCGGTCTCACCTTCGGCGTAACGAGATACCCTATCGCCATTCCGGCAGAAGCGGCATAATAAGCCATGTTAATATCTTCGGAGGTAACTCCCAAAAAGCTGGATATGTCAATATTGCTGCCGGAGTAGGCTCCATTGACAACCATTATCGGGATGAGAATAATGATGCCTACTGTAGCTTTGAGCCACTCCGGCACCCACTCCCGAAACGGGTCTTCACGGGTTCTCTTAAAAAAATGAACTACAAGCGCCATCTTTTTTTATCGTTTTATAGCTTCAGTGGTAACCATCATTCCGGCGCGCAATTGTTTCATATCTTCGTCAGAAATAGCTTCAAAGTCAATGCGGACAGGGATACGCTGCTGTATCTTCACAAAATTTCCGGCAGAGTTATCGGTGGGAAGCATCGAATATTTTGCTCCTGTGGCTTCGGAGATTGCCGTTACGCGTCCGTAGAATGTTTTATTGCTGATAGCGTCAACTGTAATGCGCACCTGTTGTCCGATGTAGATATGTTCGATTTGCATTTCACGGTAGTTGGCGGTTATCCATTTCCGGTCGTTTTTTATCAAATTGGTGATGGTTTGTCCTGCCTGTACCAGCTGCCCCGCTTCGAGAGTGCGCCGTCCCACGTACCCGTCGTAAGGGGCTGTGATTACGGTGTACGAGAGGTTGAGTTTTGCCATGTCCAGCTCGGCTTGACGGCGTAAAATGGCAGCTTCCACATTGCCCTGTTGTCTGGAAACCTGTGTTGATGTCGATTTCAACGATTCCTTTTGTTTCAACAGCGCATCAATGTGTGCTTTCTGAGCATCGTAATCGCTTTTTATCTGGTCATATTGCTGTTGTGATACGGCGTCGGCATCGAGCAGGTTTTTATACCGTTTCACATCCTGCTCCAATTTCCACAGGCGGGCTTTAGCCTCTGCGATATTGGCATCAGACACAGCGACATTAGTGGTTGAGGCGGCAATATTGGACGAAAGCACCGATGCAGAATTGTTGGCATCCATCAAAGCGGCTTCAGCGTCCATCTCCTTAATTTTAAATTCCTTGTCGTCAATGACTAATAAGGTATCTCCGGCATGCACAAATTGATGTTCCGTGAAGCGTATCTCCTTGATGTAACCCGACACACGCGCGTTGACAGGTGTGATGTACTGGTCTATCGTGGCGTCGTTGGTGATTTCGTACCGGTAATATTGAAAAAAGTAATGAAAAGCCCATGCAATGCCGCCAAGAGCGAGTAAAATGCTGATAGTATTGAGAATAATACTGAGCCTGCGTTTTTTTTGCTGCGGTTTTGGCGTTTCTGTCGCTTCCGGTTTTACATCCGGTGGTGTTATTTTTTCCGTATCCATAAGTTATAAATTTCCACTTGCTTTTAACAGTTGATAATAGGTGTATATGGCATTGGTTTTAGCGGCTGTAAGTTGCAGTTCCGCATTGAGTTGCGTGGTTGTTGCATCCAGCAGGTCGGTTAAAATAGTAAGCTGATTGAAATATTTATTTTTTTCAATGCGGTAGTTTTCGTTCGATTGTGCCAACGATTCTTCCAGCGCTTTTATCCGTTCTCCTGCTTCCTGATGTTTGAGCCAGGCTGCCTTTATTTCGATGCGGACAGTCTGTTGTTGTTGTTCCTGAGCAAGCTCCTGCAATCGGATGTGTTGTTTAGCCACGTTACTGTTATGTTTCATGTTGAACAGAGCCGAAAGGCTGTACGACAGGTTGAGCGTTATTCCCCACGTGTTAACGAACCGATCCTGAACGGGAACAATGTAAGGAATGGGGCGGGTGAGAGCGGCGCTTGCCTGCAGAGAAAGCGTCGGCAGATAGTCGGCTTTGACCGTTTGTAAAGCGTTTTGAGCCAGCGATATAGTTGTTTGTGCTATTTTCAGATCGGGATATTGCGCGTAGGCTTGGGTTACATAGTCATTTTCAAGTTTCAGGTCGGGCATTGGCGTCAGGAATGAAGAGTCGGGTTGCAGAATGGTGGTTTCGTCCATTCCCAACACAATATCCAGTTGCTGCGACGCCAGCGTAATGTTGTTGTCTATCTCCGTGTAAGCCAGATTATAATTGGTGAGCAACAGTTTACTGCGCAACACATCGTTGGTGGTAACGATTCCCTGTTCTTTCATTTTTTCGATGTCGTGTACCCGTTTTTTAGCTTCTTCAATAGTCTGAGCGTACACGTCGCGTTGTTTGTAGAGATTGAATAAATCAAGATATTTAGCTATAAGCCAAAGTTTTAGATTTGATTTATCTTTTTCGAGCGATAGTTGTGCCATCTCTTTTTCCAGTTCGCTCCGTTTAATTTCGTTCTTAATGCGTCCGCCTTCGTAAAGCGGCTGTATGGCAACAATCTGATAATTTTGTCCCCATCTTGGCACTTCAGAACGTTCCAGAAACGAGAGATTGGGATTCAGCACCACAGGCGTTCCCACATATCCAAACGAGCCGCCGGCAGCGACATCAGGCAATCGTCTGTTTTTGGCAATCCCTGTTTTTTCGTCAGCTATTTGAGTGTTGACCATCGACGCCTGAATGACAACGCTGTTTTGTAGTCCGCGCTCAAACAGTTCATTGACGGGAAGTCTGTAAATTGTTTGCGCCGTAAGCGGCAGTACAAACAGAAAACAGAAAACAGTATGTATTGCTTTTTTCACCTTGAAATCGACTGCAAAGGTACGAAAAAAGCAGGTTAATAAAAAATCATAATTTACTAAAAGAGAACGATAACATGTAAAAAAAGAAAAACCGACAATGTCATACACTGTCGGTATAAAGTCTGATGCAAAACGGTTATTGCATTTGAAAATCAATTAACAACCACCTTTTTAATTACAACACCATTTGCAGTTGTTACTTTTACTAAATAAATCCCTGCATTGTTAGTAGCAATCGCAGTTGAGTTTGTTACTTTGCCCGAAGCAACTGTCAAGCCGGTTAATGAAATAACTTCGTAATTTCCTGTTACACCTGATATTAAAATATTTTTTTCTTTAGATGTTACAGTATACGTTTCGTTATTCAATTGTTTTACATCAGTTGTAACCGAAGCAGCGGTCATCACAATTTCATCAATCCAAACCCATGCATTTTGATTTGCAGTACCTCCCGATTTGCCTCCATACGTGCTGGGAGCGCCAATGCCGTCGCTGGTATTAGCCCAGCGCAAACAGATAGACTCCTGATTATCGCAAGTAGCAGGAAAAGTAAAAGCCGACTGTGTCCATATTGCTCCCGACCCGGACGGGTCGGGTTTGGTTGCGTCAGTTGCTGAAGTTGTTGCGTCAATAGAATAAGCAACAGCGTCTATCCACTGAATACTTGCATCGGAGGATATATCTCCAATACAATATTGCAATTTCCAATTCTTAGCCGGACCATCGCCAGTAGTTGGAAATGCACCTGAATGCCATGCCGAAATAGAAATACCGCTATAACCCTTGGTTGATATGTTACCTATATACCAGCAACCGGATGTCATATATTGAGAGCGAATCAACAATCCCGACTTTCCTTTTAGAGTTGCTGAGCCAACACAACGATTAGAACCTGTATTTGCTGCATAATTGGAACTTCCATCTGCAGCCGTAACCCAAAGCATCAAATAGGCATTGTCAGGAGTTGATTCAGCGACCGTACAAACTCCACCGGATGGCACAGCGCCATCGCCGTCGATTTTGAATAATACCGTTTGTGCATTCACAATAGACACAGCTAACAATGTAGCCATCAATAGTAATCCTTTTTTCATAATCATAAAAATTAAAAATAAAACAATAGAGTGATTAAAAACAGTTATTTAACAATTATCTTTTTAACTCCGGTTCCTTCAGGTGTTACTACTTTTACCAAATAAAATCCCGGATTTCCGGCAGTAATTGTCATTGAGTTTGTTACTTTACCCGAAGCAATTGTTGTGCCGGCTAATGATATAATTTCATAATTTCCTGTTATTCCAGATATTATAATGTCTTTCGCTTTAGTTGTTACATTAAATGAAACAGCTTGTACATTCTCTACATTTGTAATAACTCCTAAATAGCTTAAATACTCATATCGGTTATCGTTAACCAACTTCATTTGAGAAGTTAAATCGGTGTACTCCACTTTAGACGTGTTCATCATGCCTTTGTTGCTGTCTGCATCGTCCATGTGTTTAAAGTAGTGCCAGCCCACAAAGTTTTTTGATTCTAATAATTGTAAGGTTGTGTTCTGGTAAAAATAGCCTCTTTCTGTTTGTGTTTTTACCACCCAGCCTGCACCCGAAAAACCGTTAACATATCCGGCGGTGGAGGCATCCAACCCTTTTACATAAAATTCTGTTACCAGGCACGGTTTGTCAATCCATTTGTTCCAGTATAAATTAGAAGTTATTTGATCGTTGGGCTGGTACTTATCGTAGAAATTTACGGAAACAACATCGCAGTATTTAGCTGATGCTTCCACTACCGATTCAATATCGCGCGGACGCCCATTCAATCTGGACCCAAGATTGAGATGGTTTGGGTCATATATTTTCAGTAAGCTGTCGCACACAAAATAATACCGTTCGGCAATGATTCCTGCAAATTTTTGTTTGATTGCCTCCGTAACCGTTCCATTTTTAGCGGCAGTTAGAGAAACTCCCTCATCGGCAACAAATTTTGAGGCGGCAATATATGCCGGATCTGTTTCAGTTGTTGACAAATATAATGCCAATTGATCTTGATTGAAACTCAATTCATTATCTAAAAAATATCCTAATAAATTCGTTTCATTCTGATACTGTGTTATATTTTTTGCAATAGCGGCAGCGCAATACTGTGGAAATTTGGGGTCTAAAGCAAACACGTAATTCAGTCGGGTAGATGACGCTGTAGCCGCAGCCGGCGTACCGGGGTAATAACTTGCAGAACCGCGAACCGCTGCATATCCGGCATAAAAATTCAACCGCCGCGTATATGAAAATTGTTTGTTTTCATTTCCTGCTACTTTTATGTAATAATCGCGTGTAAAATTTTCATTTGCCAAAAAATTGCCTATTCCATTAAATCCAAGCTCCCATAAACGATCGTAAGCCACCTGTACTTGTGATGATGCTGTTACGCCGTTCATGCTGTTAACGGCAACGTTTAAACCTGCATATCCGTCAGGGTCTATAAACCACCAACGATCGTTTATTTTTTCAACGCGAAAAAATCCGGTAGCTGTTGTTTTCAGTCCTATAAAACTTCCAAAACGATTAAAATCGGAGTGCGGGGGAGAGATAGGAACAAAACCAGGTTGTAAATTAATGAGTTCTGCTACCCGATTTGTCCACGTTCCTGTTCCGGTAGAAGGAAGTGTTTGATACGACACGGTTTGCGCATGCAAGAAAAAGGGTAGAAAATAAAAAAATGCCAATATCTTTTTCATATCATTCATATTTTATAATTATTAAAACTTGATTTTCATTTATCCATAAACTTGATTAATTCATATACATTCTTATTCAACTGTCTCATTAAATTCATTAATGGCTGATAGTATTGATAATCGTTGTTCACAATACCTTTATTTGAATCTATATTGGATGGATCTACTCCTACAGTTGTAGGGTCATTATCTTGATATTTAAAATATTGCCAGCCAACACAATTTTTTGATTCAAGTAAGCCTAAACAGAAATTTTGATAAGCATAACCTCTGTCTTGTTGGGTACGTACTGTAAAACCGGCTCCTGTAGTATTCGCAAGCCCTGCATCCATTGCTTTTGTGTAAAATTCCGTAATGATGAAAGGACGATGCGATTCGTTTTCCCACATACGCATAGCATCGGGCTCCGGTGTCCAATTACCGTAATAATTGATGGAAATAATATCGCAATATTTCCCTGCAGCGCGTAAAATTGAAGGCACATATTTTGCGCCTCCGTGTAACCGGCTTCCTAAATAAAGATGATTCGGATCGTATTTTTTTAGTGCGTTTGAAACAATATTGTAATAACGGTCAGCCACATACCCTGCAAATTCTTCTTTTATCTCCTTTGTTATCTCTGAACGAGTAATGCCTTTTTGCTTCAACCATGATTCTGCTGCCATGCGTCCAGGATCATGCTCATCTTTAAGAGTTAAATATCCTTCCAAATTCGCTATACCCAAAGGCATTTCATTGTCTGAAAAATACCCAAACAAATTTTTATCATTTTTGTTTACAGCAACTTGTTTTGCATATTCATCGCAAAATGATTCAAACTCAGGGTCAAAAACAAAAATAGATTGATTAGGATATCCGGTATTTCCGGGTAATTGATAAATTCCGCCTCTTTTCTTTCCATACGAACTCATGAAATTCAGAATCGGAGCATAGCATAAAGGATGATTGGACGTTTTGTTGTATGCAATCACAGAAGCATCATCAGACCAAGCTCCGACGCCTACAAAACTATAATTAATCAAAGAATCTGCTGTTGTTTTAATCCAGTTTGAGTTTGTTGCAAAGAGACGTTGAAATGCTTCCCTATTTCGCTCAGATTTTCCTTGAACTAAAGAAGTTATGGCTCTTTGTATATTTCGGTATCCGTCAGGGTCAATAATCCACCATCTTCCTTTAATTTTTTGCGCACGAAAAAAACCGGATGCTTTTTCCTTTGGAAGAGAAGCATCGCTTCCATATTTATTATATTTTGTAGCCTTCATATATTTACTAAATCCATGGAGGCTATCAATGATGCGAGTATCATAAGATTGCCACTGCAAATCTTTACCCTTAGCCCAAGGTTTAGCTTCTACTTTTATGGGCGTATAATTTTGCGCTTGTATAGCATTGGTTAATGCAAGTAATAGTATAAAAATTAGCTTTAATAGGTTCATTCTCATAAGTTTACATTATAAATGGTTGCTATTGTGTGTCATTCAGAATTAATAACCGGGGTTTTGAGGGAAGCTTGGACCCATAGCATCAATTTGAGATTGTGGAATTGGCCAGTTCACGTGTATTGGTTGTACGTTGAAACGGACAAAAGCATCATTAGCTGAACCACTAAAATCATAAAACCAAGCAGGATTAGGTTTCGATTTCGGATCGCGTCCATCGCTTACAGCATAAGTAGCAGCATTATATCCCGGTACATTAGTTGCTGTAGGCATAACCGTAAAATCGCCTGCAAAACTTCTCATTTGATCATACCAAATGCCATTTCGTTTTAAGAAATCCCAACGGCGTCCTTCAAAAGCTAACTCTCTAGCTTGTTCATCGCGAATCATGTCAAATGTTATGTCGGTGGTTATTGCCGGATTGCCTGCTCTTGTCCAAGTTTTATTGTAATATTCCCGTGTCTTAGTTTGGTTTCCCAAATGATAGTATGCTTCTGCTCCTAACAGGTATGATTCCGAGAGCCGATAGATAAGAATGTCTTTATAGCTTAGAAAGGATCCGTCTGCATCTAATGGCTTTGTTAAAACATCAACCAATTTTAAAGAAGAAGGAAAATAAGCTCTTCTGTCTAACGCAGCTAATTTTGCAGCTTTCACATCTCTTCCAAAAATGGTATCACCAATGACAACTTTTCTCGGAGATCCCGTAAAATTTGTAGAGCTATTGACTGTAACGCCATTGAAAACCGCATTTGTAGAAACCGGAATAGTTGGCAAGTTATTTGGGTTTTGATAGGTATAATACACTTTATAATAAGCTTTTATCCGTTTATCTCCCTTTGGATACAGAGACATCAGATAACTGTTTGGGTAAGCTAATCCCCATTGACGTCCAAGGTTTTCAAGATTGTATTGTACCGTTACTCCGTTAATTACTTGAGACGTAAGGCTATTGTCTGCAATAGTGTTTACGAATTGGGAACCGAGCCGGTGTCCACCACTTGTCCCGCTGGATGCCACGTCAACTCCGCCTCTTTCATTTGAAAAAATGAGGCTAAACAATGTTTCCGAACCATTTACGATATCCGAACGGTTGAAGATTGTTGCAGGATCGGTTATGAAAGACAAGCCTGCAGCAGGGGATTCTATCACAATTGAATCTACCTGATTGGCAACTTCCTGCCAATCCTTTGCCCAAGCGGCTACAAGCGCCTTTTGATGACGTGCTGTTTCACGTCCTATCCGCCCTTTATTGGCAGTTGGTACTTGAATGGGCAATCCTTGTATGGCTCTGTCCAAATCCTGGTACATTAATTTAAATACGCTACTACTATCGGCAGGCGCATATATTAACG
>Ga0209629_10002888_pt1 | contig 11972 bp, 9 predicted proteins | sample TergutCu122P5_FD_187286 | JGI IMG/M metagenome (GOLD analysis project Ga0209629, IMG submission 187286) | Cubitermes ugandensis P5 segment gut microbial communities from Kakamega Forest, Kenya - Cu122 P5 (SPAdes) (version 2) | ecosystem: Host-associated > Arthropoda: Insects > Digestive system >...
GAAAAGCGTGCCGTGGATGAAATAGTGTGGAAAAATATGGTACAGGAAGACAGGCTACAGATGACAATATGATAATATAGGTAAGGAAGATAAGTATAAAAGTATCAAGCAAAGAAATATAGCAAATGGGCATAACTTTAATAATACCACTAAAGGATATAACAATTTTGATCTTAGCTTAAAACATATATTACCACATAAACAATCTATTGAGATTTATCATCAGAACATTAGAAGTTTAAGAAACAAAACTAATGAAATCATGTGTCACTTGCATCATCACCCACCTCATACATTGTGTCTAACTGAACACCACCCACATCATGATGAGCTAGCCCCCTTACATATTGAGAATTACACATTTGGGGCTTACTATTGTAGGAAATCAAAACACAAAGGTGATTTCTGCATGTTTGTTCATAATAGCATAAAATTCACTTTAAATATTGACAGCTATTATTTAGACCAAGACTTTGAAGTGTGTGCTATTCATCGTAACTCTGTGTATGATAAACTGTGTATTTTAGCTATTTACAGATCTCCTTTGGGTAATTTCAACACTTTCTTAACTAATTTTGATTTGATTTTGCAGAAATTTTTTAATCCTAAATTTAATTTAATTTTATGTGGAGACATTAATGTTAATTACCTTGTGGAGAGTTATAAGAAAAATCAACTCGTCAATATTTTACAGTCCTTTCATCTCAGTAGCATCGTCAGTTCTCCTACTAGACTAGGACCAAATTCTTTTTCAACTATTGACAATGTTTTTATAGATAATTCTTATTAAACAAATTTGATATCCCCTTAATAAATGGCATTTCTGATCATGATGCCCAATTATTAACAATACAATTTGTTCAGAAACATAACAAGGACTGATGTATGTATTTTAGAAGAAATGTAAATCAGTATACTATAGCTGACTTCCTACTCAAACTCAGCTATGAGACCTGGGAGTCTGTTTTTGAAGGAAATTATGTCAATATAATTTTAATTCCTTTTTAAATATATTTTTACAGCATTATTATTCTAGTTTCCCTGTGATTAAAGCCAATAAATTGTCAAATCACAACTCATGGATTACATCTGGCATAAGAACTTCATGCAAACATAAGAGAGAACTCTGTATTGAACTTAGAAACAATAAAAAACCTACTTTAAGAAAATATTTTAAAGATTATTGTCATATCCTATCAAAGGTTATAAAAGAAGCAAAAATAATTGAATATGACAGACATATTTTAAATTAAAATAATGTAATGAGAACCTCTTGGAAATTAATAAATAAAGAATTAGGCAAGGATCATAAAAATCATGGAATACAGTCAGTAATTATTAATGATAGGAGCACTTCAAATCATTAAATTATCGTCAATGCCTGTATAAGCATTTTACAACTATCCCAGTTGTGATTAATCAAAATATTAATGCAAATTACTGTCTTACTAAAACCTCTTGTCAATAATCAGAATAAGCTTCCTTATTCTTTGAAACCTGTAATCCAAAATTCATTCCCTAGTATTAAGCATCATTGTACTACCACAAAAGAAATTGAAAATATAATAATGTATTTTAAATCTTCAAATTCTTTTGGTTATTGTGAAGTTCTTACTAAGGTATTAAAATTATGTTCCCATTTCATTAGCTCCCCACTAAATTATGTATGCAGTAGGACTCTTTTTATGGGAGTTTTCCCTGATAGGTTAAAATATGCAATTGTAAGACCTCTATTTAAGAAAGGTAATAAAAATGGTATGTCTTACTGAAGGCCAATATCAATTTTAACCTCGTTTTTAAAAATTTTTAAAAAGTAATATACACTAGACTCTTGAAGCATCTGACTGATCATAATATTTTAAGCAAGGAACAGTATGGCTTTAGAACTAAACTAAAAACTGATAATGCTATGTATCACTTAACTAATGAAATCCTAAATGCTTTGAATAATAATTTATTAATAGCCAGTGCTTTTTTGCAACTTAGAAAAGGCATTTGTCTGTGTTAATCACAAAATTCTATTATCTAAACTTGAATTCTTTGGTATAACTGATAACCATCATAAACTTTATAAATCCTGTCTGACCAACAGATATCAAAGAACATTACTGTATAATGAGAATGGTAATATTACAACATCAACTTGGGCTAAAATTAAATGTGGTATCTCCCAGGGTTCGGTTTTGGGACCTTTGCTTTTCTCCATATTTATAAACAACTTACCTAAATCTGTTAATAATAAATCTGTTCCTATTTTATTTGCAGATGACACTAGCATCTTATTGTCCCATTCAAATCCTACTGACTTTAATAACAATATCAACACTGTATTTAAAATTTTAAGTGATTAGTTTAAACAAAACTTACTTTCCTTAAATTTTACAAAAACCCAATTTATTAATTTTGCAACTAAAAATAATAACCAAATTGAAATAAATATTAATTACAATAATAAATTTATTCCTACAGTTACATATACAAAATTTCCTGGTTTAACTGTTGATTGTTCACTAACATGGATAAACCATATTGATTCGCTGACAAAAAAAAACCAGGCACTACATGTTACTTAATTTGAAATATTAAACCATCTTTGTCTATTTCTACTCTGAAGATCATTTATCATTCCCTTTTTCACTCAGTTATGTCTTATGGCATAATGTTCTGGGGAAACTCATCACATAGCTCTTTAATTTTTAAAATACAGAAAAGGGTAATAGGATAATAATGGGATATGGTTACAGGGAATCCTGTACAGAATTATTCAAGGAATTAAAAATATTAACACTCTCATCACAGTATATATTCTCTTTATTATTGTTTGTTGTTAATAATAGGGATTATTTTGTTTCAAATAGTGCATATCATAACATTAATACCAGATAAAAAAGTGATTTACACTTGCCTCAGGTGTCTCTAGCCATGTATCAGAAGGGAGTTTATTATTCAGGCATCAAAATTTTTAACGGTCTTCCCAAGGCATTTAAGGACATCTCCAGCAAGCCTAAAAAGTTTAAAATTGCTCTGAAACACAATCTGCTAAAACATTCATTTTACAGTTTAGATGAAATTTTTAGCAAATGGTAATATTTAATTCTTACTGTGTTTATTTATCCTATATTCTTACATTGTATAGTTATATTAAATTTCTCTGTCTTTATTCAATATCCATTGTTTCTTTACTTCTTTAATTTATAAACTTTATATCTCAGGAGAAGAAAGAACCAACGGATGACACAAGTAAAGATGTTTATTCACTTTCAGATTAACTCAACATGTTTCAGGCATCATTATGCCCATCGTCAGGAGACAGACTGAATAGAACCGCGTCTGGTGTTAGCCTGGATGTGCTGGCTGCAGTAGTGTGTAGTCAGGACATGAGCTGAGTGCACTGCGTGAATGTAGGTATTCGACTGGTCGTTGGTTCTTTCTTCTCCTACATTAATGATGCACGGTCACATGAACCTGAAGTTTATATCGCAGTTCATATGTATTTTAGTTAGCTGATAAGTCTGTATATTACTCGTATATTTTAATTTATTTTGAAGTTGTATTTGTAAATTTGTAATTATTTGTGTTTACTTAATTTGAAATTCTGTTCTAAATTTGTACCAGTATATTAATTATTCTAGACTGCCTATCTCAGTGACAGGCTCTCTGTTACATAGAGCCAAATTACTTATTCGTTGACCGTTCCTATATCCATTGGACGAGGTCCTGTATATGGATTTTGGAATACTATTAATAAATAAATAAATTTGGAATTTTTCTTGGAGATTGTATATGGTGGCGACTGTCCAGTCGCCACCATATACAATCTCCGAGAAAAATTCCAACGCTACTGGTTTCTCGTAAGTAAGAAGCACCTAAAACCCTACATTCGTCAATATAAATATTACCATATACTTAGCACTGCTCAACAATTTTATTGTTACAGAAGGTGACAAAAAAGCAGCTCGTCTGCACTATACACAAGCACTTTTCAATCAATAAATACCTTGTAGTTTTATAGACTTATAACATTGTAACCATAGGTAGCCATATATACTATACTAGGACACTATAATTGATAAGGTTGACATGTACTCACAATACTATTACACCACCTATTGTAAGCGCTACGGGATCCCAGTGTGCACTCACTAGGAATTAGATAGTCTTGGGTCGGTTCATTAGAGGGCCTGCTGATGACTCTAAGGAGTCGAAACATGTAGCCCTGAAGTAGTAGATTATAATAAAACTGTTGTGTTTTGACTGTCATTTATATGTCTTTATTGTCATTAGTAACACATCAGGATGTCTTGCATTAAGCTCTCAGGTAACACTGCTGTGTGGAGTTATTTAGTTATATTTAGTTAGTTAGTCATATTTTTTAAGGGATTGATGTGTATGTGTGAATAACTGAGTTGTACTCTAGTGTACTTGCATTGAATGCTTTCCATTTCTTAAAACATAAATCTATGAATTATTGCAGTTTGTTCTATTAGGCCATTGTTTTTAATTGTCACCATCACTGGCTGCTTTGTGTCAGGTTGCCTGTGTTATATACTAAGCCCATTCACTGGCTTATTAAAGGCGTTGTGAGGCCAGTAAGGGGCAACTGCAGTTTATGTGCAGATTCCATTGGAGCATTGCAGGTTTTTGTCTGATATGTTTGATAAATAAAACAACCACACATCTCTAGTTTTTTTAAATTGCATTCAGCATTTTCTTTCCACTTTCAGTGAGAGCAACAGGGCTGCTGTCAGCACATCACAAGTATTCATATTTAGTAATATAATTAATATGTGAAAAGAAAATTTTATTACCGATCATTTATTGCAGAGATTTGTGGATGTCTGATAGATAACAATGGTGCAGCTAGACTGGGAAAGGCTCCTGTCCTTGTCACCTGATGACCTATCAGAAGAAGAGAAGGATGACTTGTATGGCAGCCTCATCTGGTATAATCCAGAACCCAATATAGGCACAGATCAATTGAAAGTCCTCTTTCGTGTCACTCAGGATGTTCTCAAATACAAAGGAGAGCAGGTTTGTAATAGCATGATACATAGGTTCCATATTATAATGAATATATTGTAACACTGCCACCATTCTGTCAGTCTGCAGGAATTCACTGAGCAGATATTGATTGAAATCATCTTGTAATTTATACATGTCATTGACATATTTGCTCATGTATATAGGGATATGTATATCCCCAAAATATTGTATTTGAACTTCTGCCTTCAGTAGAAGCATTTGATTGTTTGTACTAGAAGGTAAAGTTGATCATTGTCCCTCCCATGAAGGCATAGAGGTTAGTGGAGGTACTGCTTCAACCATTTTTAACCTTCACATTAGATGGAGGTGAGTGGTCATCTTCATGCCCCAGCTGCCTTACTCCTTGGGAAATAGCTGCTCAAGCCCATTGAATAGAAGGCTGGGTGGGCCTCAGAGTTGGTCTGGATACTTTGTACAAGAGAAAAATCATTTTTCCTCTGCAAGGAATCAAAACATGATTCCTCAGTTGACCATCCTGCAGCATAATTAGTGTACCAACTACATTACTGTGGCCGCTGCTTGCATCTACTACTAAACTAACTAACTGACTGACTGGCTGGCTGGCTGACTAACACCATGGAGCAGAGTCCTTCCTGAGAAGCTAGGAGGCCTTCAGCTAGTCAAGAAATTTCCCATATCTTATAGAACCTGAAAGTTCAGTACTGCTTGAACAAGAGCCTACCACCTGTCCCTCTCCTGAGCCAGCTCAATCCAGTCCATGCCCTCCATCCAACTTCTTATTTAGCCATTTTAATATTATTTGCCCATCTATTCCTAATTCTTCCAAGTGGTCTGTTTTACTCAGGCCTCCTCACTAAAACTGTGAATGCACCTCTCCTGTCTCCTGTAAGTGCCACATTCCCTGTCCATCTCACTGTTCTTGATTTGATCACCCAAGTAATATTTGATGAAGAGTACAGATTTGCATCATTTTTTGTGTGGCTACTCAAACTTGCCCTTTCAAGACTGACCTTAAATCTACTCATGTCCATCTGCCTGTCTGTTAGCATGTCTCTGGCAGCTCCATATATATTTGTTTCCATGTTCTCAACACAAGTAGCCTAAGCCACTGACAGCATCACTAAATGAAACATAAATATATTTCTTAACATATTTATGTCATGTTGTGTAAATTTTTGTAACTCTTCAAAGATTGTAAGTTGAAGAGACAAAGAACCTTTTTGCATGCAGAATGTATGGAATAACAAAAAGGAGTATAACTCAAAATTTGATTAATAAATTTGTAAAAGTACCTGATGTGGAGGTTGTTAGTGCTTGAAAAATGTGGAGGTGAAATGGTTAATTGCTGAGTGGAATGTGTGTTCCAGTTTACAACATAAATATGTCAAGAAGTTTAAATATTAAAATTTATGTCACACATCTTCCAAATATTAGTCTTGACTGACCTATGAAGTGTGTAACAGAGTGTGGGATATTTTATTTTTTTAAATTTATTTTATTGCTTTTTTTTTTAAGTAAAAATGTGAGGAAAACTTCCTTTCTTTGCTGTGGCATACAATAATGAATGTTGTGAATTTCTACATGATACAAAATGGCCATTTATAAATGAAATTTCATATTTAACTGGGACTGAAAATAATACCTATTAATTGCACAGGTTGAATCACTGGTTGTGGAGCTTGATGACCTCGCTGTAAGACAAGGGGAAGAGGAGGCTCGGAGGCATCAGAAACTGACTGATGAGGTGGAGGAATTGCGTACTCAGTTGATCATTGCAAAGCGGGACACAGGTCATATACCAAGGGAAGGTCAGTTTGATTGTTTAGAAAAATGGTTACAGTGTGAACTGTGAACTGTTTACTGCTTTACTTCAAAAACTTTGCATTTTTTCCAGTGTGTTTCTGTTTTTGTTAATGATTGTTACAGTAAACTACAGTTATTTCCATAAAAATCCTTAAGCAACTGGCCTTTGTAATGGATGTAGAGTGTTTTGTGTGAGGTACTAAATGACATTTTAAATATTGTTTAGGTGAGATTGTGGCTACCAAGTGTTGATGTACATGTCTTTATGTAACACTAGTTAGAAATATCACTTAAACAAAACAGGAGCCCATAGCAGCAATATAGTTCTCATGCTGTGGAAATGATAGCAGTTTCGGCTGTGTAAGGAAACCTTTAACCTTTTAAATGCTAGTTAAAATGCCCAATCCTGAGTCAAATGGTACTAGGGATGTTAATTTTTAGCACAAGTTTCATGAAAGAGGTTAATATATTTTTAAGTGAAAAGAGATAAATTTGTGATATAACTGGCACGGTGTGGGAACAAAATGGACATTTTAGAGCACACCTTAAAAATGCAGTAAATATCTTTATTGCCTAAATACACAAAGTAAATTTATAGAAATTAGCAAAAATCCATTTTTTTTATTCACATTTCAGTCTGACATTTTAGAATGCCCATTCTTATAGTACATCATTCTTGCAAAGTTGCAGGTATGCAAACAAGTTGTGTCTGGGCTGCAGTTTTTCACTTTAGTGTTTCTTATATTGACAAGAAAAATGAGCTGAATGCAAAATGTTCTTAATGTTACAATTATAATGCAAGAATTGAATATACATGCTCAGAATTAAGAAACATTGGAGCAAGATACTCACTCCAGTCATTGTCTGCATGCTCCTTGACTGAAAGTTAAAACTAGTACAGTTTTAAGAGCTATGAAGTGAATTTCTTGTAGTTTGTCTGAATTAATAAAACTTTATTTAGTACTTTTTTCATCCAGTGACTTTGCTGTCTTGTCTGCATGTCTTTCTCACCAGCAATAAACTGTTCAGTCATTCCACTGCAGCTTGTAATGCAACTTATGACTCTCAATCAAAAGCAGAGATGAACTATGTTTACTGACATGTGATTCTCATCACATGATACAAAGCCTGCATAGAATGTACAGTCCACAAAGAAAACACTGCATAAGCTGACACACAAATTTGAGTGCTGTATTCTTTCAGGAATAAATATAATCTGAAAATAATCAGTTTTTAAGCAGGGGGATATACTAAGCTGCATAAAATAGGAGGATCCTTTCAAAATTTGGAGCATGGTAGGTGGATGTGCATTTTGTTCTAAGGTTTTAGTTTTATGAAGATGTGAAATACGGTGGATATGAACATGCACAGAATTGGACATTTAAAATGAAAAGGGGGCAGGGTCACTTGCAAATAAATTGGAATTTGAACAGGAATGGAGGTTTTCCGCAGCACTACGTGGAGGTGAGTGGATAATGTTGTACATTGTTCATTCTTCCCAGGGGAAAGTAGCACCCAGTATACCATGAATAGAAGGTCAGAGGAGGACTGGACCTTTTTCAAGAAAAATCTGTGGTCCATGCCAGGAATCGAAAGCCAGAATATTTAAGTAATTGAAGCATGGTATGTGGATGCATTCTTATTTGAAGGTTTAGCATCACAAATAAGTGGAATATAGTGGCTGTGAACATCCACAGAAATGAACATTTAAAGTGAAAGAAGGGCAGGTCTGCTTGTGAATACATTGACATTTAATTCTCCATAAATCAAGTTTTACAGAAATCTTTTCAAGCAGTTTTGAAGGCAAAACTTGGGCGGGCAGGCAGGCAGACTGACAGAAAAAACTTCGTTATTTTATAAGAATGATTCTCATATATTCATTGAAGAGACCACCCCTGATATATAGACTGTCAAATATAATACTTTTACTAGAAGTTAGTTTCCCCTATGTGGGCCGGGTAGCACAGTCGGTATAGCAACTGCCTACAGGCTGGACGGTCCAGGGATCGAATCCTGGTGGGGCGAGATTTTCTGCACCTGTCCAGACCCGCCCTGAGGCCCACCCAGCCTCCTGTACAATGGGTACCGGGTCTTTACCAGGGGTAAGGTGCGGCTGGGGCTTGACGCTGACCCCTCACCCCCTTCTAGTGCCAAGGTCTAAAATAGAGGAGAGCTATACCTCTACTCTCCCATAGGGCCTTCATGGCCTATGAAAGGGTGAAACCTACCTAGTTTCCCCTATGCAGCCCAATCTGCTATCATTCAGTCCATTAGGTGTCATACTTTTATTAGATGTTTGTCTCCTGTGTATATTGTCAAATGGGTTTCATTTTTGTCTTTGTTTATCTACTGCAGCATCTGCTTTGCATGAAACAGGTATCAGAGAAAGTCAAGTGTTTCAGACACAGTTCATACAACAAGTATGCATACTACTTAAAATGCAAGTCGTTGAAATCTGTAACATTTATTTGAAACCAGGTTTTATTAATATGCAGTTAAAAATAACAGACATGTGGGATAGGATGCTGTACAATTAGGTAGACAGGTACTAACATCTCATAGGCTGCCTCCACTTTGTATCATTTAGATGGGGGCTGTAAGTTGATCTGCGACTTTAGTGCTTCATAGCATTACATCCCAGATGCTTGTAACATTGATATTCTCCACTGTGAGATCCTAAAACTCACATTGCTAATGCCCCACCTATGGCACTGCACCTGATATCCCCTGCTGTCATGTTACCTGGATTCAGTTTTGCAAGCTTGGTGTCACATAGGTAACTTGTTGCTGTCAGAGAAACCGCCTTTTCCTGAAACCAGCGTTGATTTTTGACAACAGTGACTTACCACTTCCTGAATTACCTGCTTTACAGTACATGAATGTGAGGACATATAGGATGTTTTACTGTGATATGTGATATGAAGTCTATTTACGTTGTTATGTTATGGGCACCAGGCAGTATAACTTTACTTCCAAGAGAGTATCACACGGTGTAATGTGTTAAGCAGGTAATTGTGTGGTGGGAAGGAATCAAGCATTAACTTAGACTTGGTAAGGTACGTGGTCATTTCTCATGGGAGTATACGCGGTGCTGTCTGCAGCATATGTAAAGTATTGAATGTTCAGCAGCCCTTAAATAAAATACATTTATTCACTTGCAGGATATGTATCTGTTCCACTAATTTATACTGAAAGATGATTCCTGTAATGTTATAAACCAGTTACACACTTTCACTTATACTTCAATTATTAATTTAGAATACTTGGAATTAAATAAGTAATTTCTAGTTCTGATTTTGTTGTAATAAATCCCATTATGAGACTGCGCATTTACGCACATCCAACACCAAAAACAATGCCAAATAGAATAACTTTTTCCACAACTCTGATCACTTGCTTTTTCCATGAATTTCAAATTCTCCTCCAAACCAGGAACTGTCTGTTTTGGGCAAATAGGAATTCACAAATTTTCCACTCGATAAATAAAAAATATTTGAATATTTGAATCTAATTGTTTCCCCAGAATGTTGTGCTGCATAGCTCTGATTTCACTCTGTTAACCCCTACACTTGTGAGTAACTGAAATTTTGGGGGGTGGCCTGCTGGCTACACTTACTTAACAAAGTATGAGCACCTGTACTTCTCAGGTATAATATTTCACAATGCAACTCTGACTTCAAAACTTTACAGTTTTGACAGCTAACTAGTGTGCTGTTATTAACTTCAACCTGTGATTATAACACACCACAGTCTGTTGACTAAGATCCCTGCTTGTCAGAATTCCCCATAACCCAGACTATTACTTGCCAGATGGCTTCATTAAATTTAGAAACAGGGAATCAAAGTTACTTTAGTGACTTCACGCATTTATGTGTGTGTCAGTTGGGACTCAAACCTAGACTGACAACAGCAATATAATAGTGCACCCAGTATCCAAAATAAATGTATATGAGACCAGTAGTGGTTGCAAGATTATGAAGAATTTGTTTGGAAAATATATGAGTAGACATAGCATATTGGTATATGCATTTCAACTGTTGTACATATTTTTTCAGGCCCAGAAATAGAAGACCTGAAACGAGAGTTAGTGAAGTGTGAGCTGCGCAATGAAGAATTGCTGACCAAGCTTAAGGCCCATGAGAGGGATATTCTGGTAGAGAAAAGGGAGGCTGAGAAGGTGAGGTGTTTTTTATATCTGCAGATCCACTAAGGTTTTCACAATCTAAATTTAACAGGTTAGGAATTTTATCTGTATTTTAACAATCTCTAATTTCTTCTTTTGTTGCCTCTAGTCTTTATTTGTGAATGCCCTCTTTTAATCATGGAATAAAACTGGCAAGATGGATAAAAATGGTAAAACTAGTGTAATGGTTCTTGATTTACAAGTTTAGGTGGATTTGAAGTTATTTTAATTTAATTATTTTTAAAACCACGAGACTTGCAGGAAAAGTATGGGTTATGTTTTGTCTGTTTCATTTTACTCTGCAACTTTTACTTGAGAAATAAATTGTTCTCATAAGTATATAGTCAGTTTTACTTGAGAGTCATGCAGAAAAATATGTGCATATTGACATAATGTATTCATTATAAGTTGCATTTGCTGGTTGCAATAAAAATTGCAGTGTGGTTACACTTGTAGTAAAACTTCCTAATAAATTTTATGAAAATTGGTTCAAGTCTTCTGAAATTAAGTGCAATTGTTAAACACACACAGACATGGAGAAGACAATAAGCACATTTTTGCAGCTTCTTGCTAAATGATGAAAACCTTTGTGAGCCTTTGGAGGTGTATTTCCTCAGTGTGAGATGTGGTGGTTATGCCATTAAAATGTGATTTCCAGAGCTTCATTTATGATAACTGGATGTGTGACCTAAAGACAGTCTTGACAGTAAAGTAGATTAGGCTTTAAAAGACATATCCTTTCTGGTACATTCCAGGATCCATGTACAGTGAAGCTTGGGTTTTATGTGGATACATGTAGTAGTAGTAGTAGTAGTAGTGAACTATTTCATTTTTAATGTGTTACGACATTAACTTGGTATTGAAACCTTTTTATTACCAACTGATGCACATAATGTTAAAAAACACAGAGTTATTAAAACATTCTAAAATTACGCTCCAACATGTTTCGGTTTACGTAGAAACCATCTTCAGGGAGCTACAG
>Ga0209629_10002889_pt1 | contig 11970 bp, 10 predicted proteins | sample TergutCu122P5_FD_187286 | JGI IMG/M metagenome (GOLD analysis project Ga0209629, IMG submission 187286) | Cubitermes ugandensis P5 segment gut microbial communities from Kakamega Forest, Kenya - Cu122 P5 (SPAdes) (version 2) | ecosystem: Host-associated > Arthropoda: Insects > Digestive system...
GACTGTAAAGAGTCCAATGTACAGGATGGGACTACGTGCCATGCTGCCACTCGCCGAACCCCTGCCTACCACAACAACAGGACACTATACCATATGCTGTAAAAATCTCAGTCTTGCGCTCCTGAAGATGTTGAGCTGATCTTGGATATCAATAAATTGTTACTGTTGCATATAGTTGGTTCTTCTATATTACTTTACCTACACTGATGATGCACGGTCAAACACAAATCAAGTTTACGGTATACATGCACAGGATGAGTAGTTCCTGACATTTCAGAGGGGCATGCTGCCTGCATCTCCTGAATCTAGGACACAATAACCGATCTGTTTCAGACAGTTCCATCCATATTTGCTTCTCATGCATTTCAAGCTACAAAATTCTTCTTTTCTATGCATAGTTAATGATAGGCAGCAACTGACTGCACATAACATTTATTTACATTTGTTGTTCGTACCGGTAAAGGGCTGACTGTAGTACTTGAAACAGCTGCCAGAGGGTGCTGCTGTACAATATGCATTGGGCTACTGGGTCCTGACAGTGATGCTCTCTCTCCCTCTACAGGATCCATTAGCTTCGCTGCTGTAGTCGTTTCATCCCTCTGTAAAATGGAACTCATTCATACACACCTGAAATATTTAATTTAACGTGGCATGTCCACTGTCACTGATGTTCTACATAGTGTCATGGCTAGATTAACATTTCTTTTTCAGTACAATCTATGGACAAATTATAGCGCAACTATGTTGGTGAAATCAATCAAGATCTTGTATAATTTATTTACAGAAATTATTCCATATTCTCTTCCAAATAAAACACATGTCAGGTAACACATGATGTCCAACAATAAACAGTAGTGGCTGGGATAGCAGTAACATGTCTCTACATTTGATTAGGAGATAGCCATTTGAAATCTATGACAAGCTACTGGTTATTCTCACAGACGTTTCTAATAGTTATCCTCTAATATCATAGCCATGTACTACGACAGTACACTAAAAAAGCCACACTGACCTCCTCACCATACATGACAACCCTCCAGTCTGATTTGAACATTCTACAAACTAGAAGTGGTGAAGTGTTATTAACCTTCATCCTACCGGAGTGCATGGATTATGTAAAACGTATTATTTAAGCACATAAACTTATGAAATAAACGGCATTTTGTGGAACACAAAACAGATCATATCTGAAAAATGCAACAAATTTCCTGGAGGTGTGAATATATAAAAATAATTTCTAGTTGTGTTTTCCTGCAAACACAGATCTTTTAAAGGTTAAATCATGTACAATAATAATAAGCCTGTTACACCTATTCTATCCATCAAGTATCCTAAAAAAAAAGTCACTGAAATGCTCCCAAGTTTATCTGTGCTAAGTCACAGATGAATTATCATGAACAGGCATTAATCATAGCAAATATACAACCACAAATAACAGAAAAACTATGGTGAATTGTATGTGAACACTCATGTGAAGTTCATATATTTACATCACCAATATAATTTGTGGGCCACAGTTTTTGTGACCTTTTTTCAACCTCCTTGCCCCTATAATACATGTCCACATATGACTGACTGATACTGCTGTCTGTCAATGCTGTATCAATGTGTTCTCCAAATACCTGACAACTACAAGGATTACAGCAAGTAACAAAATTACATGGAACCAACACCATTACTTCAATTACCTGCAGTTGTAATTTCAGTTTGGGAACTCATTTTTATATATTCTATACAACAATTATTACAACCAGTTGGACCATTTTCACCCGGCCTTTAGATCCAAATGTAGCCACTGAAAACCAGTTCCAGTTGTGAAAGCCCATATGTGCACCTGTGCAGGATAGCACTGTCCCTTTCAGCTATGAACAGTTACATTTAACTGGACATGGCATCCCATTCAGCCCATAAAGGTTAATGATGAGAGTAGCACAGTTCCATGTCTACAAATGTGATCCACTATGATGCCAAATGCAGTGACTTCTAGTATTTATGCATTATACATTAAAGGAGTGCAGAACAGTACAAGCTTTGTCTAAGCCTAGGTGGGAATGTTCCCAGTCAAAGTGAATAATAATAGCATTGCAGTGACAAAAGAAAGAATATATACCTACATTAGGTAAAGTAATACAGATGAACCAACTAGATGCAACAATGATTTATTGATCTGTAAGATCAGCTCAACATGTTTCGGGCAATATTTTGCCCGAAACATGTTGAGCTGATCTTATAGATCAATAAATCACTGTTGCATCTAGTTGGTTCATCTGTATTACTTTACCTAATTGATGATGTACGGTCAAACAAAAATCAAATATACCTACATATTTATTCGCTGTACAAACAACTACATCACATTATCCATAAAATTCCAATTAAATGCACTTACAGTTAACAAACATATATTGTTTTATCTCATGGTATACACTCCCCATACATGTTTCAGCTTAAATAAACCATCCTCAGTGAAAATCAAGCACCATGAACAACAGACATACATAGACACAGCTAGGTATACATCATCATCAAATTTGTAGAACAGACAAATACAGGATAATGCAGTACCATATCAGTATTTTATATTATATTGATGTAAATAATTTATGTTTCCATACTTATCACTCATCAATAATGAGTGTTCTCCTACACAGTGCACACTACATAACTGATTACAAGGACAAGATCCATATTAGGATCGAAGACAAAATTAAAATGTGTTTTAATGCAAAAAGTGCAAATGCAAATGAACTGTAATTGAAGTCTTTCATATATACATCAGCAGTTTAAGGTCTTCTTCATTACAATTTTTAATAAAGATAAATGTACAACCATCAATTATTTATGAGTATTACATACAATAGTGACATCTTACTGCAATATCCTATGTATGTTTATTCTACACATGTGACAGTGATGTATACCTATGTGTATATGTCTCTTATCCTCCTTGGTGCTCGATTCTCCTTTGCGATGGCTTATTTAAGCCAGAGTATGTAGGACAGTGTAGACAATGGGTTACTACAATGTAGTTTTGTTAACTCTAAGTGCAATTTTGTTGAAAATATGTGAGTAACATGCTTAATGTATGAATGTGAATAATATTAACAACTACATTATTTTACAACAGTTTAACACATCAGTCAGTATTTTAAAAAGAATTTACTGAATGAATCTGATACTTCATTAGCAAATTTTCATAGTAATAACTGTGATTCTGGGATCCCTTAAAGCAAACTGATAATGTAAATAAAGACTTATGAATACATTTTCTTCCCATAAAGTGTTACAAAACCACGCACAAACAGACAGAGATCAGAGTTCACACACTATGCTAAATTCTTGCTTTCGCATTCCCCTCACAATCACATCACATAACAATAAATTATGATGTAAAGAGAAATAGGCTAAGTATAGTGAATTGCTACAGAGTAAACACTATCCAAAAATGCATTTAGGCTTACCACACAAGTACTGAATATAATAAAAATGAATCACTCATTTAAAAGTCCAGGACTGAGTAACTTAATTAACTTACCGAACGATGTCGCCTGTGACCTTTATATGAAGCCCGGTGAGAACTCTGACGAGTTAGTGAAGAATGGCGTACCTAAAGTTAGGTCAGGTCATGAGATGATGGGTAGGAAATTTGGTGTCATATGGACATTGATTTTGTGAGGCAGGTATGTGTAGTACGAATTGCGTAGCAGCAAGGGGCAGTGATGGTTGGACATACACAGTTTGACAAGGCAATAAATATTAGTCGGAAATCAAAGCAGTTACAAGACACAAGATGTTCAAATAAAAATTAAATTATAAATATATTAGTTTTAAAACAGAAACATAAAATCATAATTAGGAATTAAAGAAGACACAAGCATAGAACACGTGGAAACAAAAATTCACAGAACACAGGAAACATGAATATGATTGCAAAATTAGCAAAATTGGAAGAAAAGAAACATTCAGGAGAAAGGACAGGAAAAATTGATGGAAAAGGTGAGGATTAGAGACAGAAGAGAAATAAAGAGAAAAGCAAAGTAAGACACATCTGTAACCAGCAGGAGACATGTGGACACACATACACACACATACGCACACATGCACACACATCCACATCTGTTTGTAAAACGCATTCTGCTATTCACCCGTAAGCAAATCCATTATATGTTTCTAGCACCTCAAGATATTTATAAAAACCTCTTAAATGTGCACATTTTGAAGCTAGCAATAAACACAGTGATTTCCTTCACATTCTTTATACACATTCACATTAAGGTTTAGACCTCCAAGAATGACAAGAAAGCATTCAATAAAATACATCTGAATTCTGCATGAAGTTCTAACAACAGTTGTCAATGTAAGGACAACCTACTTAACATATACAATTATCACATCATGAAACAATCACATTCTTGGCTGAAACCCATACAATGTGATTTGTTGTGATGACCTGCTTGTTAGGACATCAATGATCTGACACCCATTAGCCAGCCTCGCATATTTTTCAATTCTTGATATCCCAAAAGATTTGTGTGCAATTAACGTCAGTATAAGTTCTACTGTATAATCACCCACTAGTTTTGGCCAATTGCACATCATTTCCATTGTTTTCTATCATACAGTATAAAAACAAATTATTATTAGTCTCAATAACACGTGTGTTGTTATATCCCCTTTCAACGTAACATTTGTACAAATATCAGGAATCCACTTTCATGGACACCATGGCTCAAATACAGTGCATATTGACATAGGATTTGAAAGTATTAAAACTGAAAGCCAATTAACTTGAGTTTAAAACATTACAATCAGTACTACACACTAGAAAGTAAAAGACTCTCACACATACCAAAATGTGGAGGTGTAGTTCCATGTAACCTTAATGTTGGGACTGGACAGACATGTGTGATCAACTTCCTGGCCTGGCCCATGGCCAGCTCCAGACAGACCTTGCTATACTAGTTGGATAGGAGGCTGCAAGGGATATGGTGAAGAGAAAAATCCTGTCCTTGTTGGGAATCAAACTCCTGTCATCCAGCCCACAACCAGTCACTATACCAATCAAACCCCAGTCATGAATTCCACAGCAGTAACTACACTAATCAACCCCAGTCATTAAGTGCACAGCCAGTCACTATAATAATCAAACATCAGCCATTAAGCCTACAGCCTGTCACTACACTAAATCAAACTCCAGTCACGAATCCCACATCTGGTCACTATACTAATCAAGCAGCAGTCATTAATTCCACAACCAGCCTACTAATCAAACCCCAGTCATTAATTCCACAACAATAACTATACTAATCAAACTCCAGTCATGAATTCCACAACCAGTCACTATACTAATCAAACACCAGTCAAGATTTCCACAACCAGTAACTATACTAATCAAACCCCAGTCATTAAGTGCATTAGCCAGTCACTGTACTAATCAAACACCAGCCATTAAGCCCACAGCCTGTCACTATATGAATCAAACTCCAGTCATGAATTCCATAACCATTAACTATACTAATCAAACCCCAGTCATTAAGTGCACAGTCAGTCACTATGCTAATCAAACACCAGCCATTAAGCCCACAGCCTGTCACTATATAAATGAAAGCCCAGTCACTAAGCCCACAGCCAGTCACTAATACTGACTGAGCCAAATTCGGTTTTTATCTTCTTTGTCTTGGTCACAGCTAATGATGGCTTTTCTCTTTCAGTTTGCTCAGGTTTTTTTCTTGCTCACTTGATCTGTAGTCCACAGATCACAATAAAAAATTTCCAGGGTAAAAAACTTCTCTATCTGCCATTACAAAGGTAATGAAACAGGATTCATATGAGGTACTGCTGTTGAGTGTCCATGTATCCCTTCCTACAGCAAGTTAGCTTTATCTGTGCAGATTAAGAACCAGTTATAAGAACTCTCATTTAATAGGTCTTTAGGGTGTGGACACACCATCAGTGATAGTTTCATTCCCAGTATGGAAGGTCACGAACTGACTGGTAGTAGAATGTGAGTGGTATGTACTGATGAACATCTAGATCTAGCACTTAATCACTTTTATTATCCGACTAATGCACTCAATTATATAAAACTTAGAGATTAAAATCTACGTTGTGTAAGTTTTAAAAGACAATTAAAAATCACTCCAACATGTTTTGGATCGTGTGCAATTCATCATCAGGGAGTAATGAGCTGTGCTTGACTGAAATTACTCTTCGTTGTTCACAGATATTTTTCATCTGCTTGGTCGGTGTTTGGCAGTGTAATTTTGAACCTGCGGTGTGTGTGCATGGTACGACGGGCTGGGAACGCTGCCAAACACCGACCAAGCACACGAAAAATATCTGTGAACAACTAAGAGTAATTTCAGTCAAGCACAGCTCAGTACTCCCTGATGATGGATCGCACACAATCCGAAACATGTTGGAGTGATTTTTAATTTTCTTTTAAAACTTACACAACATAGATTTTAATATAATTGAGTGCATTGGTAGGATAATAAAAGTGACTGATTGTAAGAATGCACGGTGAAAACCTGAAATTAATTCTAGATCTAGGTGTGAACGTCCCAATAGCAACAGACCTATGAGCTACAGGAAGGATCAAGGGGCTTGGTTGTGCCAAATGGTGCCTGCCTACTATGTGCAGTGTGATTTTACTCAGATATACTAGAACAATACAGTTTCATACACAATTTCTTGAGAATGTTAGGCAGAAAGCAAACTCAAAAAAGGCACATACTAACCAAAGAAAAACTTCACGATATGGGTGTTGGACCGAAAGCAAGCCTGAAAAAGTCATTATGTCTCTTCACTTTTCAATGTGGAATATCAAGAAGTACAGTTCACACTGCAACAAAACTGTTAAAGCTGCAACCCTATAAAATGATGGAGGTACAAAATCTTCCACCTCCAAACTGTGAAATAAGAATTTGATATTGCACATGGTTTCAGGAATCTGTGGTTAGTGCTCTTCTTGATCCAGAACTGATGTTCTATTCCGATGAAGCATGTAGGTAATCATTCAAAACAATCATGCTATCTGTGACGTGCCGTAAAATATATGGAAGTTGTGCTGCACAGAATTAGTGCTCAGAGAGTAACAGGTCCATATTTGACACAACAAATTCCAAAAATTACTAAAGATTAATTCTGACACCCACTTTGGATTGAGTGAAAATGAAAAGACATACGAACATCTTGTGTAGAACAATGCTATGCCCCACACACCTGATAGTCCTATAGATGCAGTACCTTAAGCTTTTGATCAACAAGTGATAAAGTCAAGGATATGTGTGACCTGCCCATTCAGCTTGCTTAAATTTTTGTGTGACATTTATTCATGAAGCATATCACAAGATAAAACATACGTGGAAAATCTTCATTCCTTATCAGAAATAACACAAAACATTACACACAAAACCTCCATTATCTGTAGACAATATGCTATATATCTGGAAATATTTTTCCAAAATATGAGGCCTGCAGAGTAGTACAAGGCTGGCAGTTTGAGATTCTATTCTCAACTAGGGTCACATTGGGGGGGGGGACTGGGGACTGGGGAGCAAAGACTCGATTCTCCTGCTGTACTATATAGTAGCTTGACATCGTTCCATATGGGACCCACACTCATGAAATGATAAACTCGAGACCATTCATAGCACTCCAAGACTTGTAACAATGTGACCAAGTTATTATTGTGCCTATTTACATAGCAGCTGTTGAAAAACATGCTACCTTTTATGAGCAATCCTTGCTCTAAATAACATGATCTGCACTGTAGTACAACCATGTCCAACAGCAAATAAAAAAAATCAGCCACCACGCAAACTAATACATTACAAAATGACATTAACAGTATGCCTATTTCTTGTGTAAGTGTATCTAACCCTTTACATTAACAATACACATCTCCTGGCTTGAGCCACAGAATTTCTGAGAACCTTCTTAAGTTCATATTTTGCAAACAAACTACCAATTCCACTATGGAGGCAGATATATCAACATTATTCTACTAAACAAACATCGCTCCATCTCTAGCAAATGTTTCAATAACTACATTGTCACAATTTTTGAGAATAATTAATCATATTTGCTCCACATATCTTACTGCCATGACAAACATCTTAACACTGGATTTCTTTTATTTTTATATACATATATTTAAAATTCTTTCTGGACAAACTTACCCTGTTCTGTGATTCTGCTGATGGGTCACGTTCTCTGTCACGTGGCTTCCTACTGGTTACGGGACTATCCAAAGGACAGTAAGGTAACACAGGCAGTCGGTCAGGACTTTGCTTCAACTGCTGTACGATATCTTTTATCAAGTCAACAAAAACCTCAGAGTGGTGTTCTGGCAGCAGATTTTCGGCCACCTGAAACAAGGGGTCAATCACACCACTCATGCACTCACTCACCAGTCTTAAAATGGGAATATGCTGCAAAATATTAAGTGGAATAAAATAATGCAATTTTCTGCAGGTGTGTATTAAATGAGATACAATTCTTAGTCATAAATTATGTATTACTTATATAAGAAATTGCTCTTACCATGAACTTTTGAGAAACTCTAAAATTTATTCATAAAAATGACACTTTGACATGTTAGAACTGGTGAAACTGCATATAACGTCCAGCACAATATAGCCATGTTGCTGAAGCAAAGGCTCAGTAATTTGATAAATCACACCAAAAATGTAGCATAAATTCATATTGTCCTGCTTGGTACCATACCAAAAAAGTGACAACCAAAGGATGAACAGCTAGGAGCTATTCATACACAGCTCCATCCAATGAGGCAAATTCTAAAAATAAAATGAACGTGACAGTGGCTGTGCTGCCATCATACAACAGCACTAGTGTATTTAATAAGCTCCTCTATGGACAACAGAACTGAAACAACAGTACAACAGTGTGTGTTCTATGCTTCTCTGATGGTACGGACCGGACAGGAAAAGCTGATTATAAATGCACTTTTTTAACTAGGTTACTTTGTTCTTCAGAATCCCACAAAATGTGCCTACATAATCCCACTCACCAAGTTGGTTGCAATATCCTGTGGAACAACATCCTGTATACTGAAGGTGAAAGTTACTGTCCTGTGTTTACTGGACTCCAGCTGGCATTCCACAACTCCGCCACCATTACCCAAAGAAAGTACTGCCAATCTAGGTCCACGTTCACTCACTGTCTTACGTCGCTTTGTTCCTGGCCTTTTAGAACGTTTCTCTGGAAGTGTTTCTGTAGTGGGAACAGACACAGCACTATGTGTCTCAGAAGAACGTTCCAGGTCACCTGATGTACTTTGGGAAAATAAGAGTTTACTATGAAAGAAAAAGCTCAATGGTGGAATAAAAGTTCAACTCTCTCTTTTCTTCCACTTCAGTCAGAGACTTCAGCATTTAAAAACAAAGAAGATAACCTTCAGATACATTACACACTAATCTGATCAACGTCCAAAAGATGCCAGTACCTTAAAATATGAAAGTGTGACAGAATAAAAATATACCCTTACTGTACTGATTTAAGTAACAACAAATCCTCATAAATTTCTATAAGTCACACAGGTAATCATTTTACTTTGCATAGCACTCTCAATTTCATGTTTCTCTGCAGGGAAATAAAATTCAAACACAAAATTATGTAGAATATAAAATACACAACTTTAATACCATAACAATTGGGCAAGGACTGCAACAACAGAACACCAAAAGCAAAAATAATGTAATTAGGAAACATTAAATAGGGTTTCTATTATACTAAAAATTTAATATTCAGCAAAATGACCATGACAAGAGATTCACAGATGATGAAATTAACAAAAATGTAACAGACCTACTAAAACAACCAATTACTATACCATATTTCTACTATACACAAGGTCTTTAAATGCTTGTCTGGTGTCCTGACATAATCCTAACTACTTGTCATATTCTTGTGAAATTTTACTACAGAAATTAGCCAAAACTTACATTTCTAGTACAGTAGTTCCCACACAGTGTGAAGAAACCTGATCTGATGAGGTCTCAGGACATTCACTGCCTGATAATACAGTGTGGTTTCCATGTTGATGGCTATCTTCTTCATTTGGCTGGAAATGTTGGAAAAATGTTTTGTACAGATTCAATACAAATATGCTCAAATAATAAAGATCAATTAACACATACCACTTCCCTTAAATCAACATTGAAGAGGTAATGACTGCATACATAAAGCTAAGAATATATATGGCCAAAACAGGCCTCAACTCAGCACTAACATACAGCATACAATGAAACCATGGCAAAATATTTGCAAAACTGAAAAATTATGTACATAATCCATGCAATAGTCTTTCATTCTTGACATGTCAGATGAGGCAGAGACATAATGAGAGGGAGGAAAGTGTAGTCAATCAACACAACTAGTTTAGAAAAATGTTATATTCTAATAATGAAACTACATGTTTCGGCCTGTAATGGCCATCGTCAGGTTTCTACAATGATTAAGAAGATTCTATATATGTGTGAGGGTGCGTTGATGTAGAGATCTCTACGCATCAATTCCCTCTTTGCTCTAATATCTAGTACAAATTGCTATATATAACCAATAAAAATTAATTCCAAACTGTAGTGTGGACATAAGTGTTTCTTCTTGGGGCTGCGCAGACTCTAGATTATCGTAATTGCCATCTCTCTCTGGGGGAACCCCAGAGAGAATTACGATAATCTGGAGTCTGTGTAGCCCCAAGAAGAAACACTTATGTCCACACTAGAGTTTGGAATTAATTTTTTTATTTGTTATATATAGCAATTTGTACTAGATATTAGAGCAAACTGGGAATTGATGCGTAGAGATCTCTACATCAACACGCCCTCACACAGATATATAGAATCTTCTTAATCATTGTAGAAACCTGACAATGGTCATTACAGGCCGAAACATGTAGTTTCACTATTAGAATATAACATCTTTCTAAACTAGTTGTGTTGATTGACTACACTTTCCTCCCTCTCATTATTTACACACACAACAGGGATGACACACCTTAAAGGCAGAGACATGGCTGTAATGTCCATTTAGACAAACTCGAGTATTAAAATGGAATCAGATGATTAACAAACATGTAGGCACCAAGCAGCATATGATCCTATGACCTAATAACCAAAATGATTAGTACCTTCTAATTTCAAAAACTTCCATAGGGAAGAAGCTGTATTATGTGAACATAAAGAATCTATTTAATGTGCCTTAAAAATGTTCTTCAGCAACTTGAAAGGACTGATTTCTACCTACACCTGAGCATCCTGAACCCTCAATACATGTGTTTCTGTGGGGATTAGCTCTTGTCAATATTTACAAGTCACCAGTATCCATCTTTATGAAAAGCTGCTGCTCAATCATACACCTCATGGTAAGTGTGAAGCAATTCAGACCTTAAGACAAAATGATCTGAGCAAACGGAACTTTGAGTCACTACAGCACTGATTACAATATGTTTGTCGACTGTGCAAATGTTTCATCATCTGATTGGCAAGTTACACAGTGATCACAGCCAAAACATACACTATATACATGGTGTTGGTACTCTTCGCTACTCAAATGTACTCTCCAGCAAATAAGATTCAAAATGTCCATTGCCCCCAGCATACCCAAAAAGCCAAAAGAATGACATGATAAAATGCATCATATGGACTGCAAATTTAAACAAATTATAAAACCAAATGATGAATATTTGTAAAAAATTTCTCATAAATATACGTGTAAAAATGCTGCATTTATTGTCTTCCATTCAACCTAGTCATTCAACACAGAAGCAGACCAGAACTATACATTACCCAGCCTACTAACTCTGAAGGGGGGGGGGGGGAGTTTCTCCATAAAATTTGTACCCATCCATCAAACTAAATGCCATTAAATCCTAGAACACCTTAACGCAAATTACATACAGACTGTTCCATGACAAGTTGGCCGAACTTCAGTATCATATCTACA
>Ga0209629_10002890_pt1 | contig 11967 bp, 11 predicted proteins | sample TergutCu122P5_FD_187286 | JGI IMG/M metagenome (GOLD analysis project Ga0209629, IMG submission 187286) | Cubitermes ugandensis P5 segment gut microbial communities from Kakamega Forest, Kenya - Cu122 P5 (SPAdes) (version 2) | ecosystem: Host-associated > Arthropoda: Insects > Digestive system...
TAAATCGCCTTTGGGCGTAAAGACAAATATCTCATCATCATACAAATCCATCTTAAATTCCCTGAATACATCGGCAGGAGTCGAATCTTTACTTTCCAGCGCTTCCCTGACGTTGTTCATCCATTCGTCGAAACCGCTTTCCCCCTTGATTCCCTTGTATTTCCAATGAGCTGCCAAGCCTCTTTCGGCAATTTCATCCATCCGTTTGCTGCGAATCTGCACTTCCACCCATTTCCCGTGCGGTCCCATAACCGTTGCATGCAGCGATTCATAACCGTTGCGCTTGGGAATGGACAACCAGTCTTTCAAACGCTTGGGATTGGGCTGATACATATCGGTAATCACCGAATAAACTTGCCAGCATTCTGCTTTTTCTTTTTCAGGCGGCGTATTTAATATAACTCGGATAGCAAATAAATCGTAAATATCCTCAAACTCCACTTTATTTTTCAGCAGTTTGTTCCGGATGGAATGAATGGATTTGGTACGCCCCTTGATATCGAAATTCAATTGCAATTCGTTCAGTCTCGATTCAATCGGCGCAATAAACTCAGCGATATACTGGTCGCGTGAACGTTTGCTTTCATTAAGTTTACGGGCAATGAAATCATACATTTCACGGTCTTGAAATTTAAGCGATAAATCTTCTAATTCCGACTTAATAGCATATAAACCCAAACGGTGGGAAAGCGGCGCATAAAGAAAAGACGCTTCGGCTGAAATCGTCAAAACCTGTTCTTTGTTAAGTTTTTTGGCTATCCGCATTAAATGCAGGCGGTCGGCAATCATAATCAGAATGACGCGCACGTCTTCGGCAAAGGAAAGTAGCAGTTTACGAAAGTTTTCGGTTTCGATAGCTGCATTCTTAGCGTACAATTCCTGTGTCCGCTGTAAACCATGAATAATGTCGGCGACGTCGTCTCCGAAGGCTTTCCGGATTTGCTCAACGGCAGAATGACCGCCAATCACCGACTGCGAAAGCAGGACGGCAACCGGAGCGGAGCCTTTCAATCCGATTTCTTCCGAAACAATCAATGCTGTATGAAGACTGCGGGACAGTTGGTTTTCCCCATAAATATCCTGACCATATCCTCCCAACGAAACAGACCGGCGAATGACTTCTTTAACTTTCTGCCTGTCGTTGTATGGTACGGAATTTCCCGAACTTCTCAATAAGTTGCGATACAGAGAGATAAAGCGGGAACGATCGAATTCGGATACCGGTTGGCTCATTGTTATTTAAGAAGTATGAGCGAAAATGACTTTATTTTATAGTTTTTTAAATTTAGTTATTTATCAATCAATACTTTTTGTGTTGATTTAGATTTTCCTATTATTGTTTCAATTATATACATTCCTTTCTTTATGTTAATGATAGCATGAGAAGTATTAAATTTCTGACAGACGATTTGCCCTGAAACATTATATATTGTTATATTTTGTAATAGAGATTCGGATTCTATGATTAATTGACCATTACTGTTTACATATATTTTCTCGCCATTACTTGTCAGTTTTGCTAAACCATTAGTTCCCTTTGCTCCTATTACTTCAAAATTATCGGCGCCACTTGGGCTAAAAGTAGAAATTGTGCTGCCGTCGAGGTTTTGTGCGGAATTTGACCTTATTCGAAATGAAACCTTTGCGGCATCTTTCAAGGCAGTTGTTGTAGCCGTAAATTGTGTCCACTGTTCAGCTTTGGTTAGCGTAAATACATCGATCAAATTCCACGATGGTCCATTGTCAATACGCGCTTCCAAGTTGTAAGCCTTTGGACCGCTGATTCCATTCTCTCCGCTGAACAAAAATAATTTAATGATAATTTTATCATATTTTTCCGGTATTGTTACATCAGGGAACAGATAATAAGCCGTTGGCGTATCGCTAAAATCCCAACCGCTGACTGAGAAATATCCGCCTCCGTTTTCAGCGCCACCTGCGGATACAACAGTACTCGACCATAATCCCGAAGCAACGGCTGTAATGCCTACATTGGCGCTAAAACCGCTTTCTGACAGCCTTGAATTAGTAAAAGGTCTGTCAAAAGTCCATTTGATAAGGCTTGTTTCTTGTGCAAAGCAAATAGATATTGCACAAACGTAAATAACCGTTAATAATATTTTCCTCATTTTACTTTTTAGTTTAACGTCCGCTCCTTTAAGCAGACAAAAATTTATAAATTTGTTTATCAGAAATAGGCATGAAACGCTTATTATAAATCTGGTTAAAAATTTCATAATGTTAAAGAATATAATTAAATATCAAAATCTACATTCACACAAAAATAGCAAGCCCAATGAACTAATATTCAAAAAAATAAATTATATTGAATATGAAAAACTGCCTGACAAAATTACTATAATGTTTATTAATACAAAAATTATTTAAGGATTTTTTTAATAATTCTTCAAATTGAAAAGCGTCAAAGTAGAAATATGAACTTTTATTCATATTGTATTGAAATTCAACTTGATAACCCTAATAAAACCCTACAGGTAACGATTTAAAACGACAAAAGAGCCTGAAAATATAAACATTTTAGACTCTTATTTGTGTAATATCAATAAGTTAGGTTCAAAACCTTTTTTGCGCTGAGAGCGAAAAACGGGACTCGAACCCGCGACCCTAACCTTGGCAAGGTTATGCTCTACCAACTGAGCTATTTTCGCGTTTTGTGAGTGCAAAGATACAATGTATTTTCGTTTTTGCAAAAAAATCATGAAAAAATATTTTCAAAACGACTGCATTTCACACAGACGGCTGTAATAGCCGTTTAAAGCAATTAAATCCGAATGAGCGCCTTGCTCTACGATTGCTCCTTCGTGCATGACATAAATACAATCGGCGTTTTTAATGGTCGAAAGCCGGTGGGCAATCACGAGTGTTGTTCGGTTTTTCATCAAATTATCCAGCGCATCCTGCACCAAGCGTTCCGATTCTGTATCTAATGCCGAAGTCGCTTCATCTAAAATCAGTATTGGTGGATTTTTCAGTACTGCTCGGGCAATGCTGAGGCGTTGGCGCTGTCCGCCCGAAAGTTTGCAACCCCTGTCGCCGATGCTTGTTTCATAACCATTTTCGGTTTGAATAATAAATTCGTGGGCATTCGCTATTTTTGCGGCATCTTCCACTTCCTGTAGCGTAGCGTGCTTTACGCCAAAGGCGATATTATTATAAAAGGTATCGTTGAACAATATTGCTTCCTGATTGACAATTCCCATTAATTCGCGGACATCTTTCACTTTGGCGTGACGAATATCCACGCCGTCGATGGTGATTTCTCCTTTTTGCACATCGTAGAAGCGGGGCAATAAATCGGCTAAAGTCGATTTCCCCGAACCCGATTGACCGACTAATGCAATGGTTTTCCCTTTCGGAATTTTCAGATTAACGCCTTTAATCACCCATTGTTCATTGTATTTAAACCAAATATCTCTATACTCGATGCAATCATTTAACTGAACTGGAAACGGATGTTTCGGGTCTAAAATATTTGATTCCGCTTTGATTATCTTATCGATTCTTTGCATCGACGCCAAGCCTTTCTGAATGGAGTAAACGGATTTGGATAAATCTTTTGCAGGATTAATCAACATATAAAATATGGTCAGAAAATAGATGAAACTTGCTCCATCAATAGAACCCCGTCCACTCAAAATTAAAGTACCGCCATACCATAATACAATGGCAACAGCCACCGTTCCCAACAATTCGCTCATGGGATGCGCCAATTGCTGACGACGAAAAATGCGATGGGTGATTCCCCTGAAAATATCATTTTGTTCGTGAAAACGTTTGGAAACTTTGTCTTCGGCATTGAAGGCTTTGATAATCCGCAGTCCGCTCAACGTTTCTTCTATCTGCGACATCAAATACCCCCATTGTTGTTGCCCAAGGAATGAACGTTTTTTCAACTTTTTACCGATTTGTCCCATGACATAACCCGCAACAGGAAGCAAGAAAAGAACGAAAAGCGCTAATTGCCAACTGATAATGAACATCCCTGTCACATAAACAATAATCATGATTGGATTTTTGAAAAGCATATCCAGCGAACTCATGATGGAAGACTCTATTTCGTTGACATCACCGGAAATACGGGCTAAAATATCACCTTTCCTCTCCTCTGTAAAAAATGCTAACGGCAATGACAGGATTTTATCGTTGATTTGATTGCGCAGGTCGCGCACAACGCCTGTCCGGATTGGAATCATGTAATAAAAAGAAAGATACATGGCTGTGACGCGAAAAATCGTAGTTATCACCAAATATGCCGCTAAAATTAGTAGCACCCGCGATGCTCCCTCTGATTCAAGAACATGAGAAATATACCAATTAAAATTATTCGTTATGATATCTTTTACATGCCGCCATGATTCGCCGGAAGAAAAATCAAACTGCATATAGGAATAAACATCTTTATTCACTTTGAATAATAAATTCAAAATTGGTACAATCAACCAGAAAGTAAATATACTCAATAGCGCTGTCAGTATATTCATCACTATGTTAAGCCACAAATATTTTTTATACGGCGGAACCAATCGTTTCAGCAGGAGAAAAAAATCTTTCATTAAAAATTAAATAAAAAAACGGCGCAAGTTAGTCAATATTTCTGGAATACACATTATTCAAAATACAACATTTACTATCTTATCAGGAACAACAATTACTTTTTTCGGCATTTTACCTTCCATCCATTTCTTGGAACTTTCGTTTGCCAAAACAGTTTGCTCTACTTCCGACGATGGGGTATTGGCTGCAAAATCAAGCGTGAAACGAGCTTTGCCATTAAAAGATACCGTATATTTTACAATGTTTTCTTTCAGATATTCTTCATTATAATCAGGGAAACGTGCGTCGCAAACGGTGGTTTGGTTTCCCAAACGATGCCACAATTCTTCGGCAATGAAAGGAGCAAACGGAGCTAATACTACGACTAAATCGCTTAATATAGAGCGCTTATTACATTTCAGAGCCGTCAACTCGTTCACGCAAATCATAAAAGCGGCTACCGATGTGTTGAACGAAAAGTTCTCAATATCCCAACTGACTTTCTTGATTAATTTGTGAAGCGATTTCAACTCTTCAATAGTAGCCGGCTCGTCCGAAACCGTGAATACATCGCCATGAAAGAACAGATTCCACAGTTTGCGCAAGAAGCGCGAAACGCCATCGATTCCGTTGGTATCCCAAGGTTTAGATTGCTCCAACGGACCTAAAAACATTTCGTACAGGCGCAAAGTGTCGGCTCCGTATTTTTCTACCACATTATCCGGATTAACGACATTGTACATCGACTTCGACATTTTTTCTACCGCCCAGCCGCATATAAATTTCCCGTTTTCAAGAATAAATTCGGCAGTCTTGTATTCGGGATTCCAATTCCTAAAAGCTTCAATATCTAAAACATCATTGGATACAATATTTACATCGACATGAATCGGCATGACATCGTATTGGTCTTTCAATCCGTGAGAAACAAAAGTATTGGTATTTTTAATTCGGTACACGAAATTGCTTCGTCCCTGAATCATTCCCTGATTTATCAGTTTTTTGAAAGGTTCTTCTTCGCAAACAATACCTAAGTCAAAAAGGAATTTATTCCAAAAACGGCTGTAAATCAAGTGCCCCGTAGCATGTTCCGTCCCGCCGATATATAAATCGACATTACGCCAGTATTCGTTAGCTTTTTTGGAAACCAAGCCTTCGCCATTATGTGGGTCTTCATACCTTATATAATAAGCCGATGAACCGGCAAAGCCGGGCATAGTTGCTAATTCCAGCGGGTATTTATTGTTTTTGTTATTTTCCATATTATTTATTGATATTTATCCTCTTGATTATTATTTTCCAATAATCGCTCCAATTCTCTTTCCAAATCTTCCTTTGTAGGCAAAAACAACTGATATTTGCTTACAAACAGTTGATTTGTAATATTATCTAATGCGTATTCAACCATAATACGATCTTTGTATGCTCCCAAAACAATACCAATAGGCTCGTTGTCGGTTTCTACATTTACTTCTTTTCGAAAATAATTTAGGTAGAAATTCATTTGCCCTATATCGCTATGTTCCACTTCTCCACGTTTCAGATCTATAAGAACATAACATTTCAAAATGATGTTGTAAAATACCAAATCGACAGAAAAATTACGGTTGCCGACAGGAACGCGGTATTGTCGCTTCACAAAAGCAAAACCCTTGCCGAGTTCGAGTAAAAACGTTTCTAAATTTTGAATTAGTCGTTCCTCCAAGTCACCTTCCAAATATTGCTGTTGTTGCGGAATACCCAAAAAATCAAATACAAAAGGTTCGCGCAAAATGTCTTCTGGTTTTTGAATCTCCACACCTTTTTCGGCAAGAGCCAAAACACCCGCTTTATCTTTACTCAATGCCAAGCGGTGAAAAAGCATGCTTTTCATTTGCCGGCGAAGTTCACGTACACTCCAGTTTTCTTTTTCGCATTGTTTGGTGTAAAAACTGATTTCCAATGGATTATCAGCTTTCAGGATTTCAAAATAATGGCTCCAATTCAATTTGTGTGACAGTGTCACACTAAATTGTCCAGACAGTGTTTGGATTTTTTTTAATTGGTAGGACGGTGTCCTACCAATTGGTTCTATTTGAAAATCTGAAGATTTGTGAGACACTGTCTCACAAATTGGAAAAGCATTGTAAAACTTACGCATATAATTAAGGTTTGAACGGCTGAAACCTCTGCCATAGGTTCGCGTTAAGTCTTTGCTCAGTCGAGACAGCAATTCATCGCCGTATTCTGCTTTAAGTGTGCCCCCTTGCTCAAACTCCACAATATATCTTCCTATTTGCCAGTAAGTTTGCACTAAAATATTGTTCACTGCATAAGCCGCTTGCCTGCGTCCTTGCTGCAACAAATCGCCGATTTGCGAAATCAGGTTATTGTAGTTTGAGGATATTGGAACTTGATTGTTCATATTTTGCTCTTTACTTTTCTTCATACACCCAATCTTTTGCTCGTCCTAACGGCGGCTCGCCAGTTTCGGTAGGCAAAAATTTATCTACATTGGGAAGTTCTATCGGTAAATCTTTTTCATCAACCGGATAGGGCATCCCGTCTTTGTAATAAATCGGGAATGGTTCACCCCAATAGCGCTGACGACTGAAAATTGCATCGCGCAGGCGAAAATTAACTTTGACTTTTCCTAATTTGTGTTCTACAATATATTCTTTCGCTTTCGCAATGGCTTCTTTGACGGGCAAGCCATTCAAAAAGCCCGAATTCATCATAATTCCTTCTTTGGCGTCGAAACTTTCTTCGCTTATGTCAGCGCCTTCAATCAAGGGAATAATCGGCAGACTGAAATGCTTGGCAAAAGCGTAGTCGCGACTGTCGTGCCCGGGAACAGCCATAATCGCTCCGGTTCCGTAACCGGCTAATACATAGTCAGCAATCCAAATGGGAATTGTTTCTCCGCTCACCGGATTGATGGCATACGAACCGGAGAAAACGCCGGTTATTTTCCGGTCGGCAATCCGCTCACGTTCCGTTCTCTTTTTGGTTAAGCGAATGTATTCATTAACAGCCGCTTTTTGTTCCGGCGTAGTTACTTGCGGAACCAATTCGCTTTCAGGAGCTAACACCATGAATGTAACGCCAAAGATAGTGTCGGGGCGAGTAGTGAAGACGGTAAATTCTCCCCCTTGTGAAAGTCCGAAACTTATTTCCGCACCCTCGCTTCTTCCTATCCAGTTGCGTTGCGTTTCTTTCAGCGATTCTGTCCAATCGATAGAATCCAAGCCGTCAAGTAGCCGTTGGGCGTAAGCCGAAACGCGCAGACTCCATTGTTTCATTTTGCGTTGTTCCACCGGATGACCTCCGCGAATGGAAAAGCCTTCGCTCACTTCATCGTTGGCTAAAACCGTTCCCAAAGCCGGACACCAGTTCACCATCGTATCGGCAAGATAAGCAATCCGGTAATTCATAAGCGTTTCCTGCTTTTCCTTTTCGGTTTTGGCATTCCATTCTTCGGCAGAAAAATGTAAATCTTCGGTACAAGCAATATTTAAATCTTTTGTTCCTTGCAGTTCAAAATGAGCAATCAATTCCGTTATGGGCTTTGCTCCCCCTCGCCTTCGGAGAGGGGGCTGGGGGGTGAGGTCATAATACGAATTAAACATTTGAATAAATGCCCATTGCGTCCATTTATAATATTCGGGGTCACAAGTACGGAGTTCGCGTGACCAGTCGAAACTGAAACCGATTTTATCCAATTGTTCACGGTAACGCCGGATATTTTGTTCGGTCGTAATCGCTGGATGCTGTCCGGTTTGGATGGCATACTGTTCGGCGGGAAGTCCGTAGGCATCATATCCCATGGGATGTAAAACATTGAATCCTTTCAAACGCTTGTACCGCGAATAAATATCGGAAGCAATATAACCCAGCGGATGACCGACATGCAAACCGGCTCCCGAAGGATATGGAAACATATCCAATACATAGAACTTGGATTTGGTTGTATCTTCTGTTACTTGGTAGGTTTTATTTTCTTTCCAGTATTCCTGCCATTTTTTCTCAATTTCGCTAAAATTATACTCCATGACTTATATTGTTCTGCTTTTATTATATTGAATTTGGGGTACAAAGGTAACCAAAACTAAACGATTTCACCCAATCTTTGTTGAGTAAGATTACTTTTTCTTTCAGAAAAATGGGAATTTTTACAAAAAGTACGGTTGTAACGTTGTGGAATACAAGTGGTAAAATAGTATTGCAACGTACAGTTTCATCAATGAACCTGTGTATGTAAATAGTTTTCCTAAAGTAATTTATATTGTTTGTGCAGCAAATAAAACAATGAAGATTATCAAACAATAGTATTTTAAAAATCAAAACACCCAACTTTACTTTTCAGGGTGTAAAATTGGGCGTTTGTTTTGTAAAATATTGGTAATCAATAGTTATTGCGGAGAGACAGGGATATATTTCAATCCGTCTATCCGTTTATAATCAAGTGTTTATATACTTGCAAAAATTAAAGTCCACCTTTTAATCCACCTTTTATTTTTCAATAAAATGCACTAAAAAGAACACTCGTGCAAAGATAATTACTATTTTTGTACTTTCAAAATTTAGTTTATGAAAAATGATACTCGGATAGAATCAAATGAATCGTTTAAACGTTTAATACAAGGACTTACAAACTTTGTAGCGGCTGTATCTAAACTACCGGAGAATGCAGATGATTTATTTGAATATCGTAATTACCGTCAGTTAAAAATTGAGCCAAAAATTTATACAGAATTAAGCAATCCTACTAATGTTCAGTGTTTAAAACATTACATAAGCATATTAAAAGGAGTATCAAATGCGACAATTGAAAAGTCTTTTCAAGATGAAGTTTATGTTTATGATGACTGTGGGGAAGACGTGGCAAAAAATATTTGTCGTGAAGAACTCCGAGATACTGTCAAAGAACTTAAAAAAGATGCAATAGATTTCATCAACGATATATTACAAACACATAAAAAGCTTATGCCAAAACAAAAACCAGAGTTGTACTTTCATTATACCGGAGACCCTGTATATTTGATAGAAATGGGAAAAGTTTTAGCCAAATATGGAATGATAGATAATACATCTTACTTTTCTGAAATAATGCAAGGAAAAAAGAAAGATAAAAAAATAAATTGGATAAAGCCTGCATCTCATTTACATTATTTTATTGATGGATTATTTGAGAACGATTATTTCCCAGACAAAGACAATAAATGGGTTATTACTAAAAATAGCTTCACTATCAACGGTAAACCTGTTCCTGAAAATATTAAATCTGCTGACGATACCATTGCTAAAGATGCTCAATCTAAAATAGATACAATCATTGAAAATCTAAAAAAACAATCTTTTTCACTACATGGAAAATAAATTTTCTAACTATTTTGCGTAGGGGTTTTTTGTTTGCTATCCTGACTATTCCTAAACGAGCGTTTTTTATTCCCCTACCATATCACTACCACATACTTTCCTGCTGATTTTCAAACTATTCTTATATCTAATTTTGTGAACTTTTTATTTGCAACGAATGCAAGTCGAAAGCAAAATTTTAATTTTTTAAATATGGATATATATGCAGAAATTGCAGGTATCAAAAAAGTCCAAGAGGAAACTTTGGCAATGTTAAAAGACCTCCATAACAGAGGCGCAGTGGGAAACAAGGATAAAGTTTATGACCTAACGGATTTGGAAGGGTTGCTCCATATAAGTCGTAGGACTTTATTCAAACATCTTAGTTCCGGCATTTTAGGACATTCTAAAATTGGAAAAAAGATTTACGTGAGTGATAAAGAATTACAACAATTCTTAGTGTCTAACAAGCAAGTTAATTAATTATGAGAGAAATTATTGAGAACGTACAGCAAACAGAATTTGATGATGATGGCATCGAAATTGGATTGTTTGCTAAATTATTGAGTACCGCACATATTGACGGTATTGAAATTGGAAGATTTGCAGAGCTATTGACAAATCAAATGGGGTGTAGTATTGAAAAAGAAAAGCTAATCGAATGGTTGAAGCAAAAAAAGTATCTGATGTCATCAAAATATTGTGAGCCATATCAGAAATACATTGAAAAAGGATGGTTTGCATTAAGAAGAGTACCAATTAGGACAGGTAATACACAAGTTTTCAAAAATGAAATGCTTGTTTCCGAAAAAGGACAAAAGCAAATAGTTAAGTTATTAATTTCTGAAGGCAATGGCAAACAATTTTTACAGAAGAGATGAAGTAGAAAAAGAAGTCAACATAAAGACGTATGATTCTTTATTTGACGTAATTGCTAATATTCCGGAAATCAGTCAGGCGGAAGAAAAAAGTACGCCTGACTTTATCAATCTGGTCGCTCATCATTGCAATTATGCAGGAATTGACTATAAAACCGCAACGGAATTTATATGCAGAAAATATGATTTAGAGGAAACTATTGTATGATTCCCTGTATCTGATTTGGTGTCCCTGAAAGTATTACCGATAATCTTGGATGCTCAATTGTTATTGTCCTGTCCCTACGTTCCAAAGATGCTTCTTCAAAATGAAATGCTTTTCTTAGCAAGTCATCATACGTTCCCCAATCGTTTTTTAACGTATTTGTCATCGTATCTGCTTCCGATTCAAATAAGATTCCATTACCACCGTTTGCATGTAAGTGTTGATATATCATAGCGGTACTTATATTTGCAGGAATAAAAATATTGATACTTGGCTCTGATTCATGCAATAAAGTTTGTCTTTTAGCTCCGATTGCCTTTGCATATTTCAGAACACCTTTTCCACTTGCAGCGGGGGCTATTATGAAACAAAACAGATTTGGGTAGGTCGTATCGCCATTAAAAGTGCCTTGTATCGGAACATCTTTGTATTTATCCAAAATCTGTCTTGCAATCGGTAATAACGGAACATTGTAGAATACACCCGATTTTTGTCTTTGTTTACGAATAACCATGTCACCGCTTGGAGTAACCGTTAGGTCTTCTTTGCGAAGTTGTTTCACATCAATAAATGCCAATCCCGTAAAGCAGCAGAAAACAAACACATCCCTGACATGGGTTAGCCTATCCGAAACAAATTGTTTCTTCAAAAGGATTTAACTGCAAGTAGTTTTATTAATGTTGCTTTTTATATTCAAACAGACCCGAATTTAGATGAAGTAAGGGCAATGCCGCCAATGCCAAATCAATCCAATCAAGAAGAAGTAGAATTGACAATTACAAATGACGTATCTATTCCGCAAGAAACCAACAAGCTGAAAGTGTCCGCATTAAATGACCCTTTCTTTTTCCCAAACGAACAAACCTATCTTGTCAGCGACGGCGTCATTCTTAATATGGCATCTGTTGCGATAAGGATAGCCGAAGGACAGTTCGGACAATTCCCTCTATATGTTTTCACCAACAAAGGAATTTACTCATTGCAGGTCGGAAG
>Ga0209629_10002891_pt1 | contig 11966 bp, 8 predicted proteins | sample TergutCu122P5_FD_187286 | JGI IMG/M metagenome (GOLD analysis project Ga0209629, IMG submission 187286) | Cubitermes ugandensis P5 segment gut microbial communities from Kakamega Forest, Kenya - Cu122 P5 (SPAdes) (version 2) | ecosystem: Host-associated > Arthropoda: Insects > Digestive system >...
GCGCTGGTGATGGTCGACGAATCACATTCTGCCGGCGTCGTGGGGGCAACAGGACACGGAGTGGCAGAACTGTTTGGCATCTACGGAAAAATAGATATTTTCACAGGGACGCTGGGCAAATCATTCGGAGGTGCATTGGGAGGCTTCACGACGGGCAGGAAAGAAATCATCGACCTGCTGCGCCAACGCTCGCGGCCTTACCTGTTCTCCAACTCACTGGCGCCATCCATTGTCGGGGCAAGTATTGAAGTATTCAACATGCTGAAAGAGAGCAATGAACTACATTCTAAATTGATGGAGAACGTACATTATTTTGTTGAGAAGATGCTGGCAGCCGGATTTGATATTAAACCCACACAGTCAGCTATTTGTGCAGTGATGCTGTATGACGCCAAGTTATCACAGCTATTTGCTCAACACATGCAGGAAGAAGGTATCTATGTCACAGGATTTTACTACCCTGTCGTTCCCAAAGAACAGGCGCGCATCCGGGTTCAATTATCGGCCTGTCACGAAAAAAGCCACTTAGATAAAGCCATAGACGCATTTATCAAAGTGGGCAAACGGCTGAATGTCACGAAAAGATAAGGTGAGGGGTAAGGGGTTCGAGATTCAAAGTTCAAAGTAAAAGTTTAATGCAACCAAGTAATTTTCACAGTCACTGTACTTTCTGCGATGGACGCAGCCATCCGGAAGACTTTGTCAAATATGCCATATCCAAGCATTTTCGCGCGTATGGATTCTCATCTCATTCTCCATTGCCATTTGAAACCAACTGGAACATGTCGGCTTGTGACATGGATGAATATATCGCTGAAATCCAGCGTTTAAAAGACAAGTACAGTGACCGGATAGAAATATATCTCGGAATGGAAATCGATTATTTGGATGAGACTTATAACGCATTTATCCCCTATTTCAGCAATTTGCCTTTAGACTACCGAATCAGCTCTATCCACTTCTTACCCTGCCGGTTACCGTTGATTGAGGCCAATATGGCGTGTATCGACGGGCCATACAGCGAGTTTGCCGGTTCAGTCGATAAATTTTATCAGGGCAATGTTCGGCTTTTAACTGAACATTTCTTCCGCAATTCCATGCAAATGATTGATACAGGTGGATTTGAGATTGTCGGCCATTTAGACAAAGTCTATATGAACGGCAGTCGTCATCCCGATTTCGACATCCACGCGCCATGGTATCAAAAGCCTTTTGAAGCATACCTTGATTTGATTGCCGAAAAAGGATTGATTGTTGAAATCAACACGAAGAGTTTTTTGCCCAGACAACAAACATTTCCCCATTTCAACTCATTTCAACTCCTCCATAAACACCGGATTCCGGTTATGGTAAACTCTGATTGTCACGCTCCTGACTTAATCAATGACGGACGCGATAAAGCATTGGAGTTGCTCAAAGAAGCCGGCTTCAAAACGACACGCGAATTAGTAAAAGGTTCCTGGCAGGATATCGCCATTGACAAATCATAAGATAGCTATGGGAATAACAATCATCATCCTGACAATCACGACAATACTTTTTATTCAAGGCAAAATACGCTCTGATATTGTAGCGTTGTGCGCATTGGTTGCATTGACTGTTTCGGGCGTCCTTACCCCTCAGGAAATGCTGTCAGGGTTTTCCAGTCCTGTGACTGTTATGATGGTAGGCCTTTTTGTGGTAGGAGGAGCGATTTTTAAAACCGGATTAGCTAAAAAAATTGGAGGAAAAATCATCGCCTTAGCCGGCAACAGCGAACTTAAACTGTTCTTACTCATCATCTTAGTGACTTCGTTTATTGGAGGCTTTGTCAGCAATACCGGTACGGTGGCGCTGATGCTCCCCATCGTTGTCAGTATGGCTGCCAAAGCAAATATCAGCCCCGGCAGATTTTTGATGCCTTTAGCCTTCGCGAGCAGCCTGGGCGGGATGCTGACTTTAATCGGGACGCCTCCAAATTTGATTATTCAGGAAGAACTTTCAAAAGCCGGTTTCCACAATATCACTTTTTTTTCATTTTTACCTACCGGCCTCATTTGTATAACGGTAGGTATATTGGTGCTGACGCCGCTAAGTAAAATTTTTCTTGTCAAAAAAAACACGGTGAAGAAAGAAAGTAAAAAAATCACATCTAAAGACTTGGCACACAAATATCAATTAGCCGATAATCTCTTTCGGATTCTTGTACCGCAAGATTCGTTCGTTTGCGGAAGAAAATTAATAGACCTGAACACGACAGCAAGGTATGACGTCAGCATATTGGAGGTGAGAAGAAGTTCGCCCGGCGCCAGTTTTTTTATGCGTACCGTCGACCAGAAATTAGCCGGTCCGGAAATGCAACTGCAAGCAAACGACATCCTTTATGCTTTCGGGAAATATGAAAATATTGAGACATTCGTCAAAGATAACAAGTTGAAACTGACAAATGTACATACGACTGAGTATACCGCTGAACCAACCACCGAGAAACTGAGTTTTCGGAATATTGGCATCGCTGAAGTGTTGATCCTCCCAGAATCGAAGCTAATTAACCAACCTGTCAAGGAAAGTCATTTCAGATCTAATTATTCCGTTAATATTCTTGGCATTAGCCGTAAAAACGAGTATATCCTCTCAAATATCAAAGACGAAAAAATCCATGCAGGCGATACTTTGCTTGTTCAGGGAACATGGGAAAATATTGGATTGCTGAATCAGGAGCCAAAAGATTGGGTAGTACTTGGACAGCCGATGGAGGAAGCCGCCAAAGTCACGCTGGACTACAAATCGCCTGTGGCAGCGGGAATTATGATATTGATGGTGGTCGCCATGGTTTTTGACTGGCTGCCTCCCGTCACATGCGTGCTGATCGCTGCGCTATTAACCATCCTGACAGGCTGTTTTCGTTCGCCCGAAGAAGCCGCTCAAACGATTCGCTGGGAAACGATTATCCTGATTGGAGCTATGATGCCGATGGCGTTGGCGTTTGAAAAAACCGGCCTGTCGGAACTGATTTCCAGGAACTTAGTACTTGGTTTAAAGGACTTTGGCCCTATTGCGCTCTTGGCAGGCGTATACGCTACGACTTCCTTGCTCACCATGTTTATCAGTAATACAGCCGTGGCGGTATTGTTAGCGCCCATTGCATTACATACAGCTCAAACAATGAACATTAGCCCATATCCTTTCCTGATGGCGGTGACGATAGGCGCCAGTATGTGTTTTGCGACTCCCTTCTCAACGCCGCCCAATGCATTAGTCATGTCGGCCGGAAAATATGTTTTTAAAGATTATATCAAAGTGGGATTGCCGCTGCAAATCATCATTGGAATTATCATGATTTTTGTGCTCCCGCTATTGTTTCCGTTCCATATTTAAGATTCAATTATTTCATAATATAAATGTTACAATTCAAACCTATCACAATAGAAGATAAAAAGACAATTACTACTTTTACGCAAGCAAGCACTTTTCTGAACTGCGATTTAGCTTTTTCAAATCTGTGCAGTTGGGGATTCCTGTATGACAGCAAATTTGCCGTCGATGATGATTTTTTATATATCCGCTTTTTCCTGATAGTGAAGAACAAACGTCACCAGGCTTATTTGCTTCCGGTTGGAAAAGGCGATTTGAAGCAGGCCATCGAAAAAATCGAACTCGATGCCTCGAAAAGCAATCATCCGCTCTGTATTTTTGGCGTTACTCCTGATGGTAAAAATGTATTAAATAACTTATTCCCGGGAGCTTTCATTTTTACATCCGACAGAAACTATGTAGATTATATCTACCTGCGCGAAGAATTGAAAACTTTAAAGGGGAAAAAATTCCAGCCGAAACGCAATCATATCAACAAATTTAACAAACAATACGACTATACCTATGCGCCGATTACCCCTGAAATGGTTCCAGAATGTCTGAAGCTGGAGCAAAAGTGGATGCAAGCCAATCATAATGAGAAAGATATGGCATCGCGACAATATGAAAGACGCTCGTTGACTTTTGCCCTTTCCCACTTTCAGGAACTGGAACTGACCGGAGGCGCGATCATCGTTGACAATGAAATCATTGCATTCACGTATGGCTCTCCAATCAATCGCTATACATTTGGCGTACATGTGGAAAAGGCTGATATACAGTTTGATGGGATTTTCAGTGTGATTAATCAGGCATTTGTATCGCATTTACCTGAACAATACCTCTATATCAACCGCGAAGAAGATATGGGGCTGCCCGGATTGCGTCAAGCCAAATTATCGTATCATCCTGTTATCCTGTTAGAAAAAAACAAAGCGCTGAAAAGACGCTAAGCGCCTGCTTACAAGCAACATATATTTCTCTATAAACTATTGTTGTGTTAATGATAAAATATTGTAATAGGGTTGAAAGCGCGAAGGCACGAATGCGCGAAAGGGTTTCTTTGCTTTCCTTTCGCGCCTTCGCGCTTTCATGCGTTTGCGCCAATTAATCGTTAACATAACACTACCAATTCGACAAGACTATGGTCTCAATAGCTCAACCCGCTGACAAACAGCAAATTGAAGACTTATGGAAGATTTCATTCGGCGATTCTGACGATTTTATCCGGCTCTTTTTCGACCGGGTCTACAAAGACGAACAAACACTCGTGATCCGGCAGCACGATCAAGTCGTTTCAGCCTTGCAGATACTCCCTTACGAGATGGCTTTCTGCGGCGCAACCGTCTCAGCAGGTTATATTTGCGGCGTATGTACACTACCTTCGGAAAGAGGGAAAGGGCTGATGAGCAAGCTGATGCAACAGGCAATAGAAGTCATGAAACAACGCGATTATGCCATTGCAATCCTGATCCCTGCCACGCCACAACTTTTCAACCTCTACCGCCGATTCGATTTTACCGACATTTTTTACTACGCTTTGGAAGATATTCAAGCCGAAAAGCCGGCTACTGTTCACAGTCACCTGATCTCCGTCAAAGTCGATATTAACATGCAAACAATTGACAGTGAATATTTTACCAAATCAGCAACTAATATGATTCCGTTTGCAACGCTCTATCAATTCTATCATTCAAAACAACTCGAACGCCATGACTCCATCCTTCATACTGCATCCCAATTTGAAATCATCTGCCAGGACCGCAAACTGGGTGGCGGCGAAATCTGGGTAGCCATTGTCAATGAGCAACTTGCAGGATTAGCCTTGACCGATCCCATCTCCTCCAACGTCCTTTTCATTCGCGAAATCATGACTGACAATGCCGCCATCAAGCGCCAACTCGTTCAATTCATCTTAAGCCATCACCACCTGCAACATGCCAGACTTCGCATCCCCCCTGCTCCATCCTGTTCCATCCCGTATGGCATGGCGCACATTCTCAATAAAAATCAAATGATTGACTTATACCGGTCGTTTCACAATCCATCCCCTCTCCCCGATTTTAGCAAGCATGACGCCTCATCACTCACGCAACAATTACTGCACTGCCCAAATCGCTACCCCTACATGAATCTGATGCTGGATTAAAAATGGGATAAGTCCTTTTGCAAAAACTTATCCCATAGGTTCTTAATAGGTATTAGTCTTTAAAAGCAAAAAGATTGTTTAGGTTATCGCGGCAAAGATAACATTTAGTTACATTTTTTTACAAATAAAAAACATATTCTACAACATGTTTTCAATATTTTTGATGTTATTTGACAATTCTGCTGTCCAAACCATGCAAACAATGAAAAAGGTAGCAGGAATATTCAAAAATATTTGTTAAAAAATTTGGACAACTCATCAAACAACCTTAATTTTACACAGTTTTTATCAACGGTCGCAAAGGAATGACCCTTCACAAAAGTAAATGTATTAAAAAATTAATAATCAATCTATAATCAGTTTTTCTTATGATCAATCGTCGTCGTTTTATTCAACAAACTTCGCTGGCATTTTCCGGAATGATGCTGGGAAGTTGTCATTTATCCGGAAAATCGTCGACTTCTGAACCACAGACAAATTCTGTTGTTGAGAAAGCCAGAAATGCCATGCTCGCCATGCAGCGGGCATCGTGGGAACAGGGCACAGCCATACAGGCAATGCTTGAATGTGCTGATTATAATATGCTTAGATTAATGGTCAACGAAGCGTTGGTGAGGCAGATGGCCGACGGCCGTACGTGCGTTCTTTACACAGACAATGGCGTTACCGACCCGGTTGCAGCCGGATATGGCATCTTGAAATGTTACAAACTGTTTGGCGATGAGAAGTATAAACAGGCAGCAGACAAACTGTATAACTATTGCAAAAACATAGCGCCACGCAGTGAAGCCGGCATTGTTTATCATGTCTATAATGCGCGGGAAATCTGGAGCGATTCTTTTTTCATGCTTCCGCCGTTTCTGGCAGCCTGCGGAGATTATGACGAGTGCATGAAACAGATTCGCGGATACAGGGCGTACCTGTGGAATCCGGAGAAAAAACTGTTTGCCCACCGCTGGAGCGACGATGAGCATCGTTTCATCAACCCGCATTGTTGGGGCGGCGGCAATGGCTGGGCGGCTGCGGCGTTTGCCATCATCTACGAATTGCTGCCTTCCGACCGGCAAGCCGACAAAGCAGAAATTGCATCCTGTCTCACCGAACTGCTTGACGGTCTTCAAGCTGCCGTGCTTCCCAACGGTCTGTTCAACGATTTTGTGGGCGAACCTGATTCGTTTGTTGAAACAAACCTTTCACAGATGGCGGCTTTTGCCATCTTCAAAAGTGTGATGACCGGCGCGATTGATCAAAAATACCTGGCATTTGCAGAAAAAATGAAACAAGGTGCACTCGCCAAAGTGGACGATCAGGGTTATGTACAGGGCGCTGCAGGAGCGCCCCACTTCAACTCACCCGGTACCTCCACCGAAGCCCAGGCATTCCTGCTAATGATGCTGGCTGCCGCAGAGAAGGTTCCCACAGCATCAAATAAAGGGTCAGCAGATTGAATATCACAAAAAAAGAAGCGTAGCGAGGACGTTGCTTAGCATAACGAGTCGTTATGTTTCTTTCTTCAATAATTGCGCCGTATAATCAGCAAGATACAAAGGCAAATTGAGTAAATCATCATTTTTCTCAACATTTTTCAGCGAAAATCTGATCGACAATTCGGGCAAATACTTCTTTCTGTATGCTGATAAACTCTTTGATATCTATCATTTTTGTGCAAAATTACACATTTTTCATATATAAAATGTGTAATTTTGCACAAAACAGCCATATTTCACTCAATTATTCAATCAATCATAACTCAACATTGCCTTAACTGTCCGGATGTAAATAAACCAGTTCCCGCAGGAAGTTCTCTGTCACCGTCCGGCCGTCGAGCATGTGGACAATCCGGTGGGCGTAGCGCGAGTCATGTACGCTATGCGTCACCATGATGATGGTGGTGCCTTTTTCGTTCAGGTCGGTGAGCATGGACATCACTTCGGCGCCGTTCGTGCTATCCAGGTTTCCTGTCGGCTCATCTGCTAAAATGAGTTTTGGGCTGTTGACCACTGCGCGCGCTACGGCTACGCGCTGTTGCTGACCTCCAGACAGTTGGGACGGGAAATGGTTTCGGCGGTGCATCATTTGCACCTGCTCCAATGCTTTCTCTACCAGCGTCTTCCGGTCAGATGCCTTGACATTGTTATACACTAACGGTAATTCAACGTTCTCATACACAGTCAACTCGTCTATCAGGTTAAAGCTCTGAAACACAAAGCCGATATTGGCTTTCCGCAAGTCGCTGCGTTTGTTTTCGTTGAATTTGGCCACTTCGATGCCGTTAAACAAAAAGCTGCCTGCATTGGGTTCGTCGAGCATACCCAAAATGTTCAATAACGTTGACTTGCCACAGCCCGAAGGCCCCATAATGGCCACAAATTCACTTTCATTCACCTCTAAACACATTTTGTTGAGGGCTACCGTCTCTACTTCTTCCGTACGGTAAATCTTTTCTAAATCTACAATCTTAATCATGTCAGTAATTTTTATTTGTTTGTAATAATTTGTTATCTAATAATTCTATCGTCTATTATTTTTTGTTCGTTTAATTATCTATGCTATTTTTTTTTACGATCTTACGGTCTTACATGTCTTACGGTCTTCTTCATTCTGTCTTTATTGCATCCACCGGATTCGCCGTTGCCGCTCTAAGTGCCTGGAAACCAACTGCCAACAGAGCTGCAAGCGCGGAAAGCAGGAACGCGATGATAAATATAGCCGGCCCCAAAGAAATGCGATAAGCGAAAAAACTTAATCCCTTTTGCACAACCCACCATGCCAGTGGCCACGCCAACAAGTTGGCAATCAATACCTGTACGCCTGTTTGCCGGAGCAGCATCACGAGAATCTCTCTGACCGACGCCCCTAAAACTTTGCGTATGCCGATTTCTTTTTTGCGTTGCTCGGTGGTGTAGGCCATCAAACTTAAAACGCCTAAAGCAGCAAGAAGGATGGCTATTACCGAAAAGACAGCAAACAAAGCGCGGAAATCCATTTCCATTTTGTATATTTTATCGTACTGGTCGTCGAAAAATACATATTCAAAAGGCACGTCAGGATTTACTTCGCTCCATATCTTTTCAACTTTCGCTACAAAACCCGATACGGCCGAAGTATTGTATTTGATTGACATCGAGCTGAAAAACCCCATCTGCGGATTGTTTGTAATGATGAGCGGTTCCACTTTGTCGTAAAGCGGCGCATAGTTAAAATCGCGTACGGTACCAATTATTTCGTGTGTTGCTCTGCTCCGAGATATTGTTTTACCAATCGCTTCATTGTTCCATCCGAAAGTTTTGGCAAGCGATTCATTCACAACATAATACGATTTATCCTGCTCGCTACCGGAAAAGAAACGCCCCGACTGAAGTTTGACGCCATACACATCCAAAAAATCCTCATCGACATCCAATACGTGTATCATAACAGGTTTTTCCTTCCCTTCGGGTAAATAGCCATTACTGGTAACGCCGCCGTATGGAATCTCTGATGTTGTTGTAACGCTTTTTACTTCGGCCAGACTTAACAACTGCTGTTTCAACACACTGCCACGTTCGGCAGCTATTTTTCCGTTGAAATTCACCACCAAAATGCCGTCCGAATTGAAACCCAAATCCATGTTTCGCATAAACGATAACTGACTTGTTGCGGCTATTGTGCAAACGATAAGAAATACCGAACTTGCAAATTGCGTCACTATCAGTACGTTTTGCAGCACGCGTTTGCTTTTTACTTTTCCTCCGCCTTTGGGTGCATCTGCAAGATTAAGCGACGACAGCCGGATAGCCGGAAAACTGCCGCCAATGATGCCCGTTATCACCGCAAGAACGAATACCACTGCGATGGCTATCGCTGTCAAACCTGTGCCGGGCAAATCGCCTGCCAACTGAACATAGAACGGTTGAAAGATTTTGAATAAAAGCAACGAAAGGATAAAGGCGGCCGAGGCGATCAGCAAGGATTCGCCAAGAAATTGTTTGACCAGTTCGGGACGTCTGGCGCCCAGCACTTTACGAACGCTTGCCTCCTTTACGCGCCTCATGGAACGCGCTGTGGTCAGGTTGACGAAATTGATGCACGCAATGGCGAGAATAATCAACGCCAATGCCGAAAAAACAATCAGCCCTATGCGGATGTATTGGGACATATCATCGTAAAACAGATGCAAATCTGTTAAAGGCTGCAAATCGCAGGACACTTTCCATCCGAATTGCGCATACATCTTACCAAGATTATCATAGACAACCGTTTGCATTTTAGCTTTAACAGCTTCAATATCAGCATTTTTATTCAATCGCAGGTAAGTGATAAACTGATTGGCGCCATTCCAGTCCATCGGAAGACTGCCTAACCGGTAAAACGTAGAAAACGAAGCCAGCGCATTGAATTGGAGATGCGAATTGACCGGAGGCGATTTTATGATGCCGGTAACCGTGTAATCGTTATTGTCCAAGCGCAAGGTTTGCCCTACGGGGTCCTGATCTCTGAAAATCAGGTATGCAGTTTTCTCGGTGAGCACGATTGAAAAAGGCGCTGCCAGGGCTGTTTGCGGATTGCCGCGTAACAGCGGGAAAGTGAACATGTCGAAAAAGGTAGTGTCGGCATAGCAAATTCCGGTCAGTTTGAGCGCCTTGTCTTTGTAAGCAGCAATTGACGATCTGTTTGTAGCTATACGGGCATATTCCTCTATTTCAGGTATTTCCGCTTTCATCGCAGGGCCAACAGCCGGTGTAAATACGTAGCTTTTTTGCTCTGCATTTTCGCCCGTCATGATGCTTTCATACCGGTAAATCCGGTCGGCATCCCTGTGAAAACGGTCGTAATACGATTCGCGCACCACATACAGGGCAATGCACAGCACAGCCGTCAACCCCGCAGCAAGCCCAAAAATATTGATCAACGAGAACGCTTTATCTCTTGTCAGATAGCGAAATGTCGTTTTTAAGAAATATAAGAAATTCATGACGTTCTATTTTTAATGATTCAGTTATTCAATCAATCAATTATTCAGTTACTCTGTTACTCTGTCTTTATCGCATCCACCGGATTCGCCGACGCTGCCTTGAACGCTTTGATGCTTACCGTAAGCAGTGTCAACAGAATGATTATCAAGGCCGCCGCCGCAAAAATCCACCATGACAGCGAAATACGGTAGACATAGTCCTGCAAGATATTGTCTAATATAAAGTATGACAATGGAATAGCAATAACTAAAGCAATACCCACCAATATCAAAAACTCACGCGATAACATCTTGACAATGCTCATAACACTGGCGCCAAGCACTTTGCGAATGCCAATTTCTTTTGTTTTCAACTCGGCCGAGAATACCACCAAACCCAGCAGTCCCATACACGAGATAAGGATTGCAATAACAGAAAATGTGCCGAACAACCGATTGGTCTGTATGTCAGATTTATACATCCTGTCAAATGTATCATCCAGGAATGAATAATCAAATGCAATTTCAGGGTTATATTGTTTCCACTGCGTTTCCAGTGCAGCGATAGCCTGTCGGGCATTGCCGGCATTGGTCCGTATATAAAGCATTTGCATCAATCTGGGGTCATAATACATTGCCAACGGGGCGATTTCCTTGTGCAGGCTTTCGTAATGGAAATCCTTGACGACGCCCACAATCCTGCTTTCGCGGTTACCCGCCCATTTTCCTACCGGATCGGTAAGTCCCATCGCTTTGACAGCAGCCTCATTCAAAATATATTGCGCGTATGGCACATTGGAAGTAAAGTTAGTGCCTTCGATGATGTTAAAACGCATCATACGCACAAAGGAAGTATCAACCCTTATCTGCGAATATAAAAATGAGCCTTCGGTCGTCTTTCCTTCCCATTCGCCGAAACCGCCTACTGATCCGCCGTAACTCATGATGTTATCACTGGCGCTTGATACTCCTAAAATGGATGGTTGCCTTTCCAATTCGGCTTTGACGGCATCAAAACTTTTTCTCATATTGTACATACTGCACATCAAAACCTGTTCGCGGTCATAACCCGGATCTTTTTCGCGCATGTATTTCATTTGCATTGAAAGCCCGATGGTTCCCACAATCAGCGTTGTCGAGGCAACAAACTGCAATACAACCAATGATTTACGGAATAGATTGTTGCTGCGTTTCGATTGAGCGGACTGGATCATATTATTTGCTTTGAACGATGCAAGCAGCCAGGCCGGATACAGACCCGCCAAACCAACCACCACCAAAAACATCACCACATAAACCGTCCAAATATCCAGGTTGAAAATGCCTACATGTATCTCCTTTCCTGATAACATATTATACGGATTCTGCAACAGTAAATTCAGCAGCAGGGCAACGATCAATGATATCACAAACAGTATCACCGCCTCGCCGGTCAACTGCATAAATAGTTTAACTTTCTTTGCTCCAAGCACTTTCTTCAATACAATCTCTTTATATCGCTTCGAAGCCCTTGCAGTGACAAGATTCACATAATTGATACAGGCAATCACA